>Ga0163217_1091908_pt1 | contig 11143 bp, 15 predicted proteins | sample SynspAceP_FD_185933 | JGI IMG/M metagenome (GOLD analysis project Ga0163217, IMG submission 185933) | Saline lake microbial communities from Ace Lake in Antarctica - Synechococcus sp. Ace-P (PacBio error correction) | ecosystem: Environmental > Aquatic > Non-marine Saline and Alkaline > Saline ... | reverse complement strand
ATTTTCAGGTTGGCAACCTGGAGATTGCCCCCTCATCCCAACCCAAGCCGTCATGCCACCCAGATACCTGTCCCAGTCGTACGGGTCACTGCAGCGAGTAATGTGTCAAACTCTGCTGTTTAGCGTTCGAGAAATTCGGAGACGCGCTCTTCTATCCAGCACGCAGAGGGTTCTCCAGCATTTTCCCGATCTGCCACCAGTCGAACTTCAGGGCAGATCCAAACAGATTGTCTTGAATTAATTTGAGAACAGGCCTCCCCCCAGCCATTCGTCGAAGGAACATCTGATCCCCTCCAAACTCTGCCATCAGTTCATTCCTCGACAGACGGAAAACCCCTCACTAAAAGTTCTATAGAGAAGCATCCCGCGGTCCCAGCGTCGCGTCCAATTGCACCCTTGCGCGTGCCGAAACGGAACGGCGCAGGGATCCCGGCCCGGGACGTGTGTGCAACGCCCTTGAGACTGATTGAGGCCGCCTATGAACCAAATTCGCAAAGAGCAAACCGGAAATCAGTCCCCATTAGAAATTCAAAACACGTTTCCTCAATGACAAAAGGCAACATGACCGGCGTTATTGCAGATCGGACAGGTAGCGCTGGTTTGATGTCGTCTGCTCTCCAGGTCCAGATAGGGAATGGATTGGCACTGATTGTTTGGCATAATAGGGACGTAAGACGGCCTTCAGGTTCTTCTTTGACCATCGTCCTTCATGTTGTCAGCTTTCTATCGTTTCGGTTATTGTTGAAGCGCGGAAACATTCCTGAACCTTGAGAAGGAATTAGGAACGTCTGGGCTGGCGCAAAAACGGTCTTACGCAAAAAAAATTTGGCGAAAGTACTGTGAGCGATTACCTGAACCGTAACCTTTGTCGATCTCCAGAGGAGGGGTGTCCATCGCATTTCTTCAACATTTTTTTCGCCGCAAGACCTCGGCTGGCGTTCTTCCATCCAAGACACTTACGCGCCGTGTTGTTGCATTGCGATCAGCAGATCACCTTTATATCGTGATCTATTGCATTTTGCCGGATGTCGCGTTTGCGGGGGCAACCACTTCTTAAAGGCGTCGGTTTGAGTTCTCGATGTGCCTTTCTTGCCATGCCTTTGCCCGCCAGGGTTATCGCGTAGCGATGTTCCCGAGAGGGACTAGATGGTCGCAGAACATGGGATAATCGCTCTGCCGCGCCGCGTTTGCCATGCACCGACAACGCAGCAGTAAGCCCATAATCCCCATTAGCACCAAAACAGCCCGCGCTTTCCTCCTTGTCGGCATTTGTCCGCCGCTGCAGCTTGCGCTGACGCAAGCCACAAACCTTAGACGAAGTGACCTTGGTCTGACGGGGCTCAAAAGGTCCCGCTTAACGTCGTCTCGTTTCAAAAACGGTCGTTTTTGGCAGGCGGATGAAGACCGCTGCGAAACCATCACGCATATGCGAAACCATAGTTCTCTAAAAACCAGGGATGCGACCAAAATAGCTTTGGCTTAGCGACAGCAAAGCATGTTTTAGTTTGTTCACATCGGGCCGCGAATGCGGAAGCCCTTTTTCAAGTAATATGCCGTGCGCAGGACGCGTCACTGAGGCCTCACCAGTGATTTTGGCATGGGTTTCGACGACGATAGCGCGGATCGAAAGACAGGTCGGACTGGGGCAGAAGCTCCACCTCGGCACCTTCGGCGGTTCCATTCAGAAGGGGGGGGGGGGGGGGGGGGATAGTGGGGCGCGAATCGGCGATGGTGTCGCGAGGGCGAACGCTTTCAACGTGATGGCCTCGCTTGCGTCCCGCTCAATCAGCGAGGACGATATGATGTTGCCGGTGCGGAAGAAGGTGATCGGGCCCGCCACCGGCGGTGATAGCTCTGGTCCGTTATTCCGGGGATTACAGCGCGTGAGGGGCTTGATTGGCTTCGATCAGGGGCAGGGTGTGGGTTCGGGCTTCGTAAGCTGAGACATTGCGGACCCGCAAGATGCGGGCAGCGACAAGGCCCAGCACGCCGCATTTGGCCGCGCCGACTTTCCAATTACGCGGTCGCCGGGGCGGGCCGACTTTTAGCAGCCAGTTTGCGTTCGGCGAACTCATAATCGCCGCCGCGCCACAGGAGGGGGTTAATCTCGGGCGGGATGCTGTCGCCGGCGGTATGGATGCGGATGCCATCAAGGGTGACACGGCGACTGCGGCCATTTGCGATTTGCCCAGCCGCTCTCGGAGGCTACGCGAGCGGGGTTCATTGTGAGCGGGGTCTCCGAAAAACGGGGCCAAGGCCGAGAGGTCGGTTGCAGGCGGGATGTGCCGCTTAGAGAATGGTTCAGGGTGCCAATCGATTTAGATTTGTCCCATGGTGCGGTAATGAGCAGAGCCCACGGGTGTGGCTGGCCAGTGTGGCGGTTGTAAGCTGATCACTTCGATTCCGCAGGTTGATGGGGTATTCTCGCAATGGGTCTGTCATCTTAAATAACTTTCTATAAAAGGCACCAACCTAATATTTTTAAAGGCTAAGTACTGCAAAATGAAATTGAAGGCTTTGCCATTCAAACGGTTTATTGTGAAATTCTTTTGAAGCCAATGGAATTATTTGCATTGAACCGCCCGGTTTACCGGAGACCTGTAGCTTCATTTTTCGCGACCATATCGAGCATTGTTGCTGTGCATTAGAAGTTCTGTTCAGCCTCCGCTGGCGGATGTTTCCGAATGGGACCCAAGCAGACGCGGTTGTTAACCAATCGACTCAGCCGAGGTGGCCATTTTCCAGATTCCTGCATAGTTGCGCACGGGGCCCTTGACGAGAACCAACTCGGGTTTTGTAAAGACCATTTAACGTTTCAGCGAGGGCGTGTCGAAGGAATCCCCAACGCTGCCGACGACCGGTTCGATGCCAGCCTCACCAAACGCTCGTGTTAGCGAATTGACAAAAATATTGGGGCCGGATTCAAACGGTCGGTCGTAAACACCCCAATTTTGGCGGGTGTACATTGGACAAAACAGGCAGACGAACATTTCGAAAAACGATCCACGCGGGCCAAATTATTCTCGCCAGGGCGGCCGCCTGTTGGCAACGTGAAACTCTGTGCCGGTTTTGGCGCGGTTTCGCGATGGGTCTTTCTAGTTTGAGGAAGGGCTTATGTTGCCACAAATCCAGCGGGGATTTCATGTCGTTGGAATCCAGGCGTGGTAACTGGCCCGCATTGAGCCAAACCGACATCACCTACCTACAAAGGACGACGAACTTGGGCTGGCTTACAACGAGGCGCTGAAGCGCCGCGGGTCACTGACGATCTGGTTCGATCCCGCGATGGAATATTGACATGCCAAACCGCGGCAAGAGGGGCAGATCACGGACCTTTCAGCTGAACGCTGCGATCCAGGACTTTGCCTGACCATGAAAGTCCTGTTCGGATGGCGCTTCGCCAGCGACGCGGCTTCGTCGAAAGGTCTGCTTCGGCTGACGGCGCTGGACTGGGACGTGCCTGTGACTTCAGCACCATCTGCCGGACTCAGAGGACGCTTGCGCAGTGAACATTTTCCGTATCGCGGCGCGAAGGGCCCGCCTGCACCTGGCTTATCGACAGCACAGGATCAGGTTAGGGTGAAGGCGAATGGGAATGCTCGCAAGCACCCGCGGCCCCAAGCGTCCCGGCGTCTGGTGCCAAGGGTCCACATCGGTAAACGGACGCGCAAACGTTGGAAGTCAGAGCGGTTGAGATCACCGGCAGGCAACAACCGGGGATGCGCCGGAGTGCTGCCCTATCGCTCAACCAAATCCCGCGCGATCAGGAGATTTGGCAGGTGGACCGCGACGGTGCATACGACCACGCGCCAATGTCATTAGCGCGATCGCCGAGCGCGGTGCGGCTGCGGTTGATACACGCCACGCAGAAATGGCCCAGCCATGGAAGGCCAACCACTGCCGTGCCATCGCAGGAACGACACACTCCGCGCATCACGATAATCTGGCGGGCACTCTGGCCGAAAAACTGGAGCGGATTACCACCGCCGGGAAGCCGCGTCGATACGAAGATGCAATTGCATGAAAACTGCTGGGCCAGCGGCTGATGTGCGCGCGACTTTTGAACCGCCAAGTCGCTGAGGTTTCAGGCGCCGCGTTGCGGATCCTGAAGGTACACCGCCCTGGGGCATCCCTGTCACGACAAGCCGTGGGATAAATCCGTCTGGGGAAAGGGGGAGATCCGTTCGTCAGCTGAATACGGAACAGAGTCGTGCGACAAGCCCAATAGCAAATGCGGGCAAGTACCGCACCTTCTTTTATCCTCAGCCCAGCGTTGGCAGATGATAGGGTTACGCCTCGCTAAGGATGCCTGAGCATCGGGCGGCGCGCGCAACCTGTTCGCGTGATTCCAATTGGCGGTGATTGCTGCCCTTCAGACAGCCTGAAGTTCGGCACAAAACATCAGCTTGTTTCGCAAAACGCTAAAGCCAAACGGTCGCACCAAGGGCCAATTCCGCGATCTGCGTCGTCAACGTACGGCTATCAAGCTTGATTCACGTTGACGGCTTGAAAACAACGCGTTGATTTTCCTCGGCAATAATCGCGGATGATCCTCGGGCGCGAAATTGCAATCCGCCTTCGATGCGCCGGAGGCGTGCACCCGAGGTCTTTCGCAAAGCCGCTCTCCATTACTCAAATCTGAAAATTCATCGGCGTCGCCCCAGACAATGCGGGCTGGAATGTTTGAGCGTCGGGGCAATTGGCCGGCGATAGACTTGGTATTCTTCCACATCCAGTTGAACTGCGGCCTGACGATACGAAGGCTTCGGCTTCACCGTGGCGGTCATATGGGGCGCGTGCGCTTTCAAATGCCGCATCGGCTGCCGCGTCGGTCTCATTGGACCCCTTTTGAGAACATTAAGTTTTGAGAAAGCTGATGGAAGAACGATCCGGGCGTGCTTCGGTAGCGGGATACCTGAACTGCGACCCTATACTTTTGAGGTGGGTGATCGACCCATTTCCGCCAACATATTTTCTCTTGAAGACCTCCGCAGGTTGTCTCCATCCCAAGCATTTGCGCGGTGTGTTGTTGAGGCGGTCGCTTATTTCTTTGATGTCGTTATCCGTGAGCTGACGTATATCTCGCTTTCTGGGTAGCCACCGTCGGAGTCCCTTCGATTGGTATTTTCAACCGTTTCCTTTTTTGCCAGGGTGACGAGGGATCGCAGAAACCAAGTTTGTGTACAATTTTTGCCTTGCATTGCGGCCAGTGACGAACTCGCTACCTCGATCAAAGGTGATGATCTTGCGGGCGATATGGGGCAGGTCTTTGATAGGCCTTCAGTATCTTTCCCTCACCGGTTTGGTGCGTTGTTTGGGGTTTTTTGTGAAGGATCACCGGAAACGACTGACGCGCTCAACCAGCGACTGAACATTTGCTTGGCCACGGTCTCGTTCAAACCAGCATTAAATCGCCTTCCCAATGCCCAAAACTGGCGACGGTGGGCGACATCATCTGGGCCTGAATAGGGATGCTGACATCACGATCGAACTTGGATTTCTGACGCTGTCGAGCACGGCGGGGTGTCGGTCTTTGCGATGCATTGGGCAGGTACCACCACAATTCCTGCTGACATGCCTTCTTTGCGAGAGTAGATATATCGGTAGATTGTTTCCCTGGCAAACGCGCTTGCTTGCGCTCCATCAAAGGATCATTCCGGTTGCCGATCTGTTTCAGGCGTCCATTCCATCCTTAAGATGGGTTCACTTACGCGCTGACACAGCTCAGGGTGCGGATCAGCTTGCGTTGTGTGTATCGCCGCCGTTGTGTGATTCTGATGAGCCCGCCATGCCGAAAGGTATCCAGCATACTTCTTGGAAAAGGCTTCATTCAGCCCGAAAATTAACGTTTGATCTCGCGAAAGATCGTGGATTATGGCGTTTCAATACCCGCGCCATCTCGGCGACAGGCACCTTCGCATGCCACCAGCCTTTCAATTCGGTCGACGTTCTTGCATTGCTTAGTTGCGTATAAAACGGTTCCCATTGCGATGTTTCTCCTATTAGATAACCCATTGTTTCTAATAGGAGTCGCGCAGTTCAAGGTAGCGCGCACCGGCTACAAAAAAACTTCTCTTATAATTAGGATAAAAGCAAAATACCTTGCGGCAGATTAACTGTTTCTAGACTAGCCACCTCTAAACATTTTAACCAACGGTATATCTAATTGAAAGCTTTAAGGGCGAGGACTTTTGGCCGCGCTCGCGACTAGGAAAAGTAAAAAGCGCGTTAATTGGTTTTCTATAACGCTTACATCGGAGGGCGAGATCTCAAGTTTCTCCACTGGAAAGCCCAAATCAACTCCAATTTTTAACAGACTAGCCGACGCGCTGGCCAGAAAGCGTCTTCAACACTTGGGGACAGGAAACGACAGGCGGCGCAAATTCAAAACCCTGCGAAGTCGCCCGGCGTTGATATTTTTTGAAATTACGGCGAGTTAATTTTACAGCCCCGTAACGCAACCATTACGAAACAAAGTCCATACGGTCAGCGTTGATTTTGAAGCAGGGAACTCAAACTGTGCATGGGCAGGTGTCACTGGGCCAACAATGGGGCCTCATACTGGACTTAATTTGCGATTATGGCCATTTCAGCATCGATCTGGCAGGGAAGCCTCCGGTCGGATCCAGTGCTAGCATTGCGGTCAAAAGGAGTGGGGAAACGGTTGGAAAAAGCTATGTAGGGTCAAACAGAAGGACCATAATGTCCGTTGGTGATCGCGGAGCGGGGACCGTCCCAAAAGCCAGGCTCCGGAAAAGAGGTTCCTAGTTCGTTAGGTGCGATGGTCATTGAACTACCATGGGACAAGGCGGTGAATTCAGAGGCGACATTCCAACTGCCGAAGGGCGGGTTGCCCATGTCTGGACGGGGCGGGTACGGTGTGGCTATCGGCCACAAGCGTCACCCAGTGGGCGCGAAGAGCGACCGCGTATTATCTACCTTTCTTTCCCGATTGGGCTGACGGCACGATCAAACATCGCCAAGCGGCGCAGCGTTGCCGGCTACAGCCAAAGATGGGTCGCGCAGAATATGTCGTCCTGCCAGAATCAGCGTAGACCGACAGCCGACGGTGGGAGCCATGCTCAAAGCCTCCACTTGGGACTGTTTGCATTGTGTTTGAAGTTGCTCGGTCAGCGCCTCCGGCACGTACTTCGACCGGCAAGTGCAGCGATCCAACTTCGTGCCGCGATTTCCTAAAACGGGCTCACAGCTCTCGGCATACCCCGTTAACCCGTCCCCGCTAGGCTCTAAATCCGTCTGAGGTTAAGGGGGAAAGTCCAACCTCAGCCCGATTTGTGCAACAAAAGCCATACAGGATGACCACAAGGAAGACAGCGCTTTGGTGTCCTTCCGCCCGCTCCTGGTTAGACCTAGAGCTGTGAAATCCGTAAGCCTGCATAAAAAGGAACTTTCTTGGATATGTCGGCTGCAGCTTGCCACAATTCTTCTCATGGCAAACATTGCCGAGAAAGAGGGCGGCGTTAATCTTGCGTAAAAGGCCACGTATCCAACCGTCAAATTTATCAGTGGTTTCGTAGGCTGCGTTGAGAGTTGCCGGGCCAAACAAAGTTAGTAGCTACCGATACTAACCGGGTCTGAGCCACCCAGTTCAACCAGCTTACATTCCTTGCAATTCGCGCTCTACGGAGGTAGGTGGGAACTAGAGCGGCACCCAAGGCTGCACTGCTGCTTTGTATAATTGATTCGCGAAACTGATCAAATATCATGCCCTGCGGTGGAGGTGGGCCTACTTGTTGTATTCTTTGCCCAGCTTTCCCAGGCATCTGGTCTGCGTTTCCAAGTGAAGCAGGCGGCAATCGAATACCTTTGCGGGATCGCGAATATTGCCAACATGATCTACTTTGTCAGGGCGGGCCACTGCGATTGACGTTCTCACCTTGCCAACTAAGGTAATTGTACCGTTCGACCAGTCTTTTGGCAAAGTGGATGGCTGCATGGAAGGGTCCGTGTACCAAAATTTGAACGGTTGCAGTCGTGTGCTTAGGTTGTCGTTACTTCTGGGTGGCTATTGACGAATTCTGGCAGTTTTGGCGCAAGCCACCACGCCAAAGGGCCGGCAGTATTGCCAAGTTAAAATTGCCCCGCCGTTAGGAATTGGTTTTCAGCCTTAGGCCTGCTGTACCCAAAATATTTAGGGTATGCCCGTAAACTTCGACCACATAGCTTTTTGCTGAGGTTAATGTGATCTTTTTGCGATCTCGAATGAATAGGCAGTGTCTAATATTCTTTCTCAGAATGCGGCAGACAAATGCGTGCTGCTTGACGGGCACTTTGGGGGACAGACCTAATTCACGCGCGGTTTCTGCATACATTCTCAGTGCGCTTCGAAAATCTTTAAGGCGCGCAGGGCAATATTGGCGCGAAAAGAACCGTTTTGTCAGGAGCATGTATCATCAACTTTTTGCATATTATTGAGTCAGCACAAACGCGCCTCTTCTAACGCCATTTGACCCACTTTTTCTGGTGTGCAGTGAACGCAAAGAGTTAAATAAGTCTTGCCGCGGAAGAGAGTACTATTGGTGGGGCTGCACTAGTAATCGCTAGATGGTCGGCGGAGGAATAGTGACCGAGGAGCTCCGCGGAATTCGGGTCGCGCGGGGTCGGCGGTGCGTTGCATGCGAGGGGCCCAAGCTGGGAGCCTGAGCGGAGTGTGGTCCTGGTCGCGTCCTGGAAGCACCCATGCTGCCGACATTTGCATATTAAGGGGGACTTTAGAGCTTTCAGTGTACAATGAGTCCACAAAGGGCTTGACTGGCCATTGGCCCCGTGACCGCAACCGTCCTGAACGATCAAAATGAAGATGAGCCGCGAAGGGGCTGTCCTAAGTAGCCGTCCAGATTTTAGCCAGCACCACCCGCTCTCACCATGCGTTGAGCCAATCGAGGAGTATTTGGCGCTCACGGACATCAACGAACTTTGCAACGAATGAAGGCTGGAGAGACGGCGCGCTGCAACGTCGAACAGGAAAAACGCCCGGTTGCTGGATTTCAACAAGGTGCGGCTGACCCGCAACTACATTCTGACTGCGTTGTGCTGGAGCATAGCGGTCACCTTTCCGGCAATCTGTCCTGTGAACGCGGCGCACGCGATGGCATCATCGACGGCGGGCCACATGGACGGGATCGGTCTGGTGGGCCGCTCTCGGGTTGGGCACCCGTGGCGTTGATACAGGCCGCCGTTAATCCTGATGACAGATCCCGCCAGTCGCCCGATCCGGCCACGATAACAGCCCCGGGCCCAAACCGCATCATTCAGCAGGGACAATACGGGCTGCCCCGCCGTATTCCTTTCTGGAGGACCTGATCTTGTCCGGCCCGTGATCCGTCCTCTCCTCAGGGGATGGTGTGTTATTCCCGCAGGGTATTGCTGATCGGACAGGTGGCCACCGACCCGGCGGGCGGCCTGCGCGTTGATTTTTGCGCGGATATTACGAGCGGGCTGGTTTTGCGGTGCTGCGCAACCCGGGCACCGAGGTGAGCCGGATCCTGGTGGCGGCATCGCCCCTGTCCGCCGCGCAACGCCCTAATCCGTTTGCGGGATGCGGGCGAGTTTTTATTCCGGCACGGAGGAGACCAATGGCTGAAGGCTCCGCAGCACGTGTCTGGTTGAGTATGCGTGCGATGTATCTGGCTCTCGCGCTGATGTGTTGATCTTCATCAACCTGATCCCGCTTGATTTTTCGTCCGCGCTGGGGCTGGCCCCGATCTTCTGTGGCCTTGCTTCGCGGGGTGTGCTGCGAAGGCCCAGAGAGTTTGTGCCTGCATTGTCGCATCGGTCTGGTTTTTTTGTTGGCGGATTCCTTCCTGCGTCCCCCCGCTGTGGCCCCAGCGTGATAGTCATTGGGACACAGACCTCAAGAACCCGCGCGCGACCCTGCGGGGACCAGCCTTTCATGATGGAATGGCTGCAGTCACAGGCGTCTTTCTGACGCTATCGCTAGCCAATCGACTGTCCTTGCAGTGCTGTTCCACAAGCACCAACTGGGCTGACGATCATCCCATCCGTGGACCTTATCTGTTAATCCGTTGTTGTCAATGATTATCCCAACTTGTCTTCGGCGTGCCGCAATCGGCACCCGGCCGATCTGGACAGGCGGGACAGCGGATTATGAGGAGAAGACATTCCCAAGGACAGCGCTGAATGTCACGCCGGATTTACGCGCGCGGTCTGTTTCATGGGCGGGGCTCAACTGGCCTTCATGGGCCGTTTCTTGCCTGCGATTGCGCTAATGCAGTGACCAAGCCGACAGTTCCGCGTCTGACGAAGGGAAGAAAACCGATGATGAGCATCGCTTTGATTTGCACCAGCACGCGGTGTCAGAAGGGACCGCCACGCACGCCGGATCGCCGAGAAAGCCCAGCTACCGGAGCATTGCATGGCGGCCGGAGGATGCAAGGGCCACCAAAATAACCGCACTCCTGAGACAATCGACACAGCGCGTGTTTAAGACCTATTATTTCGACCTCCTATCGGACGATGAATTGCTACAATCGCGTTTGGCCAGTTCGCACATTCACGATGAAATGAAATCAGGGGCGGATTTTTCCGCTTGCGAGATGTCCAGCATGTATCGCGCAAGAAGTGGCTCAATGTCGTCACGGACAGATTGATCAACTTGTAAGCGTAAGTGAACGACGCAAGTGCTGAAAGGCGGGGACAACGGCAGCAGTGTTTGAGACATGAAACCTGACAGAAAAGACGTCCATCGTATTGCGCTTAAGAAGCGTTCATGACGCGCAATTCAGGTTGGGTACGCCTCAAAGAACTAGCAATGATGGCAGCGTTCTTTGCTGTGATGGGGCATGCCGTTATCCGCTGCGCGATTGCCACAGATCTTTTCGGTCGCATCCGTTCCAGTCCATTCCACAGCGTTTCGCCCATCGAGCGCGGCCCGAATTCTTTCTGCGAACCCGTTCGGGTCTTTTACCTCATTGCTGCGGCTAGAATTTGATTTGAAGACGATACGCTGCGTTGAAAAGCGCAGTCGTTTTTGGATGAAACGTCAATTTACGAAAAAAGCTTGGTTGGATGGACGATGAAAAAGCGAGCTTCAAGGTGGGACGTGCGCGGACCAGAGAATGCGGCGAAACTCAAGGCACAAGAGTGATGCGGCGTGGACTCC
>Ga0163217_1023623_pt1 | contig 11143 bp, 13 predicted proteins | sample SynspAceP_FD_185933 | JGI IMG/M metagenome (GOLD analysis project Ga0163217, IMG submission 185933) | Saline lake microbial communities from Ace Lake in Antarctica - Synechococcus sp. Ace-P (PacBio error correction) | ecosystem: Environmental > Aquatic > Non-marine Saline and Alkaline > Saline ... | reverse complement strand
GTGGCGACACCGGTGTCATTCTCACCGATTTCGCCGGAGTGGACGGATTCACGTACGAGTTCGCATCGACCTGATGTCAACGATTACCGTCACGCTTGGCGACGATCGTAACACCTGAGTCACGCGCAACAGTGCCTTTCCATGCCGGTGCCGAACCAAGCGGCGCATCCGACTGCAAGCAACCCGGCACCGCCGGACGCATCATGTTCGAAGGCCCATTCAGGCACGGTCGCGTCATCGTTTCAAGGAACGGAAATTCAGCGCGAAGCGACAGACACAAGCTGTTTGGCGAGACGTCCATGAAGTCAAACAGGCATCGGCAAACGCCACTCAGGGTTATTCATTGCCGTGAGGCAACTGATGAGCGTCATCGCAACCGGCTGTCCATCCGTCAAACCCGGTTGCCTGGCAATCGTGTAACCCCCTCTTCCATCGCGAGAGATTAGAACAACTTCCTCGGTGACCACCCGTCCTTGACCGGACGATAAGGCGTCTCGATGAAGCCGTATTTGTTTACGCGGCGAAGTCGCGAAAGCGAGTTGATCAGACCGATTTCGGGCCTCAGAGTCTCAATCGGGCCAGATCCGGAGCGCGTAATGGGTCGATGCACGTCTCGCACTTCAAAACGCGCGTTCACGCGTTCAGGGCCACCCGGCCCAAGCGCCGAGAGACGACGCTATGGGTTGATTTCCGAAAAGCGGGTTGGCTGACCATGAACTGCTGAGCTGGAGGAGCCGAAAAACTCGCGCACCGCAGCGGCAGCCGGCTTGGCGTTGAATCAGATCATGCGCATGACGCTGTCGATGGTCGACGGTCGACATGCGCTCCACGGATGGCCGCGCTCCAGCGCCAGCAGACCCCACGCGATTACTGATTTTCCATCAGCTCCCGACCGACGTACGCGGCGGTTCCGAGGTGATCATATCGTCGATATCGCCCTGGCCGCCTTCATGTTGACACATCAAACTTGACGATCCTGCAGACAGCTTCCTTGCGCAGCGTGCGGCTGGGGTATCGGGCGCTTCAAGCTCCAGGCGGCATTCATCTGACGCGGCCAACAGCCGAAGATTCATAAACGCGCGCTGTCGAAGACAGGCTCTTGAAGAGGTTTTCGCCGTCTCATAGTCGGCGGCTCACCCGGGCGGCTGACACGGAGTAGATTATCGATCAACGCATCCTCGCGCAGTTGAACGCGTCTTGTCAGCGCCAGCGTCATGCCGGATTAAGTGCCGACATTGATGTGGGTTCGATGCCAGCAGTGGTAAAGGCCTGATCTTGGCCTCTTTCAAAGGCTTCGAAGGTCTCCTTCGTGATTTGTCACCGGCCTTCGAACAGAACCCACCGGGTCTCTTCGTTGATAAGATCCGCCAAGTACGGTCGCAACTCCTCGTTGCTCACCAGAATGTCTTGACGCCGGCCTCTTCCACCTGGGCGCGCCACGCGCTGGGGTGAACTTGGCTTCAGCTTCCGCAACCACGTCGCCGCTCTTGGCTCGATAAGGTCATGGGTCAGCTTCTGCCACGCAGGACGCTCGGGATTCAAGCCGCTGTTTGCCAGTTTCCCCTTGACCGCCTTGTAGGGAAATCTTGTGTCATAGAAGACATCGAGAAATTCTTCGTGTCGGACAATCCCCACAGCCTCAAAAACGGCTCGAGTTCCTTTGCCTTCTGCGGCGCGCTCGGCACGAAAGCTCGGCCGTGCGGGCACCGTCGAGGGCCATCAGAAGGTTGTCAACCGGCAGCTTGCGTCGTCGTCGATAACGGACCATCACAATTCCTTGGCATCGAACCGAAGTCGAGCCAGGAACCCAACGATAAGAATGACCGTGGGCGGCCAAAAAGGAACTTGCCGAGGAATGCGTCTTGCCACGGTCGTGATCGAAGAAACACGCCCGGCGAACGAGTGCATCTGCGAGACAATCACGCGCTCGTACCGTTGATGACAAAGGTGCCCTGTCCCGTTTCATGAGCGGCATATCGCCCTATAGACATTCCTGCTTCCTTGATGTCGCCGGAATCGATCGTGAAACCGGTATCCTCGTCAAACATCCCAGCGACAAGACGCAGCGCACCTCAAGGGTGCTCGTAGTCATGCCCACGCTGCTGCACTCCTCAAACATCGTACTTGGCTCTTCGAGTTCATACTCCACGAACTCGAGCTGGCCTTCTCTGCGGAAGTCACGGATCGGAAAAAACCGATTTTGAAAAAACTCCGTGATCCCACATCAGCCGCTTCGCCTCCAAGCGTCGTGCTGTTGAGGCAACTGATCGTAGGAACTATCTAAAAACTTCGATGAGGTTCGGCACTGGCCACTTCGTGAATACGCCCCAAAGCTCTTACGGATACGTTTGCGACCGGTGGAAACGACTGCGCCATAAAAATGCCTTCTCTTCGTTCCGTCGCGGGGATAAAAACCCACGACGAAACGGGGTCACTCCAAATCGAACATCCGATGGGGAGAACCCCATTCCGGCATCGTCGCATCGCCGTCACCACACCATGTTCCGCGGTCCTTCGGCGATCCGAGATGCCGGCGGAGTGAGTTCGCATGAACCACCTCCGCGAACCTCGCTACTGGGAAGCTACTTGAGCTCGACCGTCGCGGCCGCTTCTTCCAGCTTTTCTTCAGCTCTCTGGCCTGGCCTTGTCGACGCCTTCCTTCACAGGCTTGGCGCACCTTCGACCAGCCTTGGCTTCCTTGAGCCCCCAGACGGTGAATGTCCGACTTCCTTGATGACGTGGATTCTTTTTTCTCACCAGCAGCGCGAGATAACGTCAAATTCCGCTCTCTTCAGCAGCGGCACCGCCGCACCAGCTGCTGCCACGCCTGCGACGCGACGGAGCAGCGGCGCTGACGCCCCGCCCACTTCTCTTCAAGCCATTTTCGAAAAGCTTGCGGCTTGATAACACTCAGGCGCCTTGCGTCTCAGCAATCTTTTCGAAGGGTTCTGCCAATTTTGTCTAACTCCTGAGACTTTTAGAGACTTGATATGGATGTTCCGAATAATCGGATTGCCTACGCAAAAAGCCTCGCCCTTGATTGCATATGCGCCAAACGCGTGCAAGCTGACCTGCAGTGCCTGAAGACACCATGCATTCTGGTCGCGGGGTGTTTCAACATACCCACCAACTTGCCACGCAGCTCGTTCGATGCGAAGGAATGCCGCAAGCGCCTTCACGGCATTCTCGTCGACAGGGTTATCGCCATGGCGCCCCCATAAACGACGAGCTTGCGTTTCCTTCGCATAATTGAAGCTAACGCGTGCCGCCGCCAACGGGATCGGCGGGAAATCGCGATCGCGTCGACCATTGAACAGATCATGATCGGTTCATTACGTCGTTCCCGCAAGGGGCGAGTTCGCGAGCCTGTTCTTGGCACTTGTAGCCAGCACTGCCCACGCATACGGGCGCGGACTCGGTCGTGGCTTCTCCGCTACGTCATTCCAGACTTGGCGGTACGACAACGAGTGCCGCATCCCCAAAAGGACATGGTGAGTTCGGTGACAAGCTCTCTTTCTAGCTCGGTCCACTTACCGTCTCCGCAAACTTTGGTGTGCGCGAACAGGTCGACAAACTCCACCGTTTTGCATTTGGCCCCGGGCCGGTATTGGCCAGAACCGCTCCTTCCTGTCCCAGGAGCGTCCACGAAAAACCCGGAGGTTCTTCGCGTTCTTCTCCCGTCTATGCAGGTCTGCCCTCAATTTGGCACTTAACCCGGCCGGAGTCGAATTCCCTTGGGCGCTCAGTCTCGGACAGTACTTCCGCAGCGGTACGGACGCCGCATACGAAATCCCATTCGCAGCCTATCGGCGGGCGTTCTGAGACGACCCGAAAGGTCGCCCAATTCAAATCGTACGCCCGGCCCCATCGTCGAGGTCAGCGCCAGCTTCTTCACAATAGTTCCCTTGACGCCGCTTCGGCTTGGCCTTGAAAGCCACCGCACCGGGAAGCATCGAGTTTTCCCGATCTTGGTCTTCACTGAAGCTCGCCTGGCCGATCCCGCATGAACGATGCCCAGAATCTCGACGCATACTGACCTCCACCTGATTGGCTGCCTCAACTGACGGCAGCCAACATCGTTGGTCACCGAGCGAAGCTTGGGTTCGGCATCAAGGCCCGCGGCCCGAGAACCTTACCCAACGACCGTACGAACCGGCATCATGTCTGGAAGTCGCAATCACGCGGTCGAAATTGATCTCGCCCACCCTCAATCGGCAGCTGCCAGATCGATCCGCACGCCACGAATCAGCACCCGGGGCGCGTTGCTCATCGGCCTTTTCGTCGCTTCGCGAAGACCGCGACCCGGACGTCCTTGCGGTTCCGTCGGAGCGAAAACAACGCCCCACGAACGCTTCTGATCGCATTGACGCGGATCGACGTTCAGATATCAAAACCTCGATGGTTTCGTCCAAATTTGGCGGTTCGTTTTCCTTGACCCACGCGAAACAGCCTCAGCAATCAGACATGACGTTCGGATCGACCTTTTCGCGCCTGGCGCATGACTGTTTACCGTTTCTTCCGCCATAATTACCCCCACCAACTCAAGGCCCATCGACGGGCCGCTGCCGCGATCATCTGCGCGCCTGCATCCAGAATCGTTGCGTGCAAATCCACATTTCGGCTTTCCGCGATGTCACGGCCTGCGCCATGCGTCACACGACCAATTTATCTCCGTCCCGTCTTGCCCACTGCCCTTCTTGAGCTGGCCGCCTTCTTCAAGAGGAGCCGCCGCGCGTGCTTCGTAACGAGAAGTGAATGACTGTCCTGAAACATCGGTATCACCAACCGGGAGCCGCGCACCCGTTCAATGTCTGCGTACTGCGTTGAACGCCTTGCAGAACTCCATGATGTTCAGACCCGCCTGACCGAGCCCGGAACCCACGGGGGGCGCGAGGTGCCTTGACAGCCGGAATTCCAGCTTCACGTAAACCTGTAATTTCTTCGGCCATGTCTCGACCTCTTCCTTTCTCGAGGGTTTCGCGGTACGCGCCGTCATGGGCTTTCCGAGGCCAACCTCCCCGCGCACCGCCAAAGCGGCAATAAAACGATCAGCCCTAAGCTTCTCGACCTGACCGTACCTCAAGCTCGACCGGTGGGCCCGGCCAAAAATCGGATACGTGAAACCTTTGACGCGTGGCCGCCCTCATCGGACATCCTCGATCACGCCGCTTGAACGACTGGAACGGGCCATCGTTGACCACGCACTTCCCAACGATTGGTCGAAGGTGACGGAACGGCTCTGGCCGCTCACACCTTCTTGCAAACCTGATGAATTTAATCCGGTCGGCCTCAGCCTGGACTGATCGGCGCTGGCTTGTTGCCTGCACCCAAGAAGCCGGTCACCTTCGGTGTTTCTTACCAGATGATAGGAATCCTCATTGAGGGGTCATCCGCACAAAGAACGTAAACCCGAAAGACTTGCGTTCCGAGTTGACCTTCGCGGCCGCGCCGCATCTCACCACCTCTCGGCGGGACGAGCACATCCTCGAACCATCTCCTCCATTTGCCTTGGTCACGGCCTGTTTCCTTGATGACTGAGGCGACCTTGCCCTCGAAGGCCAGAGAGGGGGGATAACGTACCAATGCATTCGCCATCAGACGATCAACCTTCCTACCGAAAGTTGGCTTCTTGCACCAAAGCTGCCAACCCAAGGTCGACGAGAAAAAGAAGAAACAAAGCTGCGAAGCGCAACCATGATGGCCACCATCAAAGTCCGACTGAATCGTCTCTGTGCCGCGTCGCCACGTGACCTTGTTCACCTCTTGACGTACCTGACGAAACAAACTCCGCCAACTGATGTCTTGCCATACGGCTCCCTCTCATTGGTTCAGAATTTCCGGATATTTACCCCGGCAACGACCGGGTTCGTTCGGTTGGCAGGACGAGGGACTCGAACCCACAGCCCGTTTTGGAACCGGTGCTCTACCAATTGAGCACAGCTTTCCTATTCACCAACGATTGCCGTTACGCCTGCTCCTGTTTCGGGCCTGTCTTATTGTCGATATGGAAGTGACGACCCGGCACGACGTGCGACCGCCTTCGCGAAAGGCAAAGCGCAGGCCTTCATTCCCATCGCATCGGCGCATCAGGTCACAGACCATCGTGATATGTCCCGGCATCACCATCCGGTGCCCTCAGGCAGATCAACCGTCCCCGTTCACATCCGTCTGCGGAAGTAGAACCGCGGACGTAAGTTTCGGAAAACGGGGTGTTGACGTCACCCTCTTCCTTCGTCAAGAATAACGCCTCACAGTTGAAAACGTCCGTATCCGTGATCGGAACCCGGGGGCCGCCAGTACCTGCCACGCTCCACATCCTCTCGCTTCGTGCCACAAGCAGAACTCCAACATGTCCCCCGCCTCGCCCTGATCAAGCAGCTGCGGAAAATCTCAAACGCCCGTGCACGGTCGTCTGTCTGCTGTCCTTGATGCCGACAATCTCGATCTCGTCCCAACATTCACGATACCGCGCTCAATACGCCCGTCACAACCGTTCCACGGCCCGAAATCGAGAAACACATCCTTCGATCTGGCATCAGGAAACGGCTGGTCACGCGAACGATCAGGCTGCGGGAATATTACGCATCAACCGCGCCATCAGCTCCTTGTCGATTCGCACCAATCTCTCATCACGACCCTCAAAGGCGCAAAAGCGCCAACCTTCACGATCGGAATATCGTCGCCCGGAAGTCGTAGGGGGGACGTGGGGGAAAAAAGGGGGGGGTCAGCCGCGCACTTCCATCTCGACCAAAGCTCGAGAAGCTCCTCGTCGCATTCAACCTGCTCACCTTGTTCAGGATAACACAAAGCCGCCCAGGCACCACCAACCTGGCGCCCCAGAAAAGAATGTGCTCGCGCGCGTCTTGCGGCATCGGGCCGTCCGCTGCTTTCACAACCAAAGAAAATCGCTCCATCCATCTGCGCCCGCGCCGTGATCATGTTCTTCACATTATCGGCATGGCCCGGGCAATCCACATGCGGCGTATACGGCTGCCGTCTTCATACTCAACATGCGCTGTCGAAGATCGTAACCCGCGCTCGCGCTCCTCAGGAGCCGTCAATCTGCGTCCAAAACGCCGACCTCAGCCCCTCCAGAAAGCCTCGCCATTCACCTTCGGATCGCCGCCGCAACGTCGGTCTACCATGTCAAACGTGACCAATCGCTGCCAACGTGCAATGCGGCTTGTTACCTCAAACTTCTCTTCGACATGGTTCCCATGTCCTGCGTCTTATCGATCGTTGCACCGCCAAACCCGGTCATTATTGGTGCCTTAGCCGGCGGTCGTCTCAATCCTTACACCATCGGCCGAAAACCGTTGGAGCGGGTTAGGGGAATCGAACCCCCGTCGTAGCTTGGAAGGCTTCTGCTTCTACCATTGAGCTACACCGCCGAATTCTTTCTTGCCCTTGCTACCTGGCGCGAAGCCCCGCCAATTCATCCGTCTGTCCCACCGGCTGTGGAGCGGGTTGGATTTGAACCAACGTTAGGCATACCAGCGATTTTACAGCCGCCCTTTTAACCGCTCAGGCACCCCTCCTTACCGTGTGCTGCAGACATTCTGCCGTGCAGCCAACAGCAAACCCCGAACGCCAAAAAAGCGCCGCTCGTGCAGCGCAATATGTAGATTTCGCCCAAACCGTTCAACCGCGTTTTCGGGAAAAAGCCAAAAACAATTGCCACCCAGCATCGAAGCCCATCGCTGGATCATGCAGACGACAAAAGAATGCCTAGAGCAAGTCATGGCAAAGAAAAAAAACAGAAAATTACCACCAAAGGCCGGGCCCGCGCGATGCGCGGGTCAGAAAATCAGTGCAGTGACCCGCGCTGGCTCACCCTGGCTTTATGGCACGCACCAGCGTGCTTGCGCCCTTGGCCAACCGCCCGGACTTGCGAACGCTTCTATCTCATACGATGTCGCCGAGATCGCTAGAACGGCCAAAGCCGCTCGGCCGAGTGCCCTGATCGAGCGCACCGGTTTACGATGCATATCAGTGAAGTGCTGCCAATTTGGCGCCGTACACCCAGAAACATCGCCCTGCGTGGCACACCGCTGCGAAGACCCGGGCCTTCAGGACGTGATTGATCCGGCTGGCCCGAATGGTCGGCTGGTCGTTCTCGAATTCAGTCACCGACCCGCACAATTCGGCCCATCATTGCGGTCGCTGCGCACCGTTCGGTGTACGCGGTTTGATGCAGGACCGCCAGGCCCCGCCCGTGACCGGTGATTGCAAAGCGACCTCCGGGGCCGCTTGAAGCAGTCGATCTGGTGCGTAAACCAATCTTTCGCGCGCGCTCGACACACTCCAACAACCAACATTTCTGTGCTATCGGCTCGGACGCGCGATGAGCAGACCATCGGCACAGCCATTGTCACCGGCCATCGCGCTGGTACTCGGCGCTAAGGGCCAGCGGAAATGCGGACGACTGGTGCGACGAATCCTGCACACCCTGATGCGGTATCCCGCCAAACCAGCGACGTGGAAAGCCTCAAACGTTTTCTCAGATGCTGCGGCTCGTTCGCGCCTTTACGAAATATTCCGCGCCTTACCGGGAGCGCTCGTCTTCGGCCAAGTCGCATACAGATTGACCCATAGACGATCAAAGACTTGCCACGATTCCTCGTACAGCTCATCATAGAATGGGCGTAAGATCGGAAGGGCACGAAAAGATCCGGCGGCGGCAGGCATCAGTGCGCCAAGCCCCATTCTGTCGAGCCCGCGCGACCAGGCGTCCCACAGATCAGGGGCGCTGCGATCAGAAGTGACAGCACCAAACGGACAAGCTGGTTGTAGCCGACGAATATGTTGTGGAGATGGTCTCCGCTGGCATTGAATTTTTCCAGTCGTTCGGGACGTCGACCAGCGAAGATACCGCTGCCCCCACTGATTCTCCTCCAGCGAGCAACGATGTGCAGAAAGCCGCCAGTACGAAACAGCACGAAAAGGCCTGCAAACGTTTCTGCTTTGCCCTGCGCCCCAAGCGATGACGAGGAACATCCCGCACAGAACAGCATTGGCGAGCGGCCGTTGCGGATTCAAAACAAGCCCTTCCTCGTCATAGACAAATAGTCGGGAAAGCTGAACCAGCCATGCTCGAAGCCGGAATAGGGCCACGCAAAGTCCCAGCCAGCCAGACCAACCATCCAGAGCGGTCGGCGCGGCCAGTCAGCAGACGCGTATGCGCGGAGCAGGCTCCGGATCACGACGAGTGTCCAGGACCACGACACCGAAGAACGTGATCAGGATATTCATCCCGTTCACCTGCCGCTGACATCGTCGGATCAAACCCGCAGCGCGCCGCCAGACAGCACGACCAGGAGCATAGACAGCGACCGCCAGCACGAAGAGTTTGAAGAAAAGCTTGAGAGACAGCTGTGAACCCGCACCCGATTTAACCAAAGTAATACTTTACTCTTTTGCACCGCCATACGAGCAGTGCCGGAAGCACAATCAATGTGTGCAAACAGATAAAAAACCGATCGCGATGGCCAGAACTGTCCCATGGCTCGCCCAGCCGCGATATCGGCCGAAGGCCAGTGGCGGACGAATGACAGCAAAGTGGTCAGCACCCACTGACCGCACCGGCGCGCGCCGTCGATGAGCGATAGACAGCGCATGGATCCGCTTTCACGAAACCGCCCCCACCACGTGCAGCCGTTATCGACCCCCATCCGAGCAGCAGCGGCAAACGATGACATTTGCCACATGAGCGGGATACCAAGCAACCACCATCGTGCCCGCAGTCAGCGCGCCCAGCAAACAAGCGCACATCACGAGTGCCGCCGTCAATGAACGAAACGCAGGGCGATGGACAAGCACCAGAAAATGCCACGGCTGCCGGTCATGAAAAGCCAGCCGAAGCATCGACGACAATCTCGCCCACGCCTGCTCCAGGCCGGGCGTCCTGAGGCTGTGAAATTCGGCTTGTACGCGCGCACGAATGTTCCCCCAAGCGCGGCGAACTCGCGCATGTCACACGCGGCAGGGCAAACCACACGCACCTGCCTTGCAACACCTGTTCGCGCGCGATCAAAAGCTTTCCGGAATCTCAGAACCACCGCTTCGGCAAGACAGGCATCCCGCAGCATCCGAGCGAGGCCACAAATCCTCTGCGATCAGGGCTTCGAGGTTTCGTCCCGGTTGCGCGCCCTATTCATCCCATTTCCAGCGCGGCCAGCGCGTCGACAATCTGTGCAAAGCGCTTGCGATCACTCCCGGCAAGCGCCTTCCGCGCGCGATCAATCGATTCACCGGCGCTTTGCCGTTCGCTCTCATCGGGCATCGGATCACCGCGGCCCACATGACCGATCCAGAAGATCATCGCCTCGTTCCGAGCAGCGCGAGCCGCGGCCAACTGGTTCTTCGGGCACAAGATCGCGCAGCGTCTTGACCCGGCCCGACATTTCGGAAATCTTCCCGCAAAACCGTTCGCGTCCGGTCAGCGGTGCCATATCGTCCGCCGCAACGTCAATTGTGTAGGGCGTGATGGTCCCATCTTCATGCACGCGACCAGTGTCGCCCACCGCTTCTCTGTCATTTGTCCTGAAGATTGAGCTTTGATAAACGGAACTTCACCTGGGCCCGATTGTCGCGCCGAGCAAGGACCACCAATGCGGCAACAGAAAATCGTTTTGACAGGACGCACGATTAGCGATCTTCCAGCGCCGCGCCGCCCGCCCAACCGGAAACATCGCCCCGAGACGATCGTCCGCGCCTGCGACCCGCAAACAAGCTCCAGCATGCGGGCAGAAAAAGGTGAACACATCACCACCGCAATGACCATCCCATGGCGGAGATCAGGCCCCAGCTCGGGGCAAGCCCGCGGAAAAAGCCCGTGGGCCCAGAAGCCAGAAGGCGATTGCCGTCGTTCAGGCCAAGGAGCAGGATGGTTCGGAACCCAAAGCCCCGGCCCCACCCCGACCAGCCTCGCAATTCATCCGCCGCGCCCCTCGCGGCCACCCCCGTTCGCAGGATTCATTGTTGGACGGCGAAATCTATGCCCCCAACCCGATGAAAACAAGAAAACCGCGAAGGTCAAGCGGAACCAGGGCCACATTCAGCGGGAGCCGACAGCAAAAGGCGTCGCGAAAGGCCGCCGGGTTCAAAAAGGGAAACCCAAAAGCCCCGGCGGACGAGAATCTCT
>Ga0163217_1005278_pt1 | contig 11143 bp, 3 predicted proteins | sample SynspAceP_FD_185933 | JGI IMG/M metagenome (GOLD analysis project Ga0163217, IMG submission 185933) | Saline lake microbial communities from Ace Lake in Antarctica - Synechococcus sp. Ace-P (PacBio error correction) | ecosystem: Environmental > Aquatic > Non-marine Saline and Alkaline > Saline ... | reverse complement strand
AAAAAAACAACGACTACATTTAGGGAGGTTGCCTGGACAAGTTATCAGCGGGTGGGGAATCACGAGCTAGATTCATCATTTACATTAACATCAACGCAAGTTCGCGGGCAATACGGCCTATGCTGCCTCTGCAGTATGTTGTCAGAGTGCGGCTCAAGCAAACGCATCCGACGCATACTAACCATTTGCCGCCCTTAGTTTTACTAGTCACCTTCTTTCCTGAGGTTTCGGGATCTCCCAAGTAAGGGTTTGTGTTTCCAGAAATGGGCCTGAGGCGGGTTAGAAGCGAATCAAACGGGCCGCAATTGATGTGTTCAGACTGATCTGTTCTAAGCACGCTACGCTAAGCCGCACCGACTCAAGTACGACTGCAGTGAAAGCAATAGCATTGCAGGACGTGTCTCGTTTCTCGTTTCAAACGGCTATACAGGCATAACGATTTTTTCCACTATACGTCAATTGATGGAGCTACCCAGTGTGTTTCTTCAAAGGTGGCGCAAGGTTCTGTTGTATTGTTCAGTTGACTGTATGTATGAAAGCCTTATCTCTAACGCAATACAGCCCAAAACTAAACCTCTGTTCTTGTTTACACATGCGGCCAGGTGGATTGCGGTGTACCACTGAGAAAGAAATAAACGGCTACCTAAATACTCTAGAGGGTTTAGTATCCGTTTCGTTCCTCACGGCTGTAGGTTGCAAAACTGCTTGAGAGCACGTCTGGTGCAACAACCTGTTGGCAGATTGCCAGTGCCTGACTCTTATGTGCATCTACTCAACGTGCTCGGATGTACAGCACCGCGAGCCCCGCACGATGCACACCACTACCCACCGTCTGTGATTGACGTCGACGACTGTTGAATTGATCGGTGATGTTGCGAGCAGTGCCATGGGAAAAGGTCAATATTACCAACATTCCGTGGCTAAAAACGATAATTTTAATCCCTAGAGCCTTTTCTGTGACGATACTCATCCTCCACAGCTATAGCACACAATGACGATACGACATCACCCGTGTGGTCTTTTATCAGCCCAATCAACGCTGCCCTTTATTATGACGCATTAACCAAATCGTTTCTATCTATACACCGCCTCTCCAGCACGGACCTTAAAAAAGGTTGATCGATCATAACTCAGGCATGGCGTGGTTTCTAACATAGCAGCCACCGCTATTTGATGATTGGATCGGACCGAAACCCACCCGGTCGCGCTTCATAGCCCATCGAGATGAGCGGGCATAAACCATTACCGTCAGTCCGGCGATAGATTGGCGGCTTGCGAGCAAAATCCTCTTCCAGGTGTGACACCAGTTCGTTTACTGGCGCCAGACAGCAACCAGAAGATACTGACACACGATGAATACAGCAAAAAGGGCCGAAATAGCCTGCTGTATAAAGTGCTTATGCTCTCCGCGATTGCTGTTGAGCTGTCATCAGTCGCCTTACTTGGTAAATACTAACCGGTAGATCATACGTTAATAGACTATGGAACCAAGACCGTGTGATCCCGGTAGACTGTAGTTTGTCGGACACGAGTAAGTACATGAAGGTAATAGCTCAAAATTAATGCAGAGATCCGCATTTACGCATTGGAACTGCACTATTGGGTGGGATGTTTAATTCGACTATGATGGTTGATTTACTTGCTTTCGATGTCTTTTACCCCGAGGGCTTTTATTTTCAGATGTACGGCGAATGGTGCCGTAGCTATTTGACTATTCTTCGGGTGGCATCGAGTTGGTGAACATTTACAGCTTTTTAACTATTTTACTGTGCTATCTTTTATTCTTCCGCACTCTGTTAGCCGTTTCACAGGTCATTGTTGACTGTTACGAACGGCTCTTTCAAGGCAGAGAACCAATTGTATTAGAAAGCGATTTAATTACTTTCGCTTTGAGTTAATGGGAAAATTCGGTATAATCGAAAGTACAGTTTTTTATCAATTGGTTGATGCAGCGCAATGAGTTATGAACGACACCCAGGTCTATGTTGATTCCCATTAAACGTATTTTTATTTTGCGCGGCTTGGTTTCGCCAACATTTTATGCTTTGCTGTTTTCGGCCGTTGCACCGCGTTGCAGTTATTATTTTCTGAAAGGCAGAGTCATGAGTTTACTTCGATGAATTGGTGTTGTCCTGTATGTGCCGTTCATGTTGCTGCTAATCGTTACTGCGTGCTCCGTATCGGCATTGACGATGGGCGCGTTGGCGGGCTTTGTTGGATTTGGTTGGATTGTTTGCTTTCGATCCTGCTATTTTCCATTCTCGTAGCGGCCTTTTGAAACAGCTGTCTAATTACAGCTTTGCCCTATTCCTATGTGTTTATTCTGATGGGTCGGTATTTGCTTCAAAATTCCGGTGATGTCGAAGAACTATTCCAAGCGCAGAGCGATGTTAGGTAGTTTGCCGTGGCGCATGGCGTCTGTGCCGCCGGTTCACTTTCGTGCGGTATTTTCTCTGCTATTTCTGTTCCATCATGGCGCGGCAGCCGCAGTAATTGTCTCTAGATAGATATAGAGATATAGAGATGGAAAGGATATGGTTATGCGCCAAACTTGGCGAGGTGTGTGTTAGCCGCGGGTCGGTACCCTTAGGCATCGTGATTCCACCTCTTCTATTGCGCTGTTATTTGTACCGCCATTGATAACCGAGCAATCGGTGGGGGGGCATTGTTTATGGTGGCGTTGATACCCGGTTATGCTTGGGTTGCGTAAGTGTACGGCCTTACCGTCGCTGTTTTGGTTATTGTGTTTCCTAGATATGCTCAACCCTGGAAAGGCAACCACGTTAAAGAAAAATTTCTTGGTTTTAGGGTAGTGCCTTTCACTGGTGTGTTTGTGTTCATATGGCAGGTATTTACCAGCGGGTTGGTTTACGCAACAGAGCTTCTGCCGTCGGTGGCAGCAGCAACCTTGTTAATTTGCCCTTTGTACGAGGATGCGCTTTTATTTTGAACAGTTTTAAGACGCGGTGGGTGAAACGATAGTGATGTCTTCGATTGATCTTTTTTTATATGATCATTGGTTGCTGAAATTTTTTGGTTATTTTCTCTCCGGTATCGGTATTTCGTTTTCGCTTGGTTGAGTACGTAGGACAGTCTGCACTTAGGGCCTTACATGATACTGCTCTGTGTCTTAATTCTGTTATATGGTATTACTGGGTTGCGTCATGGGGACAGTATCGCTATGTTGCTGCTACGGTGCCTGTTGTTTATCCATTGATAGAGCGTGGTTTTGATCCTATTTGGTTTTGGATATTGTAGCGGTATTCACGTGGAAACTAGGTTGCATTACCCACGCCGCGTTTGGCATGAATGTATTGTCATTAAGTCCGGTGGCCCCCCATATTATCCATTGGTGATATGTTATAAAGGGGTAATGATTTTGATTGCCTGACTTTGCTGCGTTTATGCGCTTATTTGTTGGCCTTCCGATACTGGCATTGGCTTCGTTATAGGCGATTAGAATGTAAAAACGGCGCCTATTGCGCGTTTTTTTGTTTTATAGGGTTGAGATTTTGACAGGGTTAGTCTAATCGAGTTAACCAAGTAAACATGGCTTCAATTGCGCTGATTTGACCAGTTGGACCGGTGGCTGTCACGAAGCATGTTCAGTCTTAGCAATGCTCTGGCACTCACTGTCCAAGAGCAAGGCGCGAGCCTCGTTGGAGTCAATGAGTTCCAGACGTGCCGTCTTCTCGAACTAAAAGCGACCATCTTGAGTTTTCATGGTGTTTGCAGTGTACGACCTATTTAGCAGTGGAAGATAGGAATTCCGCTTTTTGTGTTTAATCCCAAACCGCGATTAACGCGCGGGCATGCATCGTTGCTTTGTTGTTGAAGCCATCAAAACCAAAGCTGATTAATGAGCGCGGATCAATTTGCCGTTTTATATATTTGGATATCGTCGTCGGCTCTCCGCTTAAGGTTCGTTTCAGTTGGAATTAAAGATACAATTCTTCTCGTAGGCTTGCGTGGGCGCAAAGTGCGGAATAAGCTGCATGTAGATTTTTGCCAATCTTGTTACGGCCAGGTAAGTTGAGACGCCTTGGTCCTTAGCAAAGATCGCTTGCTGGCGAATCCGTCGTCGGTAATCCCACTATGGCGATTTTTTTAACTTGGCGACAATGCGCGATGCGGATCAATAGATTGCAGTTGCGATTAGACGTAGTTTTTATTCCATGCGTAGCGTTCTCTCATTGATCGGCCTTGTGTCTAGCTCATATCGGTGATGTTGTTTATCTGAGTGTAGCGAGGGTTTGTACCTTGGAAACCTGTTCTCCGCCTTTGTCCTGCTTTATTGGGGTGTCTTGCGTATTGACTCTGACTCACCTGAGTACGAGCTGTCGCGCAATTTGAACATGTGCATTTCTTGCTCGGCTTGGCGGTAAAAGCCAGAGGCACATTGTTTTTCAATGCGCGAACGCACTAGTCCGACACCACCATACACAAGTTTTGCTGTCCTGTGTAGATGCCGGAACGACGAGCGCAGCTACTCACACGAGGACAGCTCGATATATATAGACTCGCCATATAGTCTATATGAATCCATATATATAGATATATGAAGCCTAAACACCTCCGTCAGACTGAGCCAATAGACCGTGTCATCATCCATTTAAAGACGTAAGGAAGACGGAGAATTCAATGTGTTAGAAAAAGCCTTTATCAGCCATATTTTTCTTTGATTTCTTGCTGACCATTACCATACTCACGATAGGTCGTCATATCAATCAATTTCAAATCGAACTTGGTAGAAGCTATCCACGCGTTGGTCGCCCATTTGAATCAAACAATGGAGTTGATCGTGCCAAGGATAAGGCAAAACCAGTCGCATTGTTCCTAGGCCAACATTTAAGGCAACGGTTCGGCGTGCGGCGTTTAGCGCTTGTTCTTCTCGCTCGCTACGAACTCATTTCCGTTCTGCACCGGAACAACAAAGTCGACTTATACACGGGCACGCAACAAACTGCGCTTTATGTCATTATAAGGTATCACCAGGAATGTGCTCAGAGGTTTTGTTACGTATTCTCGCTTCTGCAACAATAACAGTTGGTTGCCTTTGTTGCTATGATTGTATCACGGAAACCATGGGAAGTCAGCATGTTCGCCCGATGCATTTCTTATCTGCGACTAAGCGGCGAAAGTTCGTGTTTATCGGTGCGCGCTCACGTCTTCGTAGTTGTCTAGAGTTTTTACCTGCGCTGCAGGGAAACCCACGCGCTAATAGTTACAGGTGCAATAGCACGTGAGAACCAGTAGATGATAGCCCTCTCTCGACAGAGTGATTCCATTTAGACTGATTAGTTTCATTCACTCATCGTCACTGTTTTCCTTTTATCGTCCGTTTAAGCCTGCATGCCAAGCTGTTAGTGTAATCATTTAATAGGGTTGCGTAGATCCCAAAGTTTAATTTTATTTGCTTCTAAGTTGATCTTACCAGAGAGAATTGTTTTTTGATTGGGGACGTTATAGTCTGGCGCGTATTTCGCCGGGTGGCAATGGCCTCCTCTTGTCAGTTCTTTACTTGCGCTGGAAGCATGAGCCAATTTCGTTTGATGTCTGCTGAGACGATGCAAATCACAGCAACTTGCCCAATGAGGTCAAAATCAAGGCTGGCGCTTTTCATCTTTACATATATAATGCCGTGACTTGATACGTTAACAGCTTGCGTAACAAACTCTCTTGTCTTGGCCTTCGTAAATATCTCTCTTGCCTTGTGGTTTGTTGTCTTGGAATGCAATGTGCAGCAAAGGAGTCATTCTAGCTGTGACTTGTTTCTTCGCTGGCTCCCCCTACCTGTGATTGCTTGGTCCAAGGTTGAAACGCTAATATGCACAGGTAAGGCGTATTGTTTGTCGTAGTAGTTTATCTACGTTCGCCGGCGCTAAGTTTGCTGTCCAACGGACCTGACGAACCATGAGGTTTAAATAACGCGTTTGGTAAGAACCGCGGAGAAGTGCCCGCATGCACGGCCTCCCTTGTGAATTAGTCATCAAGATCTCGTTGGATTTGATGTCGGCATTACACCTATGCTAAACCAGAACGATAATTGAACTCATTTGCTTGCCTGCGTATCCATTGTCCCGCCGCGTTGAGCGCGCTCTAGCACTAATCTGAGTACGCAGTGCCCTCCGAGGATCTCTGAGTCAACAGTAATAAGGTCATTTACGCTTTTGTCAGGAATAAAACCTTGGTGTTCTAAAATGACCGTTCCGCGATCACCAGTGTTAGCGGACTCTCTGTCGCTTTCTTGGCTGTCGGGAGAAAGTTTATTTTTTATTTTTTTTGCTGTATTTCGCCTTGGATAAACCCCCTTTTTGCATTCATACGATGGTGTCTAACGCAGGCTTCGTTTCAGCCGGTGTGCTGGGCAAAGTGTATTAGTTTTGCATAGAACCGTCTTATAAAAAGTTTGCGGGCCTTTTTTGATTAAGCTAATCGAGCATGTCGTATTTTCGCTATTAATTCGTATTGTAGCCCCTCCATGTTAACGCGCCCACGCGTCATTTCACGGATAGATGAAATTGTCTGTGTCTCGTCACCAGATGTAGTAAGTATACCGTAACCAAGCTCAATGCTTTCATGTAAAAAGGGGCTTGGTTTTCTTTGGCGTTGAGTTTTGCATAGCTGGGATTTTGTGCGCGATTTCTTGAGGTTTTGATAGTCAATGCGACGTACTTCACCACGTGCGGCGTCGTTGCAATTGGGCGTTTTTTTAGCGGTGTTTTGTTCTTGCTCCGCCAGCGCAGGTGAGTTTACATGGATTTTGAGGTAACTGATGTAAATTGCGTTCCATTGCCGCTTACCACGATGAGTCGCTTTGTCTTGGGTTTGCTCATAGGCCCAGGAGCGATTAGAAAAATTTTCTTGGAAGAAGGTATCACTTAATCTTTCGGCTTGTTCGAGTAGGGTTTTACTTGACGCTCAGTAATCCCCTTGATTTTGGGCAAGAGCGCCAATTTTCGCCATGTAATAGAAGTATGTTGTCTTGAGAATTGTCAGAAACACCTTCTATTTTATCCTCGGCTTTTTTCCATTCACCTTCTTTCGCTAAGCTTATCCGCATTTCAATGTCCCTGCTTGTAAGTAGCACAGCCAGCTAGGACAACTGATATTAAGCAAGAAAGAAACACTCACTTACATTCTTTTTCTAAAAACTGTGGCGGACAGTTATGGCAAGGCAGAGCAAGCGCTCTAGGTAAAGTAGTAACAGCGGGCTTTAAGGCAGTTTTAGTGGCCTAAGGTTTTTTTTTTCTTTTTCATCACAGATATATATATATACTGAATGATATTAAAGAGGCGATCTTATATTATGCAATAAAAAGGAGGCACGTGGCCTCCTTTTATTCATTTCATCATAGGTTTCTATTGAAGTTGTATTCAGCTTTTCGCTTTTGTTAGGGCTTTCTAGATACGCGCATCAAAGTTATTGGCGCAGCATAAGGGCAGGGAAGCTGCCTTTTACAAACAATCGCATCGATGTTTTCACGAGCATATGGGAACAAGGTTTGCTGGGCAGAAAGCGCCAGAGGCGTGGTGGTAATTGCTGTCATCAGACCCAGAGACACAAAAATAGACGCCTTGTTGAATTTGTACTAGATAACAGTTTGGCCGCTGTTTTTACCGTGCATAATTTTCTTAGTACGATTTCATAAACACTATTCGCCTACTTTGGCGCTTTTAGTGTTCAATTCTTTAAGCCAACTTGGTTATTCCTTCTTCGTTGGAAAAGATCATTCGGCTGAGCGGGCGTATTCAGATCGAATGTCTTTACCAGAAAACAGCTCTCGCTCTGCACAGTTGTGGTGTTATGAGTTCTTATGGTTCAGTTGCCGCGTTTACTTCTAGTTTAGTATGGACATTAGTTGCTTCCTTCTGTTATTTAAGCATATATATATTTGCGCCATAATTGGGGCCAAGTAAGTCTCGAGTTTTTCGTTCGCGTTCAGAGTCCAACGTAAGATTCGTCAAACCACCAATGTGTCGTTCGCCAATCAGATTTGCGGAACAGTAGGTACGCCACTTTCTCTTCAGTCATTTGTTGGACGAACTTCAGTTTTCCGTCGACACGATTTCGTTGAATGCAAACATTTTAGCAGATAGCAGACTGTTTTATGCTTTCGCAAATGGACGAGTAATCGCTGGAGTAGATAGTGCAGTGCACATATCTTTCTATTTTCCCCTTTACCATGGCGACTTAATTGATTGCATTCAGCAATGCGCTTGAAGTTTTATATACCTTTTGTGAGCCTCGCTTTTTTCAAGTTCTTTTTGCCTTGCACCGGAAGTTACACCACACTTTGGCATACTTATGATGGTTGGGGGTCTTTGTGTTCTTCAAGACGTGTTTGTTTTCTTTCATCTTAGTATGCGGGATGTTTAATTTTGCGCCGTGATGTGAGCCAGCGGTTGAATTCTTTTTTCAGACGAATGTCGAAAAACAAACAGCGTCTTCGCTTTTCATTAAGTTGGTGGTGCTGAGGTGTTACCTGTGCCACCGCCCTTGCTTTCAAAATCAGTGTGTGGCAAGAATCGCTAAAAGATGGCGCCCATTTCCAGTGTGTTGATTAGAAAAATTCGATAAGGTAATCATTACATAGTTAAAGCCCATATTTAAATCTTGCCAGCATTATACACGGGCCGAGTGGAATCTTCGTACATTAGTTTCAGACAAAGGTGACAATTATTGATGGGAGATGAGTAAGGAAATGAGAGGAAATCGGAATCATAACGGCTCTTAAGGCTCGTTTATGTTGGGATTTTTACTTTGTCTGTTGGTGGAGTCAAAGATTCTTTCGGCTTACCTCGATAAAGCTGTTCAATAGATTGCCGTCTGCCATGAAGTGGGCGTCGAGCGATTTCATAAAAACAGTCCTTGGATTGTTTTTGTTTGCCATCGGCGAAAGCTGGTATCCACTTTGTCGCGGCCATGGTTTTGAAGACTGTTCAGAATGATTGAGGTTTACCTTTTACTAGCCTCCCACTTGATTTAACCGCATAACCTTCAATCGATAGCATTGGTATAACGGCTTCGATGGTTGGTATTTCTTAAGATGGTTGATGTGGACGGTTAAAGTGGTTTCGCTTGTAATTCCACTAGTGTTAACCAAGCTGCAGTATTCACTGTGTTCCGCCAAGGCAAGATAGTCGGCTTCTGTTTGGGTTTGCCAAAATTATTCCTGCCCAGAAAACAGCTGGGAGAGATTGCGCCGCATCGCAGGGATTTGTGCGATGAATTTCCGATAATGTCTTGGCAGTGCAGTGGCATTTTCTACATAAATTCAGAGAGGAAAATCTCATTGGGGAGTCTCGCATCGGTTTGCTTGTTTATAGCAAACGAGCTTGAGATGTTACTCTCAAAATAAAAGGCACCGTACCTTTGTAACCGATGCTTCGAGTTGAGGCTCTAGTTTTCCAAAGAGATTGTGCGAATTATTAAAAAGTACGAAGGCCCACATCGATCGTTATTTACGTTTTCGCCATTGGCTTTCAAAAAGTTGCGCGGATCGGCTGAGCTACATGTGGTGTGATTTGAGTGTAAAACTGTTCACACAAGCACATAAAATAGAAGGTGTATAGGGTTTCCATATTGGGCTTGTAAGTCGGTTTTTTAGTTATTTAGTGCAGTGATGAGCGGTTAATGCAAAGGTTAAAGCATTTATGATTGCTAAAGAGTATTCGAGTCGTCTTTATTGTGCGGTTATTGTTGACTAATAACTGCTGTTTTGGCGTCCTAAAATGTATTGAATAAGGTAGTGCTGGGACAAGCTTGCGCTCTTTTTTATGCTAAGCCCACAACCCGTTTATTAACACGTTACAGTGCGTAGACTCTATAAGTGCTTTACGCCCAAGAGACACACGATGCTTCGGCGAATCAAGGAGTCATGCCTAAGCCTAGCTGCGCACCGTCCACGATATTCCTCGGGTTTTTCACTGTGCGCGGAACATCCGTGGTGAGTTCTTTGGCTTTTGCAATTATGAGGTGTTCCACGATGTCAAAATGTCACAGGGGTACGAGATATGAAGCCTGCTTGCGTCTATTTTGTTGATAAAATAGAAGGAAAGTCGGCTTGTGATGCCAATGATCCAACGGACATGGGTTTACATAGTCGTCCTCCCAAGAGGGATAGTAAACACATTTTCGTCTGAAGGCTGTTACCGGCTCAAGTAAAGCGCAGATCGCGCTTCGAGATTCAGTCGACAGTTTCACATTAGCGTTAACCTGACACTTCATCCAACACTGGTTTTCGATTACTTAGGTTGATCAATGACCGACAAAAGGCGTCAAGTCGAAATCGAACAGCTTTTGCCAATGGCGCGCGCCGTGAATCTAACTTAAACAAGTCCCGTAGCGCGTCGCGATCGTCCGTTGATGTCCGGCTGACATTTTTGCAGGGTGAGGATACAGGCTGCGAGCCGCTGTCCGTTGGCGCCGCTTAGAGTGCCTTACAAAAAGGCTTGGTGCTTAAGTCGGCTTTCCAGTTGGCGGCCACTCGGTGGTAGATATAGAGGGCTGGCAACGAACAGCGCTTGGCGGCAGCGTTCAGACTTGGCGTTCTATATCGGCGGATAATAGCTAGGCGTAATTGACGAATGTCCATTTGGTAAGCCTCTCTTTTTTTTTCGGTAACGTCTTTCTAATGCCTATAGGAGGTTGGGGAGCTATAGGAAAAACTAGACCACTGGCAGGAAACGTATTTCTCATTCTTATCGTATGAGTGGTTTGGTGGAGAGTAGAATTTCACTTAATAAACTAATCTTTAAGAGGTTTTCAATGTCGTTGCTTGGCTTAGAGCAACATTGTAGTGGGGTATTAATACTCTAAACAGGGCGACCTTTTTTCAGTGTTCCCTTTTTTTTTTTTCCCAACATTGTTACCCGCGCGGTTATACGAAGTCGTTAGGAAAGGGCAGCGTCTTTTCTGTCACCAGCCATTGTGGCGCTAATTGTCTTACGTTCAATAATGTACGCCTGCTCAACTTTGAAGCGGTGAACGCGGACTTAAAGAGCTTTAAAGTACTGCGTACTATTTCCAGCACCACGTTGCGGGATTTGGTTGTTCGTATTCGTGGCTGACTCGAAGCACGCAAATTCAATTGAGTTAGGGCGGTGATTCTTTGAGTTGCAGCAAATCCTTTCTGAGCAC
>Ga0163217_1118846_pt1 | contig 11144 bp, 1 predicted proteins | sample SynspAceP_FD_185933 | JGI IMG/M metagenome (GOLD analysis project Ga0163217, IMG submission 185933) | Saline lake microbial communities from Ace Lake in Antarctica - Synechococcus sp. Ace-P (PacBio error correction) | ecosystem: Environmental > Aquatic > Non-marine Saline and Alkaline > Saline ... | reverse complement strand
AAAACGGAATTATTCTCATAATTATACCAAAAACTACAAAACGCGTATCAAAAAATACAAATGATGACTACATACAAATACTCTCTTAGAAACTGCTTTGAAGGCATTACTCATGTATATTCATGTCACGGCAGTTCTTTGACCCTAAAGATTTATTCATACATAAGGTAAGATTTGGAGGCACCCTAAAATCGTACACCTTTGCTCAAACACTAAAAACTGTTGAAGCTCTATTGCCACAATAGGTAAAAACTTAACGATGAAGCGTATGAAGCAATCGGATGACCAACCAAAATTAACGTGTAGCACTAGCAAATACGATCTAATGGAAGTTTGGGCTGATTCGTCAAGAAGTCTATCATAGTAATTTTAAACCTGGCTAATTATTTTTCCTGTTTTTGGGATACGGACAGTGAAATTATTCACACGTCGGCGAAAAACAATACTATCCCAGCTGAACAGTTATGCCGGTACACATTGTGTTCAATAGGTAATCGATGAATCTACGTAGACAGGCTTTATTGCTATTCAGGAGATTGATCATAAAGCGTACTAGTTTCATTGCACTGAATTAAACTTAAAACCTACAAGATGCGTTCTTTTAAACTCAATTGTACTGCATAACGCAATGCGCTCTTTTTTCAATTGTGGACGAAAATAAGAAAAACATGGTCCCTCCTTACTAGAACAAAAGTATCAATGAAAAAGTAACGGAACTTTTGATTATAATTCAAGTCCCACAAGATGCTTTAATGGAAATTTAAAAGAAAAGCTTAGGTAGCGAAACTATCCATTGTTTTTTTATTTACTAGTAATCCGTGAATACTATCTAATTACGTTGACTTATTGCATAATCTATTCTTCACTTCGCGTTATCGACGTTTCGCTTTTGTTAAATATCTTTATAGACGGAAATGGGGTTATGCTAATAAACATCGCTTTCTCAAAGGCAGACTATCATGTTGCTTAGATAAATATAATTCTTTTTTCATTCCTTGGAACAAACTTCATATTTGTGTTTTTGCCAGTACTAGCTAAAATCATAATAAGATAGCTGCCATTTATCTTCGTATAAGGTTTTCGGGTTCTTACATTTCTCCTGACAGAAAAAATAAAAATAGAATCCAGAAGGACTATCTAACCATGTTACGTTAAACGTTAAATCGGTTTGGCATTCATTTTTTCGAAAAGACACATTCGATGCAAATGCCTGCACAATATGTATGGATATTAGAACGAAAGGTTCCTTCAAAAGCGACCACCCACATTATAGGCGATATTTTCTTTGCGACGTCATGAATATTCGGAGATTACTAGAACTAAATCTGCAAAAACCCTCACAATCTATAGCCTCGTTTCGATCTCAAAAAATACAGATTTGGCACATTTTTCTACAATTTTCCAAGCAATCACTCCCTGATATTTTCCGCATCCTCGCGTGTTTACTAAGGGGCACCAAAGTGACATGGATAGGTTTTCTTTTCTTCTATTATTAGCGCGTCGGTGCAAAACATCAATCGGTCATCTAACAAAACACCTCCATAACTTCGTCTATCTCCGCCTGTTTTAACGAGGATTCCATTTAACACTTCCTTTGTGTTCGTATCTGGCACTCGAAATCCATTAAATATGCAAGCCAAACTCGCAATTTCTTATCTTTTAATGGATATCATATCTAAAAAACTGTTTCAATCAAGAATAAAAAAACGGGAAATTCTAGCTCCTGTTTTTTGCTAATCGATCCTTAATAAATAGTAAACAAGCGCCCAGCACTCTATAACATCGCCTATGGGCAATAGCACGCCTTTTTTCTTTAAAAGAGCCATTTTGATTCGAAATCTTAGTTCATTCACTATGGCTGATGACCATCTCCTATTCTACAATATCCTTTTCATGACCTCTCTTATCCCCAGCATATTCCCAGTGAAGTAGCCCAGAAATAAATTTCATTCCGCTGAACGCATTTATCCAAATCTTTTAATCTCCAATGATATTCATTGTCCCCAAATAAAATGAATATTAGGCATAAGAGCTCGCTGCATAAGGCTGTCTTTTCTTCTGCTGCATGTATGTTCAGATTTTGGTTGCTTCATAAAGTCGGTAATTCCACAACAATGCAGCTTACTTTCATACAATCAGTACCTTTATGACGTGAAACAAGTCTCTAAACATGCACTGCATCATCAATGATACCTTAATTAAATATTTTCCACGCGCTATCATAACACAGCAGTGCATTCAAAGATCATCTTATAGGCATTTTACAATGTATCTTTTCAATTAAAAACATTCCTCAATTTACCTATTCCTCATTGACATTATCGCATTTTAAATAAATCTTATCATCCGTAAATTATTTTCGAAAAAATCATCATTCATTTTATAAAACACCAAAAACCTGCCTCTACGAACTATCGATAATCATTTTTGACTTCCTTAAACACGATCTGTAAATACTATAGTCACCTCACTTTTGATTTCTTATGCTCATAATTCATCTCAATTTGAATGCTAGCCTACAAAAAGGATGCAGCTAAATCTATAGTTCTAAACGCGTCTGTTGTACAAAACAAACCCCGCGCTGAAGCACGGCTCGATAATTACTAAATGATGCTCATTATATAGGGGTAAACACGATTGCTGGCCCAGTCACCACATTACCCTTTTTATAGCCGAGAACCAAAGATAGGTCGGCTCGTCACAGGCTTGGTATAACTAATTAAACTATGGTATGCGAAAATCGCAATCCATTTCAAAAAATATTAATCGTAGCTTTTTTTTCAACCAACGAAATCCGTGTTGGAATACCTGTGCCTAACCACTTTCTTTCGTACTTCTAAAATAGCGTCTTTAAATCCGTTTTTGCAACTTCTTTACCTTTGTGCGTCCTCAGAATTTTTCAATCTACTAATTAAAAAGATAATTCTTTCTCTAGAACAAAAACAGCAGAATTATCCGCCGTATATTTGCATTGTGTAGGTAGCATAATTACGTAGGGACTTCGATATTATTACATCTATAAAACAAATAACTTTTTTATCCTGCTAAAAAAAACCAGACTTATGTTTTATGTTTTTTTACATTGTACATTTAATCACCCTTCAAAAGGCTCATTAAAAGATAAAAAATTAGATTAGCCTCCAAACACAATATTTACACGAAGCGATGGGCCTTATTTATAATTTGTAATTTTCCGAATATCAAGAATTAAAGATCTGTGGAAATCCTAAGTTATTTTAGCCTATTATTAGTGTTTTACAAGTAATCTTATACGACTAATTCGACTGGTTAATTTTGAAATATTCGATATTTGGCATTATGCCTAAGCAGGTGGGGTTTATTTTTGACCATCCCAATGTTGCTTTAATTAGCTAAATAGTCATGCTTCATTTTTGATTTGGCAATGGTATTAGATTTGTTAGTTTGTTACTTTCTTACGGTTCTGGTACTTATTTGTTAATGTGTTTAGTTATTGACAACCCAAAGAAAATTACACATGCTGCAACATTTTTGCTTATTTCTCTATGACCTGGGTTAAATGCTTATGAGTTTTTTATACTATACCTACACTCCCCCTTATTATTCCTTTACGGCTGTTTTTATTCCTAAAAAAGTATCGCCTACCTAGCGTGCTATTCTCTGTACTAGGACTCACAGACGCTATGATTTGTAGCTATGCTTTTAAGTATCATTTGAATACTCGACTTAATATGCTTTGCTTAGCTTTAGTTGCTTTACTGGTTATTTACCTCATTTTTGTGTCTGTACGAATACATTTGTTCTCATACATACCCTCTTCTTGAACGCACCAACACCGGTATTGATTTAAGATTCTACCTTGGCTTTTTTCAAACTTATAATAGCGACTTTTTTTACTTGGATCTAATCAAAGCTACATTTACTGTTGGCAAAAGTATTATTTTTTAACCTATATTGGTACATCATCTTTATATTCTTCTTTAATCAGGAGATACAGAGGCACCCAATGGGAATGTATCCACCTCATCCCTATCAAGTACCCTTCTCCTATTCCTCTCTATCCCTTATTTTCTTCTAGGGCATATCACGACCCAAGAGAATTACAGACCCAATGGGTTGGCGTTAGATGATATCGTATATCATCCTGCATTATTGCCTTTATTATATGTTAGTTAGAGGAAAATGAAAAATCCAGAAAATGGGATTTTGAATGGCGTAGTTAAATATCTTTTTACTTTTGACGATTTTAGCAATCGTTTTTAGAAATTCGCCAAACATACGAGGTCAGCGAACAAGGAATCGCACAACCGCACAACAAGTTTCGGAACACCAACCCCCTGTAATGTTTTGAAAAAACGTAACCAAATCGCATCCCATGTTATGGGCTTAAAGCCGCGTCACATCGCATTTTCTTAAAATAATTCATGCTACCGCCCAATCAGTTATTTTAATTGACATACGTGTTGAAAGCTTGGCTAAGTTCAACATAAGAAATATATACTTACCGAATATGGCAGGAAGAAAACGTATATTAGCGTAGCAGCCCAAACAAAAAAGTGCTTTACCTAATAATAATTTGATCGTTCCAGAAACTAAGATCTTGTTGCCAAAAAACAAAAAAAAAGTAGAAGTTCCATTAAAAATTAAACTGAAAAAACATTATTATAAGAATTCTTCTTTCTTCCCTCCTCCTTTTAAATTGAACATCATGGTAGAGAGATCGTAAATAATACAATTCTTTTTTCCGCTTTTATGGAAACTTACTTTTGCTCACAAGACCTTAGTTACTCTGACATTCCAAAATTTATCAATATAGTACCAAGCACTTTGTTTGCAGGTCACCGTATAATCACTTTCTGCATATTCGAATAATAGATTTTCTTATGTTGAACTTTAGCTTCACTTCGTCAATAAGTACTATGCGCGGTACATACAATTATTTAAAGAATGCAGATGTACCCTAAAAAAGCATACATGGGTGCGTTTCGGTACATTTTCAACAAACTACAGTGTTTCAACTTTTTGCTATGTTTCCGGGCCCATTCCTTTCCATGAGCTCGTAGATGCATTGGCGAAATTTCAAAACTGATGCAAATCGTTCCAAAATTAAAAAGCCAAATTAACACCCCCTTCTAAAATCCATTTTCTCATTTTCATTTTCCTAACATAAAAATTAAAGCAAAATCCCAAGAATCAATAAACATCATCCATTGGTCTGTATTCTCCGGTTAGACTTGAAATAAAAAGAATGATGCTACCAATAGTTAAAACAATAAAAACTTTGGAATAAAATCATTAGCTTTGTTTAAAATGCCTTTAAATCCAAAAGGATAGGTAAACCAAAGCGCTAAATAGATTAGAAAAAAGCAGGTAGTAAAACATAAAAATCATACCGCGTAGGCGTCAAAAATGTATTGTATCAAACACATAATCATCTCTCGTACAACCACAAAAAATGATAAATACCACAACACAAAACAGCAGCAAGCAAACTATTTACTAGTTTAATTCGATAGTACTACAAAAACATGATCCTAAACGCATATTACATTATTCAAGCGCTCTGCTGTATCCTATACTAGAGCAATAGCACCTAGTGACGATAAACTTTTATTAGAATAAAAAACAGCCGTAAAGAATAATATAGGAGTGTCAGTAGTTGTAAAAAACCATAAGCATTTACAGGTTCTAGATAAAAGTAAGCACAATAAAAGTGCAACGGTATTTATTTTTCTTTGGAGTGGTCAATACAGCCATAAAAAAATAAGTACCTACAGAAGTACACCAAAACTAAAACAACCCCAGTTCCCCATCAAAAAAAACTGTTAATTTTACCATTAAACACCATGGCGGATGTCCAAATACCCCAGCCATGCTTTGGGGACATCAAAATGCCATGATTAATAGCTATCAAAAATTAAACAGTAAAATACTCAGTATAAGATTAATTAAAACAATCCTAATATAGCAAATAACTAGGCTTTATATCAACATAATCTCCTAATTCTTAATTTCGGTAATAATTACAAATTATAAAATAATTGCCCAAGCCTCTGTAAAATAGGTGGAGGCTAACTCTTTAATTTTCTTTTAACTCAACGACTTTGACAGTTATTAGGTGGGTACATGTACAATAGTTAAAAAAACCATAAAACATAGAAAGTGGGTTTCTTTAGGGCATATAAGAAAGTTATTCTTTTTGATAGATGTAAATTAATATCGATAGTACTATTAACGATATGCCTACCTGATCAACGAGATCGAAAAATTATAGAGTCATAATCGTGCTGGTTATTTTCTAGGGAGAAATTCCAGCTTTATGTAATGATAACTCTACCTGACGGACAGCATCAAAGGTAAGAATTTGCAAAATCGAATAAAGACCGGCCTATTTTTAGAAATACGAAGAAAACAGTTGTCACAGCCTTACTATCCACGATTCGTCATGAAAAAAGTACGATTATATTTTGAAATGGGATGCTGATTTCTCGATACACCATCAGATTTAATTCGCTTATACCAAAGCTGTAACGACCACCTATCCATTTCTCGCTATTATACAAAGGGCGTAAATTGAATTGCCATTACATGCTGTTTACTCATATGGAGCAATTTTACGTATAAAATTATCACGAATGCGCGTGCCCATGATCAACCGCGTGTTTGTTTGTTTACACGACGCGTATTAGAAAACTATAGATTAGTCCATTCCATTTACTATGCAATTCAAATTAGATGAACATTTAACCCACTCAGGGGAAGATATTCAAAAATAGTGAAGTGCTATAGTATTTACATCATCGTGTTTTATAAAGTCAAAATGAATTCATGATGTTCGTGAGGCAGTTTTGTGGTTAAAATGAAAATATGGAGTTATTACGAAAAAAAACTTAGAATGAGTAATTTTTAATAAAAATGCCGTATATGTCAATGGATATGGCAATGATGGGATGCCTCTAACGAAAAAATAGATAGGCATTGGTACAAATTGCTAAAATATCTTGATGCTTACTGCCAGTTTATTTGGCTGGAATATTTATTCTCAAGGTTATCACTTGAATGATTCAGGCATTTAAGAAACCTTGTTAACGCATTAATATCATTGCTACTAAAGTAAGCTTTGCCTATGCTGTGGATTCACCACCTTTATGGAACAAAGCCCAACACAATCCGCAAACCACACCCCTTGCCAAGCTAGAAAACACGCCTTAGGGCACTAACTCTTATTTGCTAATTATCCTGTATTTGGCTGGACCAATGATTAATCTATGCAGGCCACTCTAAATTAATTAAGATTTCTGACTTCTCATTGAATTCTAAAATAAATGTCACTCGGCATTTTTTATTAATTCTTATGACTCATTACCTAATAAAAGTTTTTCTTTCTCAGAGAGAAAGCTAAAAAACTCTCATGGATAAGGATGCCCATATTCATTGTCATAAGAAAAACGATTACTAAGAAACTTTGCGCTCAGACAACTGTCTACTCAATTCAATGTTACTTGAGTCTGAAAGCAACTTTCCGTACAGAGAACACGATCTGTAAATGTGTCTAGACACCTCCATCATTATGAAATATGTGTTCTGAGTGGCTCTAAAGTTATCATCAATTCTGAACTTGTGACAAAATAGAACCTACAGGGACTCATATTGCATGATCTAACATCTGTAGTCGCTCCTCATCACGCTTGTAGACTGAGCACCGATGCGCGTCTAATGCATGAGATAAAGCGAACAAACCGCAAACAGACTGATTGCCTGGAAGTCCATGGCCAACTCGATGCCAGAAAACAAGTGATTTAAGTTTTAGAGCGTAAATATGATGTCCAGTGGATCGCTAGAGAAGAACAGCGGAAGGAAATGCATATTGAGCCTGCACGAATGTCACCTCAGTTTCTATCCCCCATGTTATGTGTAGGTCTGATAGCATGGACAAACGAGATATATGAAATAGTCAGAGGAGCTCGTTCTCAGACGGCATTAGGCGTATAATGCGCATATTTAAAAATCTACGTGAATGCTATTGTTGCGCCAAAGAGAAAAGGTACAGCACTACCATTTTTTCAAATTAAAGTACTAATCAATTAATTTTTTTCGCACACGTGCGGGCACCACACGCTCACATTTTAGTTAAATAATAAAGACAAGATACGCCTACAACCTGCTTTTTCTTTTCGTAGTGTCTAAAAAGTAGGCGTCTTTTAAAATTCGTCTTTTCCCATAAGAACTTCAAGCTACGCACCGTTTGAGTGCGCCCGAGTGTCCTATCAGAAGAGAGCTGACTCACTTACAACTCTCAAACATGAGCAGATTGTCCGTATCTTAAAAAACACCATGAGGAGAACAAAACATCGAGACAAAAATTATGTATATATGTAGGCACTGGAGTGTCCTCTCTGTCAATCCTTAGATGGTTGAATAAATTTTACATGAGCTCGATACGACATCGATGTCAATTTACATTCCTATTAGAAGAGATGCATATAGATACTGTTTTTCGAAGTTACTGACACTAAAGAGGAAAACAGCTTGTAGTGTTATGGTTTTTTTACTCTGGACACTCTAAAGTAACAGCAATGATCCAAAGTGCTTATTAAAAGATAAGAGAGTAAAGATAATAGTCAACCGTTAGCCTGCTTATAAAGGAACAATACACTTTTTATTCCGCTTAAAAGAGCCAAGCTAAGCTATACGGATCGGCTATCTAAATTGAGGAGTGTCTACCCGAAAAAAAGTAATAGAGAATCTAAAGCAAGAATCCGATGTAGAAGCAACCTCAAGTATTTAGCTAAGTATTATTAGATATTGTCTTTTAACACATTTAGGATGCATGGTTATGACGCAGCTAATTTCAACTGAGTTAAATATTCTTCGCATTGAAAGCTCTATTAATGGATCATTATATTACAAGAGCCAAGACCTGGCGTAGTGTATTTTTACCGACCGCCCGTAATGGGTGCGTGTTAATGAAACAATATCGAAGCTTATTTGTCGTTGTTGACGCAGCGAAGCCTTGGCAAACGAGGAACGGGATGTAGGTTTGTAACTGAGAGCTGTAGAACTCTTACGGTGATGGATGACTTCTATGTGTCTTATGTAGGAGTTAAGACTGATTACGATTGAGCAACCCTCCAAGATCGACGAACATCACGTCGTGGTGCTATCTCTGATACAGTCAATTCTTCTCTTATCATATCAATCCTCTCTCTGCACAGAGTCAGAGAAGATAGCCTCCATGATACTACCGGAGGTATTTTTACAATCTATAGCATGCCCCTTTAGTTATTATCTTTTCGCGAGCTGTTTTTTTTACAAGATATATTAAAAATCCCCTTCCTCCAAAAGAAGCAGGAGCAGACAACTCACTGCAGCCCATTCTTCTACATTACTGTTCGTCGAAAGCACTGGGAGAGGACTAAGCTATTCGATATATCCACTAAAGTAGATATATGATCATTTACAGAATACAATGCGCAGTAGTTTACAGACTACCATAATCTCTTATAGTTCTTGACCTGTATCTATCTCTAAGAATCTCCAAATCTCTGCTTGCTTCGCATGATCTATGCTCTCTGGCTAATTGCTGGAGATATTTTACGCTTTTTCCGTTCGTGTTCATCTTCATAGTTAGCTAGCATGTATCGGAATTGCTTTTGTATTGATACACACTACTCATTTTTTGAATCGAGAGTCATAGCATGTACTATGTAAATTTAACATATGATAATGTTTGACTGCTTTTGGCTCCTCTACACTATGCCTTATATTAACGTCTCCTGTACCTATGCTATATCGGGATTGCGATCTACTCTCATATGGGTTAATGGCACTTAATGCTCAAAGACAACCATAAAAAACCAGCATAGTCTGATTATTAACAAAATGCATCGGTCAATAAAGCAAAGGAACAGTATCTCATCTCGTTGATTTTTACGCGCATAAGTCGGCTCGTTCTTAGTCTTGATCCTATTTCAAAGTCACACCATAACAGGTCGAACCAAACTCAGACACACTGGGCGCATACAACAGATTTGGCACTCGTCGAGTGTGTGCTGTGGCAAATTCTCAGGCGTTTAATAGTGTATATGACTTAGCCATAAGTTTGATAGACATGCCGCACAGCATAATTGGAACTCTATGCCAAGCAGTCGCGGGTGTTTAAATATTTGTAGGCTCCATATAATCCAGGGTACCTCTAATAATACTTCCACAGCGCTTTTTGGTCCGCATCCAATTAGACGATTTCTTTTTGCAGCATACGTCTTCTCGGATCCGAGCACTATTTACAGCTATAACCCCTTTGTCCAAGCATCGAGGCGTCTATGTAGACCTTCCCAGATAACCACCTTAGTGTTATGTTAAGTGCTACCCGCACGAGACAGAATGTTGGTTGTACTGATAACATAGTGTAATGTCAGCCTGAGTATCAAAAGAGAGAAGATCATGTGCTACTAACCGACATGTCTTGTTTATCCTGCGAGTAGACGATATAAAGCAATCACCAGCGAAGATTGATAACGAACAGCCAGAGGCTCGAGTATAATACTTTCCAGAACCAGCGATATCTCTCTACAACCGAAATCCGACGCATATACATAGCTTATATATACCCGACTCAGAATGACCGACGTGTACGCTGAAGCACTATAGTGTAAATGATCATTATATTCCCATACTATGGTTTTATAAGAGGGTCAACACGAATTAATAATAGACTCTGCAAGAGCAAAGTAGTTGAGACCCACCAGATTATCGAACAATAACGTGTGACGATATATCATATATTGAATCGATCAAAAATTCTACACCAAAACTGCGCATTAGTAAATTATCCTCGAGTGGACTCGACAGCGCACCAGTCTCCACTAGTCAGAGATTAAATAACTTGTCCTCATAGAATGAAAGGAGAAATAACAAATATATTACCTACTCTTGCTGCTCGCTCACGCTATACAATAAGAATCACAATTAAATATCATCCTATATATATAGTTATCGAGAACACCAACAATATATAGAAAGTAGTTTAACGATTTATATCTCTCTTTTCTCAATAAAACTATCATAATAAAATATTCCAGAACATATATATATATATATATTATATAATATATATAAAAAAGGGGTTTAAGTTTTTAACCGACCCTATGGTGTCTGTGTTTTTT
>Ga0163217_1093669_pt1 | contig 11144 bp, 15 predicted proteins | sample SynspAceP_FD_185933 | JGI IMG/M metagenome (GOLD analysis project Ga0163217, IMG submission 185933) | Saline lake microbial communities from Ace Lake in Antarctica - Synechococcus sp. Ace-P (PacBio error correction) | ecosystem: Environmental > Aquatic > Non-marine Saline and Alkaline > Saline ... | reverse complement strand
AGAAATTCGCGGTAATTTTCGCCACGCGGGTTTGCGACAATCCAGCGGACATTTCTTCGGGCCTGCGCTGGGACGGCCACACAGCAGCGAGACGCAAGTGCGGCGCAGCCAGATCAATTGGCCGACTCCCCGATGGAGTATAATTCAAAACGGCATACCAGGAAGGTCAAACGCCAAGCTTCCGCAGACCGCCAAGAACGTATTGAGGCGCCAGCAAGATTGCGGTAACTGTTCGGCCTTGCTTGCGTGCCAATTTTGTTGGTGCCGATCTGCCGCGCCAATCACGCCGCCGGATCAGCAGCAAAACCGCCGCAGCATATCGACCGTCTGGTTGGTGGGACGCGTTTGCAGCTATGGTGGTGAAGGCGGTCACCAAAGTTGATGATTCTGGAACAGCGACGTTCCGATCACGACTTTCGTAGGCATCCCGAGGATATAGATCATCGCGGGCACCATGATAGCACGCCGCCGACGCCCATAATTCGCGGCCAGGAATACGACGAGCAGGCCGACAACCAAAGGCGGAATGGCGGAAATATAAAGGCCGACGTGCGAAACCGCATCTGAATGCCAGCGCATGGACTCAACCGCGCTGGCGGCGCAAGGGCAGGCGCGCCCTTCTTGAGCTTGCGGATCGCGTTCAGGCTCTCAACGAACATCAACAGCCCGACGATCCCAGGAAAGACACATAGCAAAGCTTTGACCAAACAGATCGACATAGGCCCGCGCTTTTAAGCATTGTTTGAAGATTCTGGGATTGCCGATCCGGCCCCGCAACAGACCGACCAATCAGCAGGCACGACACCCATCTCAGATCAACATTTTGCGCCTCAGATGCGCCAGGAACGCCCGAGAAGGACGACCGCAAAAACAATCTGGTTTGCCCGGTGCAAACCGCAACCGCTGGCGGAATGCCTATGAAGAACAACAGCGGCGTCATGAGAAAACCATGCCACCGACCCCGAAATTCCCCGATAATACGCCACCATGTCACAAAGCCCGAGAAGGAGAAAAGGGCATTTTCACCGAAAACCTCGGCGTATAGGCAGATTAGATGTTCATTGTAGGGACCTTCACTCTTCTGGAATATCCTTACGCCCGTGAAGTTGTCTAGGGTAGCCCCCTACTGCGACAAAATCGGATCGATTTGATCTGATTTAGCGCTCTTTCACATTAGGGTTCGCCCCCTGCGCGCGGTGGGATGGCCTTGCCGACCAAAGCCCGCAAGGATCACGACCGTTCAGACGTAGGGCAAACTGTCGAGCACTTGCCGGGATTTCGACCCGCAGCACGCCTTCAACAACGTTCTGACCGAAGTGCAAGCGGCCTTTGCCAATTAGACCAAACAGGCAAGCACGCCAAGCGCATTACCAAGGCCGCCACTGGCCGAAGATCAGTGCGCGGCCAACGCGAAAAGCCGCGCCCGCGCTCATGTCTTTCACGAAGCCCGCTTGCAGACGCCCCGTCGGACAGATATGCCCCCGCGACCCGGCATAACACGCCGCAATGGACCGGCTGCATAACGCAAGCCAACAACAGAGATTTTTTGCCCGCCGTGTCCACTGCCGCCGGGTTTCTCGCCGACCGCGCGCAGGCGCAGGCCAAAGCGGTGTGCGAAACAGGGAATATACCACGTCATCGGCACCACACAGGATTGCATATAGACGAGGATGGGATGGCCTGGAGATCAGCTCGGAATAGAACTGCCATTGAAAACGGGCCAGCCTCCCCGATTTAGCTGGTTGGAAGGGGGGCGTCCAAGGCGTCAGCTTCGGGTCGGGCCTATTCGCAAAGGGCAACTCAAGCCCCCAAATCGTCGCGCCGCCCATCAGCGAAGGCGTGCGCCCCCCTTGGGCTGAACCAGCTTTGTGCGATCAGAACGGTCAAACGGCGGCAAGGGGAAAGTGTGATCGCCACGCCGGAAATCAATTGGTTGCCCCGGGAAGGGATCGAGGCAAGCCCATTGATAGAATGCTTAATGAAACGATTGCCGATCCGGGCTAAGCAGGCCAATCCAGGACCGACCCGGACACGAATGCAATCGCTGCGAGAAGAAAAACGCCGCCGCAGCAATCTTGCCCTCTAGTCCGATGTCGAAAATCCCGGCGCGTTCGAGAAAACAAGCCCGCTAGGCAGGCCAGCAGCAATGGAATCGGCCAGTCGCACCACGAATCGAGCACTTGGAGAGGGTTAGAAAATTCCATGGCGCGTCTAGCTCGCTCAGTTTGCCAGCCGGATAGGCGGGCGTAGGTAAAGAAGGTGCAAAAGACGCCCTCGATGGCGGGGCGGGCTTTGGCATAGGTGCTGCGCTGCGGCGCGGGCGACAAAAACCAGCCCCATGTGCCGTGACAGGCCAAATGAGATCAGGAGGCGCCAACAACGAACGCGCGATAATGGGCAAACCGCCCCCGGGGTGGCCCCGTATGGACGGCAATCGCCAGCCAGAACACGATGGGCTTTGGGGTTTGGTGATTTTGCAAGCAGCATTGCCCATTGATCGAACAGCTTGCCCATTTGGCCTTTGACGTGGCACGTTCAATTGCCTCGATCTTCCGGTGGGTTCAGCGCCTTCTTGAAGGCACCGGTAAGCCAGCCACAGCAGGAGGCGGCACCGATTTCAGGCGCAGCACGCTCATCGTCCAAGCGGCTGTCTCCAGCACAAGCCAACCCCCGCCAGACGTGGCGATATTGAAAAAATTTTAAACACCGCTGCCCGGCGCAATGCCACGCCGGGCAATTCAGCGCGGCACTACGCCCTTGGGTCAAGCCGTGCCCAGAGCATTCGGCAACCGGCAGGGCCGGGGCGACGAAGGCCGGCAAACAAACAGAATCGCATAGGCGGCTGATGAAGCCGGCAGGGAAGGGCGCGAGGTCCATCATTCGGCGGCTTCCGACGCCCTTGGTTTTGGCGCGGCGCGGTGGACGGCGAGGAACAGTTTTTTCAACGGGCATCCGCACCATGTTATCCAGCCGCGCCCGGAACAAGTCACCAGCGCCTGGATCACGACGATCAACTCGCGCGGTCCGATGTCCAAAGCGCCAATTCTTTGCCGCCGCCCTGATACAGGAAACCCAAACAGGGATCGCGGCGATTAAACACGCCCACGGGTGACTGCGCCCATGAGGGCGACCGCGGATACGATAAAGCCAGCGCCCTCGACCGAGTTCAGCACCAGCCGCTCAGCCTCGGCCATCACGTTGTTGGATCGCCATCAGCCCGCCAAAGCGCCCGAGATCAGCTCGCCATCAATATGATCTTTGTGGCGAAATGCCTTTGCGTACACCGCAGCCCGTTATACCGAATGCCCGTAGCTGCGGATCGCGTAGCCAAGGCCGTGTGCGCCAGATTCAAAACCCAGACCAGAAAGGCAGGCGATAATTGCGATGAAGAAGGTGATATTCAGAGGCGAACGTGAAAATTCGAATCCAATGGGCGCGAGAATTTCATGCATTGTTGGGCAGGCTTCGCCCCTTTCCGGGAAGCTCGGGAGGCCGGGTCCATCTGGCCCCGCCGGACGCCAGCACGTTGACCAGAAACGTAGTAGTCAGCACAGCCGCAGCAATGAAGTTGAACATGATCGTCGTGATCGCCACAAGTGGCTGCCGCGTTTTGCTTGAGATTAGGCCGAATCGCCGCCCAAGCCGCGCCAAAGATCGCGCCGCCCAGCATTCGCCGCGGGAAGCGCCCAGCGGCCCAATGCCGGCCACGGGAAGCCAAGCAAACCACCGCGACGCCGAGGCCGCCAATGGCCGCCTGACCCTCGCCCCCGATGTTGAACATCCTTGGCGTTTTGAAAAGCGATTGGCAAACGGCAAGGCCCGTGAGTTGAAGTTTGGGTTGGCGTAATACAGCGTATACCCCAGCCATAGGGTGGACCCAAGCGCGCCGGTGACCATTAGCTTTAACGGCCGCAACAGGTGTCTTCCCAATCGCCAAGATCACCAATGCCGAGATCACAAACGCAATCAGCAGCGACAGATCGGCACAAGACCACATCGACCAGCGGGGGATTACTTTTTTCCCCATTTTCTTTTTTTTTCGCTCCCTTTGGTGCGCGCTTACGCAGCAACTTTCCTCCTGTCACGCCCGCCATTAAGCAGGCCCAGTTCCGTTCTCGTTGGTCTTCTCTGGGTCACGTTTGCCCATGATCATGCCAGTCAAACAATCACAGGCAATTACGGTCCGACAGCTTATAAGGATCTCGTTCCAGTTCCACGATACCAGCAGCACGGCTTTGCCCGCGTCGCGCAAGGCCACCAGTTGTTTGGAATGAATTCAATCGCGCCAATGTCCACACGCGGCGTCGGCTGGACGACAGCAGCAGGTCGGGGTTGCGGTCAATCTGCGGCGCGCCACAACGATCTTTTGTTTTGGTTTGCCGCCTGAGGAAAACTTTTCGCGGTCAGCTTGGGGTCTCGGCGGGCGCACATCGTAGCGCTCCATTCTTGTCGGCGGGTGTCTTCACGCAAGGCCGGCGTTATTCCATATAGCCCAAGCGTCTTTTGAACTTTCGGGATCGTTTGTGATAGCCAAGACCCGTTATTTTTCCCAAGCCATGAAATCCATAATCAGACCAAGGCGGTTGGGATCCTCGGGCACATGGGCAATGCCGCGCGCGGCGCCGGGTTTTGGCACGTTTGAGTGCTTGCCGGTCAGGTCAATCGGCTCGCCGTTTCACACAATCTCGCGCGCCCTTTGGCGATGCCGCCGCAGACACTTCAGAAGCTCGGACTGGCCAATTGCCGCAACGCCCGCGATGCCAAGGATTTCCCGCGCGCACGGTGAAACGACACGTTTCCTAAACCGCTTCGACGCCGTCCCTCATCGGGACGCTCAGGTTCTTGAACCTCAAGCCACTGTCTCGCCGGATTCGCAGGGGGCCTTTTATCGAGCTCAGCGCACCTTGCGGCCGACCATTACTTCGGCCAGTTTGGCCGGGTGGCGAGGTTCGGCTGTCTTTACCGTTGCGGTCATCTCGCCGCGGCGCAATAACCGATACGGGTGTCGGTCACTTTCCATTGATCTCCGCGCAGCTTATGGGTGATTCAGGATGATGGTTTTGGCCCTCGGCCTTCAGGCGCGCAAAATACGAAAACAGGTGAGTCGGCTTCCGAGGGGTTTCAGAAACGCCAGTCGGCTACGTCAAGGCATCAATATTTCTTGCCTTGCGATACAGGACTGCGGATCTCTGACCCGCTGCTGCATCCCCACGCGAATCTTGTCTTATCAAGGCGTCGGGTCCACGTTCAGTTCGTATTCTTTCGACAGGTCCACAAAGCTTGCTGCAGGGGCGTGCGAGCGAGGGCTTCAGGGAACGCGCCATCTTCCCGCGCCCAGCCCACATTCTCAAGCCGCTAAAATTCTCGACCAGTTTGAAGTGCTGGAACACCATGCCGATTGCCAGGCGGGATCGCCGCTTGGCTGTCGGGTAATTTCGGTTTTGTTACCTTGGGATAATATCTTCGCCCTTATCGGCTTTGTAGGAAGCCGTAAAGGGATGCTACGATGAGGGTCGATTTACCCGCACCGTTCTCGCCGATTGATCCCGTGGATCGGTTGCCGGGGCAATCACCACGGATAGAAATATCCCTTGTTCGCCTGCACAGGGCCAAAGGCCTTGGAGATGCCTTTTGGTTCAAATCGCGGGAGCTTGTTCAGGTCATTAGTCAGCGGCCTTCGAGTGGTAGAAACGCAAAGGGCCGCACCGCGAAAATGCGACGCGGCCCAATTGTTTTAAGCTAAAATCAGCACAGCTTAGAAGCTTGATTGCTGGGGCAGCTTTTCGTCGGGACACTGTGAGTCATTGCACATCAACTCGCCCGATGCGATCTTGGCGGGGGACGGCATCGTCAACCATTGCCTGCATCTCTGCCGAGACCAGCTCAGCAATTGTGCTCGTCGGAGTGCCGTAGCCAACACCACCGTATTCGCCAGACCCATCCACGCGGGAAACCGGTCTCAAGGCCGGGCCATCGACGAAGGCTTCATAGACGGGCAACATTCAACGCGCTTCAGCATCGAGTCAGGAACCTGACCCGAGTGCAGATAGTCTGGTTTGCTGTCACACCGATCGACAGGATGTCGGAAATCGGCTGCGGGCTTTGCAGAACACCAAACGCCGTGCCGCCAGCTGCGGAAAAAACCACGCAGCGCCTTGGCTGATCTGGCTTGGGTCAACTCGCCGCCTTTTTTACCGGGTCATTCCAGGCCGCAGGGTCGTGCCGGTCATGGTTTTTGGCGATTCGGTCGCGTCCGCCGTTGACGGCCTCACGCCTTTGGCATTTAGCCACAGGGCGAACTTGGCGGATCAGCGGATGGGTCCATGCCGCAGATGAAGCCAACGGTGCCCGGACTCGGACGCCATCGCTGCATTATTCATTGGCCGACGAGGATAGGATCCCTCATGCTCGGTTGAACACAACCGAGCGCGCGTGTTGGCCTGGTCTACCGCATGTCGATGTCACGAACGATGTGTCAAGGATAGTCCAGGTGCGACCTTCGTTGAGCACGTTGCCGAAGGCAAAGCCGGTCATGACGACGGGGTTAGAGCCGGATTCGGCCAGACGACGCCAACGCTTGCTCGCGCTGTGCTTCCGACTGCATCTCGATCTCGCGGTAGTCTCACGCCGGTCTCTTCGGACCCCAACGCTTGCGCGCCGCCGAAGGCCGGCCTCTGTTGAAGGATTGTCGAACTTTGCCGCCAGATCATAGATCAGTGCGGGTGTCAGCGGATTGCCGTGCAGCGGTCCAATGCCAGAGCAGCGGCCAGCGCCCTAAGTTTGGCATGGTGGTCATTATTGGGTATCTCCCTGATGTTTTTTGTATCGTTCGGGGCCGTTCCCCCCGTTTTGTCGCCAAGCACGAAAGCAGATCACGCGCTTCTGCAGGCGATTTAGGACCGCTTTGCAGCATGGGGTCAACGGATTCGTGAGGATATGTGGGTTGGGCAGGCAGGTGACTGTTCTTTGGGCGCTTTACCCTAAGGCCACCGCGCCACAGATCAGGGCGTCGATACGCCGGTCCATCAGGTGTGCGTAGTAGCGGGGGCGCTGGCCGGTATTTGCGCGATATCAGCCTTGCATAAAGCGCGCGGGCGGCCCCGTTTCTCGGCCGAAAAACCTCAAGGTGCACGTCTTCGGCCCCCAGGCCTTGGCGCGCCCAGTGCCTCGATCCGCGCCAGCAGGTCCAAAGCCACGCCGCGCCCTTGGCTCACGGATTCAACGGGCGAGGGTCAGGCAACTTCCGCCTCGTCCAGCACGGACCCTTTGCCAAGGCAAAAGGGCCCGGACATCGCCGATCCACAAGGACCTTTTCGGTCCGCATATTCTGCATGCGCCTCAAACTCCGCCTCGCTCCAGGGGGCGCGCGGGGTCACGAAACACCGCCCCATGCAGGGCCGCGAGACAACCTTGGGCGTTCATGGCAGCATCACCGGGCCGCGCATTTTTGGAACGGGGCCGCCATCGGGTTGCGCGCATATACAGGCGATGGGGCAGGGGTTGTCTGGTTCCGAACGCTTGCGCCGCAAGGACGGGCAATGGCTGAGGCAGGCGGCAAAGGTCGGATCGGACGGTCGCGGGATACTATACAACGCCTCGATCTGGGTTCGCGACCGATCCGGTGCAAACCGTTGCCCTCGGGCATCCAGCTGGCGATCAATCTGTGCAAGCGCCACATGCGTTTAATCTCAAGCCGGGACCTGCCACCGCAAAGCCTTGCACATTAAGCCGTCTCACGCGCTGCATCGAGGCAGGTCAAGACGGACCATCGGTGCAAGCGCCAGCGCGTCGAGCAGGTTTATCCCCACCGCCGGGAACGCCAAGCCCATCCGGGACCAAACCGCGTGCGGCGGCCGGACCGAAATCCGAATGCCCGTGAAGTTTGCCCGGACCAATGGCGACGCCAAGCGCATCCAAGTCGCCCAAGTCACGCGCCGCTCGGCCAAAGACGCTCCTTCCCGCACAGCACCATGCAAACGCTCGGCTTGGCCCTTGGCCATGTCCTCATGCTTGGCGGGCAATGATCTGGCCGTCTGACAGCAAAAGCGGCGGCACACATTTGCCGCGCCCGATGTGTTCCAAGCCAAGGATCAGGAGGGGTTAGGGCCGGCAACAGGCCGGACTTCCAAGACCTTCTGGAATATAGTTGGCGCAGCAGGTTCTCGATGCCCATCTTCAAGGTCAGTGGTCGGAGGACGGGCAGCCAGCACAGGCCCCCTGCATGTTGCAAGATAAACGATGCCGCGATCCAAAGCCGGGGAGGGTTGATGGGTCGCACCAGTCTTGGGCCACCGCAGGCCGCACCCGCGTGTCGAGCAGTTTCCTTTGATCTGGGCAACAATCTCGCCGTCTTCGCCGGTATGCTCGGGCATGGCCCGAAATTGGCCGAGGGCGTCGCCTTCCAGAACAGAGTGCGCCGGACAGGTAATGCTCCATGATCGCGCCAGAACGGCTGGGCTTGATATGGGTCCCATTTCAACCGGCTTTCCGCTTTTTTGGTAACGTCACGAAGTCGAGGCCGAAGGAACACCGCCTGTGACGGCCTTCGACGGCAAAGATACGCGTTGCGAGAGGCGAGACAATGTGCGGCGTCCGCGGTTGGAAAATCGGCCGTGCCACGTCGAGGGCCACTTTGACCCCGGCAGAAACTTTTCAGCGTTGCAGGGTTCGGGGTGGATTTCGGTTTGAATGACATAGGCAGCCCTCCGGTCTGAGGTTCATCTATGCGTATACGCCACGCGGCGTCAATGGATTTTAGAATCGTTCCAAGGAAATAGTTGGGTGATTTTAGCGGGTTTAGGTCAATCGCGCGCGCCGCTCAGCAGGGCAAGGAGGCGTGTTAAAGGGCGTGATTTTTCCCCAAGGTGCCGAAAAGTCCTGTCAGAGCCACCCTTCAATACCCGTCCGACTTTGGCGTCTGTTTCGCTGGCGGGTGACGATCTGCCAGAAGGGTTCAGTATGGCCTGCAACTATATTCATAAGGCCACTTCAGCGCAGGCCCGCAAGGTGCGCGGTCGAACCGTGTGCTAGTGGTCGCCAGATACACAATGTTTTGCCCTGCGCCTTTCTCCCTCAAGTAATCCGCTTCCAACCGCTCCTTTGTCAGATCCCCCGGCACGATCGTGATCGGCATCCGCAGCGCCCCTGCGTTTTTTCGTTCATTCGCACGTGGACCAGCGGCCCCGGACCTTTACCGTCAATCGACGCGCTAGAACCAGCACGCCCACGTCGGCGTCTTCGCGCACCTGGGCGATGATTTCGTCAACAGGCTGCCCTTCGGCGGATCACCAACTCAGGGTCACGCCCTGACTTTGTCGCGCATCCATTTGGCGAAACCTCGAAATGCGCCTCGATCCGTTCGCCCGCTCCTCGGCGCGCATTGATATCGGCCAACCCCGAGTCCAGTGGTTTTGAAGTCATCTGGCGGGAATCACCGAAAGGATCACAACACCGCCCCCGGTATGGGCCGCCCGCATTGCGGCAAAGCGCATCGCGTTTAGGCATTCTTTGCTGTTCATCCAGCACGACCATAAAAATTTACGCATTGATGTTTCCCTTTCTCGCAGAGCGCAGCTTGACCCTTGCGCGGCACAGATTGCAACGCAATTACGTGCCGAATTGCGCCCAATTCCCAATAAGAGGTCGCGCGCCCGGCGCGTCCACAGGCCCCAATCTGGTTATTGGGTGGTCTTCGAGGAAGTTGACAGCGTGACCTTCAATCATATTGCGGACATAAAGACCTGCGTCGGCGGCGGGAAATCATTTCGATATCCCAGCACGCTCGTTGAACCCTAACGCGGCCGTCGGGCGCGCAGGTTTTTCATGGTGCCGCGCGCGGGTGATGCCGCAAGGGAAGGGTGCCGTTCGGGATCGGGTGAAGACACTCGCCATCCTTGACCATGAAGATTATTTGCAGTCGCGGTTTCGGCCACATTGCCAATCGGTTCTGTGACCCAGCGCGGTTGTGTCGAAGCCTTTTGGACCTCGCCTTCGCCCAGCATCCGTATGTTGTTGGGATAGAGGCAACGGCGCCTTGGCGTTTCACCACCGAGCTTCCAAATGCACCGGACGGCGAAAGCGCAGTTTGTGGTCAGGCGGCGACGCGGCGGTTGGCGGGGCATGGGGGATTTCCTCAGGCAGATTGGAGAAGCCGATTTTTTCCGGGATTCCGGCGTGATCGGAAAACCCTGTTATCGATCCCCAATACATCGGGGCGATATTAGACGGGCCTTGTCCGCAGGGCAGGTCTTGAAGGCCGTCCCCAACGATTCTGCACCATCCTCGGCAGTTGTGACAGTTGGTGGTCAGCATTCAAACGCCTCGGCCGACCGAATTTAACCGTTCGCCAATTGGGCCTCAAGATCAGGGGCCACGCCGTCCAAAGTTAAGGCGCGCACCGTTCAAAGACAGTTGCTGCCAAGCCAAAGCCGCCCGTGAGCGTGAAATTCAGCCGCCAAGCATTGATGGGGAATATTGCCGTCATGCCACGCGCCATTGAAGTAGGGTTTTGAATATTTTGTCCCGATTGCCATTGGTCGCCTCCGGCCTAAGATTGCCGGACGCCATGGGGCGGTTTTAGCCGGCTATGGTCCAGATTGTGAAGCCCAACTGGTCTAGCTCATTGGTTTGAGGCAGGCTTGGGGGCAGGCAAGGCGCGGCTTTGATCTTGCGTCTGTGCGAAATTGGTTTGGCGTGTTCTTCGGGGACACGAGAAATTTTTTTGTTGGTAGGTTCATCGGAGGCCTCCATTGCATTTGCGATTGCTGATTTTTGAGTAGAGGACGTAGATAGCAGGGAAGGCGGCGCCTGCTTCGCGGCTGAGGTTCTTTTTCCGCCGTGACGTGTGGTTGTCAGGATTTGCGGTTCTCTGACCAGGAAGTGCGTTTTTCAAGTCCAAAGGGTTGTTTTGGTCCCATCTGAAGTTTGCGGCCCGGTTTCGGCGTTTTCATTTAGGGCCACTCGGGACTTTGGGGTCGGTGCCCAATACCAATCCAACCCCGTTGCTTTTTTGGTTTCTGGAAATCGCCCCGGCAAAGATAGGGACCCGCCTCGCTGGAACACAGGGGGGTGGTTTCGGGGGGGCTTTGGCCCAATTTTTTTTTTTTTTTTTTTTTTTCCAAAGCCTGGGATTCCTTTCTTTCCTC
>Ga0163217_1079625_pt1 | contig 11144 bp, 13 predicted proteins | sample SynspAceP_FD_185933 | JGI IMG/M metagenome (GOLD analysis project Ga0163217, IMG submission 185933) | Saline lake microbial communities from Ace Lake in Antarctica - Synechococcus sp. Ace-P (PacBio error correction) | ecosystem: Environmental > Aquatic > Non-marine Saline and Alkaline > Saline ... | reverse complement strand
CGTGCGCAGAAGTAAAATACTATTATTAAAGTAAACGCAGTGGCCATATAAAAAAAAAAAAGCCCACCACATTTCCTTTTATCGAAACAATCATACACAAAAGGATGCCAATGATAATCCTTATATGCTTCAACAATACGCTCAAACGAAAGCCAAAGAATTTCAACCTTAATTCCAAATGATTTACCAAAAGACTTCTGTCCATTTTCAATTTGAAACTGTTAAAATTTGGCATAGTCTATACCATGATAATTAATCAAAGGTGTCCAAGATCTTTACTGAATTAGCCAAAAACAATAACTAGGCCTGATAACAATTTCTCTATTTAGTTAGAAAAATATAAAAAAAAGCTTAAAGCATCTACATACGGCTTTAGCATTTAAATTCAAAAGACAATTCTCTTCACATAAGCTATTTACCTAACTTTCTCATACATAAATCAACATAGCATCTTAAAATAGCTTGCACACATCCCCTCCCAATACCTATCCTTATCCACAAATTTCCAATCGTGGACTGTCTTAAAAACATCCATGCTTTCAAACATTTTTATTTTATAAGGCTCTTTTTCTTTAAATGCTCTTCTTCCTATCAAAGACATATAAGTACTAATTATCTTGTATACCAAAATCCTTTAATTAGACTTATTAGATATATTTTCTACCTCTCTTACCTTATCCACCCTTTCAACCTTTTATGCTAATCCGTCACCCTCGCATAACAATTTTCTTACTTTAAATTTTATCCGATCTTCTTCTCTTTGCGTAATTCTACTACCTCAGCCCAGTTTAAATTACCCTTGCTGAACCTTTCTCCGGAACATTCGGATGAAGTTATCCTTGACAGCAATTTATCCATTTCATCTATAAAAGCATACCACTTCACCTTTTCATATGTATACCGCACCTAAAGTTCTAAACGCTAATACTCCACCATCTTCCCTACGTAACATCGGTAACTGCTCAAAATCCAAAGAAACATTAACATTTGCATATTTTGCATAGGTCTACCATTCCGGTTGACCACTTAATTATCTTTGTATTTCATATCTCTTCCTTTTTGTTAATATCTTTTATGTGTAAAACTCAACACAGTACTTTACGTCTACGCATAGATACGTTGTCCAAAATTCCTTTATCAAATTTTTAATTAGTCATAAAGTCATCTTGTGCTTGATCCTCGCAATATCCAGGCATCCTATAAACACCAAATCGCGCATCAAGCCCAATTAAAATGGTTCTGCTTTCCTATCCCAAAAACATTCTAAATTTTCTTTCCATCATTCATCACTTTCAATATAGGTAACAAAATCAATCCCATCAGCGAGTAACAGTGATTTCTACTTTATCGTTCTCATCCTACCTACTAAGACTATCGAATCTCCATATTCTTGCCGGTCGCTTACAATAATCCTATCACTACCTGATTTTCAAGGTTTCCTATGTTTCATATGTACATATCATCCTTAATTTAAATCTCCTACTATCCTAATATCGCTGGATCCTGGCAGCCCAGAGGTTGATGGAACATACCCTAATGTAAACCTTTCCTCTCACCCCAAAGAACGCCCTAGCTGCCTTCCCATATACTAATCAGTTTTATAGCATTCATAATCTAACCTGCATAAAACACTTCCCCTGGCGAAATAAAATTGTATTCCTTGTCATTCCAGAAAACGCTTACATATTGCAACTTCATATTCCCGCTCCAAACGTGGAAAATCCTACCATCATAATCAGAAAGAAAAATCCATTGTCACGCATTTAGCTGTCTTCTTCTAAAGTTAAGGTAAGTTGCAACATATATTCATACTACATTTATTCCCTATATACGTAGTTTGATCTCCTTCCAATTTTAAACAATAGTTTTAAAAAAAGGTGTCAAATACTCTAAACACAAAACTATTTATAAACTGTATTTAAAATCTATCTGCGGAATTAAAAGTAACCTTTCAACTAATCCATTCGTACCTGACAATCTGTAAAACTCTTTGGTTTAAATTGCCTTTCTTATATAAAGTCAAATTTTGGCTCATAACTGCTCCAAGTTACTCATTCTTGGTTGAAAGGACCCCGAGCTCATATGGTTCCCAATTCTCCTTTATCTAGCGTCCAATTGTTCCATGTTGCTTTATAAACCTTTCTCTTTAATTCATCAAACTGGATTGATCTCATTTCTGATGATTCCTCGAGCATTGTAGCGTAAAACCCTTTTCCGGACTTTTCAATCTCGTTCGTCCTCTCTGTCAATGTTTCCCCTTTTATCATTGTCAGAAATTCCGCTGAATGTCAAATTAATTTATTATAAAGTCGAATATTAGCAACTTGATGACTTGCCAATGCTTATAATTCTTCTTTATTCTTCCTCTTAACGCTTTCCTCTCGATTACGTTTCGCCAGAATAAATTTATCAAAAAAGCTCTTGTCCAATTTTGCCTCGTTCTTTCGGTATTCCTCCTCAATTGAAAAAGGAATTCAGGGCCAAATTTTTTCATTTTCCGTCTATACCTAAAAACTACCCATAAGTTATTCCTGAACAACCTTTTGGCGATGACCCCACTGCAACTTTTCCCCTAAAGTTTCAAGGTGCTTTTTTTGTTTTTGTTTTCCCCATATTCTCGATAACCCGCTTCTTTTTCTATTACGTCCGCTTCTTCTTTTAAACCAACCATTTACATCATCTTTCCCTTCGATTTGCTTATCATCCCGGGTATGCTTTTGAACGCTCCACTCTCCATCATCATTTTAATAACCGCGTTAATCTAATTATGTGGACGAATCCTTCATTAAGTCAACATAAAGTATAATCCAAATACAAATCAAACGCGAATCTGAATCAGTAAAGTTTCTTTTTAGATTCCTAAATCTCCCAAATACCTCTAATATTTGATTTTATGCACAATTTACTTCATCAAACCCAAAACGCATTCCATTTTATCAGTCCCTACCTATTCTAAAGAATTCCTCTTTCTTATCTTTAATTTTTCACATTATCAAAATCCTTTTTCCCTTTACTACGCATAAAATCGTATTCTCCTTCTATTATTTATACTATTTCTAAAATATATGATGCAAAAGTGCTACTTTCTAATCCCCAACAATTTTAACATGCAAAAAACTAATTTTTCAGCATTAAAAAAGAATAAATATGAATGTAAAAGATAAAAGGCTAATATTCCCACCAATATTATTTATTACTGAAAACTAATAAAGTAAGTGCGTCCAAAGGAGTATGATTTCTTATAATAGCAAGAATAAGGCAGGTAGGATGGAACCGGTAAGTTAGTTAAACCAAAACGGGCTTACTATAAAATTCAAAAATTAGGACAATGGCACAAAATGGCTGTATATCCCACTCCAACCAGTATATGGGTTTGTAATAACAACGGCTACTGCACTAAGGATCTTATTAAAATTAGATTCATAATTTTATTTTTAGGGTTAAAACGGGTTGTGTGGTATATTACCTAAAAGACATGGTATGTCCTTAAAAATTTATTATCATATTAATTCATTGTCCAATTTATCTAAATCGCCTATTTTATAGCTTTCAAAATGTGATCCGGCAGCCTCTCATATCATTTCAAATTCGAGAAATGTGCTTAGATACATTAGTCTCCACTACATATTCTATTTCTCCCTTAAAAGACCTTAGTCTTACCATGTTCCCCCCATCGCTCACTAAAACTCTAATTACTGAAAACCAACCTTATCTCCAATACAGATTCTTATAAAACGCTCCCATTAATTGATATGCTCCTCATTCTGTTTAATGATGATATCTATCTTAAGCCGAATCTATTAATAGATTTTCAAATCAAGTACCATAGTTATGTAAACAGGGTCACAACAAAAAGCATACAGTTTCTCCTAATCCCAGTATGATCACTACCATAGATTGGGGGTCAGACCTTTAACTCTTCTGCAAATATTGAATTCATTGGGAAACTTTTCCATGTTTGCTAACTCTGATCAAAAGATACCTGATAACCTCCGGATTTACACCCATCTCCAGTCGACTCTAAATATAGTGATAATATGGGAAACCCTTTCCTAAATATTGGAATGTATAAATTGCATTACTTAGTTTTTAGTAATAATTAATTATATTTCCAGTACAGATAGGATGCATATTAGATCAATGAAATCCAATAGGGGATTTTCTTGAAGTATTTTATTTCAACTTCAGTCTGCCCGTTTAGTCCCAATCAATTGATGCGCCCTTTGCTCGCTCAGAAAAACAGTATACCCTTTGGTTTCCCTTCTTACTATGTGGCAACTTTCGTGTATAGTTTCATCCAGGTCGCCCCATAGGTTCAGGCTCTCGTCATTTAATTGCATCGGACAAAAGGAATTCTGATTCCGTTATCTAAATTTATAAACTCTTTATAAAATTCCCTGTGCTTAGGGTTCCCACGCGGTTGCGAATATACGTCAACGCACGGACAAGACTTGTGCTGGTTTATTCCAAACAATCTATAAAAGAGCGTATAATTGCCTTCAATGTTGAATTCGTTTACCATTTCATTAACCCGGGCATCTTGGTACTTGATAGTCTTTCTTTGCCTAGATGGGTATGGTTCCCTGTTGCTCCAATTCTTCAATACTTGGCTACTTTAACAATTTGTACTCCACTGAATTTCTAGTTGCAATTTTATTACATTACTCTAAGCTTTAATCACTTTAGTGTATTAAAAAAGGCAAAAATACAAAAGGCAACCTTTGATTTTATGTGAAAGAATTCGATCTTATACTTACTTTGGCATTTGCAAATATTTAAATTAGTTTAAGTATCTTAGCATTCGAAAAAGGCGTTTAGGTATTGTAATAATGGGAAATAATAGCCTGTAAAAGTTAGCCTAACAATAATACTTCTAAGGATGTTCTTAAAATTTATTATTTTGCTATAACTATAATTATATATTAAAATAACATATTGCACATCGATTTTTAACGTAGTATCTTGAAAAAAGTATCAAATCTAAGACTCGACCATATTCCCATACGTGTAGAGAATTTTTATTGGGTTTTGGATGAAAAAATCTATATTATGAGAAAAAATAGAGATACGTTATATACTTGGAAACCTTTTTTCGAAAAGAATCTCGGTTATATGTCGTCCGTATTCTCCAATGAGCTCCTTTGCGTTATTGATGAGAAGCTTGTAAGTTATTACATTTAATAATATTGGATGAATTGATAATACACATTTTTTACAGGAGCCCGGATATTAGTTGGAAAGGAAGGTTCTTTTAGTAAATGCTTTTCATTGAGTATATAATCGTTAAAGTGTTAGAGTTTTACAGATATCCATATTTGTCGATCATTAAAAATGTACACGCATTTAAATGAATTATACAATCTTTATAATGTATAATTAGACCATACTATATTATAACTGCGATCAATTTATGCAGATTAAAACAATAGTCATTATCTGATAAATACAGGTTTATTCCTATAAAGTTTCCATTTACGACTTACCTGCCAAGAACGTCGATTTATATTGTAGATATTGACAACTCCAGGAATCCAAGTTTTTTGAAAAAGATTTTACACCTAAATAATGCCAGAATTGTTTGAATTTCCCTATCACACTATTCAGGATTGATGCCATTTTTATATGTTGTCATTGGTGGGATTGTTGAAACAATATTAAGGGCGACACTATGTCGTGATCTTAAACCTTATCTATTAAGTAAACGATAGAATGTTTTTTTTGCCATTTAGGAAAGAGTATACGAATCAGGAATTTAGTATCAGGCTCCATCTGTTGGGTTATAAGGAGCATAGGTTTAATGGGGTACATCAATATCCTGAATTTAAGCATAAACTTTTGCGTGATAGATTCACGTAAGCAGAAAAAGATAACTACTTCCATGATTACGGTAGGAACGCACCTTAATGGTAGAATATTGGACTTCTTATACCATGGCCTTTATCTGCTACCCCAACTGTCTACAGTACCTATTCCCAGTTATTGCACCTACGGCAATCTTACTTACCCAATTCACCATAATCTTAATCACTTGATTCTGAGCCCCCACATCCCCAGCCGCCACACCCCCACACACCACACTCCATACATCGCCTAACGACTCTAAAGTTCCAATCGCCACCGCCTCCAACCCCCTCAATCCCTAACCACCACGATCCACGGGATGCCCCCCACATCCGCCGCCACAACACACTCCTGACCCTATCACAACCACGCGGACACTGGCCCCCACGGCCGGCACGCCCGACAAACATCACCGTGGCGCTTCCACCTGCAAATTCCGCTCCGCCAACGATTCACCGTTGACTCGATGGAGCGATTCGTCCTGCCAGTTCTGCCGCTGCCTATGCTTCTCAGCACCTCGCCATCCAACCGCAGGCCAGGTATGGTCGATGCGGGCTGTGCATTCAGACCGCCAGCACAACACCTAGCTCCCCGCTCCAAAATGCTCTAATCCATCCCCAGACCTCGGCCCGGAATGCTGGCGCCTTTGCCACCGGAGCGGGCCGCCGCCGCCTTAGCCCCTAAAGCCATCTTCGAGCACCCTGTTGATCGGCCGTCTGGGCGCCTGAGCTCACTGGACTCGCGGCGGCCATTAGCGATCTTACAAAGACGTTACATTCGTCTAATCGCCAAGATAGGACCTCTCTCACTCGTATGTAGCTCACCCGGATCTTGCCATGTTTGACAGCGATGCCTCCCAGCCAACGGGAATGTAGGCTTTCGTTCTCGCCCAATACTCATACCTCCTCGACCCCGCCTTTCAAAGCTACGCCGCTAAAAACCCTGACCACACCCAGTGTGCTCGGACCGTGATGTTCATCTCCACACAGCACCCATTCACCAATTCTTCACCTCACCCCCCCACCACCCTTCCGAACCCCAGCAAATCCCCCCTTACAACACCGCGCTTCAAGCGCAACGATTCGTCTTACCCCTGAAACACCGCCATTGCACAGCACAAAGTCATCCTCATTCACCACCAATCATCGACCCGACTCAATCCACCAGCATCCCTCAGTACATTCGCGGCCCTCCTACACCCGCCCCCGCAAACGGTCCACGAATCCTGATCGGCTTCCCAGACCTTCCAGCTGCCCACATCGCGTACCAGCCCGCCTCCAGGGAGCAACACAGACCCTTCTAGCATATTGCTCCTACCATCACCGCCCACATCGATTTCGCGCATCTTGGCCAGGCGCAAAGCCTCCGCTCAGCCGCAAAACTCAGATCGCCGCAAAGCTCCCGTCGAAATCGAGCGGGGCGCGCAAATACTGTCGACCATCAACAGGAGAAGCCGTTCAAGCTACACCAGGATGCGGCTGTCCCAAACAAAACATGCCGCTGTCCATTTGAACGACCGGTGGAAGATACTCTCCGGCCGTATGCGCACATCGGTTTCTCAACAAGCGGGCGTCGCAACCTCGCCGATGCCCCCAGGTTCGGCGAGCCGGGCTGCAACGCTCGACCGCCTCGATGTAAGCCGTAGCCGTTTCAGCAGTACACGATGTCGACGTGACCATCAACTTGCGGCTTAAAGCCTTCCGGCCGCCGCGCGGCACAAAAAGCTTGACGGATGCGCGAAAACGGCAGCGTCGCGGAATATCACGTGTTTCGTGCGCGCAAGCTAACGACAACAAAAAGGGAGGTCGTCGCCCCAAAAACAACGTGGCAATTGGAGCCTGCCACCGCGACCCCTCGCCGTGAGCCCGTGTTCCGCCGATCGGCTCCAGCAATGCCGACTCCACCACCGAATCTTGCCGCATTGCCAGCGAGATGAAGCTGAATCTCTTGCAGATCAGCAACGGGGCGCCCAAGATTGCGAGCCCTTCGAGCCCTCTGGGTCTCTTGCAAGCAGGTTTCCTTCGACGACAGCCGGCCACCGGGCCATAACTGCTGGGATAGAGCGCGTGAGACGCGCCAAGGCGTGGTAACCGGTGCCGCACACGAGGATGACCGCACCAGGAGCAGCTGGGCTCTATTATCGCGAACATCTCATCCGCGCCTGAGGTGATAAGCAAAAAATAGCCGAAATCTCGTTGCTTATTGTGCGAGCAGCCCGGTGGCGGCGTGAATCTCCAGGCCAAACCCTTCAACCGACGTGGCACCCGCGGCACGAACGGCAGCACAAACGGATCAAAGACTGACGGATGCTTGAAAGTCGGACGGTTTCACGTACGCTCTTGCCAGAAAGTTTTCCGTCAGCTTTTCCCGGGAGTCCTGGTTGGCTCTGGTGGCTGCTCGGGCTCTCGGGGCGATTCAGTTCCCACTTCCAAGAGGTCGTTGCCGGCCGTGGATCAAGGTCGACCACTGTTTCCGATCACGCGGTGCCCTCCGCCCTGAGCCGCACGGCCAGTCCCTGGAGGCTTCGAGCAGTGGAATTCACCTTCGCCAGGGGAGGCGATCCTCCGCGTCTCACCAGCAGGTCATGTTCGACCAGAGGCTTCGCCGCCTCGCGGCTATGGATCGCCCTTCGCATAAGCGTCACGATGAACAGCTATCCGCCATGCAAGCTGTACGCCGCTGAGCAACTGCCACCTGCCGCGCGTTCGCGCTTGTGGCGCAACAGCCGACGGCCAGGCCGGTGAACGTCCGGGAAATCGGATGTCGGGCAGCATGCGCAGTTCACCCTGCAGGCCCTGGGCCCCGACGACGGGACCCACCACCACCACTCGTCTTCCTCTTGAGCCGCCACTGTGCCTTTCGCCTGAGCCCGCCCCTGCCCCAGTCGCCGCTTGATCGCCGCTGTCAATCACACCATTTATTTCAGATCCAGCCTCGATAATGACGAACCCGATGCAATCGATTTGTATGGCTGCGTCTGACCTCCAAAACGATCCTGCGGCAGCACCTGACCGTGCTGACGAGCCGCTCGATCTACATACGGACTACCGGTTTCGTGCAGCGGATCACGGAGCGAGGGTCTCGGTCTTCTCATCGAGGCGGCAACTGGGACAAGCTCTCCGATTCCGCTCACGCCTCGATCAAGGCTGAGTTGACAACCGGCCAGCTCTGAATTCCGGCCAAAGGCAGCCCGGGCCGTTCCTCTAACTCAGAAACCTCCGTTCGCGAAAATCCCCCCACAAAGACCCCTCGGCCAGCGCGTTAAGCCATCCCCGATTCCACCACAGCAGATGTGAAGCACCGGTGGAATCGCCATGGAGCTAAGGCTGCCTCCTCACACACCCGGTAGTTTGGGCCATACCCCGGCTTCGAGCCTGGTACTTCCACTTCCTAGACACTAGGCCTGATTTTACCAAGTGGTGTGTAAAGGCGGAATATGAAGAGATTTCGGCGGCAGCAGTTGCGCGAGAAATGACACGCAGCTTCACCAGTGCGGCTAGAGAGAGCCAAAGCCAAGACGGGAAGTGCCGACCCCGCCCGCATGGATGTGGCCCCAGGCGCTCGACTAGGAGTTGCCAACCCAGAAGAAACCCACCAACGCTTTTCGCAGGAATTTCAGCGCGGATCGTGCGGCTTTGGCGGCCTTATGTTTCGCCGAATGCCATGTGAGCCGAGGCGCAACCACCCGTTCGATCCGCAGTTTGCGCCCAGGTCCGCCAGCAGCGATCGGAGACGAGCTGGGCGCGCCAATTTTTTCCGCAGACAGGCCTGCCAACTTCTTCTATTAAGTCTGCCAAGGACCTTACCGAGAGACGCGGCCAGCGCCGACACTGCACGGCAATTCCCCGCAGGAATTCCGAGACCGTTTCTTGTTTCCAGGCCAGACCAGCCGAAGAAACTGTGGTTGAGGGCCTCCTCGATCGCGACACATTCGGGTGACTGCAGTCTCGGCGGAGCCCGAGCGCCTAGGCCTCAGGGCCCAGCCCGCTTTCGAGTCACGCCGAGCGCAGCGAGAAAAGCGGAGCAGCTGGGAGCGCGTGGGGCAGGGCGCAGGCGGACGGGCGCGGAATGGGGGGGAAAGCAGACCGGGTAAGGCCGGGGGTGTTCATCACAGGAGTCGCGCTGTACATCTCTTTTGCCTTGCGAGAGGTTTTCTGTCGGAGCTCTGGCGCAAAGGTTCAAAGAAACAGATGAGAGTGAGTAAACCTCACAATACGACTCCGGTGGAAGAGTCGCCAGGCGGACGGAGATGGTGAAAGCTGCGAGTAGTACTATAAACTCAGGATTCCGTAACGACTACTCAGTAAGGCTTACATGGGCTGCGACTCTCAATCCAACACGCTGCTACTGTGGTGTTCAATTGGCCAGAACTCAACTCCCAACGCGTACTCTGCTATAGTGTGACTTACGCCTGCTTATTCTAACCGTTCGAGCTCCAAGTGGAGACAGAAGCACACTGCCGCTCCGCGGCGGGGCGCGAACATACTCTGGTGCTGCAACTCGAGCATGAGAGTGCAGGCCTACATACTTCGGCACGTAGAGATCCCCGTGCTTTTGGAGCGTGGCGCGGGCTCAATGTAGTGTGGGAGAGCCCGACTTTCCTCGATAAGACCGTACCGCGGAGATTATACCACTCTGAACAACCGAGACTGGCAGACTGATACACACTGTCACCGATGGTGTCTGAACCAACTCTCGGCCGCTTGCAGGCTCCTCAAAGATCGGAGTTAGGCCAACGAGTGTATTTATAGGGAGACCAATGCTTCTAACTGGTCGAGCCAAGGCCCGCCACTCAACACTGAGCACACTAAAGTGGCAGAGTGCATGTACAGTGGAGACAGTTTCTCGATGGTCGAACATAGCCTGACTGACAAATTCACGGTCATCTACAGAGGAACGTGTTTATGCGCTGTGCGTGTCCCGACAAGGAGAAGGGATGGACGTAGACGACACAAAACTCGATGGCAAGGTCGTTAATTAGTCTGACACGCACTTGTATGATTTGAGGGAGTAAGATCGTATCGTATCTCGATGAGCAACGCCATTAAGCGTCGATGTAGTTTGTACGACGAGGGCCGCCAGCCTCTCCAGTGATGTCCTAAAAGGCTCTCCTATAATCGCTTAATCACGACGGTTAGATTAGTCTAAGAAGAGCCGTCCAAATGTCTTAATGTATCTACGATAACCTCACGTCGCATTACGGCTGTTCTTTCAATGCCTCGTTCAAGGGCTATATAGAGATTATAACATAAGCAAAAATCGTCCTCTGAGATCTGTCTACCCAACCGTTTGTTCATCGAGTG
>Ga0163217_1073759_pt1 | contig 11144 bp, 8 predicted proteins | sample SynspAceP_FD_185933 | JGI IMG/M metagenome (GOLD analysis project Ga0163217, IMG submission 185933) | Saline lake microbial communities from Ace Lake in Antarctica - Synechococcus sp. Ace-P (PacBio error correction) | ecosystem: Environmental > Aquatic > Non-marine Saline and Alkaline > Saline ... | reverse complement strand
TTTTTGAGCCGTGGGGAGGCGGCAAGGAACCGATCTCCGATGTCTTCAGCACACACGGAGGCACTCTCCACTTGCCATCTCTGCGGCCCATCGCAGTGCGTCTGGGACGCAAAATCGAAGTGGGACCCGCAGCGGAAACAGGTGATCGGACGACCTGCAAGCCCAATCGTTCATCTCGGCGCGACGAGCCGCAAGGGGTTCGAAATCGGAAGTTGAAATTTCAGCCGACCGTCTCTACCAAATTGAATGGGGCTGGCCATTGTTTTGAAAAGCTCGTGGAACGATGCGGATTGAGTCCTCGCCTAACGCTTTGAAGTCGCGCTTTTCAATAGTGCCGTAGGCACGGCAGCGATTAGTGGGAATAACTAATCCGCTGTCGCCCCTTACGTGGCTTAAAAGTGCGTAACTGCAAAAACTAACCGCGCCGGCGTTACATTTGTCACGCTAACCTTTGGCGGAATCGATTCTATTGAAATTCGCTAACCACGTGGTTCGTGAAACGGATCAACCAGGTCATTCCCATTGACGGAGAATCTGTCCCGTGACATTGGCTTTTGATCGGTTCCTACCGTTCCTTGTCCTGGGCTGGTGACTCGTTGCTTCGATCAGCACAATGGCGCGCAGGTTCGGGTTGCCGGTCTTTGCCGACACGGATGTTGGGTGACCGGATGGTGGACGGAGTACTTTCGTTTGGAAACGCAGCGTTGTCCACGGAGTTGTGTTGCCCGGCATGAAGGCCTGATGAATTGAAAACGCAGCAGAACTTGGACGACAACGGCTCGCCGAGATGTCGGGTGCATCCGATGCCGGGACGAAAACGCCGCTCGAACGGTCATGGTCAGTCTACCGAGGCGCGGGGACGGATTTCGTGTGCAGCGATTGCACTTTCCAACCTTCACCCGGATTGTATGTCGCCCGCAAATCTATCTGCCGCCGGGAACCGATGGACCCAACCGCTGCCGACGATTTATATACATGTGCGGTCATTGCCAACAGTCGAATAACGGCGTTGCGTCCGGGCAACCAAAGCAGAACGTATCACCACCATTGGGGTTTGGTTCGCGCGAAACGGGTACGCGTGTTGGCATCGTCGACACCATTCAATGGCTTCTAAGTGAATTCGCGGGACATCACCACCGGGACGTTCGGGATGGACGGTGGTGGTGGAACATCGAGGCTACACACCCGCCGGCGTCGAAGCCGGGATCAGGCATCCGAGGCAATTGGGATTACTTGAGATCTCGCGAGGAGGTCGATGCCGGATCGCTTTGGCATCACCGCGGTCGCTCGGTGGCGGCGCATATTCGTGGTTGAGGTCGGCACTGGACCTTCGGCGAAATCAAAGTCGCCGTGCCGGTCGCCGGAGATCACGACGCTGAAAAAATTCATGTGGGGACGGATGCGTTCCGAAGGCATTGCCGATTGCATTGTACATGGTCAACCAGCCTACCGTGGGATTACGGGCGGGTGCGGGCGTTGGTTGGCGCCCGGCACTTTGCTGATTTCCAACACCGACATAAGACCCGGATTTTTCCGCTCGACGGGTGTGCTCGAAATTCATCGTCAAAGTTCGCAGAATGTCTACGAACTTTACGGCGAACCGATCATGTCTCGGGTATTGGCACATCACCGAAGGCCCCCACAAGGACACCCAAGAATTCGAGTCCACGCGTTCCGATGGTCAATTTCGTTCTGAAGAACGACAACGAGCTAATTCGATCTCGCCGAGAAAACCATCGAAGCTTTGATGAATTTGCGCCGTATTCGATTTCCCCGCCCGCCGACGGACGGTGACCACCCACCGACCAGGGTTTGTCCCGCAGGTAGGGAAACGCAGCGGCCAGATTGCAGGATTTACTTCGGGCAAAATCATTCGGCGGTTGCCGAGCGAGGAAACCAATGCCACCCACTGAATGTCAACCCGGATCGGCAGTCGTGAAGACGCAGGTGCGAGCAAGGTCGACGAGTTTGATAGCCAAACGGTCCGGTTCCGGTTACCGGTTGTTCGTCCTCCATACTGAGTGCGAGACGAGGAAGCCCGACACAGTGGAAATCGAAAGGCTCGATCATCGTCATGGGGATCGCATCGCCACAGCGGGGATCGCGGCGAATCGTGCCACGACGCGTTGGTCGGGCGTGCAGGCATCGACGCGAAGCATGGGAAGACACTGCTCAAATCGCCGTCCAACGCGAAACCGAATCGAGTTTCTGGTGCTGTTCCACGCGTGGCATTGGCCCGACGCATGGCACACAAGAATACGAAAGGCAACCGGTTGGCACATTCGTCGTCGATTGCCTTGCTCGGGCAAACCGAAGGACGCGATGCGGATTTGACGGGTGCGGCGAGCGATGGCGGCGGTCGCGAGATTTTTGCCTCATTCGAACGATTTCGAGCGGGTCCATCCTGGGTGGATCGGGAATGGCCGCCAGCCGTGGGCATGTATGCCAGTCTCTGATGTCGACCCACGCGTTGAAACGATTTGCGGATGGGAAATCATTCCCACCAGCCATCGGGGACGGGGTCACCTCTGACGTCAGGCGGTGTCGTCGATTGGCGGACCGTGATCGAACGAAGCAACCACACGCGTCAACAAACAAACACGACTCGGAAAACAAAGTAATTTCGGCAGTTTTGAGAGTATTGAATCTCTTGATAAACCAACGCCGTTGATGGAAGGTGAGCTAGACTTCGACGTCGATCGTTAGGTCAGACGCGGGCCAGCGCGTGCAGCGACCGTTGCCAACTTGCTGCTCGAGCAAACGGCCGGAGTTTCCTGGACTTTTGCGATTTTTGATCGGCACGTTTTGCTCGTTTCTCACCCGGGTCATCGCCAGTGAGAAAAAGCTGCATCGCTGGCAAGCCCTGTTTTTGGGCGACCGGATTCCCGAGGGCTTGCTCCAACCACCGCTGCCCATTACGCCAAGCAAAGCTTCCACGGACCGCGCCGGATCGCGAGGAACCACCGATGCTTATGGCTTGTCAACGCGTTCACGTACGGACTGCGTTGGCGGTCCTGAAACAATGGCGATAAATCCAAACCCGTCCTCACCGGCCGGAGGATTCTCCGGGGCTGCCCGTGATCGATTGCAACGTCGTGTAGATATCCGTCAGACAGGACGGTTGAATCGGTATGACTCCCGGCAGCAATGTTGGCCCGGGCCTTCAGTGAAGGCGAATCATTCGGAACGCGATGACACCTGCGTAAAGGTCCGCCTTGTGCCCTCGAAAGCCCGCGCTGGGATCGTGGTTGGTGTGCGGCCAACACTTCAAAGTTGGCTCCGGTTGAACAACCATTGTCATGGTTTGGAAGAATGACCAAGGTGTTGTTCCGCGATGCCAGCGTCTTGGTTGCCGTCTCAATTCGCCCATGTGGTGATCCATCTGCATCCAAAAGTCGGCGTTAGGGATTGATTACCCTACGGCGTCTTGAAAGCGAGGCACGGCACGATCGGAGTTATGAGGCGCCGGCAGTGCAGTAAGGAAAAAGAAGGCTTGTCGGTTTTTGCTCGCTCATCGACGCTAGGCGAGCGATTTTTTCGAAACAGATGGCGGCAACACTCGCTCGATCCGGAATCATCGCCGATGGGCCCTATGCAGATACCAAACCAAACGGATCTTGCTTTTTAGTTGCACACCTTCTCGCGGGGGTTCGGGAACACCGAACGTGGGAACCGCCGAGTATCACCCAAACATAGGCGGGCATGGTCGAGCGTAACCCGGCAAGTGTCCGTAGTTTGGGTCGAACCCATTGCATGTCCGGGACCGTTTCTCGACGGGTTTCGAGAATCATTTGCCGTCGGCTCTTGTGCCAATCCCACCAGTGCACTTGCCAACCATGCCGCTGTGGTATCCGGCGGATTGCAGCGGTGCCCCATGTCGGAGCGATTCGGCCGGGATCAAAATGTCGGACCTGGTCCCGCTGAGTACACCTTTGGCAAGTCGTGCTCGCCAGTTAATAGCGGTCCCGTCAACAAACCATATCGCGTCTCGGCGTGACCGAACTGGGGTATGGGCATTCAAAAAACCGTCAGCCTTTGGATCGGCAGCCGTTGGCAGATTGGGCGTTCTTGATTTGGCACTCCGCATTCGGTCGGACTAATGTCCCCAACCTAAATCGCTCCCCGCCACTCACCAAAAATGACATTGGGCCGCGAAAATGGAATCGGGCAGCTTGAGCAATCGATGTTGTCGACCAGTGACCAGGAGGCCAGCGGACATGATCAAAGCAACTCGATCACTCTGCGGAGTTGCCTTGAGTTTTCGGCGTTCGGTCGTGTGCATTCTGATTTCCAGTGACATTTGTGTTTCGTTTGTTTTGAGATGATAGGGCGTACTTTGACCGCTAAGCAGGTTCGGGATTCATTGCGTCTAACCCCATAGCCGTTTGGGCGTTAGCCCGGTTCAGCGCAGAGAACCCACATGGCTAACGCCAAAACGGCTTAATTAAACGCAAAACCAAGCGATTCACCGGGCAATCTATACAACAGTTGGCGCTGGATGTCCGTTAGTAAGCACCACGGAAAAGTAAACTGGCGTAGCGGAAACTTCGTCAGTTATTGATCGTGTCTTACGCGTCGAACGCTCGTTGCAACGTCCTCTTGAAGGTCTCGACGTTTTCGAGTCCGACGGGAACAATCGGATCAGTGAGTCGGTGATGCCGTGAGGCCGCCCGTAGCTGCGGGGGGTAGGAGGCGTTGAACATCGTCGGCCGGTTGCTCGATCAGCGACTCGACGGCACGGACTTGACGCGGATGAAACAACCGCGTTGTGCTTCGCAACTCGCTTTAACCTCGTTGAGTGATCCGTTCGAGTTCGAATCGTGCAATCATCGAACCGAAGCTTTTTCGAGCGTCGGGAAATCGCGATCAAAAACAGGCGGCGTGCCAGATCGAAATGAGGATGCGACAGCAATCCGGGGTAAAGCACCGCTGTGGACGCGTGAGGTCAGGACTCCCAACCAAGTAGGCCAACATTCATTGCCGACTTGGAATTGCTCTCGCACACGAAGACATCGGCGTCTTGACCCCAGAGACAATTAAAACACGTCATCGGGTTTCGAGCACCGCGGCCGGTTCGCGTTTCTGTATAAATAAAGGCCGGTCACTACAAAACGATTTGTCCGGAACCGGCCAGGGTCCCCACCGAGCAATCGCTATGCCGGCGAGAGGACTTGCGTCGCGAAGTGTCACAATGTCCACTTCCCCACGCCAGCGGACGCCATTCAACACGGGGATCCAAACGTGATTGTCGGACCCGTGTGAGGATTCCTCGGTCTTTCGCCATCGCAGCGATGGCCCGCCAATCGGGGGTAATCGTCGATCGGAGGGTTGCCGATTCGCTCACCCAAATCACTTTAGTCTCAAGCTGGGATTGCGGATCGCCGCATTCGAGATCCGTCAGATCCCACGAGCGGACTGTGATTCCACTGGCGTCACAAATTTGATGCTCAATAACGATTACGCCCCCGTAATATCGGTTCCCGCGACCACATGATCACCGGACGCAATACATTCGGTACGCATGAATCGCCGCCATCCCGGACGAGAACGCGAGTGCTCCGCGTGCAGAACGGTGGCTCTTTCATCTCCAACGAGGCGCAGCGCGTGGTCTGCAATGCCGTTCGCGTCGGGTTTTACCGCTGCGTGAGAGTCGATGCCCCCCTGTCCAGCGCCGGGTTGGCGGAATCTAGTCGCCGGAAATGCAGCGGATCGCAACGACCGGCGCCGTGCCTGATCGACCGCTACCATATGAAATCGCGCGGGAGTGCGAAAACCACTAATCGGTTCGCCATTGATTATCGGGTTCGCGCCTTGAATCACTTTTGTTTCTCTGCCGGATTCACAATCATTGAATCGGTCGCCGCAAGGGCCCTGATCGAGATCCGCGATCAATCCTCGGGTGTCCTCCAATGCCACACGAGAACCGGATCATGTTATCGCGATTGCGAGGATTCCCGCTCTCGGCCGAGTAGCTGAAATAATCATACACGAAGGGTGCTCGATCAAACGATTCGACGCCCCCGAGGGCTCGGTGCAATCCTCGCGATGCGGGCCGCATCGACGACGCGCGGACGTTGCCCGGCAATCAGCGTCTTTGATCGTTGAAGGTCAACAGTCGCCGAACCTGCGCATCTGATCGCGAGCGATCTCAGCGTTCGGGTTTTGCAGATGGCAACCCAGGAGGTAATAAACGCCGGATCGACTCGCCGTGGTTTTCAAGAAACGGCGACGGCGAGCCGTTTTCGTTTGTGCCGTTGCCATCCGCAGTGCGACGTTTTTAAAACCGCGTTCGAAGCAGTAAGACTTGTGCGGTGAACTCACGCTGCCGAGGCAACCAACGCAGCTTGCGACCGGATCGAGGAACTCGCGTCGGCCACAGATCACGCCGGCGAGGCAAATCGTTGTGGTCCACGGTACTTGGTCCCGAATGCAGGACATGTCGACGCCGTAATTGATCGGCTTCAGGTTGACGGAGGTCGCAAAGTGGCGCGATCAACGTTTCGATTTTCGTGAGCTTTTGCCGTCGCCGCCAAACTGTTCGAGGTCGACGCAGGTGAGGTGCGGGTGGTGTCGGGCGCATTCGGGAAATCAGCAGTCTTTGGTTTTCGACGTAATCGCGCTTCCATCGCGGGCAAACATCGCCCGTCTTGAGCTTGACGTGTGACGACACCGAATCGGGGCGAGATGTTTTGCCGCAGAAACTCCGACTGCGATGGTACACTGATCGAAGAAAAACGACTTTCATCGCCCGCGACAGACTTGACTCATTCACACGGGCCACGATTGGCGGCCATTCCGGCGGCTAGTACAGGATCGCGTCTCGGCTCCTCGAGGGCCGCGGTTTGGCCTCGACGACACGTTCGTTGCGGGTTGCCGTATAGCGGGCGTATTCTCCTCACGTTCTCTCGCCCTTCGACAAATTCGAGCAATTGGTCGGTCGACTCGAAGTTGAACGTGGACGCGCAGAAACGGCGGTCGTGACCGCGCCCTTCGGATTTCGGGACGTGATTCGCCCCGTGAACAATCGGTGGACGTCCCGCTCGGTGGCGGGGCAGAGGACCGGACAACGAGGTTTCAGACCTGTTTCGATCTGGTGGATCGAAGTTGGAATTCGTCGCGGGTGGCGATGCGGGGGTGTTCCACCGCTCATCAGATCAAGCTTCATTTCACATGGCTTTTTAGCAGAAAGGGCTGCAAAGCGGCGCAAATCTCCCAAGTTTGCGAGCGGAAAACCGTAGGTATTTTCACGGAAACTAGATAACACTGATGTGCTTACCCCGATCGACCTGGGCCAGCGTTCACTGCAGCCATCTGCCGGGAAATCTTCGGAGGGCTTGCTTCCATCGGGGCTTTCCTGACCGGCTTTCCTGGACTGGGGCTTTCCTGGACTGGGGCTTTCCGATGATGCCAGCGCCTGCTGGGCTTTGCTCGGCAGCGATTTGCTCTACAATTGCGAGGGCAGGACGGCGACCTACTCGAATCGGCTTATTGGATTGGACGTTTGACAAGAACCCGACCTGGAGTTTTTCAGCTTCTCGGTGGGTTCTCTTCGGTGCTGTCGATCGGCACGATCGATGCTCAGGAAACGCGAAGCGAGGGGGGAGTCCCCGGAATCCGTCCCCTCGCCAGCGGATTTTTCGCGGCCCATCTTCCAGTGGACAAGATCGCGGACTTGTTCCGTGCCCCAAAAATTCCGTACAAGCCGTCGTATGAATCGCCGAGCGGATCAGCAGCAATGACAACATCGGCACAGGCGAAACCGGTTCAGACAAAGCACGGACAACTCAAACGATTTAGCATGAACTGCGAACCAAAAATCGATCCTGGTCGCATCAACCTCGGTTCGAAGCGAGTTGTTGCTTCGCGAGCAGGGCCACGCGAGCCTTCGTGAAGCGGGAAAACCACCCTCCCGGCGCCTCAAGCGAATCGCTTCGGAAGCATCCGGATGCGGAGGTGAGGACGCGTGCCGGCGATATCACCAAGGCATCACGGCGGCGAACCGCAGGGCAACTCGGACGCATTTTTACTCGGCAAAAAAACGTGCCAATCGATGGCTGGAAACATCGCTCAAAACAATCCTCGGTGGATGGCGTCGGATTCGAGAACTTCTATTCGATCTGCTGATTGCGACACGGCGACGATTGGCGGTCTCACTCGACGCCACGACAAGCAACGCCATGCCGCATTTCGTTCCACCGTCTTAGGAATCCGCGTGGCATTGTTTGTCGAAGGACGCTTGCGACCGAGGCGCGACTTGATCGCATTGATGTTGCTCGCCAACGACCATGAAATTTACAATCAAACCGAGTCGAGAGGAAGCCGTCGATTCTCGTCTCCGGCGAGACGCACCACAAACTGCTTGAACCGATGCCCAATGGTCAGGACCGTTTTCGCGCGTTATGTAGGCGGGTTGGTCTCTCGTTTGAAAACATCATCATCAGAGGGAGAGCTACTGGTTTCTCGCTACCTGGGACCTCGCCGAAATCGGGAGTTAGCACCACGTTTCTGAAAAAAACACGCCTGTCACGAATCGCCATTGTTCACTCCAAGCGATCGCCCGGCGGCGACCAAGAGGAATTTGATTGATCCAATACCTTGATGACGGAACGCCCGGCCAGCGAAACAACGCTACTCAGCGGAGCATCATTCCAGGCTCAAGTTTCGCGACGCTGCCGCTGCCGCGATCGTCGTGCCGCGAACAGAGCCCTCGCCGATTTTGACAGAACGCCCGAGGCCGTCCATCCCAAGTACGGCCATTCATTATCCAAGAACTCGGCTTCCCACCGACCGATCCCGACCACGCAAACAGGCGATCAAAAAGTCACGAAAAAGAATGATTTGCGAAAAGTGCGATGCCGATATAATCGCCGCAATGGATAACGGCGTTACGGATGCTTGGGGTCCCATTGTTTCAGCGGGGTCGCTGGAACCGTGTCTCATGACGACGCGGTTTTCTTGTTCCTGAAAGGATCGCAGCCCTTCTTCCTGGGAGTTTTCGAACGAAGCCTGATTTTAAGCGAGATATTTCTCATTCAATTGTAGTGAGGTGTGCATCGGATCGGAACCCGGCTCCGTTGCATGACGCTTACGCGATGACGAAGCAATCCTCATTCCTGCGCGGGATCGAGAAGGAGGCAGCTAGGAAGGAGCATCGAGGGACGCTTCCAAATTACCCAAACGAACCACACGAGCAAAATCGAGCAATCTGAGCAGTCAAAGGAAATGGGCGGTTTCGGACACGAATGACGTCAACACAACGAAAACCGGGGTGGAACACGACTTTCGTGACGGTTTCGCGTGCAGTCATCGGCAACCGCTTCAAATACCCGGGCGGGACTCGAACCACGCAAAGGACGTATCCGTCCGGGGGATTTTAAATCCCCCGTGGTCTGCCAATTCCACCACCTGGAGCAGGTGCCGAGTTTACGGTGTTTTCGTGATTTCGGCTGCAACTGTGAGCCGCCGAAAACTCCATGAGTGACCGATTTGGCTCCATCGATTCACGATTTTTTGTCCGCTCGACTGCAGAATAGCGGATTGCAATGCACGCGGGAAGTGATCGAAGTCGCTCGATGTACGAAGGTGCGAATCGGCGCGGGCAGGGCTCTGGATCGATTCAGATCGCGTGAGTATAGAATGGGTACTTCATTGAAATCTCCGCACTGATGAGCCCGGTGTTTTGCCGCTCTTAACCGTCTTCCAACCGCTGGATTGTTTTTCGCGTACTGGCGGACGCCGAACGCACCGCTGTCAGCGAGGATCTGCGAGTTTCGCTGACGCACGGATGAGTTTCGGTTGATCTTGCGCTTGCCTCAGAATCGTCGCGAGGCAGCCAGCTTATCGACCGGGCGCTTGTATCCGCGAGTGAAGCGGAATTTTTGCCTTGGCTCTGGCATCACCTCCTGGCCAGTGGCGCGGATTTGAATTCGTTCAACGATCAGTCCCAGCCTCGTCGCTCGAGGAGTTCTACAACGGGATCTCTATACAACTCTCCAGTCACGCGTCTGGCGCTTGCGTGCGATCGAAAACTGTTCATGAAATCATCGAACGTCCGGCGTCGTTGCAATCACGGGGCATGTCGGCGGTACTGGGTCGGTTGCGTGAATTGATTCGTTGCTGGCAAAAACAGCAGAGAGACCAACGAGGGCAATCGTTTTTGATGTGGGCAGGCAAGTTCCCTGTGGATGTTTTGTTTAACGAGTGGAGGAGTTGACCGCTCAAGCCCAAGAAGTTCTTTCCGCGGGTTGCAGGCGACGTCGGAACTTGCGTTGATATTTCCATGCGGTGCATTCTTGAGCTTCAAAAGACGTCGATGCCATATACTGCAACGTTTTTTGAATCAAGTGTCGTGGTCAGTGGCGACGCGAACAGTGCTGCGAACGGTCGATCGCTGTGATCGATGCGGATGTTGGAGTAGCTGTGGCCCGGCACCGGAGACGACTCGCATTGGAGAGGAGTGACGGACGAGCGCTATTGACGCGATGTTGCAGGCATTGAAAAAACGCATGCAAGGCGTGGAACGTTGGTATCATCGCGGGCACCCGAGGCGACATCGCAAGCGACGAAGTTTGCGATTCGCTCGCCCGTAGTGCATTCGCGAAGTCGCAGGGCGGCGGCGAAGCGAAATTCAAACGGGCTCCAGCGAAGGCCGGGGGATTAGGATCGGTCATCGGAATAACCGGCGGTGGGCGGTTTCGCGTTTGCCGAGTGTTGCGACGACGGGGGCGGCTCATCGGTTGTGGCGAATCCGCGTTCTGTTTGCCCCCCGCACGGGGACACTTTCAACGTTCTCGATGGAAAATCGGCTCGCGAGCTAGACCAAGAAAACCGTTCGATTTGCGTTTCCACGTCATTGGCCTGATTCACCACCGGCTATTGGCGGATTCCGCGCGGGGACGATCGGGAAAATTCCGGGGGGCCGAAGTCCGCGGGGGCGGGGCGGAGTTAAAGACCCCACCGGAAAAAAACTTTTGGTTCGACAAACCGAGGGGGGAACGCCCACCTGGGAAAAAAAAAGAAACTCCCAAAAGAAGGGCCAATCGGGGCCCAAGGGAAATCGGGCTTTGCGGCTTACGGCGGCCGCGTGAGGAGTTTACTGGTCGACCAAAAAACGCCTCAGCTGAATTGCCACATCTCTCTCTTTT
>Ga0163217_1080585_pt1 | contig 11145 bp, 4 predicted proteins | sample SynspAceP_FD_185933 | JGI IMG/M metagenome (GOLD analysis project Ga0163217, IMG submission 185933) | Saline lake microbial communities from Ace Lake in Antarctica - Synechococcus sp. Ace-P (PacBio error correction) | ecosystem: Environmental > Aquatic > Non-marine Saline and Alkaline > Saline ... | reverse complement strand
CAATAGGTTTTTTGCCATGCAAATGGCCACACAACACAATGTTTTTACCTATTATGTTTATTGTTGTTTGCATGGCTTCCATGATGGCCGTTCCTTCGTAATACTATCATATTCTGTAACCCCATGAACGCATGGCGATACATGGGTATTTTAACATTTAATAGTGGTGCCCAATTTATAAGTATGCTACAGTGCCGTTTTTTTTATGATTCCTTGATTTCTTGGGATCCAAGAAATGCTTTGCCTTTGTAGGAGTCTGTTTTGTCCTGAGCCATTCTGTTTATTTATTTCCAAAGTATTATTTTGCTTAAAGCACAAATTAAATTGAATATTCAATCATAAGTATAAACCTTAAGACCACATTTTTTATGAAAGGAGTAGGTCTTAAGACGGAAGTTAATTTAAAAGAATAATATTTGAAAAGAGGACCAGAGAGAACATAGATATTCTATGTTTGGGAAGTTCTATCGATTTATTGGCACCAGGACTGGGTAATATTAACGAAAAACGAGAGATTATAATAGATAATTAGGTGTCGCCTTACCAATGTTGCCATGAATTTGGCCAGATTGGATTTAAAATCGGTATGGTAAGCCGCTGTAGTGATGATGCTTTTGGGGATTATATTTATAAACGACTAATGAAGTCTGATGTTGATACAACCTTCATAAAGCCCCATTGAAGACACCCCTACCAAGTGTGATTTTTGTTTCAAATCAGAAAACACCGATTTGACTTCCCTTTCGTAAGCAGATTATCGCATACCGAAAATCAATAAGCAAGGATACTCAAAGAATACAACCAATTTCATTACCACTTTTTCCTAAGGCAAAGTGGGCCTGCTTCAGACCACCATTTTAAACAAGGCCAAAAGAGCATATAGTCAAGGTGTTAATAAGTATAGAGTGAATTATGCCAGAAAATATGAAAAGCCAAGATTGCATACTAAATTAAAGCATATTGCAAGTTTAGATCCTTGGTCAAAATTAGTGAGATGATATGCTAAGGACTTTTTGAGCAAACATTGTCGCATGATGAAATATTTAACTTTTCCACTCGGAAGGGTAGATAGGTTGTTTGACCCTGTAGTAAGGAGTAAGTTTTCTCAAAAGAAAAGCGTTATTCAATTACCTGCCATAAAAGTAGAATATATAATGATCCACTGGAGCCGGCGAGCATTTGTCAGGATTTGTATTTGCATAATATAAATGAAAACCTGTGTGAAAAAATGCTTGATGTGCATTAAAACTAGCGGCACTAAAACTACGAATGTAGGTAGGTTGCCTGATAAATCAATGTTTTATCCAAACTCTATAAGTTTATCCCACTAATACTAGAATAGTTTAACCTTTCATAAGTATATGTCAAAAAGAGAATATAGAAATAGCCAAAAACATTGTAATGGTGTATGCTAAATGCCTATCCCGATAGTATTGGGCACAATCTTTCGACTCGTTACAATGTTTGGAAAGAGGAGTTTAAAGATGTATTTTTCCTTGTTTACGTCTTGCCCTACTTTTTAATAGGATTTGACAGGGTTTTTCATTATAACATTGATTTAAATACAGACTTGTTTCCAAAGCTGATTTAATGGCCTGAGATTAGGCAAATATAAACTGAAGTTTGATATAGATTAACCATTTGTCAGTTGCATCACCCAGTCCAGGATGTGTTGAAACATGGCGGAAAATTCAAAATTAAAGACTTTTATTAATTGAACGAGTTCATGGAAGCAATGTCTAATGGGGCGATGGGTGATATTCCCAAGGAGAGTTTCTCAACAAACTCTTTATAGAAAATCGGATTGCCATATAAAGGTGTTCCCGGCATGGATCGGAAAGCCGTATTGAATTACCTTTTATCAGCATATTGCTTTATAATAAAAATACCCCAAACGATTTGGTAATATAAAAGGTTTATCAAACGTCAGTTATCAGTCAATCGTGACAAGTAAATGGGTTAGGAAATAGGAGAAGATTTAACAACCTGATTTTTGACGACTGAACCAATTCAAAAGTTGAAATCCTTACAGATCGTAAATCCGAATAGTTTCTTACTTAGGCAAATGGATGTTAATGGAAATCTCCCTTGTTTGGAATTTTTTATGAGGAAACTTTGGAGAGGTAAAGGCTGTTGTTGCAAAATTCTATGGATGCCTTGCCTATCTACATAAGAAGTTGACAAACAAAACTTTTTTATAAAGCGGACTTGGGAGATTGGACCGTATAAAAAGATACCAAAGAACGATCTAATGTTGCTACCTGAGATAACGCAGAGTACGACTTCTTTGCCGATGAGGAGCTAAACAGGGTATTTATTACGATTTTTTCTTGCCAGACTTACAATCACGCCATTTGAAACTGTACTTTCCAAAGCGCTTATAACCTGGCCAATGAAATTATAACGCAAGACTATAAAAGCGGTTAAACATGTTGGTTGCCATGATGATATTACCTGTGTTGATTTAAAGGAAGAAGTCCGATGCGTTTATAATCAAGGGTGTTGTTGGATAGGGAATCGAACGGAGAAAGTTAAATAACTTTACGACCCATCTGGTAAGAATCATTTTCCTATTTAATTCAGTAAAACCTACTTTCTTAGTGCCTAGAGTGAAAATGAAACAAAAACTTTTGTTGCAAACTATCCAAATGTCATGCCAGGGATTGCCACAAGTGTGTAAATTTGGTGTTATGCTTGGAAAACATTATAAATGCGCCGACGAAGGAGTATGCTGGCCACAAAGAAATTAATAGACAAGCTTTGACTATACAGATATAGAACAGGTCTGAAAAGTGATATTGTTTTAAATAACTTGCAATTATCCGTTAAGAAATACGTCAAGCATTTCAGGTGCCGTGGAAGTTATGAAAAGCGCAGAAAATGAATGGATATTGTTTGGAAAAGCAGAACGAATCGGCACATTTAAAGCGGATCTTAAAAACCTACCTTACTATAAACCATACTCAAAAATGGATTGCCAAAAAGATGGTACATTAAAACTGGCCAGTACTTAAAATTTTACATCCTGAAAGAACCCAAAAGCCCCCAAAATAAAGGTGAAAGAATAAGATCTGGAATCCTATTCCATCTAGATACAATACCTGAAGCCGATTATGACAGTTTAACAATGTTGCGGCCGAAAATATGTGGACCCCAATTCCACTATAACCCTAATTGACGATAAGAACAATGGTTTAAATCGCTCATGGTTTGGATTCAACTGAGGGCCCAAGGGGATTATGCTTTTTGCCCATGCTATTAATGCGCCGATGGACGAATTATTGTTCAAGATTCCAGAAACGGACGAAACCTTCATGACAATCCATTAGTTTACCGTTGATCCACATGTAAATTTCTATGCAGAGTACCCTTGGTTACCGAGCTGACTTGCGTTGGGTACCTGTTGGTTATAGATCATTAAAACCAAATTTATTAAGTCAGAGCCTAGAATTTACGTTCCTTTGTCGCCTTTCAAAACAGTGAGAATTTATTGAACTCGAAAAGTTAAGTTGTACTGGAAGCAGAGCATAGAGGAAACTCGAAGAAAAAAATGAAGGACTTGACATTTCCTTTGTTGCCCCCACGATCTAAAATCTCCCCTGATAAAATATTCCAGTTTGTCACAACTCTTCCTAAACAAATAAAGAAACCCTGGAAAGGGAGCGTTTAGAGATTGTCTGGAACTTAATTAGTTCTTCGCACCATCTTATAGGCTAATTGAAGGTCTGCTACACTATAGCAAGCGGAGGTCTATTGAGGAGGGAAAAAATCAATATTGTTTTGAAAAAGTTTGATAAAGACATCAAAGGACTTTAATTATGACCACAATATTAAATCTGTTTTAAAATCGGATTTAACCCAACATTACAGTCAATTTAACGGCCATCAATTCAATCTCATTAATTTGTGACGAATGCTATCAAAATATTAATGACAAGCAGGTTGATTGAAATGAGTTGGGGATATCGGATCGGATACCCATATCTTATCCATATAAAAAGACAATGGACCTGGTATTGCACCAAAGATCAGGAAAAGATATTAAAGATTTTGAAAAAATAGCAGCAAACGAAAGTTTGCAGTCGCCTGAAATGGATAGGGTTGGCAACTGTAAAGAATAACTTATTGAAAAAAATTGGAGGTTCAATAAGTGTGGATCCGAAAATGGAAAAGGCAAAATTCTTTTTTCCCCACCCCTTGAAAAGTAACGCAAACAATAACTATTAAAATCCGTAAGATATCAAAAGACCTTAAGGGATTGTCTATGTCACTACAGTTTTGAATACTCAGTTTGTTTCGATCAATTTGAAATTTCAACTGGCTTTTTTCATGTTATCCTGATCCTCTTGGATAACTTTTACATGAACATGCGACATAAAGCGATGAGAAAGAAAGGATAATTGGACATTCTTGAGTCCCAAACAGCCCCTCGCCTAAATGCAAACCACTTGTGTTGTTTATAACCTTAGTGACCTGTTGTACATGTCTTCGACACCCTTTTACCATAAAACAATTATACTTCACTGGCACTACCCATTTTAGTCTTGACCAAAGCAAATTTCTTTAATGCTAAAAACTTGCCATCTTCCCCATTTATAAATGCCAGGTAGGATAGTTTAAAACCTTATCCTCGTTTCAATTGAAAAGTTTTGCCAGGTAAAAAATGTTTTATATCTGTCAGGCAATAAGTTCACACTGGGGAGCCAAAGGGAAGAGTATTTCCTTTTACCTTATCGACTACAATCATCGCTAAAGTAGTATGGTTTTTTGTCTTTATGGTTAACAGCCAATGCAAATAATGATGTAATGCAATAAGATATTGACTTTAGTATTTTTCATTTATAATTATTATTAAATTTAATATGTACCTGATCTAAAAGAAATAAGTGGCCTCTTTGGTATGGAGCAACTGAAGTGTGATTTGCTTTTTATACATGAAGTCATTAATCTACTCATCTTCGAGTGCTGTCTTGCATAATCCATACATAGAAGCCCACTTTTCTTTTAGATCAACTTTACCGAATGACCTCGTTATTTACCAATGTTCAACACTGTTGGATTGAATTACAGGTACAATGTAAAACAATCATTGCGTTCAAACCATTAAGATCCCGGTATTGTTTAAATCCCCACTCCAGTTTTCATTGGCCTTTATAGCACACGCTTCTGCTCCAAATACCCATACAATTTATATTATTCCTTCATCCCAAAATAAATCTCGGAGTTAATAGCGTTATGGTACTTTTGCGGAAATTTCCATCGTTAAAATCCCTATCTGTTGCTCATTTTGGTTAACACCAATAAATAGGAGTTGAGCTAAAATCCCGTATTTTCATTGGTATATTGATAAGAATCTGGATCTTGGATATTTCAAATAAAAGTATGCTATTTTTAAAAAAATTTAAGCGTTTTAAAACGGGAATTTTTTTAGTTGGATTCAATTCAATAGTCCATCGCCATAATAACCCCAAACTTCTACAAAATTTATTTTATTCATTTGAGTCGTAGAAGTAGTTGAAATTACAGATCGCTTTCCCCTTTGTTCCAAATTGGCAATTTATTATGCTATTCTGGCTAGTTGTAATTTTCCAATATTTTATTCCTCGCTTTTGTGGTTTAGGGATAGGCTCGTTTTTAGTACTTATTTTTCATCGATCGAGCCTTTTTGCTTGCTGATCTGCCTTTGTAGTACTTCTTCTAGGCTATGCACTCCATAATACTGTCGCGCATTTTTAGTGCTTTAACTATCATTTTTTGTTGTTCTGGTGTTTGGAGAAAACCCAACGCACCCAATAAAAAATATAAGTATGGAAGATTCTATATATTGTTTTCAAGTTTCTTAATTTAAAAATATTTCCCAATCCACAAAGTTGTTCGCAGTATCGATTTGATGAAGAAACCTTATTTTTACTTAGGCTTCCGATTTTTGTCGAATACATTCTTCCTACATTGCTTGCACCTCTATGCTCTGCTACGCTCTCAATTTTTATATTCAATTAAAGCTTAAATCCGCTTTTTAGTTGCAAAATCGTAGGTGATAGGAGGTTTCAATAGTGCCTTTCTGTGTTGGAGACTGTTTGAAGTTGCAGTTTCCCCCTGATAATTAAATCCGATTCTATATAAACCAGCTCAAAATAGAGCCGGATACGGCGTATTGGATAAGTATCTTCAACCAAGCTCCAACGCTTCATTCCTAACCATAAGACCAGAACCTGCAACGATGGATCCTTTGAGCTTAATGAATGTACCCAAGCATGACAGCATTACCATTTTTATCTCTGAAAGGATGTCATAACTATTATCCACTTGGAAACAGGTAATTCAACGTCCGACATAGAATTGCTTTTGTTCATTCGAAATATAATTAAAATCCTTTGAATTTAAAATCCAATTTCCCCCTGAATCGGGAGATATTCCTAGGGTATTTGATTATCCATCCCAAAGTGTTTAAGTACCACATTCATTGCCTTTAAGGTAATCCTTTATAAGTTGTGTTTGCGCCATGCCGAGGTTAGAGCAAAAACATTAAAAAGTAGATTTTCTGAATTTTTCATATTTAAAATTTTTTAAATATTAGAAAAGTTAACTATGATTCCACTATTAATGATGACGATAAAAGATAGGCTCCTTAATAATAAAAAGCAGAACAAATAGTAGCAAAGCACCCACTACTCCATCTTTTCTTCTGGCTCCAGGTATATTTGGGTTTGATGGCTTGTAGAATACCTTTATTGCCCTTCACGTATAGGTGCTCCATTAAATTAAGCTTTCCTTTTAGGGAAATTTTTTAAATGAATTGGCAAAAAAAGTTTTTACCCTTATAAGTATGGTGCCATTAATTTCATAAGTATATAGAAAATTGATTATTTTAGAAAGGAAATCGAGTCCTTTTCAAACTTACTCCATTAATTTTGGCCACTGAAGATTGTTTTTGCCCCCAAAAAAAGGCGCAACTTTATAAATTAAAAAAAGTAATACCACAATTGTAAATAATACCTGCTAGCTGAAAAAGGCTAAGTGATTTCAAAAATATTCCTAATGGTAAATGATTATTATTAAAAGCCTAAATTTGATTCAAAATTATCAATTCCCATAGCATTCCAAAGTGATCGGCAATCCATCCCTTTCCTTTCAACTGTTACATAAAAATCTATTGTCGTAGAGGAAACTAAGTTCGATTGAATATCTGCATTATATTTGCCGTCCGATCGGTACCAAAAAACGTTAATATTCCGTACGCTCTTTTTTGAATATCGAATGCTATTGTTATTCTCTGAAGTAATTTTTGTTTAGATGTAGCATTTTTAAGGTAAAATGGCGCCAACAATCTTTCTGGCCCGCAGCATCCAAATTTCCATTCTAATGTTTTCATCTCCAAATTGCCTGCAAACAAGTTGGTATCGGTAATGTAGGTTCAAATTTTTCTGTTCAGGAAGATCTAAGCTTAGATTGTTTCAATTTTTTCGAAATGCCTCTATAAGTTGATCATTGTAATGGAGTTTTGGCACCTAATTCCTTCAGTAGATTTATTCTATTTTTATGATATCTATTCTTCCAGTAACTTCATGTTAATACCCCATCCAAAACCTGAAGTTTGCACGGATCTGATGATTTTGGGATTCTTTGCAAGAAACGATAATCAATACCACCAATGTCAATTAAATAGATTTTTCATAGTAGTTCTTTAAGATTTTTATTTAATTCGTTCTCGTATAATGAGCCTTGCCCAAGCAATGTTTTTCTTTATCAAGAAATATCATCATTGGAAAATATCGGACCTGTAGCGTAAGGATTACTCCGTTAATTACACTTCTAAATAATCTTTTTGGGATTCCAATAGGCACTTTCCCCAACTATTATTACTTTGGTTAATTCTGGAAATGTTTTTTCAAGATCTATAATTCTAAAAATGAATTCCAATCCCTCTCCATCTACCCATTTTATCTGAACCAATAACTACACTTCCATTTTCCTAATTTTTTTATCAGGTTAGTTTTTTCTTTTTCTCTCTCCCCTACCATTCTCCCAATAATACCTTCAAAATTCTCCGGTCATACCTTTTAATATGTGTGATTTTTCAGATTTTGAAGATTCAAAACCAGTTATTCTTGATGCTACCTCAAGTCAGAAATCTCATAATTGCCGCTGAACACCAAAATTATTCGCGGAATTATGTGCCATTCCGATTCGCGTAGTCATTTTTTGAGCTGGATCTGGGCCATTTCTCCATTTACAGGAAAATAATACGATACAATACATAGAACTAAAATATTTTTCATGTTGATTCTATAAGTTCATTTTTTATAGCATACCATTTCAGGTCGTTTCGTAATTCAGAAATTGTACTTATTTAATTTATTTTGGCCATCGGCTTCTCCCTCAGATGAAGTTAAAACTTCAGTAAATATCATACTTATAATGTTCCACCCCTTTGTAGTTCAACATCGGTAGTTGTGTGTTATGAAGCTTTCGTTTTCCTACCAGTCTGTATGCGCATTCCCAGATGACTTTTGAATTATTGTTCCACAAAAAAATCCATTCTAATAGAATCCCTTTTCAAAAACTCCAAAATCGAAGAATGTTGCTAATTCTGGAGTATTCGCGGCAATATAAAAAAGCCTTGAATTTCCCCTGCTTATCGGAATGTATAAGTAGGGTAATTTGAAGATGATGATTCACCATTTTTGAAAGTGAGCTGGTTATTTTCATTGTAAACGAGTAGGTAATTGACGCTAATACTACTAATGTTCTCTGAGTATTTTAATCCGAAGCCCTCAGAACCACAAAGTAAAAACCATGTTCACCTATGTATCTAATTTCTCCGCCTTTTGCATATTTTCTTTCTGCCATCCATCTTCTTTTAAGCGTAATTAAAATAGTCGGAGTTACTAAAGGATGGTTAAAATTCCCAAATTTTATCTATAGTCCAATCGTTGTTTTATCTCCTGTTCCAAAAATCTTTTCTGGTAACGTGCCTCCATTTGTTTTAATTTAAATGTACCCGAAATTCTAAAACAGGGTTGTTTCAAGTTGTTGATTTGAAGGTGAACAGTCTATTTTACTCAAAAGTAGTTGTCCCTATTCTAGTTCCAGTTTGGTAGATAAGAGCAGGGTCAAATACAGAATAGTATTTATTTTAATTTCATATTATGATTATTAATATTGGTCTAATTTTTTAAGATTCAAAATCGATATAGGAACCATAAGGCAATTTGGAGAGTCTGATCTTCTAAAGAAATTCGGTTACCTATTCATGTGATAAAAGGAAATATGTTTCTTTAATTTTTGGCTGTAAAAAAGCTATGTGTATTTAGCCATTCTCCGATCTTGATAAAAAACATATTCCGTTCCTTCTGACCCTATTCTTGAATTTAGGGCATCAAAAAAGTACAACTATGCCCTTGAACCTGAATCCGTTTCGATCCAAAATTATAAGGACTTCAAAAAGAACCATTACGCTTCCATTAGCAGCTTGACTGCAGCCTCATATCTATGTTCTCCCTATTTGGATTTTGCCGTTAATATGCTTCTGTATTATGAGTAATAATTGTCCACCCGTTAAAGGCGTTTTTCTTTTTTAAAGCTTTATAGAAGCGCTTTTTGACCATCAAATCCTGGTATTGATTAGTATTGTGCTTCCTTCTTTTTCGTAGCAGTATGACCACTATGCCATCCGCTGTCTTTTTTTTTCTGTTTTAGGTCTTATTCTTTGACAGCACCGTAAAAGAAGATCATTACATAAAAATAGTTTGGTTATAGTCTAAATGCTATTGTATAATTTAAAATGCTTCTCCAATATTTATGGTCTTTTGTCTCTGATATTATATAGGTAGCCTTAATATACGCCGTTGAATCAGCATGGGATTGACCATAGGATAAGTGTAGTGTATTTCAAAGGTCCTGGTGCTATGCCATCGTTGTTTATACTTCATTTTAAACGGAACGCCCCATACACTCTCCAAATTTTTTGGGCACCTCGTCTCCAAATGAACAAGGCTTACTAATTTCCTCCTATTTTAGCGAAAGTGGTAGTGTCGTATGTGATATCTACTTTAGGCAAACTTCCTTCGAATCAAAATATTTGAAAAATTCATTTCCCCGTTCATGTTCCTGAAAATAGTAAGACCGCCAATATGGTATAAATTTGCCGTTTGCATGATTTTTGTACTTTATTGGTTCTATTAATATCTTTAAACCTTATCTTTTAGCCAACAGACCTTTCAGCCGAAGGGGTAATTACGATATCAAACACACATCACTGCTATTTATATTATTATTCTTTGGGATTAACATTGAAAATGAAGCATGATAAATTTGACATGGAATTGTTATTTGTTGTTCTCATAATAAAGCGTTATGCTTGATGGTCCTTCCACCATGACCAGTTCTTTTTTGTTCATCAAATGTTTATTAAGCGCCGTCAACATATAAACTGTTTTTTCGGTACACAATACACCACTAATTTTTTTTTTGCCCTTCGGTTCGTTTTCTAATTTGGCAATGGTAAAACGTCTTCCAGCGAATTGCCGCTAATTATGCAATACAGATTCCTTTGGAAGGTTCCAAAAGCAAAAGAATCCATATCATTGTTACCACATGGCAATCATAGCGCCATTTTGGCCCAGTCTGTTTTATCCAAACCTTTCCTGGGACATTTGCATTAAATAAATCCTTTCTTCGTCCGAAATTAAAGGTTTAGCGTTTCTGGCCGGGATGGGGTCATTTATAAAAGCCACCGTAGTTATCAGCATCAAAAAAACATATATAATGTCTCGTCCGGGCCCCCTTTCATGACCAAATCCGCATTATCCCTGAAACTTCCCTTGTGGGATAACATCTGGATTCATTTTGATTTAAGCCGTAAATTTTCCTCGCTTAAAAATGGAAAAAGGCCTCAGTGTTTTACCGAAGCTGTTTTTTTCAGGGTTTCTTTTTTTTAGATTTTAACCCCCCTTAAAAAGTAACTAAAGGGTTGTTTTTTTTCCAATTTTTGCCCCGCCCTTTTTAAACCTTTCTATTTGTTTTATTTTTTCATTTTGGGGGTTCCCCGGTATTTTCAGGGGAAAAAAAACCCAAAAAAGGAAAAAAATATGATTCCCATACCGCATTGCCATCTAACTTATCCTCCTTCTGGTTGTGTGGTTG
>Ga0163217_1045113_pt1 | contig 11145 bp, 5 predicted proteins | sample SynspAceP_FD_185933 | JGI IMG/M metagenome (GOLD analysis project Ga0163217, IMG submission 185933) | Saline lake microbial communities from Ace Lake in Antarctica - Synechococcus sp. Ace-P (PacBio error correction) | ecosystem: Environmental > Aquatic > Non-marine Saline and Alkaline > Saline ... | reverse complement strand
CTGCGTCATACTCCGCCATTGCATTACGATGCTGAATTGGGTAAATAGGTTTTGTTTCTTACTCATACCCGTTTTCGCTCAAAGAAGAGGGCGCCTACGAACAATCCCGGGCCCATGCGGATGCGTGGGCATGAAGTGGGATTAATAACGAATGGCTGGTGTATGGTCTCGCCGGATCGTTATGCCGCCAATCGATGGAGATAATATTATTCGACCCGCTGATGGGCGCGGGCTGATTAACCGGACTTGGGTTGCAAGGGAAGGACAGTTAATGCGATGGCATACTTCCATGTAGTGTTACTTGGACCCACAGGGCATATAATAACAATGGTGATTATTAAGTGCGGTGTATAACGTTGTACGCATGATACAAACCGGGTCGTATTCCGTCTTAACTCATAATGACGACACCAACTTATGAAAGGTGTGGCTAGTTGGCCACAATGGAACGTTGAAGACTCAACGTTTGGAAGTGGCCATTAGTGCTATGAGGGCGATGGTCAAAGTGCCTTGCGCTCAGTTGGCCGGCAAAAACCCTGCCCGCCAGGTGGTTGGCGATATTTCTAATCCAGAATGTTTGCCTTTTAGCCATAAATGATTCAAACTCAATTACTTAGTATGAAAACAAGATATTTGTGCGCTAACAGGTTGCCCGTGATGCTAAATTAAACACTCGGAGTCGTCCAGCAAACCCCGCTATGTTAGCAGTGCGGTAAGGTCACCCGTTCACAACGTTGAGCGAGGTGATCAAATTGTCACTCTACCGCACACAGTGGATATTCTGGGGTCAAAAGCACTGACAGTTGATCTAAGATGTGGTAGTTGCAAGAACGTTCTGTTTACAAACCGTAGCGCTCAATATCATCTTGGAAGAAAGTTTAAGTGAATAGGTTTTAGCCCATCCACGCAGATTGCACGTAAACGGCTGTGATTGTAGTAATGCACTGCTCAGTCCCGCGCGCTATATATGTCGGACGGGCCGTGATCGGGTAAAGGGATTAATTAGATGGCAGCTATGGGGTTATTTTACCCAATGATTCTTATGATAGTTAAATCAGTACACCGTTGTCATTTTGGCGCTTGAATCAACAAATGGCCGGCCAATTCTTCCGTCCGGCATTTTTTGCGCCACAATCGGCAATCCTTCAAGATGGGCGAGCTTTCTTGCCGGTCAGCTGGAGGATGCGCCAATTAATGCTGTTGTCGAAATTGGCCGTGATGATGCCGGTAATGATATCCTCGGTTGGATGGTATCACTGGCGTAAGCTATCCCGTAAATTGAATGCATCATGTGGCTCTATTTGCGAGTGAAAACGGTTGGCTTTCAAATTTATTAAATCCCGATTGGTTGAAGAGTGGGGGCAGGCAACAATCTCGCGACATTTCACTTCATTCGCCAGAAGTACAACTCATTACTTTGGGGCTTTGAATTACTGGACATGCACCCTACCGTGGCCCAATATGACGAGCTATATATCTATGATGAAGCCATTGACGGCGGGCCAGAAATTAAAGCCTGTGGATGTAGACGCCCCTGAGCGCGATCCAATTACTCACTATTGCTGAAGCTGTGCACTGGATTTGGGTAACCCAGACTCTGGGTGAATCCGGGACCGGACTTGGTTATTTCTGATCCTTTTCTTTCATGCGTTAAGCTGGATCATCTAGTGCGAAGCCGTGCATATAACTCCACCACTTGCCAATGGTGACTCGCCAGTTCGAGGGGCAGGCCGATGTGGTTGTCACCTTAAAAGGCAACTCATTACATTAGCAGAGTGAAATCTGCAGTAAAGAGTTTATCGCTACCCGTTATTTCCTCCAAAATGAGCAACCGCTGCCCGGCTATTGCTCGTTTCAGTTTTGAAGAGACAACCTAGAAACTCATGTCGGTGGTTTTGGTGTCTGGTCAAGCTGCTGACAAAACCACGCTGAAAATACCCTTAATTACCCCCACGGATAAAAGTCTTGGCTTATACCGATGGACGAAGTAGTGGACCCTCTGCCGTGAATAAATTTATGGGTGAATTGCGGGAACCTGGTGCGAAACTTCCTGAGGGCTTAATTAGCTGATTTTAGGTACTCATTTTTCATTGTGTTAAGAGCAACGAACGAAAACTCCCAGTTATACCGCTTTTTTTCGGGCTACGCAACAAGCAATAGTTGGGATTAGCGTGGTGCCTTTTGAGACAAGTGCAGGTGAAAACCATGCTTGTGGCAGGGCGGCCGAATGGTTTGATGGCAATTTGGGCTCCACTACATCCCCTAACTGATACATGGTCGCATATCGTCATCGTGGGGCTGTCGACAGAGTACGCTTATTTGCTTGGTGAGTTCCATGGTGATCAAGCCAAGTCTTGACGGGATTCACACGCTGCACCGAGACGACCAACGAGCGCCGCCGGTACCACACGACTCTATCGTGCCCATGCAGTCGGTCGCCCACGAAACACACTGACATTCACGCGGCGCGTGCAAGCACAGCTCATGCGAACACATGAGGCGATATCACGACATGCTCGACTCAGACAATCGACCTGGGGAGTGTAGCCTAGTTATCTATGACGATCCAGCAGCCCGTGAACACCGCCAACACAGCCGTCCGCTCTACACCGGAGATACAAACTGCAAGACGCACAATCCCAACGGCCACCTTGCATAGCTCTCACCTAAAATAAAGCGCTGAGGGTGCAAACGCCTCAGTAGCTGAACCAATATCCGTGATTAATTTGGCTCATTCTCCAAATAAGCAAGTTAATTGCCAGCCAAAAATTTATTAAGAGCTGGTTCCGAGAGGAGAGGACAAAAGCTATGTTGTTTCAGCCCTCTCGTTCCCTTTTTAAGTCTCTTGGCCGAGTTAGCGAGCGAAGAGTTCGTTTATTCTGCACTCCACGTCAGGGTATGTATGCTGTCGAACATTCCGAAAGTCGCCGGAGTAGATAACCTTTTATAAGAAAACAAGAATAGTATCTTAGACCGGATTAAAAATACTTGACGTTTCACATTGTGAGATATATCGAGTGGAGCAGATATCAGCCCCCACACAAGAGCTCATATCGATTCTAAATAAAGACCTATGCACCAGCTGTGCGAAAAAATTGATACATACAGGTTTGATTCGCAGTTGTTGAGCGGAAGACATCGGTAAGTTTCCCGATAAACCCAAGCTGTGAATTGAAGCCTTTACAACCGGTAGTACCTTTGTACGTTGCATCGATGTTCTGCGCTAAAGCCTAACTAACACTGTGAAACGGCTTGCCAAATAGGTGAATTGTGGGGCTAATGAGATTGGCTGTTTCCTCAATTTACAAACGAGTGGTTTGAAAGTAGGATATCACCCGACACCAGTATCTATAGATGGGCGACACGTGCAGAAGTATAACAATTTGTGCCAAACTTGATGTAAAAAGCCGCCTTATCTAGGTAACATATTGCCCCGATAAACACCGCGGCTTACCTCAATAGTATAAATTCCTCCCGTGAAGGGATGTAGATATAAAGACACCGTTCCTTGCCTAAGCTGAGGAGAAAGGCAACCTTAAGCAGTGGTATTGCAGCAAATGGTGTAGGACGTTGAACTCAACGACTTTTAATTTTGAAGCCCGTCTACGCATGCACCAATGTTTTGTACGATCTCCTGCCCGCGGCCGGACTCTCTCATAGATCCGATTCAGGAAAAAAACCTTGAAATTTTAACCGTCAATTAATGCTCTAACGCTAATTGCTGAGTGTATCGCCCCACTAAGATAAACAGTATCATCTGTATATCCGAGAGAGAGAAATATAGTACCGCTCCGTTTAAAGTTTTTGTCGCTGCAGAAATTACAGTGCTATTGCAAAAACTAACACCTCGGCGGCCTTCTCCTCTCTTCCTATCCACCATTACAAGCAACGCCCCCTTCAACGTCTTGTTGTGTATATAGACGACCCCGCGCAATAAAGGCTCGAGTTCTGTGTAGCAATATATTAGTTATCTAGGTGTAATGGCTGATTTTGGATGTATATTTGTTAGGTATTAATGAGCCAAATTTGTGATACGTAATAATAACAAAAGCATATAAGAATGATGGCCGATATTCGTAGTGCACAAATAGGCTTTATCATTTAAATAGAATTCTCATTGTTTCATACCGCTACGAGGGGCAGTCGATCTAGAACTTTTGTATATTGTACTGTCGATGTCCGATAGTACAACAAAGCGTTAACGTGCCCCAATATAGCCTAATATTTGCCCTTTTGCTTGTAACTTCATATAACTCGATGATTTGCTTCATATGAGAGATAAGTGACCCATCTGGTCGGTTTCGTTTTCATTATAAGGTTCAACAATTATACCGCGTGTCCAAATTACTCTTTATCCGTCGTGAGAAATAGCTTAGCTCCAATTGACGTATAATAAATCGATTAGGCGAACTCGGACAGCGGCCGCGGAAACACCTAGCATACACGCTATTAGTGTACTGGCGCGGAGCTCTATTAGGCGATGTGCGGGGCGACCCTACCCAAATTTTCCCACCTTCAAAATTAAATTAGGGCGTCCCGTTGGAATCCGCAGTTCTGTCATGACAGCTGAGCCACCGTTTGACTTAAATTTTACTACAGCAGCTGTGCCCCTCTTAATATTGCCGCATCATGAATGATCCCTGGACTAGATGAGATGTCTTGTCTTGGGCTCCCGGCTGATATACGCGATTGTGGCCTTGTATTTACACTACATTTCACTAGCGAGAGAGTGATCTTTACATTGAGAGGCCAGATGTATCCTGCCCAGCAGCAGTACGCTTATAATGAATAGCATCGTCCGTGCCAATTACAGGTTACTGGCACTGAACCCATTATGGCATTAAATACAGGGTGATTGGTTTGATTCAGTGATAAACTTTTCCAAGCCCAAGCGGTACTATTGAACAGAGATCATGCCCACTTCCATCCATACTCCCGATGAATCGCAATTCGTAGTAATAGTTCTTTTCACCTTCCGGGTTATGTTATTCCCTTGTTTTGCTACATTGAGCCAAGCCTCATGAGCGCCTTAAACATCTGTGACTAAATGTATCATCAGAAGCCTACCATATCAATCAATTGATTGGGCTCTAGTCTCGAGAGGAATAAACGTGGTAGTGCCCGAGTTGTGTGCCTTTCTAAGCCATAGCATACTTCGAAAGCTCCAACTATGCGTTTCCAGTTCTCTTGGTCGATCGCTTATATTCCACATTATGGATTTATTGGCTCTAATTGAGCTGACCTAACTGAAACGATATAAATTTCCGCGCCGCAAGCTTAATACCCAAATCCGAAAATTGCTCAATTAGTACATCATAATAGCCACTAAAAAGATTTCTATGCTAACAAACCTAGTTTCTCCTACCTTTTCGATTATAAATTTTAAACTATCGTCCTTGAAGGCCAGTGAGTTGCCGCTCATATATGAATACTGCAGACCTTAAAAAATATCTTCGGCGATGAGAGATGTTATCGCATTCCAAGCGCAGAATTTCTAATTGAAAGAGAATAACCTACGCAAACTGCCAAGTCATATTAAAGTTAAAAGAGATACGTAAATCGCTTGATGTTGCTTTTTTCAATTTTTGAACACATATATCAAGTATTTTAATGCTACCTAAACAAAAATTTATTTGCTGCAAAGAGTGGGACCCTTAGCTTAAATCTCTTTATAAAGAAGGAGAATGCTTTTGTTTTGGAAGGGTGAGGACGGGAGAAGGGAGAGGTGTGGGAGGGGCCATAATAGCGCAATAATGACTTGCCAGATGTTTGAAGCGCGTGGACTGGGTTTGCATCCCTCCAGTCGCTTTATTTTGAAAACTTGAGGCAGCCTGCTCGTGTCGGCGGATTGTAGGCTATAACAAGAATAACCGCTGCGCAGCGACACCCTAATGGCTCTAAATAGCGACAAACTAGGGTATTTGTCTCCGTCTTTCATTAGTATGATCGCAGACCACAGCTATCGATTGCGGTATTAAAAGATAATATATAGTTTGCTATCCCAGGGGAACAAGTTTTGTGCCTACCAATGTAGGAAGCCGCTGAATCCACATTCACCCTCGGATTGGGTGTGTGGCTAAGGCACACGTCCAGGGAGGAAATGCCCTCTCCAAAGAGGCCTTTAGGCTTCCCAATTTTGCAAAATCCCAAGTCGCTCTTCTCTACACTTCGATTTCTAAACGGTAGCAGCATGCGAGTAGAACGAGCCCCCGCCTCATTGGAGCCACCCACGTTATGATCTCGATCTAATGCGACCTATCGTATTCCTATTAGGGTATGAAGTGAGAACCTAAAACCAATTGCCATCATCATCACATGCAATATTTCAAAATAATAGCGCAGGCATCTGTTGTCTCCCCTCCTTGGCTACCACTACAGTCAGCTGACCTGGATCCGGAACTTCGTCCCTTTTTATTCACCAACTCTAAACTAGATACTGCGGTGGTACAGCAAGCATCAGAGCCTAAGGCCCCGCGGCCGCTGATACATGCTGGCTCACAACGCGATCCTTTAGATAAAGGACCATCATGAAATGAGGTTGCCCTAACGCCCGAAGCCCCGACAAGAGTATCAATTAAGTCCCGCGCATAAGCTCATGCTGTTCAAATTCAATAGTGCAAAAGAAGAATTAAGAGTTTAAGTAACTGAGTTTATATTCGTCGTACTCGATGGTCTAAATAAAAACTGTATGAAAATCAATAATACATAGTGGCACATTACTTAAGATAATTAATTAAGTATAGCGTTTAGTGAACTAGCAATATATTTCAATGTTGACCTCTAGTTCCTATGTGAATTCCCAGATAAAAAATATATAGCGCTTGACGAATCCAATTGAGGCTAACGTCAATTACTCAGATCGCCCTCAGAGAAACTATTCACACCTATCCTAATTTATTGTCAAGAAGTTGTTTACCGGCAGGAGCTCTCCACCGAATGTAATTCACCCGAAATCTACAGCGTTAAAGTAAGCACAAGACTTGTTTAAAAGGGGTTATGACCCTTTGATAATTAGATAGTTAATCTGCAATATTCGTTAATTATGTAAAAGGATGGCAAATATAGATTTGGTTCCTGATAGTAATAATTGTATTACAAAGCTTGAGTTCCAGTTGCAGCCTCCTTCCAATCACTTTACACAGAAGTGTGGGTTTATATGGATACGTCATCAAAAATTTAGCATTCAGACACAAAAGCGAGGCACCTAAAAAATGAAATTTACTAAAGATGCACTCATTCTCGAGTGGGATTGGGCGTAGGGTGGCTTCCCGCCCTGTGGTGGATCCCAGGATGCCTGGGATTGGTATGATATATTCCAGGCACAACCGCCGCTTTTATTACACTTCTTCCTATATTCCGGGAACATGCTGCGAACAAACTAAATCGTCTTTTTTGGGATTAAGTTGAAAGTATCCTAAGCTCCCAGGGGCTAATAACATGATAAACTACTTGCGTACTTGTCGTCAAGATAAAAAATTTGCGGCAACAAGGACACCCAAAGACTACTAAAATAAAATGCGAAATAAATTCTATTTGAAAGTAGAATTAATATTGGACCCCGTAGCAGATGCCTTCGGGTAGTTTCGGTAAAGTATAGATGGTACTTATGAAATGATTATTTCAGGACCGACAACATGATGGAGCGGATCGTCTACCCTTCAAAATACACTCCGTTATACATATCCGTGAGATGGGACCCGATTTGTTCTTATCAAAAACTGCGGTATGCGGTCTTCTTATCAGAGTCTTGCGCTACTTCGGACTGAGGCCTGAGAATCCAGATACGATCTAGCATGGCATGGCAGTATAACATTATTCGTTCCCTCTTGACTTCTCCAATTATAAGAGGTAAACATGAAATGACCCGCCCCCGACTCTAGAATGTACGGTCTGACGGGTGTAGTTTATGAAAGGCTATGCCTTAACCTGCCAAACATATCAAAACGTGTTATCCAGACATTGCTGAACAAGATGCTGGTTTGAAACTGCATGGACTGATGTGCTAACCAAAGTTTTGAACGTCAAAACTGGGCTTGCTTGATGTTGCGATCAACTAAATTATAAAACCAAAGAGCATTTCCAAATGCGGTTAAGTGTGGTGGTGCGTTCTTTATCTTTTGTGAAATCATTGTGTCTCTAATCTCCGAGGGGGAGAAAGGCCGATGTGTGGTTTGTTGTGATACATCATCGGCAATGATAAGTCCATCTAACGTATTAGGATGTTCTAGAGCGGGTTGCTGATGCGATATTTAGAATCCGGGCACCTTATACCTGCAAAAACTCTTTAACCGCAGATTCAAAGGTGTGTTCCTTCGTGACGTGTCTAGGGATCATTATCTCGTAGTCGACAAGCTGCAGGCCCGAAGAATTAGCAGAGGTGAAACCAACCCAGAAGCCACTATCCCGCGCTAGAGAGGGCCTTGACTTCAGCTTCCATCTAAGCAACCTAGCGTGCCCTTGAGTACCCCAGAACTAGCCGCCTATATATTGCGATCCTTTGCGTAGCGATTTATTATGGGGTGTTTTATTTCTCCACTCATAGGCGCGGTATGCGGGGGATCCAGCTAGATGTGTGTGATGCCGTGTATCCCGGACTCGGTATTCGCGGTTAATTAGGAATTCGCCCCCTTGTTTGAAGAAAAGGGATGCCGCATGGTAATAACGCACCGAGAGAGCGAGTGACCAGAAGCTGGACAAGGTCCATATGCACAGTGAGCATTGTTGGGATAAAGCCAAGTTGGCACAGGTGTTGCGCTAAAATTGGTTCGAAGCTGGCAGACACTGCTCTGTGTTAGGAACAATAGGTTCAGGATATCTTCGCTTTAAAATATTACCAGTCCGATATATACAAAGCTGCGACTCAAACATATTAACCCTCCTCCACCCGACTCTTTTATGATCCTATTTGGTCAATAAGTTTCTGTATGCCCTCTAGCTGGTTTTCTCCCTCTCTACTACGCGCAGACCGACGAATGCTGTCAACCACATGAAAAAAGGGCGGTTGACGTACAATTCCGGGTTCAAATTATGCCCGCTGCAGCCGCACGTCTCCAACGGGCCTATATTTGAGCCTCCGCTGGCCGCTATGGCTGCTATTTATTTTCTTGGATTTCTTTTTTTTTAATCTTAATGGTCTAATAAGCTACTAGGTCTTGCTTTATAACGAAATGGGTTTTTTAAACAAAAAAAAAAAAAAAATAAAAATAAAAAGGGGCTGGAAAATTATAAAAAATCTTTCTCCGCCGCTGCGGTCAGAAGTACATTTGAGTCGCATGTCCGTAGTCTGTTGGACTATCTCCTAAAGGATATTGGATATTTAATCTATCAAATTTAGACTCGCGCGCTAAGGAACCCGCAGTTAGTGGGTCTATACACGTTCACCTGGGTATTGGCATAAGGACCTCACTCTGGTGGTCAGGATGGGTCTGGGAGCGTATCCGGGTGAAACCCTATTTATTGTTTGGTAACTCATACCGATTTATGCTCAATAACAGATGGGCGCCTGCCTTACGGACAATCCGCCGCCACCTAGGAGGGCCCATAGTAGCGGTGCAAAATGAATTTTACATGCTACCTGGCGTGCATGAGAAAGTGTGGATCTCTGGATGAAAAACAATAAAGAAGAGTATTACTTGAAATAAAGGGGTCTTGGTAGTTTGTTGGTTATAGTGTGGTCTCGCCGCGGCCGAAAGACGTGGACCGTGCCTATGTAAACCGGATATTGCGGTGCGCGGACTCACTGATGGTGAGCCGATAACTATTACCAATCCGGACCCGTCCTCGTGCGCTCTCTTACCCCATTGCTGCTAGTACGTGCAAAAGTACTCAGGGCAAGTGACGGTTAGATTACCGTTATGGCGGCCTGTAATGCAAGAAGGGAATAATGCGCCCCAGATATCCTTGGCTCGATCGCTACCGCCAAGCATTTGCGCGGCCAGAATGCCTTCCATGCTGCCACAATAGGCCAGTGTTTGTAATACTGTACTTCTGCAAGTCTCAATCCTAAGTATCGGTGGCAGGGAATTTAATTATCTAATTAAGACAAGAGTAACAGTTTGTTAATATTCGAAGCCGGACACGGTGGAACTCATCGCAAACGCGAGGATACCAGTGTTACCCGGGCATCTGATCCACCCAATCTAGACTAAGTCATGACTCAGAGCAGCTGTGAATTGCGCATCCAGCTGACCGGCACAACGCACTGGATGCGCTATCTGCCCATCGTCTTGTAACACATGAATGACGGGATCATTCCACTTATGCCGATTGGTGCCGTGGCTGAGCAGAAATTAAAGCCCAACCCTGGAGAAACGAATTGGGCCCTGGCATTTGTATGATATGCAAACCTCAATGGACCAATCGGCGTGTATATTGGCATAGAAGTGTGCCACTAATTACCGCCTAACTAATGAAGATCATGGAGGTTTAGCGAAATGAGGTGATCCCCCATAGCTGCCAATCAGTGTCCATTTAGGTTAATCCGCTTTACCCGTCACGCCCGTTGCCTGCATATAGATATATGCCGGCGCAGAACAAACCGCGCGCGACCCGACTGTAGGGGTCTAGTGCCGTTAACTACCCGTAAATTCCTCCTACTAGCGCCCCGTATTAACCCAGTGCGTTCTGCGCGTTAGCCAATCAAAAATGCGATTTCAAACATTCAGTGTGATGTAGTAATAAATCCCATAAACATACCGACTATTTTGTGCTAATATGCTTCGTTCCATAAGAATCTAGAGATAGTGCCCGTGTAGCTTGGTCTGAAGACCGCTATGTATTCACCTACCTGGTATCGTGTGTTCGAACAGACCACTATTGCATGCGAAACCTCCGCTCACCTACCAAGATTGTCAGCCTGCACTGTTCAAGGATGAATTGGAGCTCCAGCTTCCATCGCACCTCAATGATTGTTCGGGTGCGATAAGGGTAAGTGGACCAATATCCAATTGTCACTCTATTGCACAAAGGGACTCCCCGAACCACTTCCCCGCTACACGATATAGCGTTTTTTGACATGTTGGTGAAATGGGCCGAAGGTTACTGTTTCACGTTCTGGGGGCGTCAAAACACATACTGACACGTGACCTAAAGGCAGTTCAACCACACCCGAAGGTACTCTTCCTTAAGGTAATACCAAATTTGATA
>Ga0163217_1090850_pt1 | contig 11147 bp, 7 predicted proteins | sample SynspAceP_FD_185933 | JGI IMG/M metagenome (GOLD analysis project Ga0163217, IMG submission 185933) | Saline lake microbial communities from Ace Lake in Antarctica - Synechococcus sp. Ace-P (PacBio error correction) | ecosystem: Environmental > Aquatic > Non-marine Saline and Alkaline > Saline ... | reverse complement strand
GCAGGGTCACGCATGAGCGCGACGATTTCCAGGTCGACCGAAGACGTCACCTACCTGCCCGATCTTGTGGAAGGTAAAGCGGCGCCCCGATACTGCAGACAACCAAGTTTGCTCGGCTCTGATAGTGGAGCAGAGTGCCGTGAGAGTCCCTCGAGTGTTCATAGTGAGTAGAATAAAAGCGAAAGATGAAGCCGTCAGTCGCTCGCTGGGTCACCGCTCCCGTGTCTCGGCTATGTCGAGGATTCACGCTCAATAGCGCCGAACGCGAGGCCGCTCAGTATAGTTTCGCTTATAGTCCTCGCAAGCCACTCGTTACGGTACCTGCCGGCTGGTTGAACAAGGGATAACCTCGGCGCAGGTAGAGGATGGAAGAAAACATGTGAGCTCGTGTGTATAGCGTTAAGTGTTGCGACAGCACAGCCTCCCAGTCTTACTCTGGACCCTTATAAGAATGAAGAATTATCCGGGCACCTTCATCATCAAACGGCGCGTCGAGCCGAGGTTAGTATAGATGAGGCGAGTTCGTGCGAGTCGTGGTGACCCCGCCTCATGCGTAAATGAGCCTTTGTACTCTAGGCTAGCTAGGCGGAGCTCTTCTCGCTCGGCTATATACCTCAAGAGTTATACGCCTCTGGTACTGCTCTCTTCTCCATCCGAGGAGAGAGTCGAGTACGTCCTTTGTAGTCGCTAAGTTAGAAGACTCTGATCCTGGGCTGGACTCCCATACGAGATGGTACTGTATGTCACGGCAATGCTCGGAGATAGATTGATTGATCCGCATTAGCGATCCAGTTTCCAAGTAAGTGCTCCTTTGTGTCCTTCTCCGAGCGACTAGAGACTCCCTGGTTCGGCCGGGAGTGTGAGTTCTCGACATATACCGCCATCACAGGCATCCGAAGTACTACCGCAAGTCGATCGAGGCGGCAACGACCGAGGGCATCAGTTTCCGAGTCCAGCCCTGCTTGAGTCTCCTCGCGATAGCTGTCCGGAACAGAGGCTCGATAGAGTTGGAGCTCGACTTGGTGTGCATCTCTGCGACGTCGCGCGTGTGTATGTTATAGATATTACGCCATATTGGATCTCAGAAGTGAGAGAGCGCTAGTGTCGCGGCGTTACAAGCATGCCAACATAACAAATACATAAGAGAATACGCGACCACCCTCCCGCGGTGGACGCAGCACTCTCTGTCAGCGTCGACGAGTCCCTCGCCACGATTCGTCTTTATAGATATATCGGTCCTGGTACTCGAGTGTGCGCTCCTTCACCTTGACACCGTCGCGTCCTCACTGTGTCATTGTTAGTCGTGCCTCGGTCACCAAGCAAGCTCGCCTATCAAAGATTCTAGACCAGGGTTCGTGGTCTGGATGCCTCGAACTAACTGCGCTCGTGGATGCGAATCATCAAGGAGCTGCATTGACGGTCGAGCGAGACCGAATGCGCTCTCGCACCCGCCCTTTGCCTTCAGCCCTGGTCACCCCGCCAAAGCCCACTGTGTGGCGGCTGGATCAAGGAGGTTCTTCGGCTGCAGCGACCTTTACTGCCGAGTCCGATGGATCAGACCAACCCCGTGCTGGAGAACTCACACACAAGCGAGTCCTTCATGTCCCCCCCAGATGGGAAGCGGCGTCACCAGGAAAAACTAAAAAACGAAGTAGCGGGCGGCTTAATATTAGATAATAAGGTGTGTCGACACAGACTTAAAATATAACCGATAATCAGACAAGCTGTGCAGCAGGATAGCTGTCCGGGAGTACTTTTGTGAGATGAAATATCCGGTCAAGTCCGAATGCGCTGATCGGCTTCCCTGGCACCCATGCCCGTGGTTGAAGAACTACGGGCTTGCATCGAAACAGCCGTTACTGAGGCGAGGTGCGGAGCGCATTCGTCTAACAAAGCAGAACGATCCTGACTACCTCTTACGCGCTGACCTGGAGATGAGGCTCGCGCGTCGGCCCCTGGCGATGTGGCCCCGACGGGCCCACGGCCACATTCCCGCCGAGCTGGTTCCGGTGGCGCTACAGAGACATATTAATTGTACAGATGACAGCTGTCAGCCGAGCGGATGATGGGGATGGAACTGACAGCCATCCAGTCCTGCGGTGCCTCGCTCGGCTCTGTGATTCGCTCTTTGCATTTCCGGTCGCCCTCCTCCTGATTCCACAGCTCATCCGGTTTCCCATGGAGCACTCGGACGACGCCCACTCTGAGCAGCCCTGAGGGCTCTTACCATGCAGCGCAGCGTGCCGGCTGCCTCGCTGAGCGCCCGGAGCGTCCCTGGCATGTTGGACCGGGCCTGGACCAGGTCAGACCGATCTAGATAGCGATAGTGATTGCCTAGGTGCCGATTCACGAAAGTGAACGGCACGGTCAGCCGCTTCGTGGATGCGCACGGCTCTTCGCAGATAAGTTGAAGAGAGATAGATCTCCGTAGATGGAATTAAGAAGACAAACCCAGACCAGAGGCTTACGTAATCCACCTGCAAGAAGTGATCAGCGCTCCAACCAGGACACGCTGCTTGACAACCAGAGGCCGGATTGTCGGCAGGTGGATGGAGGGTGACGCGGCGGTGCTGGCCAATCGGTTGCGGCCTGCCGAGGGCGGCGAAATCGCTCTTGGTCCAAAGACGTACTGATCGCCTACCTGCCCTGGGGAGGGCTTACAACTACGAAGATCGCCATCCTGGGTTTTCACGTTGAGCGTCTCGTATCCAGACGACCTGTTACACCTGCGGTCGGCATATCGAGGAAAAATTACGAGATCGAAAGGGCCCGCCAACCACGTTAGTGGCGGCCCGAGAGGGCATCAGCCAGGCGAATCCCAACGTGGCTGAGGGAGAGGCCTCGGCCACCTCGATGAAATGGGCATCATCCAGGATCGGCGCTTATCGTTCGAATTGGGGCGACACATCTCCTTGTTCGCGCGCTCGCACCCCCAACGGAGTGAATCCGACAACCACCGGAGGAGAAACTGCTGCGCGCCAATCTTGGCGGCGGAAAGGCCCGTGATGTTCGTGCACAACATTCCTGAGGGTTCCGTTACCACTGAGCGTGGCCGGGTTGTCGACGTGCGCATCTACACCGCGAACAGGGCGATGAACTGCCACCGTGGCGCCAACATGCGGTGGTGCGGGTCTTATGGGACCCAGCCGGCGCAAGATCCAGGGGGCGACAAAAGGGCCGGTCGCCACAGGACAACAAACTGGCATCATCAGCCTGCATCCTTCGCGCGAGGACAATGCCCTACCTAGCCCGATGGCACACGTCGACACTCTCCTCAACCGTTTGGGGGTTCCCTCACGGAATGAAGTGGGGCCAGGTCTTTCGAATGCCTGATGGGTTCGGGGCCTCCTCCCATCTCGGTTGCCGCAGTTCAAGGTGGAATAGCCCTTTCGACGAGATGCACGGCAACGAAAACTTCAGAACTACTGTTCAGAAGGTATCTGGAGGCAGGCGGCTGCCCAGCGGCTGGCAAGGGGACTGGGTTACAACCCGATAACCCCGGCAAGATCCTAAGCTGCGGTGGGATGGGTCCGCACCGGCGAACCCTTTTGACCAGCCGGTCACCGTTTGGCTATGCCCACCTCCTCAAAATCTCGTCTCACGCTGAGGTGGGCACGGACAGATCCACGCCCGCTCCACCGGGTCGCCTACTCGCTTCGTACACCCAGCAGCCCGTGGGCGGAAAGGCGCAGCAGGCGCGGACCAGCGGCGCTTCGGGGAGATGGACGGTCCTGGGCTTTGGGAGGCCTACGGCGCTGCTACTACACCCTGCAGAACTTTGCCACCGTCAAATCGACGACATGCAGGGCCGCAGACGAGGCACTCAACGCCATGGCGTGTCAAGGGCAAGCAAATTCCCGTCCAGGCACGCCGGAGTCGTTCATAGGTGCTTGCATGCGGGAGCTGCAGTCCCTGTGGTTACGAATACGCGTGTGCTACACGATGAACGGCACCGAGGTGCGAGTCTCATGCAGGACGTCCAATCCAGGGCGCTGACTCTAGCACCCCAACCGTCCACCTTATAGGTCACTCGGGCGTTGCCCGATTAGTGACGACGATTGACTCTCAGCCTGATCCCTCCGTTTCACCTCGACGTCCGCGCGCGACCACCCGGCCATGGCACCAACAGCACTCCCGCATCGAGAAGCCACTTCACTACGTCAAGTCACGCTCGACTTCTCCGAAGCGGGTCCGGCAGTTGGTGGGCAAACGCGACGGCTGTTTCCAAGGCCACAGTTTGGTGGCGAAGTCACCAAGCCGAAACGATTCAACTGTACCGCACCCTCAAGCCCGAGAATGCGACGCGGCTGTTCTGGCGAGAAGAGTCTTCGGACCTTCCAAAGACTGGGCAAGATGCCATTTGCGGCAAAGTACCAAAGCGAGTGCGTGGCGGGGGATTGTCTGCGAGCGCTGCGGCGTTTGAGGTCACCGAAAAGCGGAGATGCGCCGGCACCGCATTTGGGATTCATCGCTGGCGGCTCCGGGTGTCCTCGGATGTCTTTGGTATCTCAAGCGGGATCCCAGGCTATTGTGGCGCATCCTGCTGGACATGCGCATGCGGGATGTGTCGCAGAAGGGATAGATGCTCTTCTATACTGCTTCTCGCCTGGTCGATAGATAGAGAGAGTCTGCGCGAGCTCCAGTATAACACGTGATCAAGTCTATGTGAGGCACCGAGATAGCTATCTCGATGGTTCCACGTGTGAGCGTGTGATAGCTGAGCTCTCGTGATCCACTCTCGGAGGGGTGTGTCCTGCGTCCGGGACGATACGCGGAGACACGCGCTAAAGCCCTGCTTGAGGGATCTTCTCATCTTGGCAGAAATCGCCCGAGCAGCTACAGCGAAGACATCGCCGTAGGGCCGCATTGAAAGGCCAAAAACGCGCCAAGTTGATCCACGCGCGCTGTGCGCGTGATCGACAAGCTTTTCATCTCCCACGTGCATGCCTCCGCCGAGTGGTTGGTGCGTGTGCTACTGATACCGGTGATCCACGCGGGATCTGCGGCAATGGTGCCTGATTTTGGTGCCGCTTCTCTATCAGCCGACGTCGATAAAGTGTCGGTACACGCTCTTCTCGATCGCGCGTGAGAATTGGATAGCAGGGTCGCTACGTGATAATGCATCTTGGATCGCTCATGTCTGTTGCGAGGCAATTATCCTCGGCGCCCTGGAACCGATCATGTGCCGTCCGTCGCGAATAGTCGCTCGCTCTAAGCTGCACGTATTGGGAGATGTGTGCCGCACTGCGCAAGATAGGTTGGAAAGAGGCACGCGCGCGCGCCGGATCGCGAGTGGATTGGGCCGCAGAGAGCGCAAAAGAGAGAGACTATCATACAATATGTGAAGCAGGGCCACATGAGCTTATATAAGATAGCGCACCCCTCTGTGTGCGCAAACGGGTTGTTTGCCTCTCTACATCGATGGAGCCGCTCGTGATCGCTCGCGCTGCGGCCACAAGTCAAGATGCGACCAGTGCGGACTGCACAAGGAGATGGCGAGATCGAGGCTGTTCCAGCCTTCATTACGCGTGATCTCATCGCCTGACTCCTGGCAAGAAATCGTACAAACAAACCATCTCAAGGCCGCCATGAAGCTGATCAGCCGCGTGATGAGGTGGAATGTGAGAGCTCGCTCGCGAAACGCTCGCTCGCACTATCACTCAGATGCTCATGCTATTGCGCCGGGGCGTCCATCGGACACTGCGCGTGCGTGTGCGCTCGCTCTCTCAAGCGCCGTCCGCTCCGCGCTTCGCCTACTCGCATGCACCCGGCTATTGTCCGTGCATAAATTGATACTCTCTGCGTGAATGTTAGAAAAGATAGAGAAGGCGTCAACGATAGACTCTATAGTGTGATATGATGGTTGCCACTGAATCTTATTAATGAGGTGTTGGTGCTCGTGTGGATTAGATGCGATCAGCATCACTCGCGAGCTTCGCGTGCTTGAGAATAGAATAGAGAGAGGCGAGTAGTAGAAGAGAAGATCCTGGCCGCTGGTCGTCGCATGTCGTGGCGTTGACAGAGAGAAGAGAGAGAGTCACTGCGCACCTCGGGCGTGACGTTCATCTCGACACTTTCGGTCTGGTGTTCTCCGGACGAGTGGCTGCAGGGTGGAGCCCGGCGTGAGCGGATCGTGATGATCTGTCTGCAGATATCTATATTAGATAGAGTGCTCGCTGATGTTACGTTTATGGATCAGATAATATGAGACTGGCAGCTCCTTAATGTGTCTGTGCCTCCGGAATGTTTCGTCCTGGCTACTCGCAGCGTGCAATTCATGGTGGTGGATTCACTTATAGGGCTGGAACAGCTCGATCGCCTCTTCTTTGGGCAGTCCGCAAAGACACTGCGTCGAGTCGTATGAGATAGCCGTTAGCCACACACCGCTCGGCGCCGAACTCGTCTGCCGCGCTATAAGGTAAGATATATAGAAGAGAGTCTCGCTGTGGAGAGAGAGATAGATTGGGTGTGGTCTGGATATAGTGAGGTGATGTTTGTGGTGTAGTGCTCATGGTCCCCCACCACCGGTGCCGTCCGCGGCGGCCGTTGTCGATCAGGGCATCAAACAAGCCTCCTGCAACATCCGCTTTTCTTGCGGACGATGATTTCAGGGGCGCAGGATTTCCTGCAGCCGGGCCAGACGGTTGTTGCGGTTGAATCACCCGCACGTAAACGGTCGTTTGAGGTCGCTGGTGGCGAGCGGGCACCATCAAGCTCACCACTGGCCGCAGATTCCGTGGATCACCGGGAATCGCATCGAGCAACCAAATCCACTCGGGGCGGGCATCGGTGGGCGCATGAAGTTTGTCGATTCACGCGCAGGGCGCTTGATTCAACTTGGCTGGCGTTTGTTGGGCATTATGCTGCCGGGCGTATGTCTTCGCGTAGCTGTCGGCGACTTTCTGCCAGATTGAGATCCTCAAGCAGGCTTTTGAGGGCTTCCGGCGCCCGATGCCGAACCACGCTATTCTATTCAGAATTCTTCGGCGTGATCTTTATGATCCTCGTTCTCAGCCATTCATCTCGCGTGAGCAGCGGGCTTGTAGGTGAGATTTCCTTGTGACGCCTTATCAAGCACACATGCAGTTGAGAGTAAACGATCTGCTTACATCCCGCAGCGGCATGTCCAGCGGATTCGCCACATAGCTGCGGATCCCTTGAGATACCAGATGGGGACACGGAGCGCGCAGACTGATGATTCCCCATTGCGGTGCCGGCGCACCCTGGCTTTCGGTGACCTCAACGCTGCGCAGCGATTCGCGGACCAATCCCCCGGTGCCGCACCCGCTGTATTTTGCCGCAAATGGCCATTCCCAGTCTTTGGAAGGTCGAGATCTTCTCGCAGGACAGGCCGTCCTTCGGTTTGAGGTTGCGGTAGTTGATCGTTCGGGTTTGGTGGACTTGCCCACATTGGCTGGGAATGTCGCGCCCCCCATGCGTTTTGCCCCCCACTTTGCCGGATCGCGCTCGGGAGAAGCGAGCGTGATCTTGGACCGTAGTCGAAGTGTTTAGGTCTCGGATGCGGGAGTTGCTTTGTTGGGTCTATGGCCGGGTTGTCGCGCGGACGTCGAGTGAACGGTGGGAGGGATCAGGCTGAGAGTTCAATTTCGTCTCATAATCGGCAACGCCGAGTGACTCATAGGTGGACGTTGGGGGTGCTTGCGCCTGGATGAGTCCTGATTGACGATCCACCTCGTGCCTTCATCGGTGTGACAGCGGATATCGAGACCCAGGGACTGCAGTCCGCATCAGCACCTGAACGACTCCGGCGTGCCTTGCGGGGAATTGGCTTGCCTTGACGATGCGTTGAGTGCCTCGTTGCGGCCCTGCATGTCGTCGGATTTGACGGTGAGCAGTTCCTGCGTGTAGCGCGCCGTAGGCCTCCAAAGCCCAGACCTCCATGCTCCCGGCGCTGTCGCCCTGATGCGCCTTGCGCCCAACGGCTGTGGGTGACGAGCGAGTAAGGGACCGGTGGAGGCGGGGCGTGGATCTTCGTCAACAGGTGACGGTTGAGGATTGTGGGCATAGCCAACGGTGACCGGCTGGTCAAGGGTTCGCCGGTGCGGCATCAACCAGGTGGGATCTTGCCGGGGTTATCGGGGTTGTAGACCCAGTCTTGCCAGGCTGGCGCGCCTTCCTCCAGATACTGGCTGACAGTGTTCTTGGAGGTTTCGTTGCCGTGCCATCTGTCGAAGGGCACCACTTGACGCGGGAACCGAGATGGGAGATGGCCCAACCATCAGGCATTGCGAGACCTGGACCCAAATCATTTCGTGAGGAAACCCCCAAACGGGTGTTGAGGACGATTGTCGATCGGCTGTGCCATCGGCAGGCGGAGGCGCTGTCCGCGCGGGAAGGATTTGCGGCTGATGATTGCCTTTGGTGCCGTGGCGGACGGCAGTCTTTGCTCCCCACTGGATTGCGCCGGCTGGGCACCATAGACCCGCAACCCCATGGTTGGCGCCAGGGTGGCAGTATAATCGCCCTGTTCGCGGGTGTAGCATGGCACGTCGACAACCCGGCCACGCTTCAGTGCTTCGAACCCTCAGGGAAGTCGTCACGAAACGTCACGGGCTTTCTCGCCAAAGACTGGCGCGCAGCAGTTTCTCTCAGGTGGTTCGCTCGGATTCACCCTTTGGGTCACCTGCCAGAAACGGATTTGTCGCACGGATTCAACGTAAGCGCCGTGCCGGATGATTGCCCATTGCGATCGAGGTGCCGGGCTTCATTCCTCAGGCACGGTTGGGGATTTCCCTTGCGTGATCTTTCAGGGCCCCAACGTGGTCTGCGGGCTTCGGTCTCTATTTCTCGATATGCACTGAGGACTTGTTTAAGAGTCGTCGTGGACGGACGCTCACATGGACCAGGGATGGCGTCTTCGATAGTTGTAGCCCTCCAGGGATGTAGCGCGCGATCAGTACGTTGGTGACGCTCGGGGCGATTCTAACGCCCCTCGCAGGCCGACCTATTGGCCAGCACCTGCCGGCGTGTCACCTCTGACCCTGCCGACAAATCGGCTGTTGGTGATCGATCGCGTTGAGCGCGTGGTTACGGTATCGCCAGAGCATGAGGTCCGCTCTTCATAGCGTCCTGTTTCACTATTGGTGTGGTATATGAGAGCCATGGCGTAACAAACGCTGGATGACGCTCGCACGCTGAGAGCGGTTCCCTTCGTGATCTGGCCCATGCCCGAGTCACGGCGCGCCTGGGTCTTCCAGGCCAGTTCCCACCAGGGGACGCTCCGGGACGCAGCAGCTTTGTTGCATGTTTGGAGCCCATCAGTGCTGACGCGGGTGGGGTTCCGTCAGTGCTCAGGAAAGGGACAAGGATAGTGGCGACCGAATCGAGCCTGAGGCCGCAGGAGGAGTGACGTGGACGAATAGGGGATCGACTGCTGCCTTGGCACCGTCTCAATAAGTCCTGCCGGTAAGCGCACCGGAACCACATCCCCGGCGCCGTGATGTGGGCCGGTGGGCGTTCGGTGAGACGCACATCGCCCCAGCGAGGCTGGACGCGGCACTCTCTTCCAGGTCAGCGGAGAGGTAGATGGATCGTTCTTGCTTGTTGACGATGCCGTCCTGCACCCGCCAGACGGTGTTGTCGATGAAGCCGTATTCAGTTCAACCGGGCTAGGGTGGCCAAGGGAACCGATAGGCCGGCATTCGGACCTTCCGGCGTTCATCGGACAGATCCTGCGTTTAGTGCGACCGGGTGATGTCGCGGGACAGCAAACCCGGCGCTCGGGGTGAAGGGGCCCGGCCTGGGGCCGGAGGGGCGCGTGATTCGGCGCGCTTGTGGGTGAGTTCCGCCAGGGGGTTGGTCTGATCCATTGAACTGGCTTGAGCTGAGGCTGGAGCCGAAGACTCCTTTGATCGCCCCACCAAGTTCGGCTTGGGGTTGACCAGCTGGGCAGGGGTGCAGCGATTCGGGTTCTCGCCGACTCTCGGCCGCTCCTTGATCGTGTCGCTCCAAGCGGTTGTGGGCCAACCCGAACTGGTTTCTGGAAGCAGTTCGCCACCGAGCGCCACGGCTGATTACGAGGTGGTTCGATGTCATCAGGGAAGCGCCGCCAAATCGAGTTCGATTGATTCAGCGTAATCAATTCGTGGAGAGCGTTTCTGAGGTGAGGGTTCGCACCGCATCAGGAAATCGTACAGCCGCAAAGCTTTGTTGTTTGTTAACTGTACGGCGACCCGTCCCAGGTCGCTAGCGCTTGGAATCGAAGAAACGTCTTGTTGCAGAGTGGCTGGGCCACCACTCACGACCGGAGCTCACGGGCCGTCAGTTTTTTAGAGCTCAAGGCAGGGGCCGTGGTCTCGGAACTGATGCCCTGTCGTTGGCCGGCCTCGATCGACTTGCCGGTAGTACTCGGGATGCCTGAGTTTGTCAGAGACGTCGTTATCGGACAGGACGATGCGCCCGCTGCAAGCACGTGGGCATTGCATCTTTGCGGGTCTTTGGTCGAACGCGGGCACCGTGCAGAGATCGTTCTTGTCGGTTTCGAAAAACTTCAGCCAGGCTCCCGGTTGGGGATCAGGACTTGGCGTTTAAAGTCTTGCGACCGTTTGTTCCTGCTTCATCTTTGAAGTAGGGACGCCCGGGGCTGCCGCACGATCTGGTTAACGATTCAACCCGGATCGGCGCCGTTGATGGATGAAGGTGCCGCGTTTTCGGTCATCGGGGGAAGTTCCCCGGCATGACACTTCGCTGTTTCTTTTGGAATCTCTCCGGTTTCCTTTGTTGTCTACAACCAGCCGGCAGGTGGACGTGACATCTTGCGAGCCAAAAGGGTTGGCATCGCGTCGCTTGGGGCCCTCTTTCACGTTCATGGCGTGGCCCGCTTCAGCCTGGTTACTCGGTGTTGGCCAACGAAATTGGAGCCCAAAAAAGCTTTTCCGGTTGAGTTTTAGTTCAAGTGATCGGCGGGAGGAAAGCTATCGAGCTCCTCGATTCAGGGGGGGACCTTTCTTCGGAAAAAACCATTTAAAAAAACTCGCCCGCTTGACCTCCCCACAAGAATCGGGGCAGGTACAGGTTGGGGACCGGTCTTGGGGCGGACCTTTGGGGATTTTCGCGCTTTGCTTATTCAATGCGTTGTGGGGGAACCTGGGCATTTTTTTCTTTTTCTCCTCCCCCCTTTTTTTGCA
>Ga0163217_1062604_pt1 | contig 11147 bp, 7 predicted proteins | sample SynspAceP_FD_185933 | JGI IMG/M metagenome (GOLD analysis project Ga0163217, IMG submission 185933) | Saline lake microbial communities from Ace Lake in Antarctica - Synechococcus sp. Ace-P (PacBio error correction) | ecosystem: Environmental > Aquatic > Non-marine Saline and Alkaline > Saline ... | reverse complement strand
CTCAAAATGAAGTGGATTGCAATCGGCTGGCTGTTCTTCAACATCAAAGATTCCGTTTTCGTCAAGCTTACGTTTGTCTGCAGGCGAGTTTCTCCGAAAGGGCGATTGAACGTTTCGTTAAAGCAAAACACGCTTTGGTCTATTGCTTGCGTCAAAACGTCCTACGAAATCAGCTAACTTATTTATCAAACAATGATGGCGATACAGGCACTAAATAAAGACCGCTTTCTATATCTGATAATATTAACCTTTTAAAGAGGGAGCGATTTTGCGTGGTACCAACGCAGGGAACAAAAATTGCTTTTTAATAGTCTATTGTCGAAAGAAGAGTTTCAGCGTCAGCATGACGCTGTGGAATGCTCTAAAAATATCTAAAGGTCAGTCCCTATTGAGCAAGCCAGTTTAAATACACAGGCGAAAGCGAAAGCCGCCTCTAATGGTTGAAACAGGTGGTTGATTAAACTTACTTTTGGCTCTGGGGGGAAAAAAAAGTATTCTGCCTGAAAAATGTGGCTAGCTCTTAATACCGGTGATGAAAAAACTTGGCATTTAAAATACCTTGCAAGGTGAAACTGTCCGCTTCCACAAGAAATGCTGGATAAAGAGAAGCGAGAAAAGGGAAGCTTCAGGTTAGTTAAGTGATTTGAATAAACAGTTTTAGAGACATTAGAAAGCTTATAAGGCTTGAAAGAAACAGGCAAAATGGCAGATTTACAGCAAGCAATTTACCATGCTCAACAAACTTTCCAAGAGCAAAAGAATACAGTAGATCAGCTTTTAGAAGCGGATCAGATTCGATAGAGAAAAAGAGCAAGCTGAAGTCTGATTCTCTTGCTAATTAAGATTTTCGGAAAATCCAATTGGTTGTTTCTATTGGTGCTGTGGTTCTTCTGTTGTTTGGCTTTCTTGACGGTACTGGTTATGCGTCGGGCCCGCGAAAAAAACAAGAGTCGAGCAAGAGAATCGTTAAAAAGCATGAATTTGACCTCTTCATCAGCAGCCGCTGTTGCCGCCCGTTTGTTTGCTGTAGCTGCTGCCCATACGTTGCCGATGATGAAGTCGAAGAAAAAAAAATGACTTGCAAGAAGGAAGATCCATTTGCGTTGATTTGGTTACACCAGACGCAGATTGATGCGCCCTTGCATGATTTTGGTTCTTTTCGACGAGGATATTGCTTCTGTTGATTTACCTGTCCGGGCAGCAGATGAAGATGTTGATTTGATCAGAAAGATCCTGGAGAGATGGAGCTTGAAAGCGCTTTAGATGAAGGATGATGGGTTCTGATGATGGTTTGTCGTCAATTTTGATGAGGCCGAGACTTGTCTGACCCGAGTTGGACATTGATTGTCTGAATTGGCTTTAGATAGAGTTGAACGCATTTTGTTGAGGAAAGATATTTCCGTACAATTGACGCCGCCGGATTGTGATTGAGGCGATTATTGAATTCAGAGGCGGAAATCGAAGTTGAAGAAAGAGTCTTTTGTTTCTAGCTTATTGAAATGATGTCGATCAGGAAATGATACAGACGAAAAGCTTCTATTTTTAGTGGAACCCCAAACGATTCTTTAGCCATTCGATAGAAGAAACGTTGGCGTGAAGGCTTCAGCAGGAGACGACGAAATTGAACTAAAGTCCCTGCATTTGGAGAAGGCCGAAGCCGCCCAGCAGATGAAGAAGTTTTAGCGATAAGAAAGAAGAGTTTGGATTTTTTTGATGCGAGTGGTATGAAGCTGCAACTACAATTAGATGGCAAGGAGGCCTAATATGGATATGGGGGATGAAGTAGGGTTGCAAAAGTGATCCTTTGATGATGTCATCGAGTCAGGAATGAGAAACAAATTGCTGAAGCGCAGAATATTGATGGAGGCGCAATTGTTTCCCAAGTGACTAAAAAAGTTGTACTAGTTGTTGAATATGATGGCTGAGTATAAGGGGCTGGCAGGCACAAAAACTTGGCATTTCCAAGTGTTCAGGAAAAGTTTAGAAAAAGCATTGCGCTGTGGTAGCAAATCATCCTTGTTTCGGTAGGTTTTGTGCTGGTCGACAGACTCCGGTGTCATGCAGTGCTCAAGTGGTTCATTTTGAAACCCGATGCTGAAACGAAATGAACGGGCGTGGACTTAGGCGTTAATTACTTACCTACCTTCTGTTATTCGATGTGGTGGCAGCAGCTGATGTTGCAGATGACTTTCATGCTCGCTTTAGTGCGTTAAGGTCGTCGTTATCGATACGTGATTTACCAATCTTTCTATTTGCCAGCCATATTGTACTCTCCAATGGGAGTAAATGGTTCTTATAGAGCGCTTGATGCGTCAGGCAATGAAAGAGGCCCGCTAGCGTATTTTTAGGGTACTCATGATTTCTCTCTTTTCGTGCCATTGGCTAGTCAGGCCAATACACCAATCCGAACGATTTTAAACTTCGCATGTTCCAGCAGGTAGTCAATATATCTATTCTTGATGGAGAGCGAATGCATTTTTGCATCACATGATTCGCGGAATTTTGCTGGGGTCTTAATGGTCGATCGGATCTGCGGTGAAAAACTATCCTTGGGCGAAAAAAACCTTAGATGCTTAAAGACCGTTACTAAGGGTGGAATAACAGCACCACCAACTGGTTCTTGTATTTGTGGGTTGTTGAATATCCGGAGCATTTCAATTGTGCCTTTTTTGGAAGTTTAGGCCACATTTTTTTGCTTATATAGAAGAGGTCAATTTATGACTGCCAATCGTTAAAAATTGTTGGAATAACTAATATAGACGACGCGTTAATGGCGTGTCGCTTTGGTGCCAAACGCATTGGGTTTTGTCTTTTTGAAAAAGTCCTAGATTACGTAACGCCAGGAAATCCGCCAATTCTATAGTTGGCGAAAGCTTCCACCTTTTGTTACGCCAGGGCTTTTGTTTGTTAGATTGCGGAATGCTTTTCCGTAATAACTTTCTGTTATTGGCGGTTAGTTCGCGTTGGATGATTCATTTTTCATGGTGCTGAAACAGAATCTGATGTCTTTTTATCAGCGCGGACCCTATATGAAGCATTGAGAATAAAAAAAAGGGGAGTTGTGTGTCGGCGTTGGAGAGCAATACCCAAGCGGCCAGTTTGCAATTGCTATTGGATGCTTATTAAAGCTGGTAATTCCTGGTGACGAGTGAGTGTTTGATTGGTCGTTTAATACCAAAGGTGTTGTCATAAGCCCGATTGTATTGGCTGGAGGTTTGACGCCAAAATAAACGTTTGCAGCAGGCGATAAGCAAGTTGCTCCTTATGCTGTTGATGTAAGTGGTGGTGTTGAATTGGTCTAAAGGATAAAGAGTGAGCCTAAGGTTCGAGAATTTATTAATGGAGCAAAATGTGGATAGCAATGATATCAATCCTACAGTTTACCCGATGCCCATGCCACTTTGGCCCACTACATGGTGGTGATGTTCGTATCAGAAACGCTCATGTCTGCATTAGATGATCTAACCAAAGTATATTGAGCGTTTGTCTAAAAGACATGAATTTCAAGCGGCTTTTGATTATGACTTGGCGCATTATGCGGGGTCCAATCCGCCGCGTATTTTGCACAGCGCCTAACAGAAAAAGCCGGCGGGGGGCAAAAATTTAAATCTAAAACGTGAAGATTTAAATCATACCGCGTTGCGCACAAAATAAAAACAAATACGATTGCGTCAGGCATTGCTTGCTAAGGCATATGGGTAAACCAAATATTATTGCTGAAAACATGGCGCTGTGTTCAGCATGGCGTAGCATCCTGCGACTGTAGCGGCTCGTTTAGGATTTGAAGTGCAAGGTGTTTATGGGGGCGGAGGATATTTTCGTCGCCAATCACTGAACGTTTGTATCGAATGAAACTTACTCGGTTGCAGAGGTGATTGGGTCGTTTGAGTCAGGTGCACTAAGACATTAAAAGGACGCACTTAATGAAAGCGATGCGTTATTGGGGGTCGGCAATGTGGATGATACTTTTTATATTATTGGTACCGCCGCAGGCCGCATCCATACCCTTAAATTAGTGGCGAGATTTTTCAAGTCCGTTATTGGTCGGTTGGAACCAAAAGCCCAGGCCTAGCCTCAAGAAAAAGGGCGTTACCCGATAGCGCTTGTTGCTTGTTGTCGGTCGGTCGTTCAAATGCCATTGGTATGTTCATCCTTTCATAAAAGGATGAAAGCCGTTGCTATGCTATGGCGTGAGAAGCAGGCGGGACGGAATCGAAACGGGTCGGTCACGCGGCGCCTTTTATGTGCTGGAAGACCAGTGTTATTACACGGTAACCGTACTATATTGTAATGGCGGATGAATGGACGGTCAACATCATCGGCACTCATTCTATTTTCGCTGGTTTGGTTACCACTGGTGTTTGGCCCTGAACATTGCATGGTCTTAAAGAATTGCCGCTGCTAATTATGTCGCGATCAATGACGATGAGGCATGGATGCGTTTTCGTGATTTAACACGATTAGAAGGTATTATGCCTGCATTAAGAGTCGAGTCACGCGGTTGGGCCTTTACGGTTATGAAGTTACTGCGACGTGGAAAAGGAAAATTGTTGTTATCCAATCTTTCAGGTCGTGGTGATTAAAGACATTCTTACTGTTGCAGAAAAATAGACGGGATTGGAAGATGAGTCCGCATTAAGCAATGATTTGAAAATTTAGCAATCTGGTAAAAAGGCGCTTATCCCTTATATTTCCGCAGGTGATTCCAGGCGGCCTGATTATACGGATTTACTATGATTGAATGCTTATTGGTTGCTGCAGGGGCTGACATTATGGGTTGAAATTTGGCATGCCTTTTCAGGGACCCTGGATGGCGGATGCGTCCAGTCATTCATTGGCTTGTGAGCGTAGCTTGGCGGCGGGCACCAGTGTTAAAAAAGTATTTGCAAAATTATTACTGAGTTTAACGTAACGATAAAGCAACGCCGATTTTTTAATGGCTATTTGATCAATTGAGTTCTTTGGTTATCAGGCTTTCGGATGCGGCAAAAGAAGCGGGCGGGTTGAGGTATTTTATTAGTCGATCTGATCCAGAAGAGGCGATAGATGTAGTAAGTGGAATTGCTTCCGAGGAAAACGAGACGACCTTATTTATTTGTTGTCACCAACGACGACATCGGCGAACGTGCAAAGAAAATTTGTAACTTAGCATCAGCTAGTTTACTACGTTTCGGATTTGAAAGGGTGACGGATCTGCTGAATTAGATTGTCGAATAGCGTTAAAAAGCATGTGATTCTTTGCGTACTATAACCACGCTTGCCGAATTGGTGTTGGTTTTTTGGGTTATCGTGATGCAAAAACCCGCAGCGGCGCGTAAGTAAATGCGTCCTGATGGTGTAATTGTCGGCAGTTGTTAGTTAGTAAACGCTATTCTGAAAAATAAAGATCGTCAAAAAGAATAATAAGCTGACGCTTTAGGGTCTATTTTAGCGCCAATGCGTAGTGATGGACGCGTAAGCGCAGCAATGAGAATGTGGGAGAATTAAATGAGTAGCTGGTTAGATAAATTTGTACTTCCATCGTGCGCAGCGAATCAAAAGCGTCGCTACAACAGGACACTGTGCCTGAAGTGTCTTTGGAAAAAGTTGTCCGAAATGCTGAAAATGTTCTATACCGTCCGGAGCTAGAAAAAACTTAGATGTTTGTTCCAAAATGTAATAGTCATCATCTTCGTGTTGGTGCTCGCTCGTCGTTGGATATTTTCTTGGACAAAGAAGGGCGTCATGAAATTGCGTGCGCATCTTGAGCCAGAAGATAAATTAAATTTCAAAGATACAAAGCGTTATTAAGATCGCATTTGTTTGCATGCTTTCAAAAAAAAAACGGGTGAAAAAGACGCTCTAGGTCGCAATGCAAGTGTGCTTAAATGGTATGCCAGTGGTTCTGTTGCGTTTGAATTTAGCTTTTTGGGCGGTTCAATGGGACCATTGTTGGTGAGCGTTTGTAGTTCAAGCAGTCAAATGTTTGTCGGAAAGCGTATTCCACTTATTTGTTTCTCCGTTCTGGTGGCGCTCGTTATGCAAAGTAGCGCTTTATTCTCTTTGATGCAATGGCAAAAACCAGTGCTGGTTTACGAGCGTATGAAGCAGAAAGGCATCCCATACCATTCTGTCATGACAGATCCTGTTTTTGGTGGTGTTTTCTGCCTCTTTAGCGATGCTGGAGAGATCTGAACGTTGCAGAGCCTAATTGCTTTGATTGAGCTTTGCCGCGGCCTCGAGTATTGAGCAAACCGTTACGTGAAAAAAACTTGCAAGAAGGTTTTCCAACGTAGCGAATTTTTATTAGATTAAAGTTGGCGCTAGATATGATCATCAAGCGTGATGAAATTCCGCGTGATTCGTCTCTGTATTAATATCTTATTTTGCTCACCCAATAAGGTTGCTTAATTAAAATGACGCAACACCGTCATTAGTCGAGTTGCCTTTCATATATTGATAAAGCCAAATCCCTCTGAGATAGAATCTGGGCCTGGAAAAGGGGATAAAGTGTTAGCTAGCATTAAATTTATCTAGGCCAAAGTAAAAGTCATAAACAGTTGGCAGGCACCAATGGCAAAAGGTTCCACCGTTGCTGATTGTTTGACTCAATACCTCTGTACACAAAACTATTCGTTCCAGGTACTTTAATCACATACCCCGCATTCTTCTTGATTTTAGATGAGACGCATCGCCTTAAACAATACTCTCTTGTGATGACGATCTTATTTTGTCGATGCCATTCTGAAGCGATTGAAGCGGCACTGTGAAAACATATCATTAAATACGTATTTTGAGTTTAGTACTAAAACTCGCGGCTCTATGGATTTTTTGATCAATCCAAGCTTGGGACTATTGCGGTGCTAGAGTTGGTGGAGTGGACGTTTAGATTCAGTCCAATATTTGATTGACACTGATGTTGCGGTGGTAACATCAATTTCCTTGGATTCATATCGATTGGCTATGGGATAACCTTGATGTTATTTGCTCGCGAGAAAACAGGCATAGCGAGAAAGGATAAAGCTCGCTAATTCAGTGAGTGTGGTTAACCCTCCAAGGTCATCGCGGACGGACGCATTGGACAGATGGAAGCGCATTATGCCCCAAAAGGGGATTAGAAATTTTTAGTTTCACGTCAAATCAAGTTGAGTGGGCGTGGGCTGGTAAATTGGCTCGTTCAATTCGATAATTTTGCCGATACCATCTTTGCCGCTACACAAATGCGAAACGACCGTGAATTGCGGTGTTGGTCCTTTATGGAGCTTGCCCCTGCCCAAGAGATTGGCCACACTTTTTCGTTTACGCGCAATTAACGGCAGGCGCTTTCAGCAGGTTGCTTCATTCTCTCCCTGATTATATACATTTTTGATTGTTGGGCGCATACCCAGAAGCGGCGGTGGAGCTTGCATCGCGCTGTGATCCATTTTTCGCGTCAAACGTTGCCGTGTGTGGCATGATAAAAGACAACAGACATGGATGGTGTGATGACTTCATCTTGCCGCAGAGTTTTTCTTGATTGGTTTTGCGCTTGATTTTAGCTGAGGCCAAAGAGGGCAAGCAGCCGAATGAATTGGTTGAGTGTATGTATACGATGCCTCTCAAGTATGTGCTTCGAAGTTACAGGCGTTTGGCTTCTGTTGCATGATGCGTTTGGCGCCGCTTTGACTAAGGGCGAAAGAGGTAGCAACGTTCAGTAATTGTTTTGCTCTTTTGTCACGTCTCGACATTATTTGGCGTTTAAGTCAATTGAAGAGTGATTTATGATTGATAGGAACCATAAACATACAGGACTTATTGGTGCCGGCATCATGGTGCTGTCCGCTGCCGGTATACTGCCATTAGTTTTAGATTGGTTGAGCGTTCCAGATATGAGCCTAGATGTTCCAGTGGTCACGGTAACGTCACCACCGCTTTCTATATAAGAAATTGCCCCGGTCCAAAAGCCTGCAGACAGTTTACCGATTGATCAAATGCAAAGAATAATTAAAGGCAAAGTAGGCGAAATTCGTACTCAAATATTCCTTGTTCCACAATCAGCAAAACGGATACTGAAAGTATCACGCAACACTGATTCTAAGGACCACTTGAAAAAATTGATAAAGTTAGCCCCGTGTAACAGCGTCAAGCTAAAAAAGTATCGCTCTGAAAGGAGTGGCGATCGTTTTTGGGTGCATATACACAAAATTGCACAACGTTATAAAAGCAAAAGACACGCCTATTCGTTTCTAGTCGATAAGCTTAAAGGCCGAATTACAGCTGCTATATAAGTTTAACGACAAATCGACTCTATAAAAGTAATTACGTCGGTCCTGAATTTAAGAGTGGAAATCTGAAGAATTTGCAGTGAAGAAATTAAGGAAAAAGTTTATAGCATTAATAGGATTGTTGTTAATACTTCAGTGAATTAAATACGAGGTTTTTTGTCTCGTATTTGGAAAATGTCATATCTGTTAAACTGCGCAGCGATTTTTAGAAGGTATTCATGAACAAGTAAATTTCAATTGTCGACGATTGATTGGTGGATGTATTGCCGTGGTTGATTCTGTTCCACACTGCTAAGTTTGAAAAGAGGGTTGTAAAGAAGTATTATCGGCTTTCTTACTGGGTTTATTGCCTTTGTTGTATCGATTAAAAATTCTGCAGACCAAATGCAAGCTCTGCCTACTTGATGGTCAAGTTCAAACGATCAGTTCGTTATATTGTTTTCCTTTTTGTTTCTCTGTTTATAGCACCTTGGTGGAGGCCGTTAGTCAGTTTTTTACTAGGCCTCACTTGATTCAGGTAACAGGCTTGTCGAGGCACTGATAGAGTATTAGGCATGCTCTTCGGGCTTCGGCGCGAGCAGTTTGATTGTTGTGGCTTTTCTGTCTCGTTATTGAGCTTGAGCCCTCTGCTATAGAGAAAACAGATTTTTGGAAAACATCACAATTGCATCCCTCAATTGGGCAGTTGAATAATGGACGCGGTGATATGTTAGGCAAGAGTTTCGGGATTTCTTATGGATTCGACTCTCATTGACCGCGTCCCTTTAGGTTAATTAGCTGCTGAACATCGCAGCGAAATAAAGAAGGAACCTTGCGGCGTTTGTCGCAATTCCCCAACCACGAGGATCTAGAGCATGTGTGGTATCGTTTGGTGTCGTAGCACGTTCTGGGTTACCAAGCATTTTTTGGTAGCGTTAACCGTTCATTCAGCATCGTGGGCAAGATGCTGCAGGTTGATGGGTAAACCAGCCATAACGGAGCATTATGTTTGCGCAAGGTACAATGGTCCGGTGAGGAAGTATTTCGCCACTCGCCATATGAAAAAACTCAAGGCAATATAAGGGAATAGGCCATGTTCGCTATCCAAACGGCTGGAACATCCAGCTCAGCAGAAGCTCACCTTTTCTATGTTAATCTCCTTACGTTATTTTCTCTTGCACACAATGGCAATTTAACGAATTACGACTAAACTGAAAGCGTTGAGGTGTTTGAAATCTGTCTTGCGTCATATCAATACACTTCTACTCTGAAGTGCTCGTAAACTGTATTGGCCCATGAGCTTCATCAAGAAGGAAAACTTAATTCCACGCCAGAAGATATGTTTAATGCGCTTTGAGCCGTGTTTATAAACGTATTGAAGGTGTTAGCGGTTTTACTCTGATCACGTTATGGTATTTTGGCGTTCCGTGCATCACTGATGGATATTCGTCCATGGATTTACGGCTCTAAGCAAACCGAGGCTGGTCTTGAATCATGGTGCCTCTGAAATGGTGTTGCGCTTGACGCGGCAGGCTTTTAAAGTCGAGCGTGATATTCAACCCGAGAAGCTATCTTTTTGATGTAAACCATAAGGTTTCATGTTTGCGTCAATTGTACGCCAAAAAAAAGTCGCTCGTCCTTGCTTGGTTTTGAATACGTTTACTTTGCTCGACCGGACACTTGTATATTGATATATTTTCTGTTGTATAAAAGCGCTGAATTAATTATTGGGCGATCGCCTTGGCCGCGGGAAAATCAACGTGAGTGGAAAGGCTTGATATGTGTGAGTTATCCCCATTCCCGATTACCAGCCGTACGGCTGCTCTGGCAATCGCACAAGCATTGATATCCGTTCCGTGAAGGCTTGGTAAAAAAAAAAAAAAAAAAAAAAAATCGCTTATATTGGTCGTACCTTTATTATGCCGGGGTCAAGAAATTCGCAAAAATCGGTTCGTCAAAGTTAAACCCAGTCCTATTGAGTTTAAAGAAAACGGTCTTGTTTGTGTGGACGATATCCATTGTTCGCGGTACAAACGAGTAAAGAGATCATCGAAAATGGCAAGAGAGGCGGGCGCCCGAAAAAGGTATATTATCGCTTCAGCGCACCGGAAGTTCCGTTACAAATGTATATGGCATTGAATATGCAGCGGCGCATGAATTATTGCCATAACCGTAATGTTTGATGAGATTTGCAAGTTAATTGGCGCAGATAAATGTGTTGATTCTTTCAGACCTAGATGATTTGTCGAAAGCGTTTGTATGATGAAAAACACTCTGACGTTCGAGAATTTGATACGTCTGTTTTTGATGCAACATACATAACCGGCAATATTGATAGTGTCTATTTTGGGCCAGTATTGAAGGTGCGCGAACATGATTTGGAATAAATCTGCTATCGAAGATAGCAGAGTAGCGATTATGATGCACCCTATGTAATATTTTCAGTATCTCAGTGACGGATTTAAACTAAGCCAGGTCTCGCCTGGCTTAAGTTGTTTTTGGAAAGGATTTTAAGAATGCTTGGTATGACGGCGCGCTCATTAAATGCCTTAAAATTGGTGAGTATTTAGAAGCGCATTTCTAAAGTGCTTAAGGTGAATTGCCGAACCATAAGTATTTATGAAATCGAAATTAAGCAGAAGAAAAAAGATTTTGGTGGCTTGTTATTACCTTTGAAGTCGAAGGTGGGCGTGAAGCCGTTGTGGCTTCCGTTAATAACGGCACAAACATTGATGTCGATTACCTTGTGGTTTAGGCGATTACTAAACCTTGGTTACTCATCCTGCACACGACGACTCATGGTTGTGTGCTATGAAACGTGAAGAAGAAAAAGGCCCACGGCGGGGATTACAAAAGGTTGATTGTGTATCGGTTGGGTTTAGAAGATATCTGTACGATCATCTTATGCAGGGGACGTTGACTTTG
>Ga0163217_1007673_pt1 | contig 11147 bp, 16 predicted proteins | sample SynspAceP_FD_185933 | JGI IMG/M metagenome (GOLD analysis project Ga0163217, IMG submission 185933) | Saline lake microbial communities from Ace Lake in Antarctica - Synechococcus sp. Ace-P (PacBio error correction) | ecosystem: Environmental > Aquatic > Non-marine Saline and Alkaline > Saline ... | reverse complement strand
TGCTGATGCTCTGGGCAGGGCCTGGGGAGCTATTTACCCGGGCCCGGCGACTGCAGCGGGGGCAAGCGCTGCTGGCAGGGGGCTGGCGGCGATTCAGGCTCGGCGGTCGATCCTGGCCGCGCAGCTGCGAGGTGAGCTGGCGTTTGCGGGAATCGGCCTCAGGCACCCGGCAGCATTCCCTCAGGCTCCGGACCTACAACCTGCCGTTATTTCGATTCCTCGATGGCCAACGTTTGCAACGGTTGCTGGCGCCGACTGCGCCAGCCCCCGGCCTCACGCAGCGGCAGCTAGGCGGGTTCTGGCAACTCAGTGATTCACTGCTTCGACCCGCAGCGAGCCCGGGCGTTTCAACCAGCCCTGGAATGGACCTGGGCCACGGTCTGCACGCCGCCAACCCCGCCGGGACCGCTGCTGGCAGGGGCCACTTGCGCTGCTACGCTTTGCCGGCGTTCCCGTGCTTACCCCGTGAAAGACGCACGAGACCCTTTGCCGTTTCAGGTGATTGGCGTGGGCGTGGTGCTGGGATGCCGGCGGCAGGGTGCTGAGGCGATCAACGCCTAGATGTGGGGTGCTGGCGGGCTGTGGGAGTCCCTGGCTGCAGCAGGAAGCCGGCGAAGCGATCACCGCACGATCGGGCGGAGCTGGCCGAGGAGCTGGGTGATTCACGGTGGAGGTCGGCGAAGAGCTTGATCACCCTTGGAGCACAATCTACAGCCACAGCGGCTTGCGTTTCATACGTCCATCTCTGCCGCTGGTGCCTCCGGTGTCCCCGGCCACGTTGGCCAGCAACAGGTGCGGCTGGGTGGAGCCGGAGCAAGCTGGCCGACTTTTCCCTTCCCCGCCGCCAACAGGCCGGTTCATGGCGGCCTGTTAAGAGCGCTGGGGCCGAAAGCAGCGCTACTTAAAGGCAGTAAATGAAGCAGTGAATCTCTGATAGGAGCGACATAACCTTGCACTGCTGATGACCGGTGTCGCCCCCCCAGGTGCATTCTGTTTCGGTGAGGCCCTGATCGACCGGCTCGGGCCGCTGGGGGGTGATCGGCCAGCGATCGCCGCTGCAGGAATGCCTCGCGGGGGGCCCCGGCCACGGGCCTTGCGCCTGGCCCGGCTCGCAGCGGGCGCCGCCCCGATCGCCGGCTCGGCACGGCGGCATCGCTGCAGCCTTAACCAGATTTTACGCCGACGCGGCATACGTTCGACACCACCGCCCTGCAGAGCGATCCGCTCCGGCCCAGCCGCATCGTGCTTGTACGCCGTGATTGCCGATGGCGAGCGCAGCTTCGGTGGGCTTCAGCGGCGATCAAGGCGCTGGCTTCGCCGACAGGCGATCGAGGCCGCGGCCTGGCGTCGCCCTGGAGCACTGCGGAAGGGGCCAGGTGGTTGCTGATCGGCACGATCCCCTGGCAGCCCGCCTCGCCCGCTGCGCTGCAGCTGGCGGGATAGATTTCGGAGCCCCGCCCGCGCGTGGCCTGGCCATCGATCTGAACTGGCGACCACCTTCTGGAGCTGGGGGCCGCTGAGGGCCCTCGAAATTCGATCCGGCCCCTGCTCAGCCACGCCGCCCTGCTCAAGTTCTCCGCGAAAGGAGGGCCGAGCTGGGATCGCCGGCAGCCGGGATCCGGCCGCGATCAGCGCCCGGACCTACCCCAGAAGCCTGCGGTGATTCGCACCGACGGCGCCAACGGCCTGGCCTGGTGGGCTGGGCGGCCCAGGGCCGGCTCTGATGGCAGGCCTTTCAAGCTGAAGGTGGTCGACCACACCGGCGCCGGCGAGCCTTCCTGGCCGCTGCTGCATCGGCCTCGTGCCGTGGATCCAAGACTGCTCACTGCTGCCGAAAACACACGCCAATCCCGATGGGGTGCGGCAGCAGCCATGCGCTTCGGGGCAGTGCCTGCGGGGCCCTGGTCTGCGCGGGGTCGCGGCGCAGATCGAGCCCAGCCCAGCGCGGCAGAGGTTAGAACCTTTTTGCAGCAGTTCTCTTGCAGACAGCAGCGGAGCTACCAGAGATCCGCCGGGCGTGATTCAGGCATGGCGGCCTGTCGCCTCCTGAACAGTTCCCACCGTCCAGGGCCAGCGCGGCGGTCTGGCTCAGGCGTCGGGCCATTCCACCGCCAGCAGGGCACCAGGCGACTGGGCTTCTTCCCTCTTCCTGGGCGAAACAATCATCGGCGGAAGCGGCACCTGCTCAGGCGAGTAAGAGGTCAAATGGACGAGATGGCTGATACGGCCCTCGCGGACGGGCCGCTGTGTTAGTTGCTTGGGCAGAGGGCGCAGCTCGGGCTTGTGAAACAGGCTCCTCGAGCCCAGGGCGGCTTGCCAGCCTGAACCAGGCTGTCGGGTCTTGCGGCCCCAGCTCGCCCCTTGGCAGCAGCAGCGGCCGCGGTGGCTCCAGCCCAAAACAGCACACCGCAGCTTCACTGCCAGGCGCGCGTGGCGCAAGGTCGGCCAGACCAGGTTCGGCCGAACCGTGTGCCTGTCTCCAGGCTCACGACGTCCCTGTAGTTCGCCAGATCGAGCCGAAGCCTCGGGTCTCTGCAGATATTCCCCGTTCCACTTCTTCCTCCCGAATGGGAGCTTATCCACCATGGGTGGGCTGCACCTACTCTGTGTGTCTGACCGCCGCAACGGCCGCAACAGAACCGGGGGGGGGGGGGGGGGGCCCCCCCCGGGGCCAACAGCAAGACTGCATCCGGGCCTCCGCCCCCTCGTCCTATGTGATCGCCGGACCTGGCCTTGCCGACTGGGGCGAAAAGAACTGGCCATGCCGAAACCGAGATGCCGGGCTATGCCCTGCGCCGGAAAGTACGGCACCGAAACAACGCTGAAGGAGCCGGTCGCGGCAGCCTTCCACAATGACGATTCGACGGGCCGTTCTGATCGAACGCTCACGCCCTGGGCGCCGGGTGCGCTGGGCCTCCTGCAACATCTTCTCCACCCAGGACCACGCGCTGCGGCGGATGGCGGCAGCGGGGATTCCCGTGTTCGCCTACAAGGGCGAAACCCTGACGAATACTGGGCCCTTACCCACCGGATCCTGGAGTGGGGCGACGCGGCACGCCGAACATTGATTCTCGACGCGGCGGTGATGCCACCGGACCTCGTCGTCGCTCGGAACTAAGCGCGGGCAAGGACCTATCGTGTCGATAACCCCGGCAGCGAAGAGGAAGATCGCCTGTTCGGCCTCGATCCGGGCGGTTGGCGGTCCAGCCGGGCTTCTATTCCCGCATCCATGCCCAGATCCAGGGCGTACTAACGAGGTGAAACCACACGGCGTGCTCGCCTGTACGATGCAGGAAGGCTGGGTGACGCTGCCGTCCGGCGATCAAACGTTCAACGATTCAGTCACCAAGAGCAAGGTTCGACAACCTCTACGGTGCGCGAATCCTGGTGGATGCGATCAAGCGCGCCACCGATGTGATCGGTGGCGGGCAAGGTGTCGCTGCGTGATCGGTTACGGCGATGTGGGCAAGGGTTCGGCCAGTCGCTGCAGGGGCTGGCTCCCACGGTGATGATCGCCTTAGTGGATCCGGATCTGCGCCCTGCGAGGCGGCCATGGAGGGCTACCGGGTGGTGCGCTCGAAAGAGGTGGTCGCCCGATGTCGGACATCTTCGTGACCGCCACGGGCAACTTCCAAGGTGATCGCCATGAGCACATTTGCTCGCGCCCTGACAGGATCAGGCATGTCTGCAACATCGGCCACTTCGACACGAATCGATGTGCGCCTCGCTGAAGCAATACAGAATAGGGAACGATTCACAGCCCAGGTGGATCATTTGATCTTCCCGATTTTGGCAAGGGGATTCCATTTCCTGTCGCGAAGGCCGGCTGGTGACTGGGCTGCGGCACCGGCACCCAGCTTCGTGATGAGCAATCGTTCACCACCAGGTGCTGGCCCAGATCGAGGCTTTTCACAAAACCGACGCCTACGGCAAGGAGGTCTAGTGCTTGCCCAAGCACCTCTGATGAGATGGGTGGCCCGCTCCACCTCGAGAAGATCGGGCCAGCTCACCGAAACTCAGCGCAAACAAGCCGTTACATCGCCGTGCCGGTGGAGGGCCCCTACAAAGCCGAAAGCCACTCCAGTATTGATGGGCCTTGCTGAACTGGGTCAGAAACTGCCCGAACTGATCGGTGCGGGTGGAAAGCCCAATCTATGGCGGGTTAGTCGTCTCTCTCTCAGCCATGTTTCTCGAGATATCTCTTCCCGCCCAATAATAACATGATAATGCCTTCGAGGAGCAAATCTAACGTGCACCAAGGGCCAGCTTGGCCTGGTTGCCAGGTGTGTTGGCCGGCCTGTGCTCGGCACCGTGCTGGGGCCACTGCCCTGGTACGGCATCGGCCGGCACTGGTCAATGAGGAGCGCATCGAGCACTGGCTCGATCGCCACGGCGCTGGAATCGGTGTGGCCGCTCCGAGGAATCTGACGCCGCAGGACCGCGCCATGTTCAGCCGCCACGGCACCGCCCTGGTTGTGCTGGGGGCCGCTGGTACCGGCATTCGCACCCTTGATTTCACTCGTGCCAGCGGGCATCGAAATTGCCGATGGTGCCGTTCCTGATTGGGACGGACTGCTGGCACCGATCTGGACCGTGTGCTCACCGTGGCCGGCTTCTCTGGGTGAGGGCTACACCAAAGCGTGCGAGGTGTGATCGAGCGGTGGCCCAGGGATCAAGTGGCGGTGGTGATCGGCGGGCTCCGCCCTCGTTGTGTGGTCGCGGCTTGCGGGTCGGCGCCAAACGCCAGAACATTCCACAAACCACTTACCCTTGCTTCTCCCACCTGCAACCCGCTGCTTCAGACGGAACTTCCTGGGTCGCTCGGGCTACCTGGTAGCTCGATCTCACTGGGCCCGCCATCGCCTAGGCGCGCCCTCGGTCGAGAATCGCGCTTGGAGCCCGCAGTTCGAGCCGTCAACCGCCACCCCGGCTTGGGAGCGTTCCTCGCCGCTGCTGTCGAATCGGTCAGCGCGTCGAGCTGAAAGGCTGCCGATGATGGCCGAGCAGGGGAGGCCTTTAAGCACATTAGTCGGCGGGCCACCTGTGCCTGCTCTACCCAGATCTCGAGGTTGAACAGTCGGGTTCGTACGTCGCGGCTGCGGCGGTTCACCGCCAGAGGTGAGGTTGGCCACCCCTGTGCCGGATTCGAAGTAGCGACTTCGAGATCACGGCCGGCACGGACCGCGAGGGTTATGGATTGGACACCCATGGTGGTTCTCCTTGGACGGGATAGGAGGTTTATTGGATCAATGATGCGCCATTGGTTCAAGGCGCTTCCTCCGGCAGGTTCCCACCCTTTTGACCGGATGTATCAGAACGGGTTATCAGCCAGGTTATTCAGCGAAAGGGTTACGGGACTCCAATTTCGCCAGCGCACGCGGGCTAACAGCTGGCGCTGACGTCGCCAAGCAACATCCGATCCTCACCTCCTCTGATTTCACGCGCCCGCGCAGTGACGGCACTCAGTGTTTTTCAGGGACGGTTCCAGCTTCCGCTGACCACGGCATCGATCTGCGGGAACGCCAACCCACTGATGTATTGTGCCGGCCAAGGGGCATCGTGCTGCAAGGAGCCCTCGGTGGTGGCCACTGGATTCGAGCGCCGGCATTCCCCTGGCGGTGCGGCGATTGAGGCAGTTGACATGCTCGCCGCACCCCGGCACATTCCGGCGCGGTGCGGCGCTGCGCGATGGCGTTGATCGCCGACTTCCGACCGCCGCCGAGATGATGAATCAAGGACCTTTCATCGCAAGGGCAACGAGTGTCGCGGCATCGTGGCGCCCCGGCTGGGTGATCGGAATCCCAGCGGCGTCACGGCGTCGAGCCGGCGGGCGGCGCGAGGCCGGTTTGCCGGGGGGGCAGGAGAGGTGCATTTGACCGACGAACCGGTGGGCGCCGCGATCGGCGCCGGCTGCAGGTGACGACCGGTCGGCAACTTTGATCGGTGGACATCCAGCGTCGGGCACACCGAAGTGGCCGTTTGTTGAGCTCGGCGGCACGTGGTCAGCGGTCCGGTGCGGGTGGCGGGCGATGAAATCGTGACGCCTCAGCGTCTATTCAAGAAGGTGCACGAACCTGGTGGTGGCGAACAGCACCGCGAGGAGATCAAGATCCGGATCGGCTCGGCCTTCCCCGACGACGCCACGAACAACGGCTCGGCATGACGTTGCGCGGGCCTGCCACCTGCTCTCGGGCCCTATGCCCCGCACGCAATCTAAATTAATCCGCGCACGGCGACATCCGCGAGGCGTGCTGAATCCCGCTCAACGTTCGATCGATGGAAGGCGGTGAAGCGCACCCTGGAGCGACACCCCGCCCGAGTCCCCGCGACATCGCCTGTTCGAGGAAATCATAGATAGGGCTGCGGCGGCCGCTCTGGTTGCAGCGGGCATCGGCTGATTCTGATCAGCCACGAAAACCGGCTCCTTCCCCACGTGGCCAGGACCCCCTTGCTCTGGCGTGGTCAAACGGCTCTGGTGGCAGCGTGCTTGAGGTTTACAAGCGACTGGGAGCGGGTTCTCGACCACACCTAGCCTTCAGCCGGCCTCTCAGGCTGATCGCCATGGCCATAGGGCGGTCTGCCACGCCTCCAGCCCTGCGGCTGGACTGCTCCGCTCCTGGCCTGGGGGCTTGCTAGGTACTCGGGCCTTGCGGTTTGCGGTGAGCTGAGCAGGGTGGGCTGTGAACTCAGCGACGCCTATAGCCCTATGAGCAGGCCGAGTTTTCTGGGCCCCGGTTACGCCCCAGCGCGAGTGGCTGCAGCTTCGGCGGCACGGGTCGGAAGCTGCTGACCACGTCAGGCCATCTGGAGCAGGGCACAACGCCGGTGCGCATCTGCATTGACCTGCAACGGGCCAATCGACAAACCTCACCGCCGCCCGTGATCTTCGCGGGGCCTTGGAGGTTGTGGGCAGCGTGTGCTCGGCTTCCGGGTCAGCGGTCAGGGAATCGGCCCAGGCGACGCGGTTTGGTCCGGGCGGATGATCGGGCCGTGGTGGCCAGCGTGACCCCAACACACGCGCCCGGGATAGACCACTGCTCAATCGAATCGCACCAGCCGGGTGGGCGGTCTGCACGGGTGGACGCACCCAGCGCCATGATTGCTCACTGGGCCTGGGGACCAGCGGCGCAGTCGTCTTCTGGATAACAGACCACAAGTGCGGACGGGGGATCTGGGTCTGTCACCTCTCTGGCCACGCACCTGGTGCGGCCGGGGCGAGCGTGGGGGTCCTCCAGGCGGTGGATGACAGGCGCTGCCGGTCCCCCACGGGTGGTTGCAGCTGAGCGCACCGGTTGGTGCCGATCGACTGGGTGCAGGTGCTGGTGGACGTTCGACCGCCAGCAGCAGGCACCCTGAGCGATGGGGGTCCTGCATCGCCTTCCGGGTCGGGCCGTGGCCAGCGCTGCGTTTTGTGCCCCCACTGGCTCACCACCCCTGGCTCCCCGTCCCTTTCCTGAAAGTGGCTGGGGTGCTACCAGCCCAGCTGGGTCCGTGCTCTGATAGTTGCCCTGGTCCCCTGGCCGCATGGCCCTCTCCAGGCCGCCACTGCGCGGGGTCGGGGCCGTGCGGGCCTGCTCGTGATTCCCTGCAGGTGGGCCCGAGAAACCCAGAATTCCCCCGCCCTGGCCACTAGCTGGCGTTGGGTGGTGAGGGCGCCTGGCGAAGGGCCCCGCTCCGGAGCGCAGCTTTTGAGCCTGGGGCTGCTGGCCCTCCTCGGAACCTCTTTCTTAGCCCTGAGCCTGCATGCTTTGCAAGCGCCATGGCCATTCAGCTTGTCGACCGCTCCTTCCGGCAGGCTGGACCTGCACACCCTGCTGGCCCGACCATGGATCACCGAAGCTCACGCGCTGCTGGCAGCCCGAATGACTGTTCATTACTGCTGTGCTCTCGCGCGACGCAGGGCGCGATCTAGAAGAGCCGGATCTGATTGAACTTGAACCGATGCCAGGCCGGCCGGCGGCGATTGCAAAGGCGGGCCGCAGCGATGAGCGGCGGGATTCCTGGGAGCCGGCGGCCGTGCTGGGGTCGGCCTTGCTCGCTGGCGGCGGGCTGCGCGCCGGCCGCCGCCCGGGTGTTCCGGGAGCTGTGAGTTCTGGAGCTCGAACTCTCCCGGAAGTTCGACACCTACATTCCCTCGTGCATTATCGCCGCCTGGGAAGCGCTCCATCCGGGATCCAAGGTGCCGCGGGACCGACCTGCCCTGCGGATCGTGGAGCGCAGGCTGCTGGACGGCGGTGTTCGCCCGAACGCACCGGATGTGGTCAACCTCAACCCCTGTTCGCCGCCAACCTGGCCAGCAAAGGGGGACTGCTGGCACTGGATCACTGCTGCCACCTGGCGTGGGCGAACCATTTCTTGCACCGATCTGGCAGGCGGCACGAAATCGAAGGCGAGAGATCGGATCCTAGGGTATCCTCACCGTGCCACCGCAAATCCGCTGGCCAACACACGACTGCTGCGCGCGCCGGTTACAGCGCCTGCCTGCCCCGCCGTTGGCAGGAGGTTCCGCCTTCCGATCATAGCAAGCGGTCAGCATCAAGCCCTCACGCACGGAGCCGCTACGCCCTGTTCGGCACCGCAGTCCCGTACGACTCCGCCGAGTTGCTGGAGTCGTTGGTACAGCATGAGGGGTGGGACCCTCCAGGACCAGCCGGCGCCGTCGCCGCTCAAAAGCAGCCCTGCCGGCCGCCGTGCCCTTTGCCTCTGGACCGATCTCTACCGCCGCGGCCTGCTCACCCAGGGGAAGGTGGTCAGGCCAGGGCTCCGCCCGCGCCGGTTGAGCTGTTACCAGATTTCGGAAGAAGTCTGGCCACCCTGGCAGCGGGGCGCCCGAGCGCCAGTTTCCTGCGCATCATCCGAACCACGCCCCCCAGATCGCGCGGAGACCCGAAACCGCCACCCCCCGTGACCGGACCCAAAGGACAGAAGCCATGTGGCGATTGATGACCTCGGCGCTGGCACGCCCAGAGCGCCTTTACCAGAGGAGCGCTGAGTTTTGCCCTCTTCTCTCACCAATGCACCAACCAGGCCCGCTTCGCCGAGGGAAGGCCCAGACGTGCTTGTCCTTCCGCCGCGGCGCCCTCGCCAAGATTCGAGGCGGCCTTGGTCAGCAGCCTGGGCGACGCGCGCGAGACGAGGCTGGTTGCGTCGGGCCCGGCTTTGCAATCCCTCGAGACGCCTCCGAGATGGCCGACGGTTTGCTGCGTGCCGCCACGCCCCGCGGACGTGATAACGGCTTGACAAGCCATCTCTTACAGGCAAGCTTTGCAACGGGCGATGTTGGCGCCCAGTTCGAGCAGCGATGCAGCGCTGGCTGCCGCCAGAGCGGGAGTGGAAACAGCTATGCGGTGGGCCGCTGGCCCTGATGGGGCACTCGCCAGATGGCTGCCCAGCTCTCAGCGACGCACTTGCTGACGTTGTTTTTATAGGTTGCGTTTTCTTAATGCCTCTGGTTGCCATGTCCCTGGAAGCACAACCGACCTGCTCAGGGTGAAGCCTCCAGAAGAACCAGTCGGTGCACCGCTTGCCACGGTTGACTGGTTGGTGAGATGACGAAGCCACGGTGCGGCGGGTGTCATGCAGATGCGCCTGGAAACTCAGCTGGCTATCGGGTTGCTCTGCGCCGTCGATGGCGCGAAAGGGGCCCTGACCCTCTTCCACGGGAGCGCCGGATCTGGTAGGGATTCTTCGATGTTGATGCTCGCCTAAGCTGATGGGCTTCGCTGGCTCTGCCGGCGTACTGTGGCGGGCTGAATCCTGCGTTCGCATCATTCTTGTCTATCGGCGCTCGACTGCGATCCCGAGCGGGTGTCTGGCCTCGACTCTCGGAGGCGACGACACTACCCTCCCCAACGCTTCAGCCCAGGAGACCTCGAAGCTCACGGATCTTCACGATCCTGCGCCGGGTCGGGGGGCTCGGGCCACATCGAGCCCGCGGACTTATCACGGCTTGGTCAGGCGCATCCTGCGGGTGGGCGATCTGATGGTGGACACCAACGCCGCCAGCTGTCTTGACCCGGGCCGGCGAGCCGCACTCGGGCTCCCCTTCACCCGAATTCAGCTCGCATGCGAAGCATGCTGGTTCCCGTCGAGCCGCGCCGTGTGTGCCCCGCAGCTGGAGATCCTCGAGCCGCTCTGGGCTACCCACGACGTTCGCGCCGCCGACCTGACGCAGTTGTGATGCTTCTATGTGGCCGCCTGCGCGGCACAGCTCGAAACCGGGTCCCCGCAAACCCCGAGCTGAGTCCTCATACCAGTGCGCGCACCTGGCTATTCCTCCCAGCGGGACGGCGATGACCCGAGTGAGGCCACCGCCCACCTACCTTAGATCCCGTTTGGAAAACGCCTGGGGCCAAACCCGTGCAGGCCGTTCCTGACAGGATGGAGGTGCTGCAACCGCTCCTTCTTCCCCTTGCCTTTTGAGCCGCGTTTGAAACCGCCTGGAGAAGGCCGCTGGAGCAGGCTGAGGCCTTGGCGGCCATCGCCAGTTCGCCTCTCGTCTGCGCTTCCTCGATCCAACGCACGCGCACGCCGGGAGCTGCAGCAGGCACATGCCCGATCTGGCCAATGGCGGACCGCGACTTCGTCCGCCCCCCCCCCCCGCATGGCAGATGGCCCGGGCGCACGGGTGATTAAGGGGACCGGGGCGGGTACGGTGAGATTAGGCAACGCTCGCTTCTCTCACACCTGGATGGATTGAAAAAAGACGGGGGCACCCCCATTCCATCGGATCAACTCAGCCTGTCCATTGAGAGGCCACCCTCGCCGCCCGCTGCCGGGACCCAGTACCGAAACGCTTTCGCCCAGCTCCCACTCCCTGGTTGGCGAATGCCCGGTGGGACCTTGATCGGCCGGTTGGCAATTGGCAGTCTCTCCGATTCGCACAACGCACCGAACAAGGGGCGAACTGTCGGTTTTAGGAAGGTTTTGAAGCGCTGGGAGATGCTCTTCCAAGGGCCGGCTGGCAACCCGCTACCGACAAAAAATTGGCCCATGGGCCTGGCGATCGTGGAGGAAAAAGGGCGCTTACGGCAGCGCCCATCTCGGATTCTTTGGATCGGGTTTCCTCTCCCAGGGGACCGGGAGGGAAAACCTTCCCCGCCCGCCGCGGGGCCCCCAAAAAAAATCTCTTTCCCCTTCTTTGAGAG
>Ga0163217_1002956_pt1 | contig 11147 bp, 11 predicted proteins | sample SynspAceP_FD_185933 | JGI IMG/M metagenome (GOLD analysis project Ga0163217, IMG submission 185933) | Saline lake microbial communities from Ace Lake in Antarctica - Synechococcus sp. Ace-P (PacBio error correction) | ecosystem: Environmental > Aquatic > Non-marine Saline and Alkaline > Saline ... | reverse complement strand
CCCAGACACTGCGTCAACACAACAGCGCTCATCCACGTTTGGACGGCGTCAACCGCCTAGTTATGGCCATAACCGGGCCGGGCAGGGACGATTTCTCACCTGGCGCAACAGTTACACGGGTTCTCGGAGTGAACTCCGGGTGTTAAGCAGACATAGGTGTAGTCCTTGTAAATTTGAGGGTGCAGCGGCTGATCAAAGACACCACCACCGATGCTGAGAATCACGGATAACGAACAGGGTGAGGGAGTCACGGCAGAGGCCAGATAAACACCAGCCAGCGATCGTAGGACACCGACTATTCGCCAGCCACGATGACCATGGCAAAGGTCGGGATTGATCAGGCGCTTCACCAGGCCGTTGGCCGATTGATAAGCGGTAGACCGACCAGTTCACGCCCGAAACTGGGCAAAATCGCCCAAGGGCGCCAGGATCTCGCCATGACAGCACGCCAGGCCAGAGGAAGACGGGCACAAACGCAACTCATGACGCTCGATCCAGAACATCACATGAAAACGCCGAACTGCGGGCAAGCCCCCGAGGGAAGGCTTCGGCGCTGTGCAATATTGTGCGGCAATCACGGCCCTGCTCCATGATCACACGATTGCTCCGCGGCGCCAGCCGCCACAACCGGAAGGCTCGACACCCGCAGATTCCCCGGGCGCCGTCGATCAAATACTGCGCTCGGTCAGTCTGTTTTTCACCAAGGGTCGTGCGATCAGGGCCAATCAGGAATCGCTCGAGCAAGAAAGGAGCGGCGCTCATGCTGGCCATACCACGCGAAACCTGGAGAGCACACCCCGCTAGTATTCCATCACCCACAAGGTCGCGCGCAGAGAATCACCAGCACCAGGAGATCCTGGGTGCGGGTCAGGGCGTATTATTCTTGAAGTCATCCTCATGGCCCTGCAAAAAGACCTGCCGGTGCGCTTCACAGGGCCCACAAGGAGCCGATCGGTGGGATCGGCCTGGGACTGATTTGGCATAACGCTATCACGTAGAGGGCACAGATTAATAGGCCACCAATCAGGAATTACCACCAGGCGCTTAGCATCAGCATTCAGTGACAGGATTATACCGCCGCATTGGCGGCAAAATGGGTCGCAAGGGATTAATGGTCGAGCCTACGCAATGCAAGCACCAATAGAATGTGCGCCACTGCCGGTAATCGCATCGTAGGCAGCGGCGATATCACCGGTATCAGAAAACGCGGAACCGCCATGGGTTTCTTCGGCCAGTACCGTTAGGGTGGTACACCGGTGGCGAAACAGCGTCATAGGGATCGGGATCATCCAGTATTTGCATGCCCCTTGAGCCGGCGACATTTGCGCTGCGAACTTGCCGGTCGTATCGATCGCACCCGTCCATTGTAGACGCCGAGAAAACGCAGAAAGGAGCACGAACAACGCCACGGTCAACGGCGTTGGCAACATAACCTGTCAGGAGCGTAAGAGCGCAGCGTCGGGGCCAGACATAATCACGGAAACCTGCGGGTTGGCCTCAACCTGCTGATAGGTACGGGCGCGAGCTTCGCGGCCGACGGCTCTCGTTCAGGACCCGGTGTGCTACTTCCGCCGGGAATCCAGGTCAGCGCAGCGACGAAATGATTTCAGCACATACAGCAAATGTATAGGCCGTGGGAAAGCGGGCTGGCAGATCCTGTGCGGGGCGGTTTTCAGGCTGTTCCTGTGGCGCTTCGTCAGTGCTCTCCTGCTATCAATCACCCGATGCCGGTTGATGGCAGCATGAACGCTACGCATCACGTCCATTAACAGCAGCATGGCGCGTTAAAGCGATCTGGAGATGAATGCAGATCAGCTTTTGGGCATTGATGCACTTGCCCCCCGGGCTTTCAGGGGCTTGAGCAGGGAGGCGGTTTGTCGGCGATCATCAAGGTGGGGCGAGCAGGTATTGCCGAGTTAATAGTCGGCATGATCGACGCATCCGACCACGCGGACCCGCGCAGGCCATGCACGCGCAACTGCTCGTTCCGACGACGGCATCCGCCCTGGCCGCATGCGCAGGTGCCGACCGGATGAAAGCCTGGTTGTTGCCAATCTTGCGCGGCGGCCTGGCCAGATCGGCTTCACTTGTAAGATCTGCACCGGCAGATATTCCTCGGCTTGGTATTGCGCCAACGCAGGGATTGCCCGCGATGCGCCGGGTAGGCGGATGGCATCGGCAAGCACGGCCCAAGATCGTCCGGATGGCTGAGTAATTTGGGCTGAATCAGCGGCGGGTTGCTGGGGAATCAGACGCTGGCGATTGTACCCGACCTCGGCTCTTGGGTCGCCAGATGCAGGACCGATTGCAGGTAAATGCTGGAAACGCATGCAAAGGCTCACCAAGCGCTCCAGCGACAGCGGCCGTACGTGAATACTGCAGGTTGGCTGAAAGCCTGACGGGATCCGATTTGGCAAAAAGCGCCGAGCTGGCTTGAGCGCCATCGCCAACGGCCCGGACGGTCAGTGCGTAACGCCAGGCCATACGCGCCCTTGGCGAGCAGAGGTCGAGGCCATCTGTTCAGGGTCTCGACGGCATGAACCTTGTATTAGATCAACGGACTGCAGATTGATCTGCAGGTTCTCGCCCACGCCAGCAGCTCATGCCGCACCGGCAACACCAGGTGACTCAAGAAGGTCGCGCGGCCCGATACCCGAGCGCTGCAATAACGCCGGTGGAGCCTATGGCGCAGCGCAGAGGATCACTTCCCGGCGTTTTTGCGGCTATTATTCCATTCACTGTATCCTGATACGCAAACACCACGCCTGTGCCGCACCTGCGGTGCAGGTCAGGGTCTGCACTCGGCACCAGTCAACCACCGTGAGATGGCCCGCTGGCTCGCGCGGGAGTCATGAAACGTTCTTGGACGCATTCCAGCGAACGCCGCAGTTTTCTGACTTGACCTGAAAGTAGCTGCAGCCTTCGTGTTCGCCGGTATTGAAATCATTCAATGGCAGGAATACCGCTCTCGCAGGCAGCCTTGGGCGAAAAATATCAGCCAAGGCCAATTGCATGCCGCCTGTGTCTCGACCGCCAACTCGCCCTGATGGCCATGAAACTCGCGGGGCCGCCATGATGGTTCTCCGACTTGATAAAAAGGGCAACACCCATACCTTTCCAGCTCCAGCCGGTATTTGCCCGCTGCCGCCCAGCCACGTAATCGCTTGGCTTGGGCCACGCATTTAGATCATTGCGTTCGATATGATGAGCTACGCCAGCACCGTGCGTGCGGATTAGCCAGGGAGCGTCCGTTCAGGCGGCTTTCGGGTTCGGTTTATCGCACCAGTCGGTACTCGCGGGATTGCGATGCAGAAAGGTAGCCAACCGGATAATGATCACAGCTGATTATCACGGCCGCCCGCTTCCAGCAAGCAGCACGTTTGACCGCCGGGATTCAGCGAGAGCTGTTGGCAGCAGGCAACCCGCCGACCAGCACCGACGATGACTTAATCGTTATTCGGACAGCAGCTGGCATGCATCATCAACTCTTGTTGTTTGAGTCGATGGTGCCAATATTCAACTGTCAGAGGTGAACCAGGCCGCACTGTTGTGTTCTCGAACGTGTTATGCGGCTGGACATGTGTGGACCATCGGTTGCAGCGTTCTGGCGGGCGCCGGAATTCGTTGTATCCAGGGTATAGGCAAGCAGCACCCGCTGATGGTCGGATCGCCAGACCTTGGGGATCTATATTTGAAGCAATCGCATTTCCAGCACCTTCATGCTGCGGGCAGTGCAAGGACCATTTTTCAGATGCGCGTTCACGACAGGCGCTTGGGCTGGATCAGGCTGGAATTTCACCATGGAAGCCGGCTCCGGGAATGTGCCCCACGGCCGGCTTCGCGCAACTGGCCAGCAAGCTCCAGATTGCAATTCGGGACTAGGCACAGTTCGCCATCGGAAGAAGCCGACGGTCAGATCCTCAGCGCTCAACTGGCGCCGCACTTCGCATCAAAGGCTTTTCCGGAACGCTCGATGACGCCGGGGGCAAACGACAGCCAGCGGCCATCGCTATGCGCCGCCAAACTTGCTGTATTCACCCTGGCTGGGGTCGAGCCGCGTACGATCTCAGTGCGTCGCGGCACGTGCAGCCCGCGGGGCACAGCAAGCGCCGAGCCTTTCATCTCCGCCAATTACCGATCAGCAAAGGCAATGACTTGGCGGTGTACTTTGTACTTCAGGCGCGAAGCCGGAATGCCGATCACCCCTGTGCCAAATCGGGCATCGAACAGACACAGGCCAAAGGGCAGTCTTCCTCCAGCGACGGTCATTAGGTCGCCAGGGTAGCCCAGGGCGCCTGCTGCTGCATATGCCCGTTGCGATGGATTTGTGGTCGCGGTTCAGGGCTGTCCAGTTTCAAGCGGGCGAGTATCGGGGCCAGGATCTTCGTCTCAGTCGCAGGGGCATTCGATGCCCAGGCTCATGTGCATTCAGGGCGGCCAGCGGAGCAGTTCAAGCAGCCGCCCGCATAAAGGCCAGCATCAGTCCGAACCGCGTTCGTGGGCGACAGCCACTTTGCCAGTAGCGCGCGCATACCCGGGCGGCAGCGGCCAGCGCGAACCGCGCCACCCTGGTGCACAGAATACGATATTGGCATCCGTTGGCACCACGTCTGCCACGTGCCAGCGCTTACCAGATCGAGCAAACTCACCAGATTCGGTTCAGCCGCCAGGGTAAAACCAGCGTCCTCGCGCAATGCGGCACGCAATGCCTCAAATACATAGAAGATCCACGCGACTCGGCGAGATGCCTTGCTGGGGAATGCACAGCCAGGCTGGCTGGGATTGGACGATGGCGTCGGCTGCCGGCAACTGCTCGGCGGGTAAATGATGATCGGTGAACCACCACTGGAGGCCGGCGGCCTTGGCCGCAGCCACCCCGTTCGATATGAGGATGCCGTTATCCCACAGTGGACCGCCCCTTGGTGTGAGCGGTCAACGCCACGGGACTATTTCAGGGCGTTGAGCCGTAGCCGTACTCGAAGCGGATTGGGGACCAGATAATCGACGACGCGGCGCGAGTGCGCGCAGGCCAGCACCCCAACTACTGGGCGGTGGCGCCGGTCACAATCGAAATCGCGACTACCAGAATGGGCTGCTGCAGACGCAGCGCTGTCCATCAGCAACCCTGCCGCATCGGGCATGCCCTTGACAGATCAAAGGGCAGCCAAAGGCCTGCAGAGCTTGTCCAAGATCCGCCATGGAGCTGACGCGCGTGCGGGATACAGGACGGCTCAACACAGGGGCGGAAGATCGCACCAGGACGGGCAGTGCTGGCAGGGGCACGGGGCGAGACTCGATACCCGCAGGGGTTATCTTTCTCCCCCATCAACATCCAAGCGGAGCAGTTCTGCTGGTATATCTGCCGTGAATACGCACACCGGTCAAGTAAATCATACACGCCCCAGTCGGATGCTGCGGTGTGGCAAAGGCTTTCAGCCGCGCATCCAGTGGTTTCTTGAGGCAGGGCTGCATATTGCAGATTCTTCAACCGGCTACTGCGCGGACCAGCACATGGGCTGCGCCCAGGACGCTGGGGTATTACCGTAGCAGGCAGCGACACCCGCTTCAGCGCGCCGAGCACCAGGTTCAGGCGCTCGGCATCGGCGACCCACTTCATCCAGTGCTCGATTCCGTCTCAGGCTTTTGGCCAGAGCGGCCGGCTCATCCAATTCGGATATGAAAACCCGCGACCAAACCGCCAGGCGCTCCTGATACCAAAGAGCGTAAGCCAGCACGCGGCTGGATATGCGCTGACCGGTTTTCGACGGGTTGTGGGCAACCGGTCATGCGCAGTTGTTCATATATCCCGCGATCGGATAGTCGGTGAGATAGGTTAACCTTGTAAAGGGTTAGCTTGCTGGGGCCATGGCAGTGGTCATGTGCCTGATCCTGATTGGCCCGCAGTGTAACGCAAAAAGGCTTGGGCGCCCGACGCTCGCTCTTGTTGCCTGCCGGCCTTCTCCAGCATAGCGGCAACGACATGCAGAATGAACAAGGCAAGGGAAGGTCGCCAGCAACACCGGTTGCTTCATGACCGAGACACCACTTGCCACACCCATCGCCGCGGTGAAGCCAGATACCCGCTCGGTGGTTAGGACCTTCACTTCGGTCAGGTTATCGCTTTTGAGAATTGCGTGCCTGGCACAGAGGAAACCCACCCCGGCCACAACGCCTGAATAACGCGGTCATCGCATCAGCCAGGGCCCCCCTTGATCGGGCCTGATGTAGAACAAGCGCAGCCCCCAATGCCACCAGCATATGGGTGCGTATCCCGGCGGCATGTCCTGAGATTCCCGTCGTAACCGGGAGGCAAAAGCCGCCAAGAAAAGCGCTAATACGGTCGAAGGGGTTTAACCCGGGTGGCCTGTTCGATATCGGACAGATCAGAAAAACTCGCTGACAGCAGCGTCGCATTTCACTTCCATGCAGACATTTTACGGGCATCCATTATTGGATTGTTGTGCTGATTTTGAGTACGGCGGATATAAAAAGGTTTTACGGGCGCCTTGAATGCCAGACATCGAGTAGGGTGAGGCGGTTGACCGCCCCATCCCTTCTCACAGAACCGTACGTACGGGGCCTCGTATACGGCGTCTGTAAAATTTATCCCAAATATCGGGACACCAGGGAGTTTCCTGCTCTCTGAGTGCTTAGGGTCGATTCAGCCCCAGGTTTCGTCGTGGCAACCAGCGATTGGCACTGGCGTAGCTTGCCAGGACTGCGCCATTGCGCAAGTTATGCATTCGGATAAACTGAAACGGCGGGACGGCAGGCCCAGTGTTTCAGTCGCCGGTGCACAGGCGCGATGGGCGTCTTCCACTGTTTTCAGCTGTAGGCAGCGTAACGCCTGCGTAGCCACCCCTCAACTGCTTCATTACCCGCGTACAGTTTGGTGACCCTGTAAGTTAGTGATAAGCCACGCAAGCCACGGGTTGGAGCTCGAGCGATGATGCTGCCCAGATCTTGCCCGAGTTGCGGCGGGTCATCCACTTAGCTTGGGCTTTTCAGGTCCCTTCAGCTTCTTTATCTGGATGCGCGTATTAGCACGAGAATGGACTACCCGAGGGAAGTGGGATACCTTCCGGCTGGGTGCCGATGGGTCTGCTGCGGTTGCTGTCGCTTTCAGGTCACCTTCAAGGTTACCCCGTGGGCATGCGTTCAGCGCATTTTCGATTCTGCCGCCCGTTGAAGCCAACACAGGATCAGGATATCAATCCGCGTAGCGGGACGATCCGGTGACCCCGGCTTTCATGAACTTGATCGAAGGCATCCAGGCACTAGGACATTCGCAATCAGTGGACTGATTGACGCCGCATTGCGGGCCTGCCACGTCCGTAGGGCACTCGTACTGGTGTGTCCCCATCACGCGCTGTCAGGAACGTTCCAGCAGGCCCACACGTTTGCCATCGTCCACCCTTTCCGGTAACTGGCGCAGGATCAGGTATGGTCCAGCGGTGTCGAAGCGATTTTGGAACAGCAGGTCCATTCTCACTCACCCAGTGCACGCTGTAGCGGGCCGAATGAACAGTGCGCTTTGCTGATCGCCTGTGGGCGCTTGGCGGCCCGGGCGGTAAGCCAAGCTCGACGGTGGAAATCACCGTCGAAGATCGGTTTCCAGGCAGGGGTTTTTGACGCAGTGCTGTTGCACAAACGCAATGGTTCCCGAACATGTCGGTGATGCCCAGCAGCGTTCGCCCCGTCCTCCGGTTTCTTGCGAGTCACTCGGCGTTACCGGTTGAGCGCGGTTAGCGCTTCTCTTTCAGTTCGGACAAAACAGCACTCGACAGCTCCACCTCAGGTTCGCTTCGAACGCATTCAGGCTCTGCCCATCTATTCCGCGCACCCTTGGGGCGCCTCACGTGGTCTGAGCTTCATTACGGACTCGCTTGCGATAGCAGGCCGCCCGTACAGACTGTATAGTATTTCCTCATGCCCATTTGCTCTGTGAGGCGGTCCTTGCCTGTGCCGATGAATCAGCGGCTGGAATCTTTCCGTCATACCGTGCGGGTGCTAAGCGAGACGCAATCTGTCGCCCAGCATTGCTGTACTCCCTGTACAGAAGAGGCTTTCGCGCACCGTTCCCGGCTGGACTCCGTTCCTGTCTCCCCCGTCCCGTCGGACGGGCTTGTGCATCAACGCTGTCCCTCTTTTACAGGGGTCGTTGACCTGTTCAAATATTTACTTTCCGCCACTTCACTGCCGCTCCGGCTTACGCCTCGGCAGGGCCACCCAGCACCTCCGGCTCGGGTTGTCGTATCCGGTTTTGCCCCCACACGAGGTTACCTGGGCTTCACAGCCAGAAACTTCCATCACTACTACGGGCGTCATCTGCCACTCGCCCCCATTCACTGCCTTGGCTTTGCGCCTTGAGCCATACGCTCTTTCATGAGTCACGGGTCGGCCGTTCCCGTTACTGCCCCGGCTCCCTGCACGATAGACCGTCCCAAGGCACGTCAACAGCTGACGAGTATCGGGCTTTTGCGCTATTTTGCACCGCTTACCCCTGTATGCGCGCCGATCAGGTTCGCTGCGCTACGTCCATCGGGCTTCTTTGGCTTCCTTCGGGGACCCCACCGTTGGGGCCAGTGACGCCCTTGCCATTCAGATTGTCTTCCCTCGGTCGGGGTGATCTCCACCATTCTTTCAGGTGGACGGTGGCCGGCTTCGCCGACGGCAACAAAAAAACCCCATTGGCTAAAAAGCCAATGGGTGAAAGCGGATGATGGACCGAGTAAAAAAATCTGTTATCAGGCGGAATGGCTTTGGCTTTCTCTTCCCGAGCCCAAGGACGCCGGTTGATTGGCTATCGCCGCGAAAAAGATCGGGTGTAGATGGGCTTTCGCATCCTTGCCCAAGCAGCAAAGCCTTCATCGGCTTGCAAGAAAGCCAGCTTGGCGGCCAGAGTCCAACCGACTGCCCAAAGCGGCGGATGGCTTTTCAGGTGGGTTTGTAATGCTTCCAGCATAGTAATTTTTGCCAGCGCCACGCCATTACCTGCAAAAGCCTTTGAGCATCGCGGCATCACCGGAGAGAAAATGGCATCAAAGGCTATCGAGGGAGCCTTCCTGGACCATCTCGGCCTCCAGCATCTTGCCTTCAAGCGGCTTTTAACCGAGCCGCCGATGGGCGCTAAATTCAATTTTGCCATGTGGCCCCTCTCTTCAGCGCCGCCAGCAATGGCGGCGATGTCTGCGCCCGGGGACGCCTTCGCAAACAGAATCGCCACTTGCGCGATTGATTGCCAGATAGCAGTTCATCTGCTCACGCGGGGACGCTTCACGGTGCCTTTTTGCGCGCCCAGCCGCTGAGCCGGAAGGGCCTTGAAGCCACCTTCGGCCGGGCCAACTCGCTGAGGCCAGTGCATGTCGGATATTGGCGAGGTTCTCAGTTTCACATGACGCTCACGGATAACACGCGCTCACCTTGCCCAGCTCAAAACTGTAGGCGGCGATGATGATAGTGTTCTTTCTTCCGGATCGCTCATGCTTGCTCCAGACACCGCCTTGGGAGAAATGGTATCGCCAAGGATTCACTGCGCTTGCGGATTTTACTCGCGGAATCTTTTTCTGATAAAAACTCTCAACCGCCGCCCTCGGTGCCGCAGGTCTCCTGTCGGCCAGCCCATCCTATCGAGTTCGGGCTCGTAGGAGCCGGCCCTTGTGATGAGTCTGCCGATGCAGCGGCATCACGCTGGTGTTATGGAAACGGACAACGGGCGGTTCTTGTCGGCAAGCTCGTTGAAGTTGGGGACCGCCAGGGCGCCAGCAAAATGGGTATCGGTTATAAGAAAACAGGCGCCCTGTGAAGCAGCGATCGTTACTGAATCCAAATGCCAGGCACGATATGGCCAATGTGGAAAGCGGCCTGCTCGGTCTCGGCAAAATAGTTGTCCGGGGTTGCGATTCAAGGTCACATCTTGCCGGACTACCCTTGGACTGGCACCCAATGCCTCGGGGAATCAGTTTGTCGGATCGAACAGATCGAAAATCGAAATCTTTGTTCGTCTTCCTCTGGGCACTACTTGCAGCCCCAATTCCCATTCGCGGTATCGCATTCTGGATATCTTCCCAGAGGTGTCCTTTGCGCTTGGAATCCGGAGTCCTTGCCGCCAGCTTTTGCGCCTCATCCCAAACCATGGGTGAAAATTACCCCAGAAGACCGCGGACGCAATGAAAACTTGGACGAACACCGACTTTGGCCCTCGGCATTTACCATCCGGAACGTATGCACGCCAAAGCCCTGCATGGCTCCCGGTACTTGGATGGAATAGCGCGATCGGACATGGTCCAGAGCACCATATGCGCCGACTTCGGGGCGTCAGGGACCACGAAGTCCGCAGAAGGTGTCGTGTGAGGCAGACCTGAGCCGGTGGGTATGCTCATTTATGCGCAGCCCGGGGTTCTCACCGCACGCCAAAAATCGGAAACTTATAATATTCACCAGATCGAAGTTGCCTTCGTCGGGTTTCGTCGCGAATTCTATATCGTTATCCAAGCCGAGCCTGGTCGCCTCTATATATGACGCGCATCACTGACGTTTTTTTTCCGCAGTGCGGGCGTCGTTAAGAAAATCGGCTTTGGGTCAACTCGCTCAGCGGCTCAGTAGACCTGAAATTGCGCTTTCGCGGCATGATCTCGTGATTCAAAAATTGCGCTGATTTCTCAGGCACTCGCATTGAAATCTTACTAGCAAAGCGGCCACGTTCGCCAGCTTTCAAGGTGTTTTTGATTATCCTCGCGATGCGCGTCTTTGGTATTAGTGGTAAGTCGCCTCGCCGAAGTGTCAGCAATCTTCGGCGAGCACTGTTCAATGCTGCTAGTGTGTGTTTGTTTTCTCACGGTCAGGGGCTATCTTGTCCTGCTAGTTCACTGATTTTCCTGGTTTGGGTTCGACATTATTTTTGAATATTGCTGCAGGCAGGCAACGCCACCGGGCAAAGGTTCTAACTATTTTTTGGAGGTGACTATGCGATTAGCTCACCCAAACATGGCCGCAGGAAAAGACACTAAATAGGCTTGAACAGCACCCTGCTTTTCCAGTCCTAATAAGGACACGAAGCGGGACCATTCAGGGCAGGTGACCCATGACCCGTGGAAGCAAGAAAATATACCGAAAAGCAGGAAGAGGACAGCAAGACCGACTATTCT
>Ga0163217_1001696_pt1 | contig 11149 bp, 13 predicted proteins | sample SynspAceP_FD_185933 | JGI IMG/M metagenome (GOLD analysis project Ga0163217, IMG submission 185933) | Saline lake microbial communities from Ace Lake in Antarctica - Synechococcus sp. Ace-P (PacBio error correction) | ecosystem: Environmental > Aquatic > Non-marine Saline and Alkaline > Saline ... | reverse complement strand
GGCCTCCTCGATATCGGTCTTCGCGCGCATGATGACGAGCCACGCCCGGTGGTCAGTCCCTTGCGGGCTTGCCGGCATGCCCATGATCAGGCACCGGTGGGAAAAATCGGGGCCCGCGGACGATTTCCGAGCAGGGCTTCGTCGTCGTATCAAGCGGGTTCGTCAATGACGGCGAGGTCGCGTCGATTCGACTTCCCGAGATTGTGCGGCGGATTTCGTGGCCATGCCGACCGCGATACCGCCGCCGCCATTGACCAGCAGTTGCGGGGAACTGGGCCGGGCATGGAAACTGTCGGCTCCTTGCTGCGAACGTCATACGTGTCCTGGAAGGGACGTGTCCTTGTCGATATTCGGCGAGCAGGTAGGTTGCCGCTTGGTCATTCCGGCTTTCCGTGTAACGCATGGCCGCCCGCCGGATCATTGTCGATCGAGCCGAAATTGCCTGGCCATCGACCATTGGCAGGCCATTCGAGAAGGGGCTGGGCCAATGCGGCACGAGCGCGTCATAGATTCGCGCTAGTCGCCATGCGGTGGAAGTTACCATCACGGCGCCGACGATATGCCGAATTTCTTGTACGGCTTGCCGCCGTGTTTGCCGCCGACCTGCATGGCGTAGAGGATACGGCGGTGCACCGAGCTTGAGGCCGTCGCGCACGTCGGCCAGCGCGCGGGCTGACGATCACCGCTCATCGCATAGTCGAGATACGAGCCTTTTCAGCTCGGATTCGATGGAATTGCTCGAGTTACGTGCCGGAGGGACGGGTGCCCTGACTCCATTATCGGGGGTTTTCTGGGCTCGTCCGGCGGCGCTCGTGTCGTCACTCATGTAAGGGGGTTGCTGCGTCTTTCGGTATTTCGTACGCGGGGGACTCATGGCCCGAAATCGCCTATAATTTATTTGAGAAAAACTCTAGCAGGCAGGGGGCAGGAAAGCCACCCTTTTGGCGGTGTTTTGGCCAGTTGGGCGACGGTGACTGGCCCTGCACGGAAAAACACCCGGACATATGCACGAAAAAACCCGGATATTGCCGGAAACATGACGGAAAACGCGCCGGATTGAATTGGCGCGGACGTCCTTTTGATTGCTTTGTTACGCCCTTGCTAGATCCATGACGGGTTGAGAGGCGCGTGCGGCCATGATTCGTTTGACATTCGAGCGAATTCCAGGGCTTCCCGGCGCTGATGTATTGCGTTGTCGGATCGGGCCGATCGGGCTCGCGCTGGCCCACTCCTGTGTCAACGCGGGCCTGAAGCGTCCTGATGCGCGAATCGGCGATTACTGGCCGGAGGAAGCAAAAGAACGACCTTGGCAAGGCCGGGCAAACTCGATACCGCCCATCACGTGCCCCTCGAGAGGGCTGCTTGCCGCGCACTGGGCGGGCAATTCCTACCAATGGGGCGGAGCGCTGCGTGCGTTCGCCCGATCGATTTCAGGCGCGCCGCTGGATCGAAAATTCGGGTTGGCCGATCAGTGCGGAGACCGTGACGCAGTGGTATGCCGATGCGGCGGGCTTCCTGCTCTTGCCGGGATGACTCACCGACACGCCCCTGTGGCCCACAAATGGCCGCGTGCGCAGGCGACACACTTGGAGAGCTGGGTCGCCAACCCGAACATTGCGCAGTCTACGATGACTGGCTGAAACCTGCGCCCGACATCTGCGTGTGCTGGGATGCCACGGTTGTGGATTTCCCGGTTTGACGCAAAAACCGATGCGCGGTCGAGGCGGTCACGGTTTGCCACCGGGTCGTACGCGCACGGACCTGCCCGTTCAAAAACCGTCATCGTGGCGCGCAGGCGGTGTCCAGACGCCGCGCCTGCCCTGGGCGGCGCAGCTGACACGGCCCCAGGCCTGTTTCGGCGGCGTGGATGGGCCGCTGGGCGCTATTTACATGGGCCATTCAGCGGGGCAAGATCGCCGAGATCCACGCTGGCCGGACCCTGGCATCCGACGGTTTCTCGACTACGAAATGGACGGCACGGGTTCAAGCGCCGGCGCATCACGCTGACCGAGCCGAACAGCGGGCGCATCGCCTGCCCCAGATCCACGTTCAGCGCCGGCAACCCGGTGGGTCTACGATCCGCCGCACCGCAACGGTGCCCGTCGGGGCCATCTTGGATGGTCCTGTCCTCGCCGCTGGGCAACCGGTTCCTCAACGCGCCGCTGCGGCCGCCTCTATCTTCGGCGAGAAAAACAATCGGGTCCTGTCACATGCGCGCTGGGAACATAATCCGGTTCGCCCATCGCTACCGGGGTTTGGCGCGGTTCAAACGTGTTCCGGCAGAGTACCTGCAAAAGGCCCAAACCGGCCATCGGTGTTCCTGAAAAGAAACCGCAAAGGGCCGCTACACGCGTACTTCATGGCGAACAGACGCCTTCGCCAGAAAAACCGGGTGCGCCTGTCGTCAGACGTGGACGCGTTGGGAAATGCCGCGCGTGGCGATCGAACTCGGACTATTCACTGTAGACGCCGACGCGTGGCTTGGGGGCGCACGCGATTCCGCCGAAAGCGGTGGCCGAAGCCGGGCATCGGCCGATCGACTTTCCGGCCGAGAAGATGCGCGCGGCCGCTGCCATTGCAGCAGGCCGGGGCGGCCTTTGCATCCAGATCGGAACCACCCGCATGTCCACCGACCCGAAGCATTGGCGTGGTGGACACCGACTGCCGCGTGCACGGCATGCAAACCTCACTCGCCTCGGACCTCGGTGATGCGACATCGCGGCCACGCCAAACCCGACCTTTGTGGCGTTGGCGCTCGCGGTGCGCCTGGCTGCACATCTGGGTGGCCCCGTTGAAGCCTTGAGAACGCACGACCTGAGAACCAGACGGATAAAACGGATGCCGCGACTGCGCCGGCAACGGGCAGGGCGCATCCTCGTCACTGGCGCTTCGTGGGAAAGATCGCCAGCACGTTGTCCGCCAGCTTCCTCGACCACGGGCCATCAGTCGTCGTGCGCTGACGTCCAGCCCGAACCGCGCGGTGGGCGCGGAGCCCGAGCGCGATGTTGTGTGCGCCGCCGATGACTTGGCGCGAGTCTGTCGATTTTACAAGACCCACGTTCCGAGGCTGCCGATGCGGTTTCATCCATCTCGGCGCCGAAATCTGGCGCAGCGACCGGATGGGAGCGGGCAATGTCGAAAGCACGGCGGCGCTCCCGCCAGCGCTGAGCCGCCGGCATTCGCAGCTTCGTTTTTGCCAGAGCTATCGCCGGTCTATGGTTCGCCGACGCGCGCCGAAGGCCGACGAGGGACACGACCCGCTGACCCCCCAACCCATGACGTGAAGCCGGTATCGCGGCACGGAACAGCATTCGCCGCCTATGGGCCGCAGCAAGGGAAAGCCGAGGACGCGATTGCCCGCAGCGTGCGCGGAATACGGGCATTTCGCCGTGGTGCGGACCCACGGTTCGTCGCGACGTGGACGACATTGCCGGGCGGTGAACATGAAAACCCGCTGGTCAGAGTATCGGCGCGAAAACGGCATACGCATTTCGTCTAATCCCGACGTGCGGCCGCGATGATCTTTGGTTGATGGAACGCGGGCTGTCGCCAACGGCAGGGCTGCCGGACGGTCGAGACGTTCAACCTCTCTGACGAGACGGGATAGGACACATCTACAGCGGTTTGTACAGCCGGCTGAAGCCCTTTTCAGGCGTGGCGGGATTGGGCGCGAAAACTGGGCACCCTCTCTTCGTGTACGAACCTGTTCGACCGCCTGAAATCAAAGAGCCTTGTACGCGCTGCCACTGGCCGCTGCGTCTTCCCGGCCACGGCGCCTGCATGCTTGCGGCTAATTCGCCACCCGTTGGCATTGGCGATGCGAGCGCCTTGCCGTTGAGCGGATTCGCGGAGCTCTGACGGCGCTACCATACCTATTCGCGCGGGCAGCGCCGCCGAGGTCGGACAGGCGCGCAGGACGACAGCCTTCGCGTTTCGCACGTTCGGCCTGCGGTTCGCCAGTGTCCATGTTTTGAAGGCGAAGGCATAGGTGCGGGGGGCGTTCACCCGTCGTCTCTCCAGCAGCCGACATACCAGCCGATATCAGTTTCGCCTTCCACCCATTTCCAGCCCGTTCCTTGCCGTTACAGCGTCCAGCCGGGACCGGAATCGGCCCCACATGGGCACGGGCGCGCTCTAGGTGTGCGCAGAGAGCGGCAGCATCCGGCTGCGAACAACTGGCCAGGAAGGCGGTCTTGCTCCTCGGCAGAGACCGCCAGAGGGCCTTTCAGCCAGTATAAGGGACGACCACGGTCTTCGGCGCGCCGCCCGTATCTGCGTTGCCATAGTCAAAGGCCGCGAAGCCATCCCTGCAGCGCGGCCGAGCCGATCCGCGGCGTTAACAGGCCTGATAATCCAGACGTCGATCGCGTGTAGGCCGAGGCGGAAATCCTGCGGTTTCGTTCCAGCCGTCGGCAAAGCGTTTGACGCCAGTCCCACTCAAAGACCTTCGTCCGGGCCGGACACGGCGCCGGTTTCCAGCGCCGATCAGGGTGGGGAATTTTCGAGTCGAGGCGGGGGTGAAGCGCGCCTTTGCCCGTTCAGGGTGCTGATCCAGGTGCGCTGATCCTCCAGACGGTAGACGACCAGAGTCGAGCGTTTTCCGGGTCAACACCGGCACCGCCACGCTGGCACTCAGGGGCGGCGGCCGGGTGAGTGTTCATGCAGGCGGCCAGGCCCACGACGCCGCCAGGCCAGAGCCAGCCAGTGCATGCGCGAAGAAAGGGCTCCTGCGTGCACGGTGTGGGCCTCCTAGAACGGATTTTCGTTCGTCGAGATCCCTGGCTGAAGCTTTCGGCCGGACCAGCTCATCTTGCGGGCGACTGCCTTTGCTGTTCGCCAAAATCATTTGCCGCCGGAGGCGGGCGCTGCCGCGAGGCACCGGCGCTGTCAAGGCATGGTGAGCGTTGCTGCCGAAGCCGCGCAGCACGACTTCGGCGTTGTAGCGGTCCTGGCCATCCTTGTCTGCCATTTGCCGGGTTTCCAGGCTGGCCTCAATTATAGAGCTTGGAGGCCCTTCTTGACATAGTTCTGGACGACGCGGACGAGCCTTCCGCTCAGGATCGAAATCCGGGTGCCACTCGTCTTTTCCTTGCGCTACCCGTGGCCTTGTTTTCCATGTCTCGGGACGTAGCAACGTGAAGTTGCAACCTGGCCCGCCATTCTGGGGAATTGGCGGGATTTCCGGATCGCTGCCCACATTACCAACAAGAATGACCTTGTTCACTGATCCTGCCATTATCCATCTCCCTCAGGTCTTTGTTTCTGTATCGAATCTGTTCTCTTCTACCGCGACCGGGCCCGCCGTCGCCTCCCAGCCGTTTTTCCCACAGGCCGGGATTAAAAAAGCACGAGTCACAAATTTCACACTTGTTCTTTGGTCAAGCTGGACTCACGCCACACATAGAGCCTAGCAACACGCCAGTCCGGGTTTTTTTTTTTTTGCGCCACGCGTAACGAGCTTCTGCATGGCCCGATTAGAATCCCCTTTCAGCGCGTGCGCGGAAGCCAAGGAACACAATCTCAAGAATATCGACGTGGATATTCGCGCGCGTGAGCTTGGTGCGTGATGACCGGCCTGTCAGGGCTCGGGCAAAATCCTCGCTCGCGTTCGAACACATCTATTGCGAGGGCCAACGACGCTATGTTGAAAAAGGCCTGTCGGCCTATGCGCGCCAGTGTCCTCGGAACTGATGCAAAAGCCGGACGTTCGAAAGCATCGAAGGCCTGTCGCCCGCCATCTGGATCGAAGCAGAAGACGACCACGCAACCCGCGCTCGACGGTCGGCACCGTGACGAGATCTACGCTATATGCGCCTGCTGTGGGCGCGCGTCGGCATTCCCTATTCGCCGGCCACCGGCCTGCCGATGAGAGCCAGACGATCAGCAGATGGTCGACCGGACGATGGAGGCTTTTGCCCGAGGGCACGGCCGCCATCTAACCTGCTGGCGCCGATGAATCGGGGCCGCCAAGGGCGAGTATCGCAAGGAATTCGGCCGAACTAGCTCCAAGAAGGGGCTACCAGCGCGTCAGGTGGACGGCGAAATTCTTCGAACTGGAAGACGCGCCCAAACTTGGACAAGAAATTCAAAGCATGACATTGATGTCCGGGTCGACCGCGTGGTCGTTCGCGAAGGCATGGAGCAGCGCCTCGCCGAAAGTTTTCGAGACGGCGCTGGGCCTGGCGCAGGGCATTGCGCTGGCCGGAATATGCCGATGATCGAAGAGGCGAGACCGAGCGAAGCGGATCACCTATAGCGCCAATTTCGCCTGCCCCCGTGTCCGGCTTCACGATCTCGGGAAATCGAGCCGCGCCTGTTCTCGTTCAACAACCGTTTCGGCGCCTGCCGAACCTGTGATGGGCTCGCCAACCAGTTGAAGATCGATGCCGACCGGATCGTGCCGGACCAAGACCTGGACCTGATTTGACCGGCGCCATCGCGCCCTGCGGCCCCAAGCGGGACATCCCCCTACCAGACGTCAAGAACACTGCAGGCCCTGTCACGCATACCGGTTCGACCTGAGGAAGAAGTGGAACCAGCTGCCGGAAAGATTATTCCAGCAGATGATCCTGCACGGCACCGGCGAGGAAAGAGGTCAAGTCATCTATGATGACGGCATGCCGCCCGCTATGAGGTGAGAAGACGTTCGAGGGCGTTGATCCCGAACCGTCGAACGGCGCTATCCGAGGACGGACTCTGCCTGGTGCGCGAGGGAAGTGGCGAAAGTTCCAGTCGCAGCGCCATGCCCTGCCGCTGTGGCGGCAAGCGCCTGAAGCCGCAGGCGCTGGCGGTGAAGATTTGCCAAGCTGGATATTTCGGACGCCGCCCGAATTCTTCGATTCAGGGATGCGGCGACTGTTCAGCAAGGTCTCGAAGGACGTGACCAAGCAGCAGAACGAGATCGCCAGCCGCATCCTGAAGGAATCAACGACCGCCCTGAACTTTTCCTCAATGAGTCGGCCTCGAAATTACCTGACGCTCAGCCGCGCGTCCGCGCACCTTGTCGGGCGCGAGAGCGGCAGCGCATCCGGCTGGCCAGCCAGATCGGCTCGAGGCCTGACGGGCCGTGCCTCTATGTGCGGACGAACCGAAGTATCGGCCTGCACCAGCGCGACAATTGCCCGCCTGCTGGAAAACGCTGAAGCCGGTTGCCGAGACCTTCGGCAATTCCGTGATCGTGGTCGAAAACATGACGAGGACGCGATCCTGACCGCTGACCACGTCATCGACATGGGACCCGGCGGCCGGCATTCACGGCGGCGAGATCATCGCCCGAAAGGGACGCCAGCGAAGTGCTGGCCAACCCGAAAAAAGCATGACGGCGGACTATCTCAACCGCACGGCGAGATTCCGATCCCGAGCGCCGCCCGGTTCGAGAAATCGAACGCAAGATCACTCTGAACGGGCGCGACCGGGAACAAGGGCTCAAGCAATTGTTCCACCGCGACGGATCCCGCTGGGCAGCTTCACCTGCACACAGGCGTGTCCTGCGGCGGGCCAAGTCGACACTGATCATCGAGACGCTTTACAAGGCGCTGGCCGCAAGCTGAATGGCGCCTCCAGCCCGCCGCCAGCCCTTGACAGCCTTGAGGCTCGAATATCTCACAAGGTGAATCGACATTGACCAGCCCGATTTCGGGCGCACGGCCGCGCTTCGAACCCGGCCACCTATACCGGCGCCTGCGGCCCGATCCGGCGACTGGTTCACCGGCCTGCCGGAATCCAAGGCGCGCCGGCTACAAGGCCGGACGGTTCAGCTTCAACGTGAAGGGCGGGCGCTGCGAAGCCTGCCAGGGCGACGGCGTCATCAGATCGAGATGCACTTCTGCCGGACGTGTATGTCACGTGCGGAGACCGCAAGGGGCAAAGCCGCTACAAACCGGGGAAACGGCTGAAGTTCTGTTCAAGGGCCAAGTCGATTCGACGTGCTGGACATGAATGTGGATGACCGCGTGCGAAGTTCTTCTCGCGGTGCACGCCGCCATCGCATTCCAAGATGAGACCGCTTGGTGCCAGGGTGGGGCTCGGCTATGTGAAGGTCGGCCAGCAGGCGACGACGCCAGGCGGCCGAGGCGCAGCGTGTGAGAGAGCGCGCGAGAAACTTGGCCAAGCGCGCGACGGCCGCACACTATACATCCTCGACGAGCCGACGAGCGGGGCCTGCACTTCGATGATGTGGCGCAAGCTGCTGGAAGTGCTGCACGAGCTGGTCGATGCGGCAATACGGTGGTCGTTGATCGAGCATAATTCTCGGACGTCGTGAAGACGGCTACTGGGTGCTGGACCTTGGGCCGAAGCGCGATTGGCGGCGCAAGCTGTCGCAGGCCGGCACCCCGGAGCGCATTGCTGCCAATACCGACAAGCTGGGACCGGGGCAAGTTCCTCGCCGAAAACCTTTCCGCCGGCACGACGAGCGCCGCGCCGCGCGCAACAAGCGCGAGCGGGCGACGACGACGCCCCAGCTCGCCAGAAGACGGGCAGCGAAGGGCACCTGCTCGCCAAAGAAAAGGCCAAGCCAAAGCAAGCGAGCGCCGCCAAATAGGTTCGACCTAGACGAAACGTCTCGTCGATCGCCGGATCTGTCGGCCCATTGGCGATCTTCGAGGTCCGCGGCCGCCAGTGCGGCAGGCCCCGAAAAATGGTGCATCCAGCAGGCCCTGGAGGAAAACTGAAGCCGACCATCAGGACGGCCCCACGGAAATGATGATGCCGGGCGAACCATTCGCCGAGAAGATGGCTGACGGGATCATCCTCGAGCCCGCCCATCACCGGCATCAGCGCTGCGACCATGGACCACCGGCGAAGACCAAGTAGAGCACAAAGAAGCCACGAACATAATCAGCATCAGCACGTCCAGCTGCCCGACCAATGGTCCAGGCCTTGCCCTTGGCTCACGCCGCCAGGCTTGTCCGAAACTGGATTTGCTTTGCGTCGCGCCAACCGTGAGGGCGGCAGCAGGGCGGAAAACCGCGCCGCCAAGCCAGGAGCGCGAAAACCATGTAGGCGATGAACAGGACGAAGGCGAAGCAGCCCGCCCAGCGCGCGTTGCTGTTTGCCATCGCGGCCATGATGCAATCGTACCATAATCATGAGAATCATCCCGAGATAGAGGGCGATGAAACAAAGAGCCAAACCAGATCAGGGCCGACAACGCAGCAGGCCGCAAACTCGTCTGCCCCCAGCTGCAGAGCGAAAGTCTTTCTGCCCGCATCTGTACCGGCGCTGGTTCGCCCCTTCGAACAGCGATCCAGAAGGCCAGCGAGCGGAGGCATCAGCAGATAACTCAGAAGAAACGCGGCCTATCTGCCCCATCAGGCGTGCTCCATGCCGACCGGATCGTTCATCATGTTTCCGGATCGAAACATCAGCCCCCCCCCCCCCCCCCCCCCCCCCCCCCCCCCCCCCCTTCCGAACAGGGCGCCTTGAGCCAGAGAGTTACCGCAACACAGCAGGTAAAGCACCGCATAGGTTGCGCGTACTTGAGCAGGAAAACCCTTTTCGGGCCGGCCGGTGCGCCTGAAATTGGAACAGCGCATTGTCAAAAACTGATCGCAGATTCGTCTGGGAAATAGTACTCCTTACTCGAGTCGAAAAACGCCATGCCGCGCGGCGTCGGTCAACGCTCCCCGCGGATATTGGCGTGCGCGAAAGCGGCTGGGGCGCCTTGAAATTGCTGCCGGAGTGCGGACAGAACATGCTAGCGAAAAATATTAGAGCCCCGTCGGAACGAGGAAGGCTGCGAGAACCACCAGTTGCATGACCTCTTCGCTCGATTGCACGTTCCGAGAAGCGGGACATGAATTCGGCCAACCGAACTGGAAACGCCTGGGTCAACGACGCTGCGAAAACCAAATACCGCCGGCGATCGCGATAATGAGGAAGGCCCCCCAGAATGGGCCAGAATCGTCGCGCGAGACGTTCCACGCGTCGAAGAAAAACGAATTCTCCCGTCCTTAATCGTTTCATCGCGAAGCACGGCGAAAGGGCGCGTTGCGAGAAAGACGTTAGATCGGGAACAGCAGCAGCATTCAGCCGAGCCCCCAAACCACGGACGCGATGATTTCGTTTTTCCATACTGGCCCGCTAGACTTGACCGCTCCAGAACCTGATTGAAAGAAGAATTTCCTGCACCGAAAAAGGAACGAACAGCATGGGCAGGAAGGCACGACGATGTTGAGAAGGGCACAAAAGTCCACGACCATCATCTGCAATTCATCAGCACCCGAAGCCCGGAGCGAAAACAAATCGTTCGTCGCGGACATAAAGCGGTCGCTGGATGCGGCTTCGAATACGGCCCAACGACCCAGGGATCCGATCATAAACGTTTATCGCAATGGGCCAAGAATGGCATCAGGGTTGCGAAAACCTGCGTCCGATGACTTCACGGGCGGGCGGGCCTCACGAGGTTGGCATTCTCCAGTGCTTCGATCGCCTGGATGAATGTTCGAGAAATCGCATCGCGGCGACAGGAAACCACAAGCCACTTGCGTAAAAACAAGCACACGATGAGGGCGGCTACAACAAGTGGCATATATCACGGAACGGTTGCGAAAGTTGCGCTGCCGCGAAACGCCGGTTGGCAAAGCGCCCCGTCAAAACGAGAATTGTGGCTGTCAAACTCCCACCCTCCCAAAAAAGACTTGCGGCCAGACTAAAAAGCGCATTTACTCGACAGAGGCCAATCGCCGAAGCCTCCATCCGGATCGGGGCATCAGGCGCGGGAAGAAACGAGACCGCAAGGCCTGACCGGCGAAGATGAAACGGGCTGCGGAGTAGCAGATACGAAGGCGCGCCGCCCATGAATGACCGGCGGGGTTTGGTCCCGAGCCAAAGGTTGAGTGCGCCATTGATCGCCACGGCCAGGACCCGGAATGGCGCCACTTGCGTACCAGCGCGGCGAGGCTGAGGGCGGAAAGCATGCCCGGCTTTGTCCACGGCCATGTGCGGAGAACACCATGGTTTCGCCCGGCTCACCGTGGCCGCACCGACGAAGAGCAGGGCGCACCGCCAGTAAAGCAGAGCGCCCAAAGGGGCCAAGCGCGCAGGCGCAATAAGGAATACCGCGCCATTAGGCCCGTCGGGCAGCCATTGTTCCATAAAAACGGCCGGCCTGTTACGACAAGCGGGGGTGGCGTTTTTCCCGCCGCCC
>Ga0163217_1113528_pt1 | contig 11150 bp, 18 predicted proteins | sample SynspAceP_FD_185933 | JGI IMG/M metagenome (GOLD analysis project Ga0163217, IMG submission 185933) | Saline lake microbial communities from Ace Lake in Antarctica - Synechococcus sp. Ace-P (PacBio error correction) | ecosystem: Environmental > Aquatic > Non-marine Saline and Alkaline > Saline ... | reverse complement strand
GGCCCGAACAGGTGTGCAGGATCGAGTGCCGAGATCGCCGTGCAGATCCGTTAGATTTCCCGGTGTCGGGCTGAAAATTCCAAGGGCATTTCGTACCTTAAGTGCCCGTGCTGATGCAGGCAACTCTGAGGAAACTTGAGCTTTCATCACGCGCCACAGGAATGTGCGTCCCAGCTGAAGGCGAAAGATAATGTATGTAGCGTGCCGGGCGCTGAGCGGGGTCATTGGCCAGTGGAATGGGGGTCGTTGGTTGTGAGGCCCGTGGGCTCGGGATGACGCTGCGTCCGATCGAGCCATGTGTCAGTGGACACGGTTTCGATTGCCAGTGGGCTTGCTGGCGTTCTGTTGACGACCAATCACCCGGTGGAGTCGTATGCGCTCTTGCGCGCTGGCCAGCCCCCCGCGTCCGACCTGCGGTCGGCCCGAAACGCAGCTGTGATGGAGCTCTGACGCCTCGTCGCCGATCGCTGATTCTTAAACCAGGATGAGTGACGTGGCTGGGCCGCTAGTGATGGGAGATGTCAGTTGTCGGTTCGTGTAGGTGGGGCCGAGGACAGTGTCGTCAGGATTCGTGACGCCTTTGCGTTTCCGCCACGAGCGGGAGATCTGAGGATCCGGGACGCTTTTGTCCAACGAGGGCATTTCAGCGTTTGACCCTCACGAGTTGAATCAATGGATTGACAAATCCCGACTCAGCCTTCAAAAGGCTTGGGTGGCGCAGTTGGCACCCCGGTGAAGCCGTTCCGAGGGACAGCCGGGCCGAGGCACCCCGAGGTCCCCCGATGAACACCGGTGCACCCGTTCCGAGCCGCTGTATTTTGCCAGCCCGAAGGAGCGAAGTTCACCCCAGCGTTTACGCCGGCGGCCGGCAGCCGATCGCCCGTTAAGGGCGCTTGAACTCCTCAACCAGTGGCCGGGATCGGACACGCATTTGCCCCCCTCGGCTAGTGCGGGCCGCCCTTGGCGGGATCAGTTCCCCGGGTGAGCCGTCGGATCAGACTCCGGTTGTGCATCGGCAGTTTCGAGGAGTAGCCCCCTTTGCACTGCCGTGAGCTGTTCCCTGGTTGCATGGCCTGGGTGAGGCCGCACATCGTGGGGCGTTGCGGTGTGATGATTTGTAGACCTGGTTTATTGCCGTGCCGGGATCCCCAGGGTTGGGATCCCCCCAGGAGCGAGGGGTCTAGGGTGGTGGGTGGCGGTCGTTCCGGCGATGATGTGGGTGAGCAGTAGTACCCGAGTTCCGGAGAGGGGCCCGGGGCAGGGCGCCCACCATGTAACCGGCGGAAGACCGAAGGTGCCCGCCATAGGGATCAAGACTGCGTGGTCCCGCGATGCCGTTGAGGTCGCGCATGGCTGTGCGCAATCCGAAGTGCATGATGCCCGGTGTGCTTACGCCCTTCTGGAAGCGGTTCCTTGTGTCCCCGGTGAGCGTTGGTGGGTGGTCCGGCGGGCGCGATCAGTCGGGCAGGGTGGGGGCCGATGATTCAGGCAGTTGTGGAGTTTAACTGGGGAAGTGGCCGGCCTTGTAGCGGGTGAAGAGGCGCGTCGCTTCCCGCTGGGGGTCCCGACAGTCTCCTCGAATCGGAGTTCCAGTGGACGTACTGTGCGGTGGTGGCCAGGGTGGACGTCACCGGCTTAGCCGCTGCCGCGGTGATTGCTGGCCGTGGTCCCGGCGGTGGGGCTCCGAGTTGCCCGTAGTACCTCCCAGGCCGTGGGGTGGTGGCTCATCCCCGGCCGAGTGCCGGCGCCGGGCGCCCGGCCGGTGTTGTTTTGTTGAGCGTAGCCGATCGTGGTGGTCATTGTCGGCTGGGCTGTCATGGTGACGGCCTTGGGGTTCCGATCGCTGTGGTGTGGCGGCCAGTCTCAGCGTTGCTGGCAACGTTGTGACGTTGCCCGGTGGCTAGGGTTGGAGTCCTCGGTGAAGGAAACCAGTTGCATCCCGATGTGTGTGGTTGTCGTGTAGGGGGATCAGTTGCGGCGGTGGGGCCGGGAGGGTTTGGAGTGCTTGTGGAGCCGTCATGATAGTGTGAAAAGTGGTAGACCAGTGACCAGGAGGTTGATGGGGATGTGGGCTTCGGCGATCGAAGGCACGCGTTGGCCGTGCTGCCGGGGCGTTGGTCTCAAGCGGGTGCGAAGGTTTGGGTGCGGCGTTATTGGAGGCCACTGGGGATGTGAGGTTTCGGCGGTTTGAGCGGTCAGGTGGGAGGGATGGAATGCCAGCCGTGCGAGCCTGAGGCCGGCGTCCGGTGATTTCGGTTTGGGTTGTGGCTGAGCCTTGTCCGGGATAGGATTGGTGCGGGCATGGGCGGCCCTGGGTGCCCGGTTGGCTTGTTGCGGCTCATGCAGAAAGGGATGCTGTTGCTGGAGATGTGTCATGGAAGGGTGTCAGGAGGGCCGGCGATGGGATGGGCAGAGGGTGGGAGGTCCTCTGGGGAGCGGACGGAGGTTAGTTATGGCGAGGCCGAGGAAAATTGTGAGGAACCGGAGTTGGTGCAGACATTCCAATTTGAGTTCGTGCTGGTTGGAACGTAGTAAGGGGTCCGATTGTGGTATTGATGTAGGAGGCCAGGTTGTGTGATGCATCCGGCGCAGTCCCAATGGCGCTTGGCAGCGTGTCGGTCATCGATTTGGTGGGAATTTGATGGTTTGGTGGTCCGAGGGACTTTGGTGGTTTGTTGTTGTGTTGGCCTGGGTGTGGGCGTGGGATTCACGTATACCTGTTCCGTTCGCGAGGCATCGGCCGGGACAGAGCATGGATTCACGGCGGCGAGAACGGTGGGGGTGAATGTGTGGGCATCGAGGTCATGCGGTAGCCGCGACTGAGGATTGCGCGGGGGAGGGTTTGTCCGGGGTTTCAGAACGCGGCATTGCGATCCAAGCATTGTCCGATAAGGCGGCATGGCGTGGCGGGATCGTCATTGGGAGGAGGGCCTTGGGATGGCGAAGGCCGGGGGTGTGCGATTCGTGCGAACTGGCGTCGAGCAGGCGGTGGTAGGCGAATAGATGCCTGATGCGTTGGAGGGGGCGGCCGGATGAGTGCGGTCCGGTCCCTTGGGCGTGGATGGGCCGTAGAAGACGCTGTTGGTCCATTTCGGAGGCGGGTGAGATCGGGGATAGAGAAGGGTGGTTTCTATCCAGGCGGAGGAGGTGCGACAGTGGGGTTTGATGAGCGTGGGCCGTGCTGGGCCCACGGGATGGCGGCGTCCCGCGTTGGGTATTTGCGTCCGATTGCGGGGTAAGTTGATCGGGGCCGGCGGTTGGGGGAACGCATAAGTTTTATGATCGGGAGGTTAAACGTGTCAAGCCTTTCCATTTGGGGATGGTTTGCGTCGGTGTGACGCCGAGCTGTGACAGGAAGCCGGAGACCGTCATAGCTGCTTGTCTTGGATGTAGTACCGCTCAGGTGGTGTGTTTGGCGGATATGGTTCCGTGTCAAGTTTTAAGGCCATGCGTCGCGGTCGAGGGAGTGGAGCGGTCGTTCTGGAAAAATTCGTTCGGGTTAACTTGCGGGTGGTGAGTTGTAGAGATGGTTTCGGATCGTTTGTGAGACATGAGTGAGGCCGATTAGGTCTGTGTTCAGGGCTTGGCCCGTATGAAGGGTGACCGGCGGGGAGGTTGCGGGACGTTCGTGTTGGGTTTTGGACCCGAGTTGCGTGGGGGTTCCCTTCCCGTCAGGTTACCGACCTGATGGTTGCACACCGTTGGTCGGCTGTTGTGTCCCTTGAGATGGTTTGGGATGGTGCCCAGCGTCCCCGATCGTTGTCGCGCCGAGATGTCCCGTTGCAAGGTGTGGACAGCGTCCCAAGCTTCTAGTTGTTGGTTATTATCGTGAGAGACGCCGCCGATGGTGTCTTTGAGTGCGTGTGTTGAGACGCGTTCGCCGGTTTTTTTTTTGGTTGTGATTCTGCTTTGCTGTGATTGGGTAGGCGGTATTTTAAAAGTTCCGGCTGGCCTTGTGGCATGTCGGGTGATGGGTCAGGGGTGGCTGTTGTCCGAATGCTTCGTCACTGAGTTGGGGCTATGCTCGCGGGTCGCCGTGAGGCTCGGCAGGAGGTGGCGTCTGGGGCGTCCTGTTGCCGGGCCGAGGAGTTGGTCAACTGCGTCGTTCGCGTGGGTGGCGGGTGGGATCGATGCGTGGGACATGGCAGTGGGGATGCATCTGATGGGCAGCGGTGGACGTGGTGGCGGATCATGAGATGAGGTGTGAGGTGAGGCGGGGTGGTTGTTTTGTGGCATCGGAGTATTTCTACTGATGCGGCTGGGGTTGCCGCCGCCGGTGGAACTGCAGGCCGTTGTTTCGAGGGTGCAGAGTTCTTTTACTTGAGGGGAGCTGGGTGTGGTCTGGGCGTGCTGGTTGTGTAGGTGGCACGGGTCAGGACGTGCTGTCCCGGTCCTGGGTGAGGGGGTTCTTGGCCAGTGAACGCGCCTGGCGGCTTAGAGCGATCTGGTGAGGCGGGCGGTGGCCTGTGAGCGTGGGGATCCGAGTCTCCGGGTGGGGGTGGCGCAGTGTGACGGGCGAGTGGGGTTGATTTGCAAGGATGGGGGAAGAGGCGTCTGGGTGGCGTTGCGAATTGGGCGTGCGGGTAGTGCCATGTGTGTGTCGGTGTTGAATCGGGTCGGCGGGTCGATTCTGGTGGGGATGGCCCTGGGGGCTAATGCTCTGCGTTGGCGGCCTCCCACGGTGTTGCGGGTTCCGCTTTGCTCGATGGCACAGTCAGATCGGTCCAGCGGGAGGAACGTTGCGCTTGTGATGGGGGGTGAGCGCTTGATCGTGGACGCTTGCTGCTGGTCCCGGTGAGTCCTTGGTCGGTGGTGGTCTTGATGTGGGACCGAGGTGGGGGTGGCCCAGACTCCTGGGAGTGTGCTTTTCGGGTTTGCTTGTTGGGGGGCCAGGCGCAAGTTCTAGGTGGCGCTGGGTGTGGGTGACGGCCTGCCGAGTTAAGGGGCGTGGTGGCCGTCAGCGTGGCCGAGTGGCTTTGTTGGATAGGAGTGTGATTTCTGGGCCGTGGTAACTTGCCTGGGGGGGCTAATAGGGTGTTCATGCGGGGGGAACGCCGGCGAAATGAACGGACCGTCTGTCGATTCGGAGTGCGGTGTGGTCGTCGCCCGTGCGGGCGTTTCCGACGTGATTTCATGCGGGGCGGGATGCCCAGTTGTCCGTGTGGCCCGGCGGGAACTGACCCGGCTGTTGATGTTTGTGACGGTGCTGCGGTTGACGAGATGTTTGCCTTGTGGGTGATTCGGGATTGTCTGAGCATATGGGCCGTCCGCCGGTCTGATGTCGTCCAGCCGGGCAATGGCAGGGTAGTGCGTGCCGTTCTTCCCTGTGTTTTGATGGTTGTTCGCGTTTGGGTTGTGCTGTGGTTGGGTGAGTTGACTGATGCTGGCGAGGGGTTAGTGCTGGGCTGTGGAAGGCTCCGGTTGGCGCGGTCGGGTGAGAGGTCTGGGGCTTGTTCTCACCCAGTGGGGCGATGGCTGGGTGCTGGGTGGGCCGGGTGGGCTGGCGTCGCGTGGTCCAGATGGGGGCAATGGATCGCTGTAGTGTGTTTTGGGTCTGGTTGCTGGACTGTGGCGGTTGTACCCAGCTGGGTTATTGAGGGTGTTCGGTTGCGTGGCGGGCTGGGTCGGAGACTTTGCTGCTTGCTGTTTGAGCTGGGATGGTGTGATGTGGGTGCCGGCCATGGGCCCTGGTTGCCGGGCTCTGCGGAGTCGACCCTGTGTCCCGAGTACCGATTGTGGATGAACGAATTTTGGGGTTCTCCTGGACAATCGGTGCGCGAGGTGATGGTGACCGTTTCGGATTGGTTACCCTGGTGTGCTGCTGGTGTGGTGCCGTCTGCACCTACGCCGTTTACGTGTCGGTGATTCGCGTGTGCCGTGGTCGAGTTGTCCGGTTGGCCTGCATGACGGGGTGCTGCAGGGAGGTGGCTTATTAGCGGTGACCGAATATTGCCTAGCGTGCCAGGCGCGAACCTTGTTTTGTGGTGTCTGCCGTTATACGGCCGCGTGGCGTGCTGTGCTGTGTGGGTCGGACGACACATGAGTGGACAGCCGAGGCTGGTCCCGAGGTGGCCGTTCCCGTGAGATAGTCCGGCGATGGACAAGCGTGCGTTAGGTGGCGATTAGCATGTCGTGCCGCAGTGGTGGTGGTGGGATTCGACGTGTTCCGGTCAGTCAATGGTATTGCCGCCCTGCCGAGCGAGGGACCACCTGGCGGGTTCTGCGGGCGTTGGACTTCCGCCGGGGAGAGGAGATGGTGGAAGGCCGAACTTGAGAATTCCTGTGTGGATCCGGGGTAGTGAACGGGGTGGAAGAGACGGCCGGCCTGTCTTGATGAATTTTGGTCGAAGGTGGTGGTGGGGTGCTGGGATGCGATAGAACGTTTCCGAATTCTAACAGTCCAGTGGGTTCGGCTCCGGCATGGGGCTGGACGGGTCTGGGCTTTGGCCCGTGGGCGGTGGTCGGTTTGGACCTCCGGCGTCGCGGGATGGGCGGCTCGGCAGTGGTGCGTGGTTTTGATTCGAGTTTTGCCCTGTCCGGGGTGTGTCGCTTTTCGACGTTTGGGTCGGCATTGGTGTGGGGCGGGTGAGTGTGATCGAAGGTCGCCCGCGGGAGGCGGTTGATCCGGTGCGAGGTGCCGGCAGGCAGGTGGGAATGAGCGGTTCAATGCCCTTGGGAGTTGTCAGGTGGCAGTGAGGTTGGTGGTGCTCGAGGCGGCAGGCCCCCCTGCGATGCGAACGAATGTGTCGGTGGTGTGGATTGTGATCCTGGTGATTGGTGTCGAGCTGCGGTTCGGTGGTGGGTGGCGGCGGTCGGTGTCGGAGCGCCGAAGGGCGTGATTCGTCAATGGCCTTCTAGGTTTCGACCAGGTGTGTGGAGTGCGGCCCGGTGGTACCGGATCCGCGCTCGGCTGCGGGCAGGTGGTGGAAACCCGATTCTGACCGGCTCTTTTTCACGGCCGAGGTGGTTGGCGGAGTATATTTCGAAGACCGTTTCGAAGAGGTGAGGAAGTCCTCTTGGAGTGGGACTTGATGGTGCGCGGTGCGAGGTTGCGGTGATGGGGTAGGGTGTTGTGCATTGATCGGGGGGTTGTCGCTTGATGCGTTGGCCGTTTGAAGGGGTGCATTGTTTTGGTGGTGGGGGGTTGGAAGGAGTGGGGTGGGCGCGGCAAAGTGTGGTGCTTGTGTGAGTCGTAGGGTTCGGGTGTTGGGGTCTGTGCGGGGAGGGTGGCGATAGTAAGGCAGGTTGTATCGGATAGTTGGACGGGGGGGTTGCGCCGGAGCGATATTGCGGAGCTTACGATTTGTGAGCAGATGTACAGGGCGGGTTGGTTAGGGGGTTTTTTTCCCGGAAGATGGGGCGCCGTTTGCGATTCCGGGCGTTCCGTTTGTGGCCGATACAGGCGCGGAGTGGGGGCAGTAGGGATGATGGGAGGGCGTTGAGGCGGGTGGCGGTGCTGGCAGCGGTTGTGCTTGCGGTTTTCGGTGCGGGTTATCCGGGGAACGGGTGAGGTGGCTGTTCTGGCGAGGATGGGGTGGTCATGGCGCCGGGGCGGCCGAGGATGGTGCCGGGGCGGGAGGTTGAAAGGGCGGTCGCGGGGTGAGGTTGTGGGGCTTCCGGTGAGCCGGTTTTGGAATGGAGTTGGGGTGGGTGCGTGAGCCGGGGTTCAGCGAGGGGTCGGCCGCGGTTCCTGTATGAGCTCTTGCGCCGTTGGTTGGGGGGGTTGGCGGCCGTGTCGGCTGCCTGGTGTGTGCGAGTCGTGGGTGTGTTGCGCCACACTTGTTTCTGGGAGAGTCCCGGGTCTGGATTTCGGTGGGGGGGTCCGTAGGCGTCCGGGGCGCCGAGATGGTTCGAGGTGGGCCGGTGTTCTAACGGGCTGCACGCGGTTTCCTCCTGCGTGGTCCGTGAGGATCGCGTTGGAGGGAGTTGAAGCTGTTCGAGCGCTCCGCTGTGCTAGGAGGTGTCAGGGCCTGAGGGTGGGTCGGTCTTCGGTCCTGTTGTGTGTGAGGGGTGGTGGCTGTGTCGGAGTCGGAGGTGGGTGAGGCTGCCGGAAGTGATGTGGGCGAGGTCGGAGGGTGAGCTAGGGTAGGAGCTGGGGCTGGCAGGGCGTGGGGGAGGGTGGGGTTGGAGCCGTGGCGGGGCGGTGCAGGGGTGGCGGATCCGGTTGGCTGTGGGGAGGAGTTACGATCTGGTGTGGAGCTGTTGGGGTCTCCAGGTGAAGGTGCCTTTGCGGGGGGTGCGGCGCTGTTTGTGACGGGCGGTGGATGTTTTGGAGGGGATGGCGTGAGTTGGGAGTTTGCGTTTGGGATTCGGCCAATGCGGGGAATGAGAGCGGGGGGGCGAGTTGCTCGTACCGTGCTGGCCGGTATTCGGAGGGGTTCGTGTGCCGGTTGAAGTTGGAGGTTGGGGGAGATGTGGGCCGGCTGGTGGTGGCGGGTGGGTCGGTTTTGGGTTGATGCTTGGCAGAGATACCCGGGTGGGTTGGTCGAGGGGGACGTTGGATTGGATCGGGTGGTGGGCGGTTGAGGTTGTCGTGTTTGGAGGTGGTGGGAGGGCGGGGGTAGTATTAAGGTCACGCTGCCGCAGGGTTCTCGCAGGGCTGTGAGGCGGTGTGACAGTTAAGGGAGAAAGCGGCATTGTCAGATTGTTCGTGGGCAGTTTTGGTGGTGTGGAGGCGATGGTGGTCTTCCGTTGGTGGTTGGGACCGGAAGGTTTGTATGGGGGTGGGTTTTCTGGTGGTTTGACCGGGGATCTTCACGGCCGGGGGGTGAGATCAGTGGCAGGTGTTGCTTGCTCGGATTCGCGGCAGGGTGGGGCGGGGGCGATTACCGGCCGGTAGGGGTGTGAGAGCCGTGGTGCGGGGATGGGTGAGCATCGAAGGGTGGGTTGAGGGTCGAGTGGGTGTGGTCGCTGGTTTGTTTCACGCGATGGTATCGGCCCCGGTGGGGGTTTAACCCGGTTTGCAGGATGGTTCGTGGTGTTTGACGCATGGCCCCTTGGTGAGTGGGTGGAGGTTTGAGGGCCGTGGCATGAGTGCGTGCCCGGTGGCACCGGTAGCGGGACGTGTCGAATTTGGTGTGGTCTGCCGCCGGTTGAGGTGTTTGAAGGTATTGTGGCTGGCGCGAATTGCAGAGCGGCATCCATCCAGGGGACCGTGTGCTCAGTGGTGGCTCAGTTGGGGGCGTGGCGAGAGGAGATTGATTGGGTGCCGTGCCCGCGGCTGCGATTTGATGGCGGTGTGGAGTGCGGCCAGGCGGGTGTCGGGTGTTGAGGAACTGCGCTGATCTGGCTCGAGGGTGATGATGTGGGTTCCGGCTGGAGACTGGGACCTTTGTTGGTGTGGGTTGTCTTGGTGAATTGGGTGGGTGGGGGGATGTCGCGGTGTTGTTTTCCTGGAAGGTGGGTGGGGGATGGTAGTCGGCTGAGCGGGTTTGCTGGGTCGTGCTGTGCATGTGTTGGGCGCTGATGCCAAGGGGGGGGTCAGATGTCGTCGCGGTGACCTGGCCGGGTGGGCCGTCGGCGTGTGGCCGCGGTGTGTCCGATGGGGCCTGGGTGGTTGGGTTGCCGGGAGGGTCGGGTGGCGCGGGGTGAGTGGCAAGTGTTGCTAGGCATGTGTGATGGGGTGCTTTGGGCCGAGGTTGGTGATGGCGGCACTCGGTGAGCGGTGGCAGCGGTGGGGGCTGGTTGTTGTTAGCGGTGGTTCCCAGGAAGGTGGAGATTGGAGAGGTGTGGTGGGATTGGTGTGGCGCTGGTAGTGAGAGGGGGATCAGATGTCGGGGGTGGTGTGTGGGGTGGGGGCGTTTCGGTGTTGGGGGGAAAAGGCCGCCTGGTGGGAGCGTGGACGTGGTGTACGGCTTTCCCGGCCCGTGGGCGGTTTTGTTGGGTTTGCTGGGGGTGTGCGGTGGTGGTGTGGTTGAGGGGGGGGGGGGGGGGTGTGGTGTTGGTGCGTTTGTTCGCGTTCGCGGGGGGGGTTGGGGAGGCGGGAGGTGAATGATGGGTGTGAGGGGGGGCTGTTGTGGGTGGCGCAGTAGTGTGATATGTTGGTGTTAGCGTATTGGGTAGTGTGGGCGCGCGGCGGTGGGGTTTGACGTGGCATGGCTCGCGTGGTGAGGGTAGTGGTGGGGTGTGGGGGTGGTGTGCTTTACGTGGTGGTGGTGGTGGGGTGTGGGGGGGGGGGGGGTAGGGGGTGTGTGGGGAGGGGTGGGGTTTAGGTTCGGTGGGGTGCGTTGGGTGTGGTTGGGGTGTGGTGTCTGGAGGGTGATTTTGCGTGCGGTGGTTGCATAGTGGGTTGTTGGGGGTGGGTTTGTGTTCAATGGTAACGCGTGCGGTGGGCGGGTATGGGCAGTGGCGGATTGGTGAACTGGGGTGGGTGGGTGGGAAGGGTGGTGGGTTGTGGGGGGTAAGTTGGTGCGGGGGGCTTCCGTGTGGGCCATGGGGTATGGAGGCTACATGGGGGGTTGTTCCTGGGTGGGTGGTGTGGGGTGGGGGAGGGGGTTGGCGTTGGATTGAGGAGGTGAATGTAGGGTGGTGGGGGGGGAGCTAGGTGCGTGGCTTCGCAGTTGCGGGTGATGGGTTAGGGTGGGTTGGGATTGGGGGGTGGTGGTTTTGGGTGTGGGGGTTGGGGTGGAGTGGGTGTGTGCGTGGGGGGTGTGAATGTGCTGCCTGGGTTGTGGGGGCGGTGCGTCGTTGGGTGGCGGGTCCGTGATGGCTTGAGGGTGGGTGGGTTCGTAGGTGGTTGTTAGGGGTGCCTAGTGCGGGTGTTTGCTGGTGGTTTTCGGGTGAGGTGGTGGTGGGGGTCTTTGGGGTGGGTTTAGGTTGTGGTGGCGGTGGGTTGAGGTCGGTTTTGGAGGTGGGTGTTGTGGTGGTTGGGTGTTGGGGGGGCTTGGTGCTGGGAGGCGGTGGTGGTTGGGTGTGGGGTTTGGTAAGGGGCTTATTCGTTGGGTGGGGGCGATGGTTGGTGGGTGGGGTGTTGGGGGATGGACGACGGGTGGGGCAGTGGTTGGTGGTTGTGTGTAAATTGTGGGGGGCTTGTGGGTGGGGGGCGTTGGGGTGGTGGGAGTTGTTGTTGGTGGGTTGGGGGACGGTGGGGGTGTGGGTTGGGGTTTTTGGAGCTCGTGCTTTTTGCGTGGTGCGGATGGGGGTGGTTTTTT
>Ga0163217_1103478_pt1 | contig 11150 bp, 6 predicted proteins | sample SynspAceP_FD_185933 | JGI IMG/M metagenome (GOLD analysis project Ga0163217, IMG submission 185933) | Saline lake microbial communities from Ace Lake in Antarctica - Synechococcus sp. Ace-P (PacBio error correction) | ecosystem: Environmental > Aquatic > Non-marine Saline and Alkaline > Saline ... | reverse complement strand
AAACATATATTACTAAAAAATTTACTGCAGGATTAATAAACAGCAATTTGTTTTTCTTCCACAATTTCATTTGGGACGATGTTGCTCCTTAAATAAGTGATGCTTTATATTAAAAATAATGAATCAACAAGAGATTCTTAAAATTTGTTGCCAATTATTAATGAGGAAGCACGGCCATTGTTACCCAATTTAAAGATGGACATTAAAGGTGTTAGGATCGTGCTTACCAAATATTCATATTCAATTTGTGGACAAGAGAGGGCGTCTTTGCGTCCGGATAAAAATTTAAGGAAACTGTCCAAGCCGATGGGGAATTCCGTTAATTTTATGTTAATAGGTTTTCTCCTGGCGAATAAAATTTCCTATTAAGATTCAGGAGTTAGGCGATGAGATTATATTTAAAAATGTTGAGTATTCACTTTAAAAGTTATGACAATTATTAAGTTCTGATTCCTTCTTGTTTTTTGTTACATTTTATATAAGGCTTACTATATCTTAATTAAATTAATGGATTTAAGATTGAATGGGGCAACTTTCTATTTTTTAATAAACAGATAGTTAAATTTTATGAGCTTTATATCAGGAAAATGTTAATTCCAGGGCCAATCATGAAAGGTATTGAAACAAATGCAAAAGAAGCAAGTGACTAAAGTGGAATGAGGGAGAACTTAGTAAAACTTGAGGCATAAAGGGATATTAATTTTCAAAGATGGCCTATCCCGTTCGAATTTAACAGTCTGCATACGACAAGATGCGGTAGAAATAAAGGAAATTGAAAAAATTAGTTAGCGGCTATTAGGGTTTTCATGCTATTCCCAAAGGACCTTTTTGCTTTATAATTCACATTAAATAAAACCTGTTTTTATTGCTCATTAAGGGAGTCTGCTTCAAGGTTAAGGCTATTTTCACTTCAATTTTGTCCAAACCGTAATCTGCCATTTACATTTAATAATGGCCGCAAACGGGACCAAGCCTTGATGAAGGCATCCCTTTCCCCCCCTCCCTCATACTTGTTGGGACTGTTACCGTTTAAAAAAACCTCGGATGACAGTGGATACCGTTGGTGGAATTAGAAGTGCTCTTTTAAATGCCCTAGTTCGAAACCAGAAAAACCTTTTTTTTAATTTTCAAGGAAGTTCCCATATATGTTAAAATAGGGACTGAAAATATCATAAAGCAAAAAAAGGCCAAACCGTTCCTTTGATGAATAGGGCCATGGTTCACGCGACCATTGATACCCTTCAAAAGTGGCTTATATTCAGAATCATTCTGCGTCCAAGGTGCGAAGTCCATAATTGGTGTGTATAGCTTCTCTTTCACAGCTTTCAAAAATTTGGATTTTTTTGTTGATCAGTACTCAAAAACTGTAAATGGTAGGCATTAGGGCAATACATCTGATTGGACGGAAGGGAGTTGGTCTTGGCGAAATCCCCGTATGATTACATCAAATTTAAAGTACCTTTTGGGGTTGGTAAAATAGGTAGTGAAATTTAGATTCAAACTTGCTAATTAAATTCAAATAAACAATCTTCATTTGCGACTTCCCATAATTTCAAACAGAAATACTCAATTATTATTTTTAAGAGCATTATACCATAGTGGCATAATTTTCTACGGGGCAGCCAATTCTCGGGGTAAATACCTTTCCACTTACTATCGCGTCCATCCATGTAAAGCTGCTACATTGGCCTCCCCACCATAAAGAAACCCTTCCTCTGTAACGTTGAATATTGTAGCGGGCACCTGAAAATATGGTGGTCCAATTTTATGTTTCTTCAATATTTGTAATATGGGACTTTTTAAGAATGTAAGATCCTTGAATTTTTGATGGTAGTCATTAGCTCGCTACAAAAAGCCATAAGGTGGCGTCTATGGTATTATAATGAACTGGGTCTTTGGCGTATCTGGAAATCTGTTCTGGGAATCATGCCTGATCAACACTTTGAAAAAGGTGTTTCAATATTAAGATTTTGGATAGCTTTTTGTTACCTGTGGCTATCGTCAATCCACGCATGGCGAATCATGGTATCCCTCCCCAATCCGTAAACCAGTGATATCCCGCAATTATAGGACATGCTTATTTGGTAGATTTTTCTTTGGAACTAAAAATTGCTCTCCGGATGCCATTTAGGTCTTTGAGAAAATCCGGCCGGAGCTTTCCTTGGTGGGATGTTGTTTTTTGTTTTTAGCAGACAGGGATATTTTTATTCCCCTTATTCATACTATTTCTTGCTTCCATTGTAAAGTACGATAGTAAATACCTCTCCAGGGAAGAAAGCTTATGAGCAAGATATTCCAAATTCTATAAATAGTCGCCATTGAGAGCCTTAACCCCCGGGCTTTTCCTTTGAAAGGATTATTTTTTAAACCAACAACGTGCTTCAAAATATTGTCCCGAGGCTCCAGCCGGTATAAACCGGCCGACTTCCGTTATTGTGGGATGTTTTAAATTTGACTCCTTATTGAATTCTAGTAAAAAATAAAAACAGAATCTTCTTGAAACAAGTAGTATGAAAGTCATTTGTAGGCAAGAGTGGGCTTGTAATTCCAAAACTACGGTGATTTTCCATGTGTTTGGTATAAGGTCACCACTGTAGTGTTTAGATCCAGCTACATTTTTACATTTATTGGAGTTCCCAATTGCTAATCGGCCAAATTGCCAGGAAGGAAGAGGGGTTTAACATCAAAAACTCTTTAAATAGTGACCACTTCTCGGGGGAAAAACAACTTTGGGATATTGATTGGCAGAAAGATTATAATATGGCCATTTACAAGAAGCACGTTTCTTCGATTTTCGCAACTATCACATTCCGATCGGTAGAGCTGGTTCCAAAGATAACCAAAAAGACCGTTGTACTGTCTAGTATTGGCGCCGTTGATGAGCCCCAAGAGCATAACCGCCCACAGTCCGTGGTAGCTAACCATTCCTTTTCAAATAAATTTCCAAATTAAAGTATATTTCTTCATTTAAATTAGCAAACAAAGCGGTCCATCGGTTTGATTGTGGAAAGCCCGGACACCTTCTTACCGCATCGCCATGGAAATACTCATTAAGAACAGGAATGAGATCCTCTTAAAATTGGGGGGTCTTGGATTTTATTTGTCTTGTGCAAAGAGGTGAATAGGGCCTATTGCCATCTACCATTCTTTTTTCAAAAAGTAGTATTCAACCTCTTGCCAATTTTCATCACTGATTTCCTTTAAAATTCATTCATGCTTTTCGTTCCCGGTTGGATAGCGTGAATTTCAGCTTGTATCAAAGTAGCTATGATATTTCCCTTAAGGAATTGATAAATAAATTTAATTCATAGGGCTCAAATGGTCCTCTCCAATTAGAGTTTCCTCCAAAAAGGCCAGTTGAGGATTCAGCCGGTTCATAATTAATTCCAAAGGTTTCACCGTTTATGTTGATGTGTAGCTGGGTTTTCATGCACTTTAGAAAGAGACCTAATTTACGTATGGGGAAAGAAATTCCTTCTCGTTTAAAAGGCTTTCCCAATTAATTTGTAATTCTCCTTATGTACTAGGGACAAATAGTTAATCTTGCGTCTTCGCTGTATCTTCCATCAACCTGAATATTTTACATTTTCAATTTACGATGTTTTCGAAACCATTCCATACTTTTTCTAATTCTTGGTAGTTGTCCAATACCTCTTTTTTTTATATTCAATACCGCTGTAAGCGATTACCAACCCTGATATGGACCGTACCTTTATAGGGACTGATTCTCCTGCGGCAAGATTAAAATTTTCATAAAAAAAAACTTCACCATTCATCCCATGACCCATTATAATCCCTGACCTATATTGTTTTAAGGCTTCGCTATAAAGGAAAAATGCCCAAAGTACTTCATGGTCCATATCTTCGAAACGACTCGGTCTACAAGGAGCAATCTCTAAAGCCATTTCAACATGTTTTAGGCAGTTACAGTTGCAATCCAGGAGGTTCCGTCTACCTGTTCCAGGATTCCGCCACCGGGAAATACCGTGACTTCGTCGGAAAACTCCGATATTGTCCAGGCCTAGGAAATCCTCCTTCAAAAACATTATTCTCAAGGCTGTCTTCCCTGTTTACCCACACGTAAAATTAAGTGCCAATTTGTGAACATTCGTTTTAGAAATGCTATATCTCCAATACCGCGTCCTCTTTTTTTCCCATTGATTAAACCTGTAGGAAGCCCATGCCTGTACAGGTGGATTAACATCGCTAAATTCCATTCATAAGCTGGAAATCTTGTCCGTTGGGCGCCATGTACCATTCCTTGGTTAAATTACAAACAATTGCTTCTTGGCAAAATTTGGAATCTACAAGAGCCAGGCTAACCAATGAAACGCGGTATCCCATGCTGCAAAACCAAGGGATATTCCCATTTGTCCGGCATAGCAAGAATATCAATGGTTTCTCAAGGTTTCCATTTCGCGGTTTCTGCCAAGTTCCGTTTCTTTCTTGGGGGTGCATTTCTTTTATGGGTCACCCAACAAACCATCTTTCACTTCATAATTGTAATATGTTTGGACCATAATAGACCTTTGCAATGGCTTGTCTTGTATTTTCTAGCCCTTCCTTTGCGAGGCTGTTTTAAAAGTGGCTTTCAAGAATTCTTGTGACTCTTGATTCTTTGATCGAAGGTTAATATCGAATTCTTCATTTGAAGGGGCATTTAAAGGAAGCGGCAGTTAACCTTAGTTTAAGGTTTTGGATTTCTCCACCCTTAGTTTGCATTCTTCATACAAATGGTGAGAATTTGGTTTGCCTTCTATTTTTTCCTGTACCAAGCCACATAATCATTGTTCAATACAGCCTCATGGAAAGGTCTTTTTTATTAGGGGGATCATTGGGTTGAGCATTAGATCTTTTCCATATTGGTCTCATTTTCTTGTAATAACAGTTTAGAAGGCCTCTTCCAAAATAAAAGTTTTATAGTCGCCTTACATAGGCATGCCGGAAAATGGAAGCATAGGGGTGTGCCTTTATGAAATTCTTTTTATACAGGTTTAGATTGATACTTTTGAAATCCCCAATGATTCCTGGATCCAAAGGGGTGGGCAACAGGAAGAGAGGTTGGCCGGCTTCGAATTTCTATTTCTGACGGTTATTTTTATTAGGAATGTCTTCGTTGTCTGCCTTTGGCATACTCCGTAAAAGACGTCAAAAATATTTCATTGTTAGCAAAAAACAACGGTATCCAGAGTTCATACTCCAATTTCGTTTTTATCCCCGCTTCCCATTTTCTTCCATCAGTCGGTAGTACGGAAATTCATTCTGTGGATATTTGGTAAAGATTGCTTCATTGTTAGAAAATGGGTGTAGGGTGTACTTTCCAAATAGTAATACAATTCTTTTCACATCCTCACCGTGGTTACCTTGTGGCCACCGGTTAAACCGAATAGTCCGCTCTTTTAAATATAACCATCCTTACCATTCCATTAAAGTAATTCCAAAACAGATATCTTGCAATAGCGGTCAGAGTATACCAGCCTCCTACCATTCTTCCGCTCATCTATAGGGCTCTACTTCGCGAGACGATCGTCATGCGTAGGTAAATGCCCATTGCAATCCACCATTGGGACCTATAATCCTCTCGTACCTTTGCCCCATTGCACCTCGCTTAGAATATGTTGCCCCATTTAGCCAATCTTTGGTTTTCGATTGGTTATCGTCCATCGTATTTGTTCTTTAGATGCTTTAATTTAGTCATTTAAATATGGCCGTTTAAAAGTTTAAAGCTGCTGACCTAAGGTGGTGTGCATTTTTATAACCTCTTAACTTATACAATTAAAAAGATAAGATATGTTAACACTATGTGCCAACAAATAGTTGTCGTTTTTGTAAATATTTTCAGAAAGTAGACTACCAGACGCTCTTATTTGAACTTAAGAGGACAAGTTACAAGTAGTTTTAAGGAAAATTCTTTAATAGAAATTATTTGATTCGCTTAATACGAGTGAGGGCAATAGCTATTTTGGTAAGCATGCGGGTTAAGCTACCTCAGTTTACCTTTGCAGTAATGGCTTAACAAATTTTATTCCTTTCTATTGTATGCTTATAATTGAGCCCAAAGGTCTGTATAGGTAAAGTAATTGGACATTCCAATCCTAGGAAGGCAACGACCTTATTTCTATAACCAACCCAAGGACATAATGTGGATCAACATCCATACGATCCAGGCAAATGTTCGTGAAATTTCCATTTCGGCAAATCCACGACAGGCCTTTTCTTTCTACCTACCCAGCTGGCCATAACACCTTTGCATGGAAAACAAATGGCTGGAGGGGCTTGTGTTGATTATATTAATATGTTCCTTTGCTAAATGTTTCTCCCTGCGTTGAGCTACTGCGGGGCCAACATGGGGAAGGCCTTTAGGATTTATCGTGTCTATGTGCACTGCGACGTCACCAAGGCAAAAACAAACTTGTAGTATTTTAATACCCTATTTTTAAAATTTATCCACCGAAATTCCTTATTTCCAGATATAATATTTTCCTTGCTTATACCTTCAATAGGCCCGCCCCTTTTTACGGCCAGCGTCCATATCACCGGTTTTAGTTAAAAAGTGGTGCCATCGGCTAATTGGATTGTACTGCCCGTTGTATTCAATTTACCAAGGTGCTCTTAGATGGCACTTGGAACACCCAATTTCTTGTAAATATTCCAAAGCTTTTGGTCGAAGCGTTATCGGACATTGCAGAAAGCAGTTTTTGGCGCAGGCTTCGTTATAAGTTGATCGACATTTATCAAGATCAAGTTCCGGGAGGAAAAGTCTTTGGGGTAAAACATAGCGTTTCATTTCTTAGCCAGTGCCCCTGCCAATTCCAAACCTGCAGGGACCACCTCCGATTTTATAGCTATATTCATAATTTCCTCCAGTGGTTCTCCATAACAGTATTGGCCAATGCTTTTTCCAAATTTTTTGAAAAAATGAAACTTCTCATGTTTGAGGGGGCATTCAGGAATCGACTTTAAAGGGTTCCAATAAATTTGTCTTTAACGGCTGTTCAAAATTGAAAAAAATTGTTTTGGCTCCCTGTAGCGATTACCAAAGAAATCATAGGAAACCGGTCCTATTGTAGTCAACAATGATTGTCCTTTTGTTTCTATCGATGTCACTTCTGCCAATCTGAAAGAAATGTTGCTGTTAGTTTTCTGAATATCCTGGCGCACGGATAGGCAATTACTTTCCGGTTTTCCAACCACGGTTCGCGACTTGATACATTAAGGGGCTTGAAAAATTGTGATAATTATGTTTATCGATCAAACAGCACATTTTTTACTTTTTTATGTCTAAGGACTTTGCTTATGGCTATACCACCAAAACCAGCTCCAATGATTACTATTTTTGGGTATATTATTTGTCTTTCATTTGTCCTGAAGGATGTAAAAATATTTGAAGTTAATCTGTGAGTCGATCGGGGCAAAAATAACGGCAAAAATACTTAGAAAAGCTATTCCACTTATACAGTGCGTAGAATGATGAAAAATTAGATTTGGCCCCGGACCGTTTTCATTTCGTTCACCAGGTCCATTGCCAGTCAGAATCATAGCCCGCATTTAAAGAAAGGCATCGACCATTTTTAATCCGTTAAATTAATGCATAGCCTATGCGGGGATTCCTAACCCCCAAGAAAAAAAGAATTAGTAAAGAATGAGAAAAGAAAGTTTAAGTCAAGACTCCTAATTATAAATTTGCCTTAAAGGCAATATTGGGGATGTTTAGGTTTCAAGTTTGTATGGACATTATATAGGTGCCTTTAATTTTATGGGGTACTTTAAAAAGTAGGTTTATACTTTAAATCGAAGTTCCTAGATGAATTAACAAATCGGTGAATTTCGAAATAATATATTAAAAATTTTTTGTCCACTAATGTTTTAACATCTTTTTAACCTGACAATCACTTTAATTATCAGTGCTTGTGGCATTTTTTTTTGTGGTTGATAATCCTAAAAAAAAAAGAAGTTTAATTAAAATTCATTCAGATGAAAAAAATTGTGTTTACCCTTTTGTTAGGTTTTATGGCTGACTGGATTGCCAGGCACAGAACGGACCGACTAAAACCATAGATGATTTTAGTAGAAAAAAAAAACGGACGGGTCTTTGGTTGTTAGAATTGAAACCAAAAATAGTGGAAAGTGATAAAAAAATATTGACGAGCAAAGGGAAACGTTTATAGGGTTATGATTCCATTTATTCTACTCCTTATAAAACAATCCTTGGCAACTTGGCCAAGGGAATGAATCTTGATAGTATTATGAATTCAATGAAGTTTTTTTCCTATGACCAATTTCTCTTCCTATAGGAAAGACCAGTATTTAGGTCGGATTTTTAATTGAGGATTCTCTGGTTAACGTCAACCATTTTTTGATGATTTCTTTGAAAAGCAAAGAAGCCAAATAATTTTTCGCGATTGCGGCCCAATTATTCCAACAAATGGACCTCCACTTTCAAGAATATGATGATGGATAAAAACATCGGAATTTTATGCCGGATGAAACCAAAAGTAAATCCAAAATATAGGGAAGCTACCGTATTTGAGGGAAAGAATTTTAAGGAGGCTATTTTTTTGATGTAAAATAATTTTAAAAATCTTTCTATTTTTAAGGATAATAAATTGAATATTTAACATTAATCAGTACCATTTCTGTAAAAAATGTACATTGTACGTTCCAAAATTAATCTCATATCTTGACCCCCGTACTGTCCTCAAATAATTTTTGAAACAAGGTAATGGCACAATTAAATTTTTAACTTTAAAAACTAATCAAACAAGTAGAGCCATTGACCAATTATTAAAAATGTAGAAGAGATTTTTGTAAGAGGCAGTGCTTTGGTATCAGGGGCATTTGATTTTACCTACCATGCAGATGAATGCTATGGTTAAATGTACGCCAACGGATTAGAAAAAAACTAAAGATAGCTTTGATCGGTTGTGGGGGTCGTGGTACAGGTGCGGCACAACAGGGCCTTGCAAAGCAGACCCCAATGTAGGAAATTTGGTGGCTTATGGCAGATGCTTTTGAAGATCGGTTGCCAAGGCAGTCTTTTTTTATGAACTTGCAAAAGGAATTTAAGGACACTAAAAAGGTTTAATGTTCCCAAGGGCAAATCAAAATTTGTTGGTTTTGATGAGCTGGAAAAAGCCATCAACCTGGCAGTGTGGTTATTTTGGCCACTCTCCAGGGATTAGACCACAACATTTGAATTATGCTGTTATGCAAGGCAAAGCACGTGTTTGTTTATGGGAAAGCCCGTAGCTACCGGATATTCCAGGGGTAAGGAAGGGTATTACTTGCGGCCACAGGTTGCTAAGGAAAAAATAGTTAAATGTTGTTGTAGGTCTCAAAGGACATATCAGGACAGCTATTTAGCTGCATTACAAACAAATAAAGATAATAGATTGGGGAAAAATTGTGTCTGGGCCAAGTGTATTGGAAACAGTGGCGGGTTTGGTTAGAAGAGACAGGCCTGGACAATCGGAATTGGAATTATCAGCATGCGTAATTGTATTATTTTTAACTGGTTGTGTTGGAAGGGACCATATTTTGGAGCAGCACATTCATAACATAGATGTTGGCCAACTGGTTATTGGAGAGTATCCTCTTTTCTGGCCCAAGGGTTGGAGGTAGACAAGTAAGAACAGGCAAGGATCATGCCGTGAAATTTTTTGAAACCTTCATTTTGTAGAATACACGTATCCAAGTGGTGCTGTAATCGCTAGTTCAATGTCGACATATTGCCTGAGGACAATGAGTAGTAATTCCCTCACGAAGCCGAGCCGATCCGTTAGCAGAATAACTGCTCCAAGATTCGTCTCAAATGCGCGCTCCACATCCCACCCTGGTTACCAAAGAGGACATTATAAAGAGAGAGCGTGTACTCCAAGACTACGATAATGCTTTGCATTAAAAGATTACGCATGGAAGGAGAGATATTTACCCACCGCTTAGGTAAGGATTTGGATCCCAAATCCTTATCCAAGTTGAGGCATAGTCTAAACTTTTTGAAATCTATTCAGAAAACAGGGTGTTAATCAGTAATGCCGAGAATGCGCGAGAGGCTCAGCATCTTGGATGCAATCATCTTATCAATAGAAATGGCCACCATATTCTGCGGCAAAGTAATTAAATGCGGAGGGGAAGCAATGACTTCCAATATTTATCTTTGCACCGCGATAACTCTACACCTGGGATTTCACCGGCACCGGTTCAGCTAATTTGCGGATGGTACCTATAATATACCAATTCCAAGGGGACAAGAACGCTTGGGTAAAAATCTAATTAGTAGGTTCTAAGCTAAATATTGGGAAATCCCGAATTTTCTTAAGTGATGTTTAAGAAAAAATTTGGGATTTTTTTTATGTGACTCAAATACGTTATGTTATTAACCAAGTCTGATTTCAACAACCTTTTTATTTTACCGTTTTTGCCCTGATATTTTTTAAGGATTCTTACTCTTATTGTTTTCCACATTCCTGGGATCCTTATAATGTATATTTTCCTTCATCGAAGACTTTTGGGGGCAAAGGTATTTTGTTGCCAATCTTATTTTGAATTAAAACCAACTGGGTTGTTTTGAATCAAAAAACCGAAAATTTTCCCAACAGGCCTAAGGTTGGTGCTGCAACCTTTATAAGGGGTAAACCAAGCAAACTGCTTTTACGGGACCATAATTGATTCTCTGTTTTTATAGTGATAGGGCCACCCTTGGGAAATTTGCTTACATTTTTATTTGCTCATTTAAGGGTTTAGGGCATATCTTTGGGCCAACAAGCCGTTGTTATGTTTTCCCTTTTTCCCTTTTGCTTGAAGGTTACCCAAAGCCATAACCAGTTGCCCTAATTGCGTGAACATATACGATTAGCGCACCCGCTCTTATTTACTAGTTGTTGAAAGGATTAACCTCACTCGCATGGACAGATTAATTTTATTCCCAAAGCCGTTCCTCATTGGTCGTCCCAATAAACATAGGCCGGGGGACTTTTTCGTTAGGTATTTGTTCTCGCTTTTTTACTTCGGGCCAGAAATTTCTCCTGGGGCCAAAATTATTGTTCAATGGGGCCGGTACCGGGCCAAAGCGTAAAACCCACTATCACAATTGTTGGGTTTTTTCAATGGCCATTTTTATAATCCTCTTTCTTCCTCCTCTTCTTTTTTTT
>Ga0163217_1095569_pt1 | contig 11150 bp, 18 predicted proteins | sample SynspAceP_FD_185933 | JGI IMG/M metagenome (GOLD analysis project Ga0163217, IMG submission 185933) | Saline lake microbial communities from Ace Lake in Antarctica - Synechococcus sp. Ace-P (PacBio error correction) | ecosystem: Environmental > Aquatic > Non-marine Saline and Alkaline > Saline ... | reverse complement strand
TCTTACGGCCCAGGCCAGAGCCAGCAGGGATTCAGCCCGCGGGGGCCAAGATAGGCGAGGGTTGCACAAAGCCTGTCGAGACCGGTTGCGCGAGGCCGATGTAATTCGCGGACAGCCTTCGCCGATCAGCGCCATGCCAACGGCGACAGGAATTTTCCCACAAAAAGCTCCTTGCCAAAAAGCGGCGCCGACCCAAGCTTTACCTCGGCCCGAATGCCACATCAGCCGTCCGGTCAGCGCACGATCAGGGTGGTGACGCCCCGCGAACACCGAATGATGCATGTCTATAACCCACCATCATCATGGGGCGCTTCCTCCTCTATTTGCCGCACCCGCGCGGTCAGTTCTTTTGACGGCCTCTATGAGGGAGGCCGGTGATGATTGCCGTAAGGCAACGGACAACTGTCCTGGCCTGATTCTCCCGCACGACTCGGGCAGAACCGGTTTCACCTTCCTGCGCCACCACGCCGATTCTGGGCGGGTTCCATCCATGGTGAACCGGGCACACGCGCAGAGCCCCAACCAGCGCCAGCGCATCCGTGATGTCTCATGTCGGATTTTAGCGCGACTGAGGAAGGAGACGAGTTGGCGCTTGTCACCAACCCCGGTGAAGGTCGCCCCCGTGAAGGCCCGCCTTGCCTTTGCAATCGTTTCATCATTAACTCCACTGCGGCTTTGTCGCCATTGTGCCAAAAGCCGAGGTTTCCCCGCGCCAGCGCCGATATTTGGCCAACCCTGCCCAAATTGCCCGCTGCATCCAAATGCGTCCCAGCCTGTGTTCGTCGCCATTGCGCCGCCGCAGCACGGCGGGGATGCAGTAGGTGTCGACCAGAAGCATGCCCGCAACGGCTGCAGGTCGTCCGACGCCCCGGCGCTGGTGGATTGTAAGGCGGCGATCCACCCTCGTTGATCCGGGCGCGAACAGCGGCTTCCGGTGTCGTTGTGATTGTAAACTCGATGTCTTGGGGCATTCAGGGCTTTCCGTCTGTATCAAGTCTTTCTTGCGGGGTTTTGCGTTGGGGGACGCAGGCCACGGCGGGCGAAAGCGGCGCGCGTTGTGCACGCAACCCCTTCAGGCGACCTCATCGGCATAAGCCGCAGTTGGAGACGTTGGGCGTGTTAGACGCGTCCTTGTGGAGAGAATAGGGCCCGGCCTCAAACGGCGCGGGCTTCGATTTCATGGTTGTCGAGCCGACCCCAAGGCCCCAAGTGGGGGCTGCTGTTTGGGTCGTCATCAGTTTCGCGGATCTCAAAAGAGCACGTCGATTTCAGCACCAGCCGCGCCGTCAAAGTCGGCCCAGCTGTCCATCAGTGCTGTGCGCGCATCGATCCGGTCGTTCAAGGCGCCAGGAGCTGCAACGCCGATCTCAGAGCGCAGGCGCACGCGTTTGACGGCCCCAGATCGAGCCCGCGGCAAAGCCGTATTGCCCCGGCCATTGCAGTGACCTGGGTGACCCGCCAGGTTAGTTGTGGTCGTCAGTGTCAGGTTTTGAAACCCACAACTGCAGACCCGTCTTTGCGCCCACGAACCCCGGATCGGCCTGCCAGATAGGCCAAGGTGGGAGAACGCCAGCCCTTGTGCACCCTTGGTGGACACGCGAGTTTCCGGTCCAGCTCTGCCGCCACTGTCTTCTGCCCGTAGCAGATAGTCCCAGGCTTCAGTGGCACCACGCAAATAGCCTCACCGCCGCCGGACCCGGTCCATCGAATAGCTGTCCGACGCAAGTCGCCGTGACTTCTTTCGAATGGCGGATCACGATATTGCGCCAACCGCGCATCAGGATCAAACGGACCTGCCCATTTCAGGATGGCAGTCCACCGGGCAGTTTGCAGCGTCACGCTGTCCAGCCCGGTTGGGGGGTGCTGTCAGGCCCAAGAATTTTCGACTGACGCGGTTTGCCAGACCGACGGACACGCCAGCACCGAGATCGCTTTCACCCGGAATTGCCACCCTCCGCGCATATCGCGGATCTCAAGGCTGGTTTGCCATCGGTGCGGCCATAATCCAGCCAATCTTCCGCTTGCACTCGCCGTGCTGCAGTTGATAGCCCGCAACAAAGCCCGAAGGGGCGGCCTCCCAAAACGCGCGCGAGGAACTTTCAACCCGCCACCATTCGCGGGTGACATTAAAGATCCTCTGTAACTGTGGGCGGCCCCGGCGCTGGAATATCATAAGCATTTGGCAACGCGTGCGCGAGGCGGCCGCATATATCTGGCTGCTTGCCGCCCAGCGACAACCAGCGGCGAGGTTTCCGCAGGACCAGTTCTGGCAGCAGCAGTGCCGCATCACCGAGGCCGCAAGATCAAGGCTGACGCCCTGCACTTCAAACGGTTTGGCGCAAAGCCCCACGATCATAAGACAGCGTGACCACATTCACCCACAGTGGCCGCCCAAGCGGACAGCTTGCCAGGGACAGCCGCACCGTCATTTGACGGCCGCCGCACGCTCCAGCTCGATCTTGGCCAGTCGCTGGCCATCCGGCCGAGATGGTAAAGGCAGCGAGATGGTCGCGCCATTTCTCGCTCGCCGCCGTCTTCCGCCAGATAGGCCGCAACTGGATATGGCCGGAAGTCGTCGGGCTGCCAATCGTTCTCTGGGCTGACAAACTGTCCGCGCACCCCGTTTGAAGTTTGAACCGAACATCGGTCACGCGCGTGGGCCAGGTCAGACCGGCTCGCGAACCATGATCTGCGGTCAGCGCCACCGAGGGGTGCGCGCCCACGCCCCTGCGTGAATTGCGCCAAGACCCGCCCGAGAAAAAGCGCAGCGCCAGCGAAGGATGTCAGCACCCCTCGATTTAATGGTTTTTGGGAACCTCGGAGGCGTAATGACACCGTTGCAGACATAGGCGCGGCTCTGCCCCACCCCCTGCAAGGGTAACGGTTTCGTCGCAGATGTTGGCCGCCTCAATCAGGGCCATCTCATCAATGCCGTCCAGTTGCCCAAACCGCGCGCCAATGCCCCCAAGTGGTGTTGCCATGTAATCAGCCAAGCAAAGTGCGGGGTTTTCGCAATTTAAACGGACGCTTGGCATGCGCGGATCCAGATATCATCTGCCCTCAAGATCCCACTGTGATGTTTGGAATGCCGCCCGGGAGGCATCCTGATTCATAGGTCAAGCCGCAGAGGATTGCAGCGCAGCCCCGCAGTCGGTGGTATCTCTGTCCATTGTCAGGCAGGCTTGCCTTCAGCGCGGTGAAAGCAGGTCTGACTGCATCACCAGAACTTTCTCTCGACGCCTGACTTTGCCCGCCCAGCGACCTTTGGGCCAGTACCGACAGCATCCAGCGCGACTACGCCTTCAAAATAAACAGCGCGATGGATGTCACCCGGTGCGGTCGCCAGCACGATCACCAAATTCAAGGACTGCGTTGTCAGATCCGAGGAGTCAAAACACGATGACCCGCCTTGCGGGTGCGGCCATACACCAAATCGCGCGGCACACGGGTTCGCGGATGGTCCACGTGCGGTTTTGCAGCGTCGGTTTGTGGCTTTGGCATCAGGGCCTGTCTGCAAAAGACAACAGCAGGCGTACCGCCGATCCGGATCAGGGGCCGCGCAATGCGCCTGCGGCCAATACCCGCTGATCGCCCCCGCTACGCGACGACGGCTTGAGACGTGAAGGCATATGGTGCGCGGTCCGAGTTAAGTTGGCCAGGCAAGCCGGCAAGACGTTAAAGCTGCAAAAGAAAGGCCCCTCTGGCGTGATCCAACGGCTGTGCGCCAAATCACCACACCAAACAAGGCCTGTTGTCCGCCAGCACAATGTCACCCCGCTGCGGCCAGCAGCGGGTGTCTCTCCGGCTGGCACCGAGCAGTTGCGAAGGCCCATGTCTTCCAGCGAGCCCCAGTCAAGACGGCGCATGACGCGGGCGCGCTGCCAAGCGCAGTGCTGTGCGTCCGCGCCAGAGGGCGGCCATATCCTCCACCGTCCGGTGAGCAGGCTTCGGATCCCAAAAAGCAAATGTTGCGCAGGGTCGTGAACCGCCCCCAAACGAAGGGGTTTTACACGTGCGGACGTTCGATTGGCCTCTGTGAGGTGGCGTTCCCAATGTCGCTTTGCGGGCCATGGTCTATCCTTCGTCCCCAGGTATATCTCGCGTGTCATTGAATGGCGGTGAACATATTTCAAAGCCAAGATCCCCGGATATAGCACCTGCTGGCTTTCATGGGTGTACGCCAGGTCCGCGCCACGGTTAGGTCGATCAACCGGCTTCTCATAGCTGATGGTAAGTCGTTGCAGCTGTCAGCATCCCATCCTTGATTTTCTGGGCACATCAAGACGGCCGAGAAGGCCTGCACCGGGTCGGCGATAACCGAACCTGTTTTCAGACAAAAGCCCAAGCCAGATCCGGCCCGGCAAAGCCCTGACGCGCTTCCTCAAATGGCCATTTGAACCCAAAATCAAAGCGGTAGCCAGGACAACGATTACCGCCGTGCCGCCCGCCACGACTCGCCGGCTTTTCATCAAGAGAACGATGCCCAAAGCGATCCAGCCCCAGCCCAAGTTGGCCACCAACGATTTCGCCCAGCCCCGACCCAAATTCCGCACCCAGGCCGGTGGCGAATTGGCCCTCGAAGAAGATAACCGGGCGAAGTGTTGCTCTGCAGTGACGCAGCAAAAAGGCGGCGGTTACATCTTCGGGCTCATTGTCAAATTGTACCTCCTTCCTTGTTAAATGGCGGTTACATCCCGGCTCACGTCAAAATCCTCGAGTTCAATGCGCCTCCGGCTTCAAGCGCCTCTCGGGCTGAAGATTGTAAACCGATGCTGATCCGCCCGGCCAATGACCGTCGGCACCGCGCCGTTAGCCGAAGAAGAACGGAACGCGGGCATCAGGCCGATCGGCGTGCAACCTGAACGGTGCTGCGCCATAGCAGGATGTTGGACACGCGCGCATGCCTCTCCGCGCCTTAGCGCGCATGGCCCTCTCGTGTCTCGTCTAATCGCCGTCCACTTGAGGTAATGCTTGTCCGTCGCGTTCCAATCCCCAACTGGAAAAAAAACCCCCCGCGCGCAGGCCAAAAAAGTCCCCAGCCTGCGCGTGCGGCAGGCCTCCAACAGTACCCGGCCTGCGTCTCGGTAACCTTAAGGGATTGCCCGCCCCCGCAGTACTTCGCATCGTAGGGTTCGTGGAAACAAGAACCGGCCCCGCAAACCGCCCAAAAGGCGGCGAGAACGCAGGACAGCCTGCGGCCATTGCTTTGCCTTGGGTCACTTGCCATCTCAATCTGTTACTCCCACCATGATGCGCCCCAGTCTTTGGATTTGTGACGTGGCCGGAACGGTTGAGCGTGCCTCGGCCACGGAGGTAACCAACGCCGTTCAAAGTGGGACACCGCACCATTGGCAACACTTGCAATTGTCATATCGCCTGACCGCCGCCGCCCGTCCGCAACGCTTTGCTGGCGAATCGCGCGATTTCGGGGAGAAGCCGCGCGCAGGCGCGCCTCAATCTGTTCGGCCACGGCCGATTCCTGTGCGCCCGCGCGGCGTCAATTGAGATCGACATGTTGGTTGCAGGCACCACATGCAGCCATACCCGCCGCCTGCCTGCGCTCACACCCGCTCGCCAGCGCTGCAAGATTGCGGGCACCTCATCAGGTTTCAGACCCCCCCAAAGCCTCCAGCATGCAATGCGCAGTATGCGGCGCCAAAAGGCCAGCGGCGGGAACCCTGCGGCTGGTTCCGCAGTCCCGACCCATGCCGCCTGCATGCAAACCGAGCCAAATATATCTCCACCCCCAAAGACCCCACAGCGCGTTGGCGATGGGGCCCAGCAACCGCGGCGCTTGAACGCCAGCGTGGCAAATCAGCAAGGATGAAGACACCAAGGACTTGAAGTCGAAACTTGCCGGTTGGTGATAATTGCGTTGAACGCAGTTTCCGCTGATTGAGCCGCTTGACCAAAATTGCTTGCCAAGCCTTTGCGCCCCGGTCCATCGCCTGCTTGGAATAGTCCGCCCAAGGATTGTGAGGACGGACCGCCAGCCGGTTTGGCCACTATCGGCGGATGCTCCTTAACCGCCCCACCTGCAGGACTTGGCCGCGTTTGTTGCGCTGTCCAAGCCTCCGCAACGCCTGAGGGCCGGACGCCTGTGCCTCATAATGCGCATCAGCCCCCGCAAGCACCACTGCCCGCTTACGGCATCTTTGAGTATCCGTCCTTGATCAAGCGGTTTTTGGCGTCCACATCCGATCGGCTTTGACCAATGCGTTGCCGTTTCGATGAGCTGCAGCATGACGGCAAACGATGGCGACCTTTGCGGGTTTTCCGAACTGCTCGAAGGGCGTCATATTAGCCTTGAGATCCGGGTTGTGTGCGCATGCGACCAGCGCTGGCTATGTCGAGGCGTTCGCAACGGCTTGCGCCCGCCCCTATTGATCGACTTGCCCTCCCTGCATGCCCAGATTGTCGGGAGTGATGGGGGCAAGAACCTTGTGAGGGCTGGCCACCTGTTTTTCGCTGTTAACGTACCGATCTTCGGGGCAACAGCGTCAGCATAGCTGCGGCGTGACTGTGCCGATCCAGGCATGAACAGAAGAAATATCGCGGTTTGCGTTGCAGTGGGCGTCATGCGCCTTCAATCAGCGCAGTAATTTCAGCGTGCCAGCTCAGCAACCTGACGTTCTACCTGCGTGAGCCGCCGCCTTGGTTTGGCGTTTCAGCAGAGCCAATATCCTGGGTCTGGCACGGGTTGCGTAGTCGCGTGCGGTCCTCTGATTTCAGCCGGCACCGCGCAACGTGTAATCCCTGAGAATAAGGGTTTCCTTTGGAACCAAGGCGCTTGAGGGCTTCAGTTGAACGCAGGCCCCCATCCGGGGCCAACATCCGGGATCCACAGCATCGGTCTTGGCCCTTGGTCCCGTGTGCTTTCAGCGAACCGGCGCGGCTTGCAATGGGTTTCACTTTTGGGACCCAAAGGGAAATTGTTCTTGCTGAACGCCGTCTCCGAAAGGCCTTGTGATATGGACCAGTCGGGCTCAAACACGATCGCGCTATCGGCCGCCCTGCCCTAGCATTTGCGCAAACGGCGAAATCCCGTCGCCGAGTTTCTCGAAGCCGATTGCCGACGCTCCGTTCTTCCAGTCTGAATGCGTCCAAAATGGGCTTTGGAAATATCCACGCCCAATGGTATGTTGTGTCATCTTGCCATTGTCCTATGGCTCTGTCATGCGGTGGATTGTCACACGCGTATCCCGTTCAGCCCTGTGGTGAAGACGGCGGCTGATCAAACTCAAAAAACGGTCCACTACGACAAGCGCTTTACGATCCAACCGCCGCCACTGCCCACCATTAATGGTGTGGTGGGCAGTGGCTCCCTTTATCCTCAGGAGCCAAAGATTCAGGATATAAAGACAAAGCGCCTGCCAACTGGCGAGCGGCACTGTGGCCCCGCCACAAGAATCGCTCCGGCCTGGCCGGTAGCTGTTCAGCGGTCGCAAGCGCGTCAGTGGCAAGGGCCGCTCAGACCAAGAGATTCAGGGAGCGGGGTCAGGGGATTTTTGGCAAAAGGCGCGCTGGAACGCTTTCGGGCGCCGCCGCAGTGCCCGCCTCGGCTGAGGCCCCCGCAAAGGGGTTGCAATATCACCAAGCTGATCTCGCCGTTTTGGCCAAGGCGGTCTCGAATCCCCAACAGCTGCCAGCGCATCCCGGATTTTGGCCGGTAAAAGCATCAATCCGCCCGAGGGGCCCCGTTCAGCATTGCCTCAATGCCGTCGAGCATTGCGGTTGGGCCGCTGCTGAACACCCAGAATCGCCAATCACGCTGGGCGGCGCGACCAATCATCTTTCACGGCCAAAAGAGCGCCTTCAAAGGTGTTGGCCGTCGCATTGCCAAACCCCACCCACGACTGTCGATCGCGGACGCCATGCCCATGCCGCATCCGCTTTCAGATCGTAAGAACATCGCGGTGGCGCGGCCCCTGCGCGAGCTGGCCGGCCCATTTTGATCCGGGCCCCAGACCTCGACCGCGGGACGTCCTTCAATTAGCCCATCGCGCGCCAAAGCCGCCAGCACCCGCAAACAAGCCGGGTGAAACCAATAGACCACACTCACCCGCGCCCACCGATCAGCGCGCCCAATGCCGGTGCGGAATCAGCGCGCCCCGCACGACCAACAAGGGCCTGTGGCAAGCCCGCGCACCGACAGCGCCGCTATGCCATTGCGGCAACCCAAGCGTCCGCAAGAAGGCCCAAAGGTTTGCCGCATAGGCACCAAGCCTCTGCCAAGGTGTCAAAAAACACCGCAATCGCTTGGCCCAAGCGGTCCCGTGGTTTGGACACCGCCGCCAGTGCGTTGGCCACTCGCCTCAAGGGCTGGTGCCGCAGCAACCGCAGCTGTTTTGATACCACCCCGCCACGATCAGCCGAGGCGCGAGCAGCGCATCATTGGTGCGCTTCAATCTGTCTGGCGTCTTGTTCGGAGACAAACAATGCCAAAATCAGATCACGTCCAGCGGTGGCCTCTGGCGCAGCGTGCGGTATCCAATTGCGCGTAAACACGAGGGCTGCACGGTCGCCAAAGAGCTGTGAGGCCACCGGCCGCGCGCTCGCTTCGGGCCACAAACTCTTGCCAGCCGAATCTTGATCAAGCAATCGCTGATCAAGCCGGTAAGGCTTTGCAGCGCTTGACTGACAGACCAAGGCGGGTCAAGCGTTGGACGGCAGGGCCAGCACCTGCCGCTGCCTGACTCAGGACGCCGTGTCAGGCTGCACCGTGGCCTGTTCGACATTGCCCATCGAGACGCCAGAGAGATCAGCGGCCCGTCCAAGCACTTGCACGACTTTCCACCGTTGGTGGCAGAGAGATTGGGCCCATTTTAGCTGCGCCACGAAACGGTTGCAGGCCAGAGCGGGATCATGGCCCACCCCCGCCACCACTGTGGCCCGCAGCCATAACGCCCGCGGCATAGGGCCGCCGCCGCGACAAGGCCGCAGCCGGGCCATTTGGCCATATCATTCTCCCGGCTCAGCCTGCCAAAAGCACGCGTGCCCGCAATGCCCACACCCTTCCAGCTCGGCGCGCACTTGCCGGCCCGCCGCTGCAGAGAGGCGCACAGAGACACGTTTTTCGGGTCAATAGCCCTTGTTCCATCCTCTCGTTAAGTTTTCTGAACCATACCGCCTCGAACAGCGGTAAACACTCGGCTTACAGCCAGCGAGCGAAGAGCCAAGCGCGGAGCGCCAGCGCAAAGGCTGCCCCCATGTCCCAGCCGAATCACCGCATTGGCCTGACGCCCCTTGCAACCAAACGAAAGCTTGGCGCCCAAGCGTGCACCAGAGTCCAAACCTGCCAGCCTTCAAAGGTTCTGCGGTGCGTGTACGCGGCTGGGGCAGTCGAAGGCAGTCTTGCTCACAGGCGGCGCAATAGGCGTTCACCCCCGCCGAAGGACCACTCGGCAAAGGGCGCAAAGCCGTTTTTTTTTCGCACGATCAACCAGACCTTTGGCGACGTATTGGGTCTGGAAAACGCCTCAAAAAACCGGCCAGAGATCAAGCAGGCTCAATGGCCGCTCAAAGGTGCAAGTGGGCGCGCCGCTCGCTCCCCGCCCCCCCCTCGCCAATCGAGTAATTGGCGTAGGCGAGGCGGCAGCGGCTTTGGCAAAAGGCACGGCGCGTTTCATCATCAACTGCACCACTGGCAAAGTTTGGTCGGCAGGCGTCGCGCGCGCGGCACCATCAGCGAGGTGGTCAGGGGCGGCGCTCAGCTGCAAACGCAGGCTTGCGATGAGATCAAGCCATTCTTGGCCCGTTGGAACAGGTTTGAAGTTCTGATCAATGCATTAAGACTCAGCGACTGAGTTGGTGAGGACAATAGTGCAAAAGCCGTTGCAGGCGTCCTCCCACTTCGCCGCCTGCCAATCCAACGAGGGCCTGAATGCCCTGCGCCCTTGGATCTCGGATTCCGATGCAGGGCAGGAAGGACCGCATTGGGCGTAAAGCTGAGGCTGGCACTGGCCCAAGGCTGTAGCTGAACTCCAAACTCGCAAGGCGCGCCGTCAATGGCTTGGGTCAAACCGCGCGCTATCAGCAAAGCGCACATTCAATCTTGCCCGTCAAAAGCCGCCATCGCCGGATCCGCCCCGTCGATCTTGCCATCAGGCCGCGGATGGTTCCTCCACCCGCTCAAGGGTTGTTGGCATAGCTAATCTCTTGCCGAACCACATGGCCAAGGCCGGGTGCCATTGCGCTTGATGGAGCCGGTTAAAGTGGCCAAAGCGCTGCAGCGCGATTGGCGGTTGGCGTACCGCAACCTGATGCGGTGGCAATGGCCTCGCCCTTGGGGCGATGGATCTTTGCCGTTGCTTGTTCAACAGCCCCGAGCGCTGCATGCGTCCAGCTCAGTTGATCCAGCATTGCAGCCCGAATACAATCGCATAGCGCGGCCACCTCTGGATGCCGGTTTCCACCGAGAAGCCTTGGCAGCGCCCAAAGACCCTGAGGGGGAAGGGTGCGTTTTGGGCCGGGTGCCGCTGGTGGCGAGGCGCGCCAAAGGCGGGCCTTGAGCCATAAACCGACGCCTCGATTATCAATCGGCACCGAGACGATCACCGTCCGGCCGTCACCGCATTTCTTTGACGGGGCAGCGAATCGCGACCCATAAGCCCAAAAAAGGTTCCGAGGCCAGGCAGCGGTTGCTCAGCCCCTTAGCGGAGGTACTTGGGCAAAAGGCATCAGCTTGAAACCCCGCGGTTGGGGCGGTGCCATAACATTCTTCAAAACGCCAGCCGCCCATCCTGCCGCCCGGCGCCGGCCTTGCGCTCGTGCCATGGGGGGTCTCTCTTATGGTGGGGTGTCAGGCCCAGTGGGCCGGTGGTTGGTGTTTAAGGCAAGAACGAGGTTTGGTTGATCACCCGCCGCCCTTCAAGGCTTCGCGCCCCCCTCGGACAGGCAGAATTCGACCGGGGGGCGCGGCGCTTTCCGCCTTTTCAAACCCAGTCGCAGGGAGGCCCCCACCAAGCGTTGTGGTCGCAAAGGAAGGATTTCCCCCACCAGCGCCAATTTTCTTGGCCCGGCCAAAGTGTGGGGGCAAAAGCCCGCAGCACGGTTTCCCCCCACACCCTGGGCCACGATAAACCCTCCAGGGCTTTTTTTTCCCAAACCGGGCCGGGGTTAAAAAAAAATCCCTCTTTTTTCCCTTGGTT
>Ga0163217_1011832_pt1 | contig 11150 bp, 5 predicted proteins | sample SynspAceP_FD_185933 | JGI IMG/M metagenome (GOLD analysis project Ga0163217, IMG submission 185933) | Saline lake microbial communities from Ace Lake in Antarctica - Synechococcus sp. Ace-P (PacBio error correction) | ecosystem: Environmental > Aquatic > Non-marine Saline and Alkaline > Saline ... | reverse complement strand
AAATAGATTAACGATGGGTAAAAACACTATTTTATTTATAATCATACCCGAAACTGTGAAAGAAATACCGACCATTCGGAGAAGATGGGTTGAACTATTTCAATCCTTTAAAAATCATAGTTAGAGGAAAGTTAAATATTGTGGATTAGGTCTCACACTTTCGTATAAACTTAAAATTTATTAATAACGCTAATTTGCCTAATTCAGCCAGTAACTTCGTCGATGACAATAATCTAAATCCTTAAGGCATAGAACTTAATATCAGTAGAGAACGGAAAATTCAAACCGCTTATTAGTTTCTTATATGCTCTCATAGTTACTTAGTTCGTCGAGGATTGAGATATTCATAGATATAGAACCAATGAAAATGTAAGCGCCAAAAACTTCATCTAGATCCAGAGGCTTTAGATATAAAAAAATAAATAAAAATAAGAAAAGAGAAATAATTATAACAAAAAATAAAAAGAAAACAAAAAAAATATATAACCAACAGAAAAACAAACAAGAGAAATAATAAAATTATATCAACTCATAAAGCAACATTAAACGACTTACACGAAAGACAGGCAGCGACAGCATAAATTAGCGCACAGATACAAAAAGAAAGAACAAAAACATAATTGTATTAGATAAAATAAACACATATAAATACTCAGAAAAAGATTAAGAAATAAACAGATAAAAAAGAATAACCAAAAAACTTAATAAAACTAATTAATTATTGAAAAACTTTCTGCATACTCCTACCCAGAAACCATAAGGTGAAAAATAAAAATATAAAAATATACAGAACCTTAACATATAAATTTAGGGCCATTATCATGTTCACTAATTACCACTTCATCTAACCAAATCGTCCTTACTGACTTAAATTGGAAATTAAATTTTGATTTACGGAATACGAATCTAACCTTTTCATTGGATCTTTCACCATAAGATTCTTTAATTTTTATGACCACGCACATGCGAACGCAAAGGCACCTACTGCTGCAAAAGTGATTAAAGCAACCATATTAAGCCAACTGTTATACTTACTCTTAAAACATCTCATATAAAGCATAGAAAAAGCTCTACCCACACTCCATGAAAGAAAAAAAACGATCAAAGCACCATAATTAACTTTAATTTGAACGCAACACAAGTTAAGACTCTATTCGAAATCTTCAATTACCTTCATTACCTGTCAAATCACTGAGAAAATTCCACTCATAATGTATAGACGCTTCAAGAAAACGGCGCGCTTCAGTCTTCGAATTTACTTGACTGTATTGTTTCGTTGCCTCTTGTATACCGAAGATAAAGGCAATAAATTAAAGAAAAACACAAATGCCATAAAAAAATCGGTAAGCCACCTACTAAGAATGCTTAGGAGTAAAAATGTAGCAATTAGATGTCCTATTCAAGGCAAAGATATTGTGTCGTAAGTGAGGTTAATTGAGTGACGTAAAAAGCATTAAAAATAAATACTCCCACCCACCAGAGATTTTAAACTATAAATTGTTGCCAGCCACAACCACATAATTGGTGGGTACAAACAAATGACAGTAATTGCACTAAACTAGCAATTCCAAATACCCACCGAAGTAAGTCGGGAAAATTTTAAAAACATGTTTGCACAGAGTTTAGGAATATTCACCTAGAAACAATTAAACGCTTAACTAGGGATTTTTAGTGAGCGCTTTACCAGCGAGTAAATTCCCACCATGATCTATTTCTTAGCTTCATTTCTTGTACATCCGCATCTGGCGTAAAAAAAGATATGCAATAAACACGCCCCCACATTCCGAAAAAAATGCAGCTATGCTGAGATTACACACGGACCAACAACACTCCATAGGAGTACAATCTTGACACAAAAAGTATTTGAAGAGCGCAAATACCATAATGATCGACGCATATATTATGCGTATTTTAGAATGCTCGTCTATATTGATGATTTATCCCACATTCATTGATAGCTAACGCTTTGCCAAGGGAGAATGCCGAACGTTTTGTTTTGCGGAGCCCATGAGTATGGTTTTCCAGCCGGCGCCTTTTGCGCGAACTTAGAGCCAACTTTGTTTATGTGTATTGGCATTAAGACTACTTTTGAACTCAAACATTAGAGTTTAGTACAAGAGAAGCAACAAAACACTAAATTGACTGAAGATTTGTAAAGCACTAGAAAAAGCAAACTCAAATGCATTAACGAAAAATTGCTGAAATTATAAGTATTGACTAGCTAATAAGAACTCAAGAACGGAATAAAGCTATCCAGACCCCAATTTTGCCTTTATATTTTGTATGCGACCCAGGAACCATTAAAATATAGTAACAGCAAATATGATGTATTTGGCAGTACAGTATTTGGCATTATAACAGGCACTTTTACAAGCAAGAACTTAAGATCGAAACTAGGCTAGCAAGCGCCAACTAACTACAATAAGAAATAATTAATTATTTTTACTTTTAGGTTTATTCCATAACCTTCCTCTAGATTAAAACATTACGATGACACGATGATACACATAAACGCCCCAATATGCCGACGAAACAATGCCGACAGCGAGTTGAGTCGAGAATTATTGGTTTGTAATTGCGCAAGACGACACCCCTTTCCACCTTTGAATATGTTAAACTTACTCCTTCATTGAATTAAACATTAAGCTTTACCACCAATTGACTCTTTTCAAGTCACACTATGTCTTGATAAGTCCAAGCGGGGCAGTTATTGATCTCTACACCATCAACAGCATGAAAACCGACATTCTGTTTATTTTTGCGTAGTTCCATTTCATATCATTAAGATTGATTTTACGTGCTATTTATTTTAAATATTCACCGGCCTGCCGGAATAATAAACTACCAATCACATAACCACGGCACCTAATTCGCCCCAGTCGTATCGATAAGAAAATGTCCCCAGTTCCCTCAACAGTCCGTAAATACATAACTTTGATGGCTGAATTTTTACCCCATTTAGTTATTGAAGCGAATTTTCGGGCAACTGTATTTTGTAACGTCTCCAAAAGGGACAAAAACAAAATTGCTAATGCTTTTTTTTTTTCCCCATACCTCGGAAGGCACATACTCTCAAAAGAAATTCACCTCATTAGGGCTAAGATACTATTGCACTTCCGCGCTGATCCAACTTGTCTCCAGCAAGAGCCACTCTCTTATCCATAAAACCCTATAGCCAGACTTAACAACGCCAAAAATTTTGAAAATCTCTAAACGAACAAACTCCCATTTTTGCGCTATAACGCTTACATAACGGAAACCGAGTGCTGCAACGAGTTGCACGAGGGCTTTTTGCCAATGAGCAACGCGAATGTGTTGGATATGTTGTGTTATGTTTCAACTGCGTTGAATTACCAATGTTGATTATAAAGAAATAAGAGCAATTGGTTACTTATCCTAAATTCCTTAATACATATTGCACTTTTTGAGTAACCCAGACGTATAACTTTTGCATGAAGCAGGTTTCAAAAGTTCGTTAGAAATACCACAGAATTGGCAGAAACAAGACCAAGTAACCATTTTGTCAATAAATCCTGTAATTTAACATTAATTATCATCGAAATACATAATAGGGACCAATAATTCTAGAAAAAACAACTGCTTCTTGTCACTTTTATCTATCAAATTCACCTTGAAACATAACGCTTACAAATAACGGGAAAGCTGAGCGACAGCGAGGCTTTTTGCCAAATGAGCGAAGCGGAATGTTGGTTTATGTTTTGTAGGTGTTTCCCTGCCTAAATATTTTGTGTGTACCATTGATACCTATTAAACTGACTTTACCTGTCACCTTAAAATTCAAAACTCTCATTTGATAGAAAGATACTAAAATTCGTCAGTGAGTAATGCCTCAAATTTGGCAACTTAAAATATGCAGCAGCATAAGGATGTCAGATTTGATTTGGCATTAACCTGCTACCCATTTGATTATTGATACTATAAAGCTGCTGTGTGACCAGCTGAGTCAAACAATCAATTATTTTAATTTACGAATAACCCATCAGTGAGTCTCTTTCTCAATTTCGAATATCACTTCATCAGAATTTAGACTTTGGAATCCAACCAAACTGTAATCAAGACATGATTTTGCTCAAGGTTTTTGGATTGTCATATATACTGCTCCGTTTCACCGGCAAAGCCTTCATTAGGCAGTTACCCAAATCTTTGAAGGTTCATCACGCAACAACGATTATCCTCTAATCTTGGTTCCATCTCTAGGTACACCTAACGCCTCATTAAGAGGGCCAAAATGTATGGGCTTAAAATTAGCGGACGAAAGGAGCAAAAAGCTCCGAATCTGTTTTTGTACCTTTGGAATGACTTGGTTATTAAGCCTATTCACGCGTACCCTCTTGGGCTTTGTTCTTTTAAGAATTCAAAGCCCAATACTCTCAGAGTTTCAATGACACTTCATCATGACAGATACGTATTATCAAGTACCACGAGGTAAGCCTTGTAACTTTGGAGCCATTCCAAATTTACTTGACCTTGCAAAGCAGCCATCTTATCATTCTTTACGAATTGTTAATCAAAGTTTCCGTTATTTTCCAACCCTTAAACTGACGGGCAGCAACCTTGTGAATTTTGATATTCTTCCACCGTTCAGAATCAGACGTGAACACATACGGTGATAATAAAAAAAATTATACCCTTTCATATACTAATATCTTTTTCTGCGATTTAGGCCAGCTTTCCACTTCATCTTGGAGGAGGACGATTAGATAGATATTCTAATAACGCATTTTCATATCTGCCGCGTTATATTCAATACTTTATTAAAGTAACATACTCAAACGAAACCATGCTTCGTCAAATTGGAAAAGAGCAATCCAATATATACTGTTTCTTTGGAAAATGCCCTTCTTCTAGTCAAACCTCCAACGCAGCCGATATTTTTCGCGGTTTTCTAGCGGTAATTCTATTGCGAATGTCGGGAAATTTTTCTTCTCTCCATCTTGACTAAAATAGCATCGAAAAGTTTCATCATTTCCTAGAGGTTCTCTATAAACTGCCCTGACTAAAGGCAGTTAACGATTGTTGTTGCGAACAAGCGACGTAATTCCCCCCGCAAGACGTTTTGCTTGCACCATAACTTTGTGTTAGCAGTTGTTATGTTTTTCATCTTAGACTAGAACCCCCTAAATGGATAAAAACCACATCTAAACCATATCAAGCCAAGTATATCTAGTATATTAAAGCGATTGACAACCATGTATTGTAAGCGACAGACAGTGCATCCAAATGTACCCAGCACTTGAATGATAATGATTTTCGTTTTTCCACTTTAATGCCATTAGGAAAAAATGAGTCTCCGGCCCAAACCAATAATAGGTACCATCTTTACTAGAAATGTGGCATTTAGGTAACCCCCAGTCCACACCAAAATAAAACCAATAATGAGGAAAACAAAGCGAAGCTCACACTATCCATTTTGTTAAAAATTTAAGCATGGCTTCCTATGGAAACATAACCGGTCCAAAGCAACGGAACAGCCAGAGCGCTTTCTTCGCGGGCAACAAGCCCAGCGAGTAGTTTCCGTGGCCTTTGTTTGTTATGCGCCAAACACCTGATTTGCACAGATTCGCTCGGTTTATCGCTCAGCCCTGTTTAGCCACCCTAACACATGATTAAAAATATTACCACGTAGACTAAACCAACCTTGGAATTAAAAAAACTTGCACGAAATAGTTGCTTGTTAGGTTGAAACAGTTTTTGAGATAAAGCGCTGGGATATAAAAGCCTTGCTTAGTAAATAAATGAACGACGTCAACGGCTTGCCAAAAGTAAAGCATAGCTAACCACCAACCTAAAGGAACCTAAAAATTGTCACTAACGTTACTTACAACAATTAGAATAGAGGCCAAAGCGCACGTATAAGACGCCAAGCAGCACAGGGAATAAACAGGAGCTTTTGGCCGAACAGCAAGGGACAAGCGAGGGTTTTTTCCTGCTGGATACGCGCCTTGTTATTGTAACATTGTATATCTCGGTTTCACAGACAGCACACATGAACACAACTCGTTTTGGTCAACTGACACGTGGCATAGTGTATTATTGTTATAGTGACTTACATTAGTTTGATTTATGGCTATTCAAGAAAGCTAAGAGTTTTCATATTGAATCCGGACTGATGCCATTTCGTCCTAAATGCATGAAAAAATCCGGAATGGAGAACTCTCGTTCGCTAGACTATCTAAATAGGGGAGCGCAGAAGATGAAAATAATCTGAAAATCTTATGGGACTCATTATTCTCGTCTAGGGTGACCAGAGTCAACGCGTTATCAGTATCCTCTCCTATACAACTAGATTATCCAACCCCCCAATTGGTAGCCTTTCCTTGTGCTCATCCAATCCGTCTTCATGGGTTTAACCCTAACGCTTAACGATAACTGGAAAACGCCCGAGCGCTTTTCTGGGCGAAGCCCAGGCGTAGGATTTTCCAGTTGCTTGTTTTTGTTATTCTGTCGCCAATCTTGAACTACTCACGCGGACTTGCCGCCGACTCCCGAGTTTTCACAACCAACACCGATTTAATCCTCAAATTACCCGTAGACTAAAATCCAACTCTTGAGTTCAAAAACATATCAAGTTAAGTTTTTGGCTTAATGTTAGGTTGGACAGTTTTGACTAATTATAGCGCCTGGAAGTTGATTAGAAAGTTGTTGGATTAAGAAAAGAAACAGACGATTGCCCAAAGAGCATCAAGTAAACCACAACTAAGGAAACTAGAAACTTACTACCAGATAACTGGAGCAACGTGGTAAGGCTAAAGGCCAAACGCTTCAAGAACGCAGGCGGCAGTTTATCGCGGTTAGCCTTCGTCCGAGCTTAACTTGCTTGTTTGCTCTGTCTTTTTAAACCCACTTTTTTCCATACTCGTGAAAACTGCGTATTACGGAGCCTTCTGTTTTGGATTGCACTTTCCAAAATGTTAAATATGAGCGATTAAATTTGAACTCAAACCTCATGAAAGCCCAATACAACGGATATAAGAAATGAGACATTACGTTAATAAGAAACTCACTCACTGTTCAGCACATGTTTAACTATCTTGACGATTCGATAAAATGATAACACTAGAAATATAAGCGACATGACAAAAACAAGTGAAATTATTAGTAACCGAAAGATTGGAATATTAAAGAAGGAGAAATGAGCCTGACGAACAGATTCTCATACCTGTATCTTATTATGGTGATGCATTGCCCCCCAAAAAATAGCTCGTTAATATCATATTCTTAACGATGCAATAAATAAGGCAAGGGACCAACTTTCGTGACAAGAAATTATCCCTCTGAGTAAGAAAAATAGCCAAAGTATACTCGCCCAAAGCCCTCCCAAGCAAGTAATAATTTCCTAGAACTGTACCTTTTAGCAAAGCTTTCAATTTCTCCATCATTCACCGGATTTATGTCGTTGAGAGGAGGAATAGACGCTCACCGTATGGGCGTTATGAATGTTTTAGCAACGAAGTTGCAGAAGTAATGTCCCAGCCAGCGCTTTTGTGGCGGCATGAGCGTTTGTTGGCGTAACGTATGTTAGCAACTTTTTTTAGGCCTACAACTTTATCCCGCACTTACAGCCAGTAAACATATCTGATGAAAGTAAACCTCACAGCCGGGATTCATCCAGTTGTTTAATACCGTTTCGCCATTTTGTTTTCAATTTCTTTAACTACTTACACCCGTATAACTAAAGCTCCTATTTTTCAGACAACTGACATTTGAAGTACAAAGAGCTACTTAAATATTTGCTGACCACCACCAATTGTGTTAGCCATATATGCAATCGTACCTGGAATAAAGATTGCTTTGGATAAGACCAAATAAATCAATGGTAGATAGAAGCAATAAATATAACATTCTAGCGGTGGTGGATGCTATCCAGTAAAAAATTAAATAATGCATGAATCAAGACTCAATTTCCTGTTCACCTACGCCCCAAAGCAGGGATTGTATGCAGTGTTTTGCAGGAGTAAAACCCCGCTTGCATTGGACTGTGTATGAGATTAATTTAACCACTTAAAATATTCCTTTTGAAAACACAGTTTTGGGTAAAGTTGAGACCCAGGCTCTCATTAGCAACGCAAGACGTAAAGCTGTCTATTGGTGGGGTTAGTTCACGGTTGACTTGTTGTTCTTCAGTTGCAGCAGACCTTGATATCACAAAGCGTTTGGTCAAACAACCGACAGTGGACCCAAGCACCATACTCGAATAGTTCTACTGTAGGGCTCTAGAACGGAATTATGCACATAGCAAGAGTTAGCTTGTAGCTATATGACACTTAAAAATTCAGAGCAAAACTCATTACCGTTGGTCGATACTGGACCAGTATTACATACTCGATCATGACTATTTTTCAGTTTACTCCTTCTGTAAAACGCTTACGGTATCTACTTTCCACTCGCGTGACAGCACTAACGCCGTGAAAGCTATTCAAAGAGGCTTGATAAGACAAAGTTAAAAATACGTTATATGCACCACATGCTAGTCAGACTCGTGATTGAAGAACACCAGAAGACTTGAAAATGTCACGTCTCATCATTTACCGTGTTGAGCCTGCACCTGTTGCTGAAGCGGGCTACCTTTTTGTAAATTGCCATATTTCTATTCACATAAAAACGCTTCGATACTGTGCCAAGTTTGGTCAGTGCCGTGTGTGCAAATCAATTGCATGCTAGAATTGCCAAGTTGATTGCTTACATTATGCTGAAGCCGTTCAAACCGCTATTATCAGCACAAAGCCTGAGAATAATAAGGATTACTGAGTGGATTTAGTTGCCAGAGAAGATCAATTAGGTTACTCTCATGTTGCATAGCGCATAGACAACAATTTGGAATAAGAACACATCCGTAGATTACAGATGGATGACTCACTACCACACATACCAAATCGCTCTGGACCCAGTCAAGTAACGTTCTTAACGCTATTCAAACAGTCAAAATAGCTAAGAATTGAGGCAAAAATTACTCTTTCATTGATTTACGGAAGAAGTTGTTTTCCAAACCGTGCTGCGCAGTCTCTGGCTTATGTTTAAATATCTCCCATACGTACCCTCCTTTGATTACAATGGCGTAAAAACGGTCATTCTACAAAGCTAATGCCTGGCATCGGAGTTAAAAATTGTGCTGCATCAATTTTAGCAACCTGCCTGAATTAGTTACATCATAAGTAAAACAGTAGCATGATTGGGAGTCGCCCCCGATGAGAGCAGTGATGGAAAGTTGGCTATACTGCGTATAAGGAGGCTTAGTTCGAAAATCTAGATGGTGGAAGCCTCCAAATTGCTGCTAGAAGGGTTTTCATACTCGGTTGGCTATGATCGTTCCCTCAGCTCGGCAATACGAAGTAACCCGTTGTTTCAGTATATTAGCACCACGTGCATATCTCATACTCGACTTCTTGCTAGCGCTTGGAAAACCCTATAAAGATACAAGTTAGGTCAAATTATTGCCTGTATTCAGACAGTTTACTCCGAATTTCGATATCAGTATGGGAACTTAGCGCTCCGTATGCTAAGGTGGTATTCGGACATATTCAAGTTTATTTTGTCGGGAAGCTTCCAAAGGCTTAAATGTAAATATCCTCATAAACTCGACGCCTGTGAGCCCTTTCTGCGGTCGTTACTCTATCAGTCTTTTGCATTTAACAATGCTACCGAAATAACCGTAAGAGAAGCGGGTAACATACCAAATACATAGGCTATCACATGATATTTACCGCAAAAAAGTCGATATATTGTTATATTTTGCATTGTTTTGGACTTACAGCGTTTCGAGGTCTTCATGTTTCATACTTATTGATTTTCAAAACTGTGTTTCTGTGGCAGTCAATTTTTCCACCTCGCTGGAGGTCTGTGCGCCTACAAGTTAAAGAAAGTGAATCGTTAGGTCGTAGTTCTCTCGTTCACCACTGTATTGTTACCCAGTAAATTGAATAAGTGGAGTAGTTGAAAAACAGTGTTGAAAAGACTAGTGGCTTGGGAGATGTTTGTAATTAATTCTCGCCAGTGTAAAAGCTAAAAAATTAAATGCAAAAACCATGAAGCAAACACGAAAGAAATCTCTCCAGGAAATTATAGAAAGTTTCTGCTTATTCTGCATATACCGAGAAATAGGCTCACCAGCAACAACAAGTACATAAGTTTAAAATACGTCAACGTAGCACAACCTTCCTTGGTAACTAACGACTTAATATACGGGAAAATACGGGCTGGCAGCGAAGTTGATGTTTAATTTTCCGTGATGTTTTGTTATGTACGCTAACCACGACACGTGACCTAGCTGGATTCTGTTTTGTTAAGATGCCAATATGACTAGAAACTTTACAAATTGCAATTATAACTGGCAAGGGTTTCTCAGAATCATAACTGAATAGCAAAAAGGACAGGTAACAACCGAAGCTAGTAGAGCGTAGTTGAATGAATAAAAGGACAAATACAAATTCGTTGAAATGCCTCGCGTCAGCTATAAAGAAAACCAATATAAAAAAATTAACATAACAAAAACCAAATAGCCACCAGCATCCTTTGTAATCAATTGTCTGTAATTGGTCTGAAGTTTGATCTCAGAGTGCATCACTTTCCCTAGTACCATTAACAATATTAATATCCGGAAAAAGTTCCGTTTTAACACGGCATTATTCCGCCTGTCCCATGATCTTTTTGTTAAACACACTTATAAGGGCACTGTAAGGTGTAAATTTATTTCCTTTATAAAAAGTAGTTCTGGGGAAAGGCGGATAAAAGTGTTTCCATGTCTTGCTGATTGATGCGGAAGTTTTACTGATAACTGTATAACTATAACTATAACAGTATGATCTTAGTAATGTTTATGGGCCAACTCTGATATTTTAAACATGATAAAGAATGTAAGCTGGATCAATGCGCGTTATGCTATAGGAACTATCGAAGTTATTTAAAATGAGCAGCAGTACATTCATTTTCCATCGAAAACCGCCTAAATTTGATGCACACACTGAAGTTGAAGCTTTCCTGTTCGCTTACTCACTTAGTATTAGAGGCTTGATGTTTGCAGCTTGCAACACCAAGCTTTTCAGCCTTAAATTTGCCTTTTATGATTTGGGCCTACTCAGTGTTGGTCTTTTTCAATTTTTGGTTGTTGGGGTTTCCAACTTTAAAAGGGATAA
>Ga0163217_1112991_pt1 | contig 11151 bp, 5 predicted proteins | sample SynspAceP_FD_185933 | JGI IMG/M metagenome (GOLD analysis project Ga0163217, IMG submission 185933) | Saline lake microbial communities from Ace Lake in Antarctica - Synechococcus sp. Ace-P (PacBio error correction) | ecosystem: Environmental > Aquatic > Non-marine Saline and Alkaline > Saline ... | reverse complement strand
CGTAATCTGTCATTTATACCAAGCTTTCTTTGCTGACGCCATATCGAAAGTAACGGCGTCATCTCTTGTGCTTTTAAATAAAAGCGAAAAACAAAAGCCCCACCAAAGCCAACAGTATTTTTAATTCTTTTTGCCTGCATTAACCATCTTTTCATTTTTGTTTTCACACCTTTTACTTTTTGGCATACCATTTTTTCTTGTACATTTTTTCTCTTCGTTTTGTGGCTTCTTAGAGGTTTTGTACTTGCTGACGTTGAAATGATGGGCTTTGCTGTGGTTCGCCTTTTTCCGCTCTGTGCTTGTCGCCTTATTAGGCTTCTTTCTTATTTCTTTTTGTCGCCTTCTCCTTTCTTCTTTATTTCTCCTTCTCCATCGCTTTCGTCTCCCTCCTCTTCTTTTATCTTTCCTTGGTCTTCTTTATTATGCAGCTTCTTTTTTTTTCCTCGTTGGCGTCTTTCTATCGCTATCTTTTCTTCGTCTTGATCCTGATTTTTTTGTCCTCGTCTTTGCTGTTTTTTAGCATTCTTGTGCTAAGGCTAAGTATATAACGAGTTTTCTTCATCCGTAGGATCGTTCTTAGCTTAGTCTTGTAGCCTTCCACAGCTTCTCATATGCTTTTCTGTTCATGTAAAAACATTACCCATATTGTGGTTGCTTTTGCTTTCTTCTTACTAGTCGCTAATTCTCCAGCTTGTTTAAATCGTGAAAAAGCTTCTCCAAAACGTTTCTTTGGTATAATAAGCGTTTTCCCAATTATAGGGGCTGCAGCATTTTCAGAACTTTTTGAAATGGCTTTTGCGTTAATCTGCTTTCTGCATTCACAAAAGTCTTTTCAGCGAGTGCCTTGTTGGCTTCCCAGTATAATTTTTAGATGCTTGAAAATTTTCAATTTTGCTTCTCATTTATCTCGTCTTGAGTACATTCACAGATTACAAAAGAAATACTAAATAACTAATGTTTCATCTTTTTAATTTATGTATTAGTCGTACGGGATATTTTTCTAATGAATTAAAATAAGCACATGACTCTAATAATATTTTATTTTAAACGTCTCCATGAGTAACCTTTAGTACTGATCATGTTCCCAAACCGCACGCTTTATTTTTACATTAATTTTTATTTTCGTATTAAATAAATTCAATTTTCTTAACATTTGTTTTTCGATCTAAACAAACATATCTAAAAAGAACAATAAAAAAACAGCGGCACAAACCATTTGAAATTGATCATTATTATCTGCGAATTGCTGGCTTCAATTCTTTTTCTATCCATTTGAGTTAGAATTCTTTATCGTCTCAACAGCTTACCTGTGATTTCTCCCGTAATTATAGGCTCCATGCCTGATCTGCAATTTTCTTGTTAATATTCTTCGTTTAGTTTTGTATACTACATCACCATTCATATTTTTAAGACTTTTCAACAACGCCATTTCTTTTTATAGGGAATGGACCCCTTTTGTTTACCAACCAATAGTAAAAATTTTAATACCTTCATCGACTGCTTTTTCAACTTCCATTTTCGGATAAAACCTCACCCGCTTATAGTAAATAAATAATACCCTATTGGTTGCTTGATCATCGTCACTAATAGCCGTCGATGCTAAATCTATGTGATTAATGTGCTTGTACCTTGTGAGATAGCATATCGTGTTCATCGCTTGTACAAAAACAGATTTTGGCCGCACATAATCGGATCGTAATTTGGTAATTGTGCGGTCGCTTTGCAGCATAGGCAATAATACCAAATACGGGTCACCTTTCCATGATGATATTTCTGAGGACTAAACGCTTTCTTTTGCCAATCGTTTGGAGCAATATCTTCGGCAAGTTACTTTTTGAGACATCTAGCGCAAACACAATAATCGACCCTTCTCTTTACAGTTTCAAGTTGTCCAATTTTTGATTTACCTATCCACATCAATGTGATAGAAGCCTAGTAAGAAAGCATAGATAAAAACTCGATTTAACAATTGATTTTCAGGAGTTACTCTTTTAGAGTCTAGATCTCCAATTTTTCTCTATTGAGTTCTTTTTTCCAAAATTGATAAAACCAAAGAAGCACCACCAAAATTGTAGATAAATAATAATAAAATTACTATTTTTTCTTATCTACTGAATCATCCTTTATAAACTTTAAAAGCGCTGTTCTAAATAGGCATTCAAACAAAAGTAAATACCGCTAGGAGTAACAAGGCCGATATTTTCTTCATAATTAGTATATTTAATTCATCTATTCTGTTTTTATCTAATTTATTTTATTTCATCGTAATGCTTCTAAACTAATTCATACGGTTGCCCTAAATAAGCACCACCGGCGCCTCTGCGATAGGCGGTTTAAACATTCTTATCTATTTTTACAGGCATCATCCCGTACCTAAATGTACACGTCAACTGTTATCGCATGGAGATAAGGCGTTCCCGTTAAGTTCCAGACCAATCCGTATAGTTTGATACCATTATTCTACCGCTAATTCCGAGCTGTTTGTGGTTACAATAAACCCATATTGTATCACCATCTGGTTAAATAGGATAATGCAATTTACTTAAGGCTTAGCTTTTCCTTAAGTCGGGTTAACGATGAGCTAGAGCCACATACAATCGCATGTACCATCTCTAAACGGTGCATAATTTTACTTCGTTTTAAAGAGTTTTAAAATGATGCCTTATATCGCTAGTGATGGGTGTTGTTTGTATAACTTTCTCCGGCATAGACACCAATCAATTCCTCATAGCCTCTTGTAATAAATCGGCGGCAACTTTTTCCAAGGCGATAATCATTTGGTTTCATAGATCTCGCGCAAGCATACTTGAGATACTCAATATCTTACAATATCAATTCCTTGTGGTCTTTGTTTTTGTAAGAAACTTCTGTGTTTGTGGTCTGGCTAAAGCCTGGTTTATGATGGCGACTAGAGTCTAAAGTTTAAAATAAAGTAAGGTTTCTTAATTTAGGCAAAAACTTCGCGTTGAACAAACCTTTAATTGTTGAATTTTTAGAAGCCATTTGTGCTTTAGTCGTTTTAAAAAATACCATAGAGCGCTATTGGAAGTAATCAAAACAACCAAAAACTGCGGATTAGCAAAATTCTATATTTTCAACATTTATAATTTGTTTACATCAACGTACTTAAAATCCGTTCTACATTTGAATCGCGACACATCGTCATTAGCCATTTAGAAAACTGTTGTTGAAATCTTTACCTCCAAACGCTTAAATAGGATATTTCCATTAGACTATTACTTTAGATTCGGCAACTACAAATTTCCAGAAAACCATTATTTTCACTCTTTTACCCCCCCATAGTAGTAAACTTCTCAGGTTTTTGGTACAAATATTTTTAGAGCCCGTTGATTTTCTAAATTCTTGAAAAGAAAAAATCTACGACTGTTGTAAATCTACCTCTTCTGGTTCGTAATAGGGTTGTTGAGTGACCCAATAGAAAATAGACCTATGCACTTCGAAACCAAATTAACTCTTAATATTATTTTGTAATTCAAGGTGTAATTTTTACTATCTTGTCGTAATAAAACTTTAGGAGTTTCTATGCTGATGGAGGAGCTCACATAAGCACTGGTTATCCATTCTTTTTCTCTCATATTCTTTGTCGGTTGTCCTAGAGAACGTATCTTCACATAGGTAAAAACCATATGTGTTCACCACGACTCCAAACACAATATAAAAGTACGGCAGAGCGGTTATGCCACTAATGCCAATTTTTCACGGTGATTTTCGTTCTAGTTCTCTAAATATTCCTTCACGTAATATCAATTCTTCTCAGTAGGAGGCGGATAGCATCCTTGGTTTGAGTAACATATGTTCCATAGCTTACGATCTCTTTCTGCTACGAGCTAGAGGTAGACTTGGCAATTTTACTAAAATCTGATGTTGTAATATTTTTTTTAAATTACTATGGTCTTGTCATCTACTTTAAATTACCAGATCTTTAAGCATTTCGAGCTTCAATTGAGTGTCGGTAGTACTTCTAGGCTGAAATATGAACATCTTCTTCTAAATAAGAAACGCACATATCGTTACTCCGAATAATAGGCTGTACTGATCTGAATCAAATATTGGAAGTCTCCAATTTTTGTAGCTCTAACATAGCTCTATTCGTAGGGCTAAAAGTGCTACTTTTTCTTCCTCGGTTAATTTCTTTTTACGCCAACAAACATTATAATAAGCCTATATGAAGAATTAATCCTAAACGTTTCCCAGAATGAAAAGCAAGATATCCGAGCTTTTGTCCACATTGATAGCCTTAATATATTATAATTTTTGAGCATGTATCACGGGTAACCGTATTCACATAGATTGTTTACGAATCGTGGTGCACTATTTTTTTCATTTATTAATTTTTTGTGGAGTATGTGGAACTATAGCTGCCAGAATTTCAAATTGCTTAGTGCGTATTTTTAAGAGATATTAATTTTTGAATTTCTCGAAGCGGTAATCAGTGGCAAAAAGACTCTTACCATTTCTAAAGAGCAAAGGTTGTCCTTCTGTAAAAAAACCTTATCATTTGGATTCAACACTAAGAGTTAATGGTGAATTTTACCTTTCCCCGATTTTTAATTCTAGGTAATCTACACCCGATTACAATGGCCTATGTGAGAACTACCATACCCAACTAATAAAAAAAAAAGACATAGAAAGATTTAACCGGGTAACACGATTTTATAAACTATTTCAATTTTTGTTTCTCATTTTTATTCTTTGCTTAACAACCTAAGCTAAGCATTCTATTTAATATTTTTAGTTATTACCTGATAGCGTTCTAATTTAAGAAACTGTATATCGCCTTTTAAATAGACTTAAATAGCTTTCACAATTAAACTTTATCCACACGAACAACTTAAACGCCCACCGATTAGAGATGTATTTTCAAAATACGTTACTCTTGTGGAAATTACCATAATTAGGTACCTTTTTAGATTGCGTGTTCACTAATATGTATTTGTCCTGTATTCAGCATCTTGCATTTGTACATATACGAATTAGGAATGCTTTCTTCACGCTTCTCATAACACGAATACCTGTTAATCGTGCTTTTTCCCTTTAATTTCTCCGGGTTTGTACGGTAATCATCGCTAATAAATCGGAGAGTCAAAAACAATAGCTCTCTTTTTTATCACATGGATAAATATTTTAAGGCGACGCTTAAAATCTGTTTTTTTACTTTCACGGTTTTAAACTCAATCAAACTCCTCTTATAATCCGTAGACGGACTTTTTCCTTTTTTAGGAGAATAATACTCTATATTTGATTGGAAAAGAATCTAAGCCTAATTTTAATCGTATTATTCTGATGCATAAATGACAATGTAGCCGATCATTCCGTAATTATTTCGTTTTTTAATTTGATGCGAAGTACCAAAAAGTTCAAGCCACTTCACTACAACCATAGATCATAGTGGTTCGCGCTTTCGTTCAAAGATTTATTAGGGGTTCGTAATATAGCGTGCAGGTTAACGTTCAGTCAATGCTCGTTACCATCTATCACCAACTGATATTGCCGGACTCGCTAACGTTCATACACCTAAGGTGAGTGTATTCTCCACAAAATATATGTCAACAGTCGGACGTAGTCTTTATTTCAATTTTACGACTTTTTAAGTAACTTTAGTATTATCTACTTGTAAACAGTTTTCAGTAAACGTAATTATTCAGTTAGGCGCTTCTTTGTTTCGAGACACTGCCAACTGTAACTTGCCAATGGTTAGATGGTACTTCATCTGTTTACAATTTTATTGATGATTTCTACTGAGCTATATATTTTCTGCCTCTGCTTCTAGTGTTAAGGGCCTACTATGTCTTTAAAACTACCATGTGAACAACGCACGTTACTCTTTCAGAACTCACATAGCCTCTTTTGATAACGCATAACTTGCAGCATTGTAAGTTAATACTCCTCTTGGAGAGCTCCAAAGTTACAAAGGAGTTATTATCTGACAAATTTATAATATTATTCAGGCGAAACGTGTTACAGCAAAAATATATCAAGAAATATATTTTTCATTCTTATCATCACATGATAAAACTCTCTCAAATAAGGAAAGCTTTTAGAACTAAATATTGTGCACAATGTAAAGAAACGAAAGGTACTTAATATGACTCGTAAACTCCCAAGAATAAACGGTATTGTTAGGAACGCATAAATTAAATATAGTATCCTCGATTCTTTTTAGATAATTCAATCACCGTTTTCAGCATAAAACGATCTTATCTGTGCTTCTGGTAATGCGTATGTACTTATTGTTCGATGGGTGAGTGGCCATCCAAAGGTTAATAAATAAAGTTCGGCTAATGGTTACTTGCTTTCTTCATCGCTTCCTAACAATGCAGATGTAACTTTAGCTGGCTCTATTAATTTCATCGGCTAACACGAAGTTGCCAATTGGGTCCCTTTTATGGAAGCATTTCTTTCATATTTAAAAATATGGTACCACATACTGCTGGTAATAATCGGGTGTAAACGATTTCTACTAAGCCATTACACTGCTTATTGCTGTCGTATTTATAGCATAGACTTGGCTAAACCAGGAACCCTATCTAAGAATATGACCTTGACCAGCACCCAATCTAAGAGGCGTTCAACCATTGTTTTTTTGAAACTATAACTTGTTCATCTCTAACATTAATAAATCTATAAAGACTTTCTTGAGCATTTTTTCAGTGATAGCCTTAATATCGATTTGAAGTTTTTTCTTTCCTATTTTTTATTAGTTGGACAAAGCTAATAAATTGATACGCAAATTGAATCTCTATTTAGATAACCGCTGTTAACATTGGTTAAAATCGATATTAAGCAAACATTTTTTATGAAGCTTTTAAGGATTTTTGTCTATAATTCCAATCTATGGAAATTACAAATTATTCGGAAATTATTGCGGGACCTATACTGGGAACGTGGGGAAAAAAGCTCTCAGCACACAATGGCAGCTTTTATTGGCATTGTTAATGTTTAGGATACTACTTTTGATCCATGCTGATATTTACGGGGATAGATATACCAATGAAGCTAATTTTGGGCAACGCATTTTTTGCGTCTACAATTGAGCAGAACAAAGAAGCTTCAATTTCTCAGTAAATGTGGTATTCAAATGACTTCTGGCAGGTATCAGTATGATAAGGCCTATATTATTTGGTCCGCTGGCAATCCTTAAAAGGCTGCACACCGATTATTTAGATGCTTTTCTGCTCATTAGGCGGTCCAGTGTAATGCAACCTCGATGAATTGCTGAGCGATATTCAGACTCTTAAGGTTAGTGGTACTCAAAAGAATTGGGTATCGTTACACCTACACAATAGACCTCTTAGAACGTATTCCGGTGGCAGCAATCAAATAGAAATACTTCATTCAACGGGTTCATGTGATGTTAGATGCATTAATGATTGTATCGCATATCACAGGCCATGCATGGAGCTCCATTAGTAGTTATTTTAACGAAAATACGGCCGAACAAACGAATTAAAAAATTTAACACGTATAAAGCAAAAATATAATTTTGCCACTGAAGGTCAATTACCTATTGCATGGATTTTAAAAACATCCTCTAATTTTTCCAGTGGTAGGTACCACTGACCTAAGTTGGCAGCTAGTGTAAAGCATTACCAATTAAATTTAGACACAAGATGGTTTCTGTTTTTGAAGTAGCAGATGAGCATTTGAGGTGGCAAATAAAAATAGCCGATGTTTTTTAACTTTACGATCAAATTTATTTAAAGATCCACAAGCAGTGGGTAAAAAATTTAAAACATTGACAATTAAAAATCCCAGTTATTAGGAGCCACTAGTGCTCGGAAAATCGCACCATTTGTTGTGCCAACGAATAGATTAGTACTATGTGGAGAGGCAAGACGACTGATATTTTAAAAACGAATTGAGTAACCAAAGAGTACAACTTTAACTTTTGTGTCCGCAATTAAGTCGGATGTGTTTTGATATGCTATAAATTCCTACAGAGCTTTTTTGATATTGATATTTAGTCATAATGAGGGAATGCACACGGTTTAGATATAATCGATGAAGGAGGCACTGTGATTGGGATGCCATGTTAGTTATTATGTACAAGGCTTATTGTTAGTTTCTAAGCTATATCCCACAAATGATTGCCAAAAATCGAGCATATTATCCAGTATGCTCAAAGCGGAAAGAAGTCTACCCAAAAGGAAATGTATACTGCGCCAGTGAGCGCCGTTGGTTGAGTCTATTAATCACGGGGGATGCGCACTTGATTTAAACCCTTACGGAATTCGTGTCGGTTGCGGTTAATTCCTGGCTGTAGAAACAGGTCAGCGACGTGCGCTTTTAAAGGCGATACCTCTCGAGCAGAAAAATGTATACCAGGTTTTAGCCCTTAAGCCAAAGGATATGCGGATATTATTCATTTTGTAGTCACCGACCTTATCATGTAATATTGCTGATTCAATTGTGATTGCACTGCCGCAAGCGAGGTCCCTATTTTGAGAGGAACTCATGATAATAACGTTTACTTGTTTTAGAAAATCTTCTTAGCCATATGCTTGAGAATATAGTGTTTTTATGATAAAAAGCGTTTTAGTGTTAGGTCGGAGGGAGGTAGCCAGTTTTTAAACAGTTTGGCTCTAGAACTCAGCATTCCAAGTATGATTCGTTCTCTTTATTGGGACAGTTGGAGACGGGATATAAAATGGTTTGTGTGTGATTTTTTTGATGATGAGTAAATACAAAATCTAGTAAATGCATTAGAAAAACCCTCCCTTGATTGCTTTACGAAAACATCCATTTCTCATTTGCAAGAGCGCAAGGTAGTGGGTTTGTCACCATTAAATCTAATGAAAAATTGTCTCTTAAAGTATATGGATAATACTATGCGATCTGTCTGTTTGTTAGAGAAGGGAGCTTAGCTGACTCTAAATAGATACTAACGGTTGAATTAAAGATTTAAAATTCTGAAGCGTTGCGGACTTTGACCTTCATTCACTGCAAACATATTGAGCTACCTGCTGGTATCGACTTTATTAATTTAGACAAAAGATTTTAACGGTAATTTATAAGTTTTTAAGAACAATTTGTCTCTGTTGCTGGACATAAAAAAAATGTGAGCCAAACGAAACTTATTATTCTCGTGTAGATTTGAGTTTAATTATGAACAGTAAAAACTTTTACTCTGGTTAGATGAATTTATTAAGATAGATGCGATCATTTAGCACGGATATGTGCACTAGGATTGGTGGGCAACACAGTACTTCTTTAGAAAAAGTAGCCTGTTGATTACTTTTGAAGCAATGGCACATTCTTAATTATAAGTGAGTTTGGTTTTGAATGCCCTCAGTTTGATAAAGAAAGACTACATTCTATTTACCAATTGCTATATTTCTCTGTATTAAAGATAAGCTTTGAGAACAGAATCAAGACTATCACCCTGAAATAAATTAACAATTTCGCACCTACCTTTATTTGTTATTAATTGGTTTTTGAAGAATGCTAAAGACCTTAGAACATTAGCTGGCCCTTATACAAAAGCGGTCATGCAAAGGCTATATCAAGTTTTAGGATTCTATGCGTTTTAAGACAAGGTGAGTAAGTGATTTTAATTCTTAAACAAACCGGCCTGTTCTGTACTCTTTGGACTTACCTCTTGACACTAAGGATATATGATATTGAAAAATAGAGGACTTTATCTAGGTATTAAAATTAGTTTGCCTTGCTTAATTCAAATTCACATTTTAAAAACATACGATGAGTTACTAAGTTTTTACTTAGCCAATGTGTCTAAGCTTCAAGCTTGTGTATTATTTTAAGCACTAGTTTCGTGACTAATTAGATTTATCGTTTCGTTCATGATCCAATTCGAGAGTTAACCAGATTTATCATGCTTGCGGATGGTATTCAAAATTGTCAATAATTCAAAAATCCTCTAATTCAGCGTATTCTGTTTCGTCATATTGAGGATTTTCCGTTTTGGTGCGTCTAATTGTTGATGATTCTGCACTACGATTTATGTTTACGTGACTACTATCATCATACTAGTCTGCTACTTCCATGCGGCTTAATTATGACATTGATTGCTCAGATCTCTTGCTGTCTGTTCTTTTCTTCTCTCTCTATATCTGTTCTTTATCCCACGCCTTCATGTTATGCCCCATTTTGTTGGTGGTGTTTACCCAACGGCTCGTTTGTTTTTTTACTGGGTCATTTTTAGAATATCATTTGGCAATCCCGGTGCTCCAAATTTATCTCCGCGTAAATTAAGGAATTGCCATCCTAGCCAAATATGCCATGCATCAAATTTTATTTTTTTGATGGCGTCTGTTTAGTTTCAGGGTTTATTTTAGCTATTGCAGGCTTTGCCATAATGAGCGCCACTCCCTGTAATTCTGCATCTCCAGTTTTGGTGTACATAAACATTTCGCCTCTTGCTTGCGGACCTGCTTAATTTTTGAGTGTAATTACTTTAGTAAACTAAGCGGATGTTGTTGAGCATGACTAGAATTGTTACCACCTCCTGATCTTCAACCTAACGATTTAATCATTGCATCAGTAATTATCATGATAGGCGCTCTTTGGTTTTTTTAAGGGTAACATGCTGGCCAGATTCTATACAATAACTGTGTTTTTGTGAAGTGCAGATGGCTTCCCTTAAAAAGGCCATTAGAGGTTAGCGTTGTAGGGCTAACTTCACCATTCATTTCTTTGTATCTATTGCTTTTCTTCAAAAATAATACGTTATGGATCGTTAAGTGAAACGATGCTTTTGCTAAAAAGAATGCGCCAGGTGCAAAAACTTATTTGGAGACCATTCTAAAGTAAAACTTATTAAGGCATGTGGGCTTCGGGTAAGTTTTGGATGTTCCGTACCTTATTTTTTTTTCCAAAGAAGGGCCAAAGCATTTTCAACAAATCGGATAATTCTTGACATTCTAAAAACCCCGCCGTAAATTCAGCAAGTTTTATAAGCTTGGTCAGGCATTTCATTTAAACTTAACGTTCAGGGATTTGCTTATATTTAAAATCCATTGGTACGAAATTTAAAAAGCACCAGGTTCATGAACCCATTTTTTGACCATGTACGTGGCGTATATAGGGTATAAAGTGCCTGTTGATGAGTAGGGAAATTCTGAAGTGACGTTCAAGGCATCAGATCTTACTGGTCAGGATACCTCCTCTGCG
>Ga0163217_1091831_pt1 | contig 11151 bp, 7 predicted proteins | sample SynspAceP_FD_185933 | JGI IMG/M metagenome (GOLD analysis project Ga0163217, IMG submission 185933) | Saline lake microbial communities from Ace Lake in Antarctica - Synechococcus sp. Ace-P (PacBio error correction) | ecosystem: Environmental > Aquatic > Non-marine Saline and Alkaline > Saline ... | reverse complement strand
CTTGGTAAAAAATTGAAGATTACATGTTGCTATGCCAGTGATGATTGGGAACTTCATTTTTTCCTCACGATGAAGATGGCAAGGATTTAAAACCCATTGGAACTTCCCTTTAGTGCAAACGATAAGAAATAAAGTTCCAGCTCACAAAACCTTTTTGGATTAAATCCGTGCAACCGCAAATCAACTAAAATAATCAGTAAACCTCTATTCTAATGAATTAGGGAGGGTCTAAAGTATTTTTTCAGGAGCTATGGCATTTCTGGATAATGAAGCTATACTATGAAAGTTAAAAAACTACATGGTTACACGTGGAGCATATCCAACCCCTCCCCAACAATCAAACTTATGGGCGAAATTTTACTTCTTGCATAGAAGTCATTAATGCGATGAACGAATCAATTGATGCAGCACTGGTAATTTTAGGTATCGATTGTTGATCACTATTATAAAGCCAAATAGAATCAATATTTTATTGACTCATTTAACACATGATTTCATATTACAAGACTGCGCATTTTGTAAGCCCATGGTTTAATCCCCAAAAAGAGTTCATATTTGGGCCTAGCGGCAGGCCCAGAAATCACTAAGTCTAGATTAAATCGATTTTTGTCTTCCAACACTTTTTCCGCATACCATTAAGGGATATACCTGCAAACACATATCAGTAGAAGAATTAGCCAAATTACAAATTTAGGATTGGAAAATTGAAATATCTCAAATACATAATCATCCTGGCCAACGGTTGGTTCCGTATAAAAAGTGTGGATTCAAAATCAATAACCTATATGCCAGAAATCACGCAACCTGTAATTGAAAATCACCATTTTTTCCCGAAGATGATTGGGTTTCCGGATTTTATTTGCGTATCAATCTGATCTTCTTAATCCACGACTTTCACAATTACAGTAAAAAAGAGTACAAACCAAAAGGGGATGGGGACATGGTTCTCTTGACATAGCTTGCAGAATTTGTTCAAGGGCCAAGGCCAAACACTTAATAATGTTTCATCATAGATCCAAACCAAAATACTGATGACGAACGAACTCAAATGTTTTTGAAGCCTTTTTATGAGCACGGGTAAATAGATTTTCCTATTGAATTGCAGTTCAAGGGCAAGAAATTCAAGTTTAATTCAAGTCAATGATAGGTTGTGTTATAGGACGTATATTTCTTACCCCAACCAACCTTCTTCTATCCAAGCTCCTATAATTGAATGGCCTCGCTGATATGCACCCCCGTAACATTCATCTGCGGCATCTAAATCGCGATTAGTTCTAGCTACTTTTAAAAATTCGGTCATACGGCACGTTGCTGATAAGTTTAAGCGCCTGCCATACGTTTTTTAGAGTTCTTTTCGAGGGCATCGTCCATTTTGCAGTTATTCCGAATTATGCTTGGTATATCATTTTGCGCATTGTAATGCCACATTTTCGATGTTCTCAAACATAATATAATAGAGAACTAACACACGACCAGTAACCCGTTTTCTAAAATTCCACACCCCCTCACTTTCGCTCTTCCGATAGTTTTCAAAGGTACTACGGAGTCTACCTCTCATATGAATTATCATTGTCGTTTCTCAATAGTGCGGCATGAACATTTTACGCAAATTAGCGTGCATTCTGCTGAGAAGAACGAAGTTACAGGTGCATATTCCGGATCATCAAATAACCATCCCGTACTCGGACATTCATACTCGCCCACTCCAACATAAAACTACTCGCGTAGACCGTACGTAAAGCGTGCCTCTTGAAAATCAGACCTCACTTTCTCTATCTCTCTAATGCGGAGTTACGCTATGACTTCTAAAAACACCACGTTAAACTCCGCGGTAAAATTCATTCTAAAACAAAACACCATTGTGAGAAGCGAAGATTTCTGCCGAGGTTTGAGATATGCCCCTGCCGCCTACGAGGCTACATCGGATAGGTATGAATGCGGGCTTTCGAAATACGGTCGTTGATTACATTAGTCCCCCATACTTTATTTTACCGTACTTCACACTCATGAATCATTATGTCGTTTCAAAGCCTCGTCGTCAAATCGATTGGTGGAAATCTAGAAGACCGATAACCGTTGCGCTGCATTGTTTTTACCCGCACCAGAGACTCGGACCACGATTATACAACTATTATCGCGGTCAGCCTCAGGCGGCGTCGCACCGGGTGCCCAATCTCCCATATCCAACGTGAATACTTTCTTTGGGCCTCTGACAGTCCGAAAAAAATCGAACTCGGCGGGACAATGGATTCTTCATAGGTTCTTCATAAAATTCTGCTCGGATCAATAAGGCGGTTTCGCTGTAAGGTAGCCTCGTTCGCTTTGTCCAAAAAAATCACATCACTTCTTATGATGTTTAAGATTTGCCCGGTACACCTCTTAACTCCTGGCCTAACTATCGCTGCTTTCTCTTGCATGTATCTTCGGTAAATTCAAGACCCTGTAAAACCTCTCTTTCTTCTTTGGCTGTTGGTATGCAATGGAGTTATACCAGCAGCCTTATAAGGTGGTAAAACTACTACACATCTCGAGCGATAGTTCACCCAAATAACATATACTTCCTCTACGGAAATCGCGTACCAATTAATTGCTCCAGACTCTAGCTAACTAAGAAAATGCCGTATAGCTAAGCGGTTACAATCATAAGCCGAACCTTCCTTTTACGCTAAGATCGGCGGGCGCCATATTTATGGTTCAGTTTTTTACCGGAAATTTTAAAGCCACTTGTGTTTTCGTAGAGCTCACAGCCTAGCCAGACTTCTGTAGTTAGCTTTCTTGATGGCGTTGTCTGCGTAGACCCCACTAAATATGGATACCTACGCCTTTTATCAATAATTTACTTGCACGGTGATCGTAGTCGCTGCAACACCAAAGACAGTCACTCCCAAAAACTTGTGTAAGCACGCGATGTATTTCCCTTAAAAATAGGAAAAAATTTTTGTAAGTTGTTCATTACCAAAAATTAAAAATCCAGCTTCCAAAAATTTCTTTGTTACTATGTACTGAAATGTCCCGACTTAGAAAATCCCAAAAGACGGTTACTGTGAAAAACACCAGAGGACATTCTGAGGTATAAAAATTCAAAAGTAGTTTTCTGCGCACTGACACAGTTAAATTCAGGATTCCAATTACAATTCATCCTGTACATCAGGAACATGACTATATTTTTCGCCATGAACTGGCGATCGATTGTTTGAAATATGTTTTGCTGATTACATGTATTGAACAAACTGTTTCCTTGTATTTGTTGCATTCGTGTTCAGGTTGTCGGACAAAAAATTCATTGTTCCAAAGGTTAACTCTGACATCAAAAAATTCGCGAATACCATTAGGCACCCACCGATGCGTATTTTTCTTTTAACGGACCAGTGATACTTTTCACATCTTAATTGAGCACGTTGTATACCCTACTCTAAATCATCTACATCCTTGCAACAACAAATACCATCTACAGCAATTAATGCGTTATAGGCCACCGTCCATTTATAATTTTCCTTAATGCCAGTAATTAGGATTTCAATTTTTATTCAAACCCTTTTTTATGATTTCTTAACATTCCTAATTATACCCTTCAAACTACTGTTTCGCTAAAAGCTAGGGAAATCGAGCTATAGTCACTCTAATAGATAGTTGTCTCAAACTTGTTCCCATAAAAAGCGAAGCCCTTTTAGTTGCATTTTTATAGTGTCGGGCTTTTATGCTATTAAAAAGCATTTTTCTTATTATTGAATGAATACTTCGATTTAATATTGCTTGCTTTCCATGCTAGAATCTAACTCAAATTTTTTAAATTCGAAGCTGCTCATAATCAATGCCAGATTTTTCATTTAAAACTTATTTCATAATTCCCCTTTTCATCATTCACCCAGGAACTTGTTAAAAAATACCCGTTCTTAATCTAAGGGCTTATCGTAAGAAAATGCGAAATACAAAAATTACGCGTCGCACAATCGGTACTGGGATAATTTTCCAACTGATAATCTGTATTTAAAAATACTTAAAGCCACGTTTTTTACTTGTCAACAAGTAAACAAGGGTTATCTTTTTTAGCCAATTAATTTGCCCGCAAACACAGTTTCACACCGCATCTCAGAAACAACAAAAACTATAGCATGTATGAGAGCATCGTTCTTGGCAATAGGCTGTCTGCTTTCCGATCAGGAAGTGTATTCTAATAGCCACATCCTTTCTTTTTCTAACCGAGCATCGCTGTACATCCCATGAAATAATATCATTTCAGTATTGCTATCTTACAATCTACCACCTAAACCTCTTCCCTTTGAGAAGAACCACCTCTTTTTCTAAATGAAGGCTAGCCCAGTCAGATATTTGTTACGTTTTCTAACTAGGATATAGGCCGTAGAGTGTGGCTGTTAATTATTTCAAAACAAGCCTTTTCTGATTCGATTTGAAACGATTAATAATGGTAGTATATCAGATTGAAAAAAAAACTATCAACCCCCCCAATTCTATCATCCCATTTGTGCGTATAACTAATAATTTTGTAAACTTCCCAGAAGGAATAGCAGTAGCATTAAAAATATCACCGTAAAGCCATCCAGTCTTAATAAACTGCAAAATTGTTGTCGAGCAACAACTTCCTAAAGATTCATGACAAGTTCTTATTACCGCAATCTCTACTAATAAACACTTGGTTTATTTCGTTTATTTATAGCCTGAAATTTTAAAAAATGCATTCCGCCAACTAGTAGTTACCATTAGTGTTATAAGGATCACGAAACGCGAGCTTCTTATCTAATGTATTCAGAGAACAGTTTTTATATCATTATGCCTGTAATATTCTGGGCTTTAGACGAAATAGCGCAAAAGAGAAAAAAGAATACCAGTATTTTTCTTTCTATATTCATGGTTCAAGGTTAATCTATCCAAAAATCGGGTTTTTATATTGGTTCAGTGTAAAGGCTTGCAACTCTACACCATTTATCGACGAGCAAACTTTGTACCGGCTACTCCTGTTATCTTGTTCAAAGACTTCAAAAATTTACCCTTCCTCCCTTTTAAGCGCGATATGTAAAACGTCATTAGCGAGAAGAATCACAAATCTTCCAACGTCCACAACCTAAAGTATTTAATCTAGAAGGACAAACCTTCCAGGAAACAACGATTCACGAAAATTACAAAAATAAGATCCGTTTTGACACAAGCATAGAAACTCTTCAAAAAAACCAAAACTTTTGCCTTGGTATTGTCTGATTTTATATATTTCCCAATAAAAACCGGAGTTGCGTTTGCTACTAAAATAAATTTTCATTTACTTGGAAAATCTAGAAGTGATTTATAAAGCATTTTGCTTCTGCTAGACTGCCACGAATTGATGCACTAAAATACTGTACCTTCTCCCTATTTTGCCAAATCATTCTCGCTGGTAATAAAAAATTTAGTTGTAATAAATTCTGTAAACTCGCCCATCAGTGGTTTGATCCGAACTCGCAATCAAAATTTCATTTGCGAAACTAAGACCGTATTATAACAAAATGTTCTTCTTTAAGTTTAAGGAAACCGAGTTTCAAAACTGATGGGGGGTTGTGCTTGAAACAAATATATTAAATCCTTTACTAGTACTGTTACAACCAAAGAATGAATAAGGTAATCTCTTCAGTATTCATACCTGAAATATCTTAGCTTTTTCTTCTGATCAAGCTACTCTACCTTTACTCGCTATTCCTTTCTCTCCATTGTTATCTGTAACAGCTTCGACTCTTACATCTTCCAAGAAAATGCAGGTATTAATAGGTGAAAACTGATTCTCAGAAAACTATAGCTGTTCCATCGGTAGTCGTTACATTAGTTAGAATTCCTATCTAACTGCTGCGCTGAAAAAACAACATCAGAAAAAGTATAGGTACCAGGCGAGTACTTTCACTAAACTCAAAAATTTAGCCCCTAATATCATCCGCTTACCCATTACCTTGCACACTTTCTATTTAATCTGAAAAAAGAAAAAAAACACCTACTTATCAAGTTCTACTAAGTATTTATTTCTTGCTGCTTCGCTTCACCGTATATTAGACAGCTAAATCACTAGATTATAATCTTCAAAGAATCTTTTGCGTTTCAATGCTACAATTACTTCAGTACAACCAAAAAGCGAAACCAAACACAAGAATGAGCTATCTATAAGCATGGGCGCATTTTATTCACTTTTCATAGCCCATTGAAAAATTAAATTATAGTGATCGGATAGGTACTGGGTAAACTAGCAAAGACTTGAGTTACGCACGGCTTTTACATTTGAGTGCATCGCATAATAAAAAACGACAGAAAAAGGTTATTTTACCCAATTTTACATCATAAATTGACAAAGGTTCCAAAAACAAGTGCCTCAACATTTTGTTTCATTTACATGATTACCTTCACATATTAAAGCCCAAATTTAAGCGAATAAAAACAGGAATCCGAAAATATTTGCGCGTTACTAAACAACAACATATTCATTACTCATTCAATAAGAACAAATACCTACTCGGTAACTGTTCTTGCGTTAGGCGCGACCTGTTTGGTTACACAAAAATTAGTCGCTTGAAACTGAATCTTTTCGTAAACTTATAATTTGCCACGAAACTACAAATCATCTGCTTATCAAAATTTGAGGAAAAAAAAATTACCCCTCGTTCATTCGCTTCTTCATCTAAACGCACAATCAAGCTGTAAAAATGATCTTGCGAAACGCTTATTAATCCCAACCATCCGCGTTAAATTTTCCTACCACTTTTAGCTCAAAAGCAAATTCGCTACACCCATGAATGCTTCGACGCGATTTTCCTCTCTCCTTGTAGTGACCACGTTCTGGTACTAACATTGATTTCCAGATAGATCAATTCAGCACCTGTTTTAAAATCGAGCCATTTATTTTGGCGGGGTAGATTTTTGTAAAAAACCCCTCATAGGCCTTACTTCGTACATATTACTTTCCAAAATTTTGCAAATAAAACCACAAGTTGAACACCTGTTGTCTCGTTGTTACTGGTCCCAATATTTAAATCAGATATGTTTCAAGTCACTCAATAGGAGAAACTGTCCTACAATGTTTGATAACTCATGAATTATATTGAAGCCGGCTGTCTCGAATAAGGCTCATTTTAACAAGCTAAATCTCTTGGAAAAACTTGTACCTCCCATGAAGCCTTATTTCTGTGCTCCGTAGTTTTTACAACTTCATTTCATCGTAATGTATCGGTATTGTTTAACGGGTATCTTCAGGTTCTGGGTCGCCCAGATATCAAACGCTCTTTGCACGCTGCACCACCTTAAGCTGACATAAATGAATACGCTTAAAGACGCCGTTTCAAAAGAACAGTTGTCCTCAATCGATACAAAAATTTCTTTAGAACACAAAACTGACAGATTCTAAAGCCCCGCTTCTTCCGCTATTGTTACGATGACCATTGTTAACTTCCCTGACGTTCCGTATGATTTCCCTGGGGTGATCGTCGTAGAGTTTTGTAAGAAAGGCCAAATAATCTAGTCTTAAATTGCGAATTAAATAGCGTAATTGCTCTGTTATGCTTGCTTCGTGTTTCATTTAATTTATAATCTAATAAGAGAGAGTCTATTATTTCTATACTTTCAAAACCAATATGAAAATATATTGCTGTTTGGCAAACTACAATGTTTCCTGAACTTCTGTCGCCTAAAATTTTATTGATTCCCCAATTTTAAGGAAACTATTTGTTTTCATAGCCGTAAGAGAGCAATAAGAAGCATATACTAAAAATTACATGCCCTACTGATATCAACCTGTGGCCTTTAAATTGTTTCATTATCATTTATTTATGGTTGTAACTGCACCAAAAATCATAGCGACAAAGCGAAGCTCTTGACTAACTACTTTAGAGATTCTTCATTTTAAGATCTCAAAGCCAATTAAGAATATGCAGCTCTGACCCGACCAAAATTTAAAGACCGATTTTCCTTTAAAACTACCGGCGACTGTCTAATAGCTATAGTTTACATAGATACAGGTCCACGGAACCTTCATCCATACTTTTTTCATTATTCCCATTAATGGTCTTTATATCAAAACAGCATGAAAAGTCTGCCACCAAACCCTCAGCAAGGCATGCCCGCCTCTTAAATATTAACACCTCCAACAGCAAAAAGGATTTAGAGCTGAAAAAACGATTCCGAAATGATCATGATTCATCATCGAGAACACCAGCATGTGGCGATCTGCTAAATAACTGCCTCATCAAATAAAATTAGATGTCTGATCTGAATTTCCCCCTAACATTAAACCTTCGGATCCTTTCGCCCGACCTGGCCGTTGTAGAAAGCCTGTAATGTTGTGGGCTACTTTCAAAAACATCTCGTTGCTCCTACACTTAAGGGTATGTTTTTTTATCATTCCTAACATGCAATGAAAACGGATCCCCCAGCTGTTTCGCAATATCTTATCGTGGCATCAGCTTGCACAATAACTTATTTAGCCAACCTCCAAAGCCTTCACGTACATAACCAACACTTAAGTACTCACGTTATTTATAAAATAATAACAACCTGCCTCTTTTTTTTTACGGCTTTTCACATTCCCCATAGATTTAAAACTCAAAGTCTCTATATTTTCTCCGTAGTATGTAGTTGCAATTTTGTAAAAAGCCATTGGCATCAGTATTGCAAAAAAAATTTGTCCCTTCCACCAAAATTGATAAACCTATCATGGGTTCTACTATAGACGTTCTTCATTCCCGTTATATTAACCTTTTAATTCAAACCGTTGCTGTACGTACTTCCTTGTTGCTCTCTACCATATTTTTAAAAGTTTCAAATCTGTTATATGGTAGTTGAGATTTTGGACTTTTATTTACCAATACAGGGTCTAATAGCTGTTCGCGTGATATTATCTGGGTTTTCTCTTTGTAAAGAATCTCCAACAAAACTAGGATCAGAGTCTCATCATAAACCAAATTATTCTGTGTTAGAATAACTTTTGTGATCTTCAAGATTTATAAACATTTAACTCTTGAATCCCGGTAATTAAGGGAGTCTAAAATACTTCAATAGCACTTCTTTGAAACAGTCTTCCTGAAAATACGCGCAGCATTCTAACCACTTTGTCCGACCTATACTGGAAAAAAGAATATACTCCGTTATTTATTTCTCAAATTTGTATAAAAACTTGTGTTTGGTCTTCGATTGGTGGTAAAGCTTCAGCGTTATTAGTTTTTATCCTATCCTGAGCATTTAGATGCAAGAAGGTAAAAAAAAAACAACAGACTATAAAATACTTTCATACTCCTTTAGTTTGAGTAAAAAAATTCAAGTTCATCCACTCAAATATTTGCATAAAACTATCAGGATTTGCTTTTCTAAAAGCATTATTCTTTTTAAAGGTTTTCTCCTAATCATCTTTTTTGTTCGGGAAATGCTGCTATGATATCAGTTTTTCCTGTATTGCAGGAAAGACACACAATTCCTTATACTGGACAAAAAACATTCTTGAGTTTGTATCTTAAAATCTCGCTGTAACGATACAAAATTACTTCGTCTCCTGACCTAAAGATGAATGCGCCCGCCCGTAATGCGTCTCCTTTAACAAAATAGATAATCTTATTTCGAACAGTTTCGTCAAAAATCTTCGCTGCAATCATAACTCAGCGTGCTCTTGCATTAGAAGTAAGTTTAATGAATTTTGATTCTATTACGCGTAAACTCATCAATATTTGTTCTACTTAGGAGGACTAATGGCACTAGTGGCCTGGTCTTTTGGTTCATTTACTAGTAAGTTCAAGCTCGGTCAATAAATCATACTTTAAATCTTTCTATTTACTACCGTATTTTCCGCTTGTATGAATACGGTACCATCTTACAAAACTATCTGTATGCTTTAACAGACACACCGACTGTTTGTCCATTTGGTTCCTTTAATTCGATTCAAAATAGCGAAATTCCACTGTACAGTCATTCAGAACTTCTCATCACCATGGATTGAATCAAACCAATGCTAAACATTCTACGATGGAGGTCTGTGCAGCGTTGTTAACGAATCGCAAAATTTAAATGTAGAAAACAATAAAACAAAAAAAATTTTTCTTTTTCACTAAGCATCAAAACACCGAAGAAAGTTATTTTTGTTAAATGTTAAGTTTATTTCTTTGATAGTCCTTCAGTGTTATCCTCTCTTTCATTCATCATCATTTTCTAAATTCTTCCTTTCACCACAACGATTATCTGCTTGCGCAACTCTGGTATATGTGGACTAAAGATATCTACCCGATTGGCCGGGTAGGTAAAATACTCTATCGAATGCTATTTTACATTCGCAAAAAACTCAACAACTTAGAATCTACGTGGAACAGGTCACCAGACCCTTTACAACCTTCTTATACACGTTTCCATCCTTCCTCCCGTATTAATTGAACGACATATTACTTTGAATTAACCTGCTCGAGCTACCATTTACGGGTATACGGTCGCTACATAAAAAAACATACGAACGTAAAGCGCTTCCACCTGCCCCAATGAGCGGTTGTTCAATGGTATGCACTATCCCATGTCCCATTTTGTATAGTTTTCACCTAAAGAAATTTTCTAAAGCTTGTAGGCCCTGTAAAAAAGACAGTGCTTCTACCAATATCACTTCTGCGTTCTGATGGCTCCGCCGTGTAATTTAATATCATCCACCAAACATCGATTAACCCGTTTTCCGGAACATAGGGTCGCTATCAATCTATATTTAGCATAAAGCTGAGTTAGATACTTAGACTTTGTTGAAATCCAAATTGTTCCTCTGTCTCCCTAATTTCATCTGGAAACGTACTTTTTCTAAGAAAACAGTATCCCATCTACTGATTAATAGCGCAGTTGAACATATTAGCAGCTAAATTCTTGCGTCCGTCCAACGATCTTCTAATGCTCCTACAGGCTGCTTTTGGGATCTGATTCAATTTTGAAGTACTCACATCACAGTATTAAATATGCTGGCGAGCAATAGCCTCAGGGGACTTGACCGCGAAGCCCCCGTGGAGCCACTGCCGACTATAGGTTAAACGTCATTTATCATTTCACTGCCGATACCATCTATCCCAATCATTTTTCTGCCTCTAGTAAAACTCAAACAATACGTTCTCTGCGCTCTATTTTCTGGAGTATTACGCTGCGCCGTAAATTATTCCCCTAAATTAATCAGCTTTG
>Ga0163217_1056350_pt1 | contig 11151 bp, 18 predicted proteins | sample SynspAceP_FD_185933 | JGI IMG/M metagenome (GOLD analysis project Ga0163217, IMG submission 185933) | Saline lake microbial communities from Ace Lake in Antarctica - Synechococcus sp. Ace-P (PacBio error correction) | ecosystem: Environmental > Aquatic > Non-marine Saline and Alkaline > Saline ... | reverse complement strand
TCGCGACGCTGAAAAGATCTTGAACGCGCGTCGACGAGTGCTCAGCCGCTATGGGTGAGGTCGCCCAGCACGATTGATGCCGAACGCGGCCATGTTGATGGCAACAGTCACAGAAACAGGAACGGGAAACGTGCCCCTTGCGGCGTCTTGTTGGCGAAAACCTCCTGCGCCACGATCGCACCGGCCAGCCGCCGACCAGGCCGCAGCAGCAGCAGGGACCGTTTCGATATCCGCCAGTTCTTCTGGATCGCTGCATTCTTTGTCGATCCAGTTAGCCAATGATGCAGCCGAAGCTCGCGGACACCCATAAATGATGTACCAAGTTCGTCGAACGGAATGATGGCTGGCGAACGGATGCGACAATCCGAAAAAACGCCGCGATCACCAGGAAGGGGCGGAACTGGACGCAGTACGAAAAACGGGCCGTTTCTCCACCACGACGGTGCGATGATCGGTACGCGTTTTCAGCCGCCTCGCGACCGGTCGGATCGGCCACGCATCCGAAAGCATTAGCTTGGCCGATATCGAGCGTTTGTCGGCCTTGGGCAGGTTCTTGATACAGGAATACGTTTCGGCCCACCATCGTCTGGCGCGAGAAACCCGAAACCGCGTCGCTACCATTCCAACAAGCCGGCCTTCACGTCGCATCGTCAGTTCCGTTTCCTTGTTCCACAGCTGCCGCAGGGCGCGCTGAGAAGCGATCAATTGTTCACCGTCGAGTGAACCTGAGTGTCTGAGTTCAACCTTCGATGCGCAGGTTCTCACCATCTGATAGGGTTGCAGCACATAAGCGGATCTGGTTGACCAAAGGCGATGCACTCTTGGATGCGTTTCGCATCGGAGGCGCCTCCCGGCGTTTCTGCAATTCCTGCTCATAGAGTTCGAGGCAGCAGCGCCAGCCTGGTCACGGTTCTTGGTGCTGCGACGCGAGACCTGGCAGGCACAACGATGCCCACTGGCGCGTGGGTCAGGCCACAGCCACTGTCAGTCTTGTGATAGCTGGCCGCCAGACGCCTGAAGCCCGGTACAGTATCGGTGCGCACATCGGACGGATTGATTTCTATTTTCGATTCGTGTCGTCGATCACGGGGAGACGCTACCGAGGCACAAGCGTTCGTATAGGCGGCCGGCGCCGAACTGTCGAATGGCGAGATCCGCAACAAGCGGCATGTTTACGCCCTGCTCGATTTCAGCCAGCCATAGGCATTTCGCCTGATCTGGATCGTGGCCAACTTGATTTGCCGGCCTCTTCAACCTCGCGTCGTCGAGTTCCTCGGACCTGCATTGGCCGTGGGATCTGCCTCATCGCATGTTACATGCGTTCTGAGAATATGGCCCAGTCTGGCTCTCGTTGCCGCCTTCACCCGCATTAATCTGAGCGAACGATCATTCGCACATTCTTCCACTCGCCGTGACAAGATGCGCCCGCGATTCGCCTTCATCGGGCGGCCGTTCGCCGCTTGACAAGGTGGTTTCAATGTCTGCAATTTCATCGACGCATCTACCATCGGCGAGCTCGAGCAATCCTCGGGCATTCGTCCGCTCCGTTGACGCAGCGCTCTCGACCATTCGCAATCCCATCGGAAAGGCGCTGGCGATTCGCGCATCATGGCCTGGCGCCGCCTGGAATCGTCCGCAGAAGTCCGGGACGTCGGAAAGTCTGGTCAGCTCATCAAGACGTTTCGTGGCAGTACCCAGTCAAAGACGCCTCCCGTAGCAGGTCGGACGATGGCGATCTGGTCGATCAGGGATTTTTATTTCTGCGGACATGGTTGAACAGCTTGTTGGGGCGCAATTCGCGGAAAGGGAACAGGCAGGAGCCGGATAAGCCGAGCAACTCCCTGCGGTCAAAAGCCTGGTCAGAAAATACCGTCGAGATGTCGTCGGCAGACTTTTCAGGCGCCTTGCGCGGCTGACCGTCCTCCGGGGACCGGCTGTTTTCGCCGGTGCGCGGATGAGGTTCCGAACGGCTGCCCGAACCTGGGCCGGATTTCCACACGCACCCGAAAATCGATAGGCAAGTCTCGGTACCGTTGAAGGCTTGCCATGCCGGGTCGTACCCGGCGGAAAGCTCGTCGATTTGTGAGACCGATGTACCGGGCCCCGCAAGCTCTCGGTTGCGGGGCACTTCGATCTTCACCAGCCGCACGCCGGAGGGATCCGGAACGGGATGGCTGGGCGTTGAACTCGAGGGCCTTTTCCATGAAGTCAGTGAAGATGGCGCAAGCCACGGAGCCGCCGGCCTCGCCTTCACCCAGCGAGCGGTTGGTCGTCGAACCCGGACCGCGCACGCCGACCACATGTCAGGCGAGAAAAGCCCATGACACCGACGTCGTAGTCATCTGTCGTACCAGTCTGCCAGCAGCGGCTTTGCCAACCCGCAGGCCCGGCGGCCGTCCGCGCTCGACCACGCCTTCGCTGTGGGTGTCTTGGTAGGCGATGATCGGGTTTCGAGCACCTCGTGCGCGATTTGTCAGGCAGTTTCCGGTGGGGCCTGCCCGTTCCATTCCTCGGCCTCGCAAAAACCCGTTGCAGGCGCGTTCGTGTGACGGGACAGGGTGCGTCGTGACGTCCTGCACGCGGTCCTTCGAGCAGCGTCGGGTCACCATCTTGCGGCCATTGAGGAAAGCGGCTAACCGCGCGCCGACTGAATCAGGTAGACATCGCCTGGAACAACCACAGGGACATGGCCGAGTAAGCCGGGCAGCTTGTCATAGACGCCCAAGCGCCGCGACAGCTCGGACACGGGCATTCCATACGATTGTCCTGGGCGACACGCGCCGTAACTGGTTGAGGGATTTCTCCAGCGCATGCGCAAGCGTGACCATGACCGTAGGAACGCCCTTCGTTATAGTGCCGACGCCAGTAATCGCCAGTTCGATATGCGAACGACACGAACGGGCGCGTCCCAGCATCCGGTCGCCGGCGTGTAGCCTTTTTCGAGCGCCGCCGCATAGACAAAGGCTTTGAAAGGCTTGACCGGGCTGGCGCTTCGACTGGCGTGACGCGGTTTATAGTGCTCTTGAAGAAGGAATAGCCGCCCTGCATGGCCAGTATCCGGCCAGTATTGCGGGTCGATTGCGATCAGAAGATCCATTCGACCTCCGCACCTGGCGCGCATGGCTTTGCGACAGGCAGGAACATGGATTGAGCAAACAGGCCGCAATCGGATTGCCCTCTTCGTCGAGGGGTTCCGGCGTCTCGGGGTCAGGGCGCCGCCCCAGTCTCCCTCGCATCAGGACCTGGCGCATTTCAGCTCGGCAGGACGACATAAATCCGACTGCAGGCCGGGCTTGCCCGACTCAGCGGATCGAACGTCTTGGGCCCATTCTAGCTCTTCGGGCCGGCAGCTTGATCTTTGCGCCATCGGTCAACAGGAGCTCTGCGCCCGTTGGAACTGATCGAGGGTACGAGGCCGGCTTGCCCATGTGCCGTAGCCGCCGGCAGAGTCGACGGCGTTCAGCGCCTCAAGATTTACCTCGCCAATCAGCAGCCGTTGCCACGGCGTCCGCGATAGCCGTGGCGCCGCGTTCATACGCGACAAGGCCGTCTGCAGGGGCCTGCTGAGGCGGGCCAGCTGCAGTGCGCGTAATCGATGTCAACGGATCGACAATCCGCCCTGCTCCAGGCGTTTCCTCCACCAGTAGGTCTTGATCAGGTCGCGGCGCAGTTCCCTGCACGGAAATAGGTGGCGGCCGCATATTCCGGGCCGCGCAGGCGCTTTGTCGTGGTCAGCGGCAGTTGCGATCGCCTCATCGCCTGATCACCGCGTAATATTTACCGTCCTCGACCATGCGGTTGAGGAAGACGTAGTTGCGGCGGAAGAGAAGCCTTTTCCGCGGTTAGTGTAGACGGTTCACCGCCACGGCGCCTTGGCCAGTGACGCCAGCACAGCGGCATTCCGAAATGTTCAGCTTCCTGCAGGGGGGGGGACTTGTTGAAATAGTTGAGCGCAGCGGACCCGACGCCATTAGGAGCGTCGCCGAGATAGATCCGTTGAGAGTAAAGCTCCAGGATCTCGCCCTTCGTGAACTCTTCTCCATGCGCTGGGCGACAATTCGCTTTCCTTCGCCCTTGCGCTTGAGATTCTGGTCGCGGGTCAGCAGCATGTTCTTTGGCAACCTGGCTGCGTTATCGTCGAGCGCCCGCAGGCCCCCGATCGGTGACCTTTGTTCTTGGCGAATTCACGGCGCCGCGCTGATGCCGACATTATCGAGCCCGTCATGCGTGAAGAAATTCTTGTCCTCTGCTGCAACGAAAGGTCTATGCAGTTCTGGGGATCGATCGTAGGTGCACCGAATACGCAGGTGCTCGTCGGCGAACTCGGCAAATCAGAGTCCCGTCGCCGGCATGAACCCGCGACGATCGGCGTTCATTACTGGTTTTAACTTTCGAAAATACTCGGACATCCCGGCCCAGCGCGGCCAAAATAAAGCAGATCGGCATGAAAACCAGATTACGGGCCAGAACAAAAACCGGCAAGGACGCTCCACTTCGCCACGGGCCAAACCCAGGGTCGGAATGCGGGTTTCTCGTAGGCTCGCCCATGTGCTCTCCTGTTACAAGGGCCAGAATCCCTGGCATCAGAAGCCGGAATCGCATCACGTTTTCCGGCTCGATACTAAGGCTGCGTGGCGGCGCGTATAAAGAGCCAGTGTCAGCATGTCCTTGCCGATCAATTTCGCCGTCGGTCAGTGGAAACATCAGGCAGCGGTCGCTTCTCGGGCGCCGCCGCGGTCAGGCCTGATGCAATTGCTCTTCCAGCTTGCGACGCTCGACAAACCGGCGGCGATTTGTCGAGTGGCATATTGCCAGGCCTCGCCGCGCGCATCCTTGAGGTCGAGATACCAATAGATGTCGCCGCAGGATGGCTTTCGGATCTCCAAGTGCCGGTGCGGCTGCAAATCCTGCGCGAGATTCCACCAGTCGGGCGCCGCAGCTTTCAGTCGCCCATCTTGAACAAGGCCCAGCCGAACGAGTCGGAAATATACGGGATCATGCTGCGCCAGCGCCTTGCGCGGGCGGAGGATGCGGTATCCTTCCTCATACTTGTCCGATTGACGATAAGGAAATAACCCAGAGAATTCAGCGTTGAGGGATCATTCGGTGCGGCCAGCCGCCTCGGTGCGCAGCAGAGGATGTCGCCTCATTGGACCTTGCCCGCCTTGCCCCACGCGTCTGCCAGCGCGGAGGACGCCGGTTCATGCGTGTCGTCGGAGTTCGCGGGCCTGCCTCAGCGTTCGCAGCCGCTTTCGCATATTGCCGAAAACTGGCCATAGATTTCTTGCCGCGAGCCATGCGCCGGACGGCTTATCTGCAGAGACCCACTGGCGGACAGCAAGCCAGGTCGTACCAGCAAGCCTCCGCGGCGGCTTCGTCAATCAAAGCAAGGTTGCGACAAAAACTGAGAGCCACGCCGTAAAGCGTTGCAGAACGGTTAATATCATCGAATCTGGACAGCGCGATCGCACCGAGTCGATGGCTTAGCCCGGCCACGAACATTCCTCCCTGCCTCGCCATGAGCAGGCCTGGCCGGCTGCGATTTCCAGCGGGCGCCGTCTCGACATTCGAACTGCAAGAGCGACATTCCGCGGCGGGATTCGTTAAAGCGCGTTTTCGTAGAAAATTCATCCACGATGGATGTGCGCCAGCCCTTCGTTCTTCGGGATAGACAAGCGAAGGCCACCTGGTCGAGCGCCGGCGCTTGGTCATCAAACCCGTCCGGGCGCCGCCATCATGATCTTGCGGATGATCGTTGTTCCTGCATGGCCCGCGACCACATCGGCCAGCGACTGCGCAAAGCGGCCGCACGGTCAGGGGCTTATTCCTCAGGTTTCTTGCCTCTTCGAGACTGTCGAGTGCGCGCATAGCTGATGGCCTCCTCGGTTCGGCATCGGGCAAGGCGCTGGTAGACGGCTCGCTTCAATCAATGCGGCCCGGAGCCGCTGCAGCAAAAGGGCATGGCGCGAAAATCACCGGTTTTTTCACGTGTGCAGTAAAGCAGCCCTTTGGATCAAACTGGTGCTCGGGGCCTCGATCTTTGACGGCGTCCAGGCTCGTAAACTGCCAGCGCCTGTTCCGCTCGGCAACAGCTTTCCAGCATGGCGGCCAGCGACAGGTCGCCCGTCAGTCCGGGCATTCGGGACGACGTCCCGCGATGCCGTATCGATGGGCATCGGTATCTTGTCCGTCCATCGCGAGGAACCAGGCAATCAGGATACCCATTACAGCCGCGACCGGCGTGGTGCGTCTCTGTCCGCGTCATGCCTGGATAATCCAGATCACCGCGCGCCGGCCGTGTCGCCAGCGCCCGCGCGGTCGATCGCCAGGGAATGCGTTGAAAAGCGGATTGGAAATCCTTGTTTTCGGAGGCCGCACCTTGCGTCATCAGCAGGAACGCCGGCCATGTCGCCCGCTTCCCGCGTCGATCGGCGCCGGATAGGCGAATGACGACGGGCTTTTTCCATTTCGCCGCACGATCACGGCCGTCGAACGGGCTGCCGCCGCAGACCATGCGGTCCGCGTATGCGGAAGCAGCCCCATCAACGCATCTGGGCGGGTTCGGTTAGGCGCAGCTGCACAGCGAAAATGGCGATTGAAAGGGCAGAGGCGGCTAAGACAGGCTTGAAGCGCATGAGCGGTCAGGTTTCTTCCGTTTCGCATGTGCCGAAGAATGACAGCAGTCCCGTGAGGCGCAGAACAAGCCCCATATGTAAAAGCGCGGACAGGTATCCCCTGCCCGCGCTCTTCGTCACGCCTACGTGTTGGCAAACCTACATATTCGGATAGGCGGGGCCACCGCCGCCTTTCGGGCACGGTCCAGTTGATGTTTCTGCGTTCGGGTCCTTGATGTCGCACCGTCTTGCAGTTGGATGCAGTTTTGCGCGTTGATCTGGGGAACTTCTAAGCTCGCCCACCCTCTTCGATCAATTCATAGAACCCGCCGGGCAAGTAACGCGCCGAGTGGCCGATAAAACGTCATGCTCGGACGATTTCTTGCAGGGCCATATCCAGCACTTTCAGGTGAAACCGGCTGTCCTCGCCGGGAATGTGTGGTGGAAGGACACAATTTGGTCAGCTTGTCGAAGCTGAGACGCCATTCCGGCTTCGGATAGGTGACGGCGTTACTAGTCCTTGGCCCGGCTTCAGAGACGCCGCATTCCGTCCTTGGCCGTGCTTTCAGCGTGGGCAGGAACCAAACCCGAGCAGCTTAACGCATCCACATTCGGCACGCCGATCATGGCGCACGATCATCGCTACCGAAAGGCGCATAAAACGGCTTCATGTTGCGCACGGTCGACAAGGTCCTTCTGACCAGCTGGCACCATTGCATCGCACGTCCATACTCGCGTCAATCTCGTCGCCAGACCGGCCAGGCCCTTGATCGCTTCCGAACGCCGCTTCGGCGCCGAGCATGCCGGTTTTCATGGCCATTATGCGTACCCTTGATGCGCGGCAGGTTCACGAACCGCGCAGAAGCAATCACGCGCCACGGAAGCTGAGCTTCGGAATCGACTGCAGGCCGCCCGACCTGATCCGCCCGGGCGCCATTAGCGACCGCGCTTGCCGCTTCGAGATAGCGCTTGATGTCGGATGGTGCTTGTAACGCTGGAATTCCTCGTACGGCGCGAGTAGGGACTTCTTGTAATTGAGGTGGACGGACGTAGCCGACCGGACACGCAAGGGCTCGCCATTGTCGCGAAATGGTAGAGAGAAGCCGCCGCCATTGCCGTCTTGTCCTGAACCGGCCAGACCGAATGAGTTTGCTGCACGCAGGCCATCAGACAAAAATCTCTTCCGGCACGACCAGACTTCCTTCAGGGCCGATGCCGATTTCTGCGGTCGCAATCGTGCCTGCAGTCCGGTACTTGTGCATGACCTGCCTTGGTCAGCGACCGGGCGCGCCTTCCGCGAAAACAGGACCATATTGCCAAGCAATTCCATGCCGGGCTCGTAGTCAGGCTTCTTCTGCCGTCACGCAACGACTCCCATGACTCCGGCACGACGCCCGGCGCACTTCGCGTTTTTCGCCTAAACGATCGTCAGAGGCGCAAAAGCCCGATAGATTTCCAGCCAGCGCTTCCGCCTCGCGGCCGGAAGCCCAGCGGCAGACATTCGCCAGCGAACCCGGCATAGCAGCCATGATTGCTCATCAGCGCGGGAAGGGCAGGCCAGCCGAGTTCGGGCCGATCCGCTTGTCTCAAGACAGCTCGTAGCGTCTCGATCTTGAACTTCGGTCTTCAGCGGGCAATCGCTAATTTGTTGCGCCAGTCGCGGATCGTCGACCAGCGTCCTTCGTGTGTCGGAGCACGATTGCCCGAAAGGATGTGCAGCTCGACTATACGCCGCACGTTTTACCAGCACCGACAACGACAGTCTTCGTGCCAGCTCATTGAGCAAACTGTTCTCTCCCGGAGATCGAGCGCCGACAGGCCGGCCGGGCCACGCGACGATGACCACACTCATATTCCCATCCGAGCTTCGCGCTTGCGAGGGCGTCATCGGCCATTCGGTAACTCCTTCATGTTTGGCGTGTAGGATAACGACCCGTTACCGTTCGCAAACACTAAGCAACTCCTTAACAGCCTGTTTTCGCAGGTAAGGTCCAAAGCGTCCAATGCCAAACCCCGCGTCAGTGAGGCCCTTCCAGGCCCTGAACCGAGCTGGCTCCGGACACAGACCATGGGGCGGTCGAGAGTGACTGTTCGCCCGGCATCGACGCGCTTTGATGCGGGAAATGAAAGGCCGCGCTTCGCCCGTGCTGAAAGTGATTTGGCGACGCTCGTCACCAAAAGTCGCACACCAAAACCATCAGGCCCCGTCCGCATGCTCGTAGCGGTGCAGTCCCGCGTCACGATGTCTCGCGCGAGGCGCCTACGAACAGGACAGCTCGCGCGCTGGGACTCCTCGCCCGACGCGCGAAAGCCGCCCATTTTAGGGCCATTCGACAGGCGCGCGCTGCCGCAGGCGAGGGCACACCGTTGTGTATGAGGGTCGTCCCGCGGCGCGACCTGAATGCGTCATATGGCGAGGGCCCCCGGCGCGTAAGAGGATCGCCAAGGCCTGCCGTTTGTCCGGCAAGGCGGGCAGTGCTTCGACCGGGATGCTGGTGCCGCAACGCATCGGGGCCCCGCTCGCGCGCACCCGACTAAATACCTTCATCACCAACGTGCGAAAATACTGGCCGTCCGCCCGCGGCAGACGCAGAGGCCCGGCCCGGAAGAGCGCTTGGCGCACCGTCTCGATGCCCGCCACCTTGTCGTCAGACTGGTCAACTAGTCAAACTGCGGAAAAACGAAACTGATTTCATCGGGCGGGCGGGTCCACGGCCAAAGGCCTCCCTGGACGCTGGCTCGACGGCATCATGAAGGATACGCCGGGAGGAGAATGCACCGTGCCTCCACACACGTCCTCGGCGGGTGCCTCACTGTGCGCTGATCCACGATCCTGCACCCGGCCTACCTGCCTCCCCGCCGCCCACGGACAAGAGCCGCGCCTGCGCGATCTCCTTGCTTGGTGGAACAGCGCCCTCAGCGAACTCGCCTGACTGCTATTCTTCCAGTGCGGAGTTTCGGCCCTGTCTTGTCGACGAGGTTGGCAGTTCCTTTTCTGTTGCGTGGTTACGGAAAACGTGGCGCTATTTCGGACCCAGTGCCATCAGCGCCAGAACATCTCGCGTCGCCGCTCATCCGAGAGACTTTGTTCTCGCTTACTTATGCGTCGAGTATGGTGGCTCTAGTAGCGGCTCGCGCATCAGTCCTTAACCGAAGCCAGCCCCGCTCGACGGCGAGCTGAAAGTCCATTGCCTTCACGCGATGCGTCCCTGGATCATCTAAACGGATACTCGAGTTCGTGGTGCTCCGGAGGGACCGCAGTGCCGCGCCTGGGCTGCCCTTCGAGTGCTCCATGAGCGGGCGCAGTAGAAAAATGCCTCTTTCCTCTCCCGCTTGCCGCATGCGCACCAATCATAGTAGAAACGTCTCCACAGTTGCGCCGGTCATGCTGTCGCCGACGGTTCGGCAAGGCTTGGCCAAAAAGCGCACGGTGTGGGTGTCAATGTGTCTACTTCAGGGCGGTCATTTAGATGCGTTCCGTCATGGGGTGGCGTCCTTGTGCAAGGTGGATTGCAGATGGAACGCGACGGCACTGCGCCAAGAGAGTTTCGTGGCGGATCACAAGCGCCTGCCAGGGCGGATTTCCACGAGCCGCTCCCTCTTCATCGACTGTCTCCCACACTCGAAGGCAGCGTTCCGACCCTGCCGTTATTGCCTCGCGTAAAGCCTGATGCCCGGCCTTCGATGGTGCCGACCATCATACGTGCGCGAAGTGCTGTGTCGGACGGCTTCTCGGAGGCATGTCGAGACCGCCGCCATCGCCGAGGCCCTCGGTGCGACCTTCCTGCCTCGCAAAGGCGCGGACGCCAGCTCGGTCCGTCGGGCCGAGGCCGCGCGCGACAGTGACTGGCTCTCTGTTTTCCATGGATGCCGACACGGCCCTCTCGGCGGGAATAGGGCGCCCGAAACGCGTCAGGCGACCATATACGCTCGGCGGGAACCCGGCCCCGGGCCAAGGCCAGTCCATCTTCCGTCTCAAAGTACCCGCTTCGGACGGACAAGGGCGCGCGCTGGCTGGAAACCGCCCGCCCAATCTGCGGGCCCCGCTGGCTCGCGGCACTTGCCCACTATGGCGACTCATGCGGGCCATGCTATCTCCCGGAAAAACATGCACTTGATGACACGGCGTTTGGTGCGGCATACCCGGACGTGCGCCTGATGCGGAATGATTTTCTTATGATTGTCCTGCCGCTTCTCGTGCCCAAGGACAACCTGACCTTCCTTGACGCTGACGACGCCAACCTCTGCCTGAAATACGAGCGCCGACGGCTGGCCGCCAAAGCGGGTGGACAAAATGACCTCGGGATTGCTCGAGACCACGCTTCCTGCTCCCGGTGGCGCGCACACGCCCCGACCAGGGGAAACGACTGTGATACCCTAGTCCTCTTTCCAGAATGTGCGCATTCTCTCGCGGTTCGAAAAATCCCGCCCGTCCAGCTCTTGGAACCGCAATCAGGTATTGCCTTGAACGCGTCCACGGCGCGGTCAGCACCGAGCGCAAGCAATAATTGTCCGGCCCGCTCGATGCGAAACCGTC
>Ga0163217_1014799_pt1 | contig 11151 bp, 11 predicted proteins | sample SynspAceP_FD_185933 | JGI IMG/M metagenome (GOLD analysis project Ga0163217, IMG submission 185933) | Saline lake microbial communities from Ace Lake in Antarctica - Synechococcus sp. Ace-P (PacBio error correction) | ecosystem: Environmental > Aquatic > Non-marine Saline and Alkaline > Saline ... | reverse complement strand
TGTGCCGCGTCATCGGTGGCTTCTGCGCAAATTGGGTTGGATGCCGAACGCCCTTTGGTGATTCGAAACCAGCCACCAATCGCTTATTGAGTTTGCGAAGACGTGCAGCCTCCCTATGAGAATGGCGAGGTCTATTTTGGTGAAATCAAATGGTTTCTGCGCTACCTATCTTGCATTCCTGGGGCCGTGATGCACGGTAGGTTGGGATGATCAGTGGAGTTTTTATGGGGTGTTAGACAAACAAAATGTCCATTTTTCAGCCGATATGAATTCGTTCCTTGTAATAATTATGGGACGGACTCTCAGTGTTGTGGCAGGTGTCGAGCGCGGATTACGCAAAAGCATTGCATAAGCTGGGTCTGCACTTTGTATACGTGGTGCATTGGCGCCTATATAGTGCTTTTGTTCGACTCGTGAAGATGAAATATTGCGTTTTTTAGTGTTTGTCCATTTCGCGCGTTTTAACAGGACGTCATCGTTGATACGAAATCCCGGCAATCCAGTTAAAGTGCGCTTAAGATTGTACGTCGGCGTTTGAACAAGGCAGTTAGACGGCCGCTTTGCGTCTCTTTCAGTTGGCGTAGGATTCTCAGATAATGGAGTATGCGCCGACGCCATATTTAAATGACTACGACTATGGATCAAAGAATGGTGGTGATGAATAAGAGTGCTATTGACAAGCTGATGAAAAACCAAAGCAGCGATCCGAAAGGCGTCGGCTTAGGCAGGGCGTAGATGGTTGGTGCAACCAAGAAGTGTTGAACGGATCTGCGTCACTAAAAAAAAATGGCAAGTTCATTTATAGCAAAACCATCAATAACTGTTGGAGAACTTGGAGGCGATTAATCACGAATGACCTTCAAGATGGATTTGAGCAAGACCGAAACAGAATGGTGATATTTATCGTTGGTATCGAGCGCCAACGCCAATCCAAAGGGCATAAAGTAAATAGTTTGAATACGTGGTTTTGAAATAAGTATGCGAACAGTAAAAACGAACATAATTTAGGGCGTTTATGGCAAGGAGAAGACCAGCAGGAAGGCGCATATTGTCGAGTGGCTTGTGAAACTTTTTACGAAACAAGGTTATCAAAAGTACCATATTGTCAAGGGGTTTAGCGGCGGCGGTAAGGTGTCTAGCCGCGTGATTTATTAGTTATTTTCCTACTCATTGGTGTTGTGGGGACACGTTTGTTTTCTTTAACCGAAGGGCACAAGGGAATGACTTGCTTGTTGAGCTGGATTCGGCGAAAGAACTAAGTTTTATACCGGTGGATTCGCACATATTGTCTGTTTGGGTTGGAAAGGCAGAAGCGGTGGCAGTTATATTTATTTGTTAGGGTGAGCGCGATAAAATGGCGCCATCGACACGCGCTTTTTGATCAATCGAGGCAGATTCTAGAGTCGTTTTAACGTTGGACGATTAGCCGCATTTCTGTATCTCCTAGCGTATTTTGTATTAAAGGCGGTGGAGCAAAGAGCGTTATGAATGCCTGCTTTATTGAATCAGGCAATGATGGAGAAGCGAATTAGTCGCAACAGCTTGAAGTACTTTATTCATTGTAAATAAAGGCCAAATTAGCGCGGCTATTTGGGCTTTTCTTTCATGTAGTCAAAACACGCACTTGTAGTTAAGCGCAGAGCCTTCTACTGTACATTCTGCCAACACGACCTTTTTTTCTGCCCCAATGATTATAATACACAAAGCCAATGTTTCGGTTTTATGGCGAAGCACAGAATGGGCTTTAAGGTATTGTGTGTAATTTGGCCTATGAGGGTGCAATGGACAACGGACATATGGATGCCGACCATCCGCCCGGCTCGCGCTGTCCATTGGTTCAATTGCACAGCGCTTGACTTACCAAATAACAAGCCAAGCAGAAGAAAGTTGCGCGTAACATGAAAATCCTAATTGATTGCACAAAGCGTTTGCAGGAAAGACGGCAGCGATGCATCACGACGACGAAAATTAGCCGAGGCGATGAATTTGCGCCGTGTTTTTACAATCGGAGTAATTTAAAGAGGCTACGCCTAGTCCAAGGCTAATGAATAGCCAAAGTAAAAGAAATAAATTCCCCGTGTAAATTGCACTGAAATCATTTTTGTGATGGTTTAAGTAACCATATAAACTTCCAAAAAGTAATCCCATGCAATGGTTGTTGGTAGCTCGGCCGTAATTGCGATTCGTCAGAGAATTCTTAAAGCTTTCGTAAAAGCCATTTTTTGAGTAAAGGAATCGATTAGATTTTGGGTGTGTCTCTTTTTAAACGAAACGCCATCAGCCATAAGCAGGGCCGGTAGCAAAGTACAGTCAAGATACTTGGCGCAGTCCGCAACAAGCATGTGGCTTGACAGTTGTCGGAGCAATGGCTGGAACAGGAACAAAATCATCATAGTAATGAAGTAATGCGTGCCATTGGCACCGTGTACAGTCTCTTACAGTGATTGCTGAAATTAAGGCCTGCCCGCCTAACCTTGGATGAAGCGCCGAAATTTAAAGTCGTAAAGCTGTGCTATTTTTTTGATAACAATCGGGTGCCCGGATAAGCAAAAAGCGGCACAGGATAGGCGACGACGCTTAACGCATCAGCAAGGTCGCGATTTTTGTTGACCAGCGCCAATCCTTAAGAACCAGGCTAATGGTAATTGAGGTGGTTTGCGCGTAACGGTCCCAGCTCTTTGCCGTTTCTCGCGCAGGCAGTAAAGCATCAATGGAATGCGTTAATGTGACATTAGTAGAGCGACTAGGCGTGAATCTTTTGACTCCATGCGACGCAGAGGTGTTGTTGGTGAGATTTCCATAATATTTTCCAAAGGAACAAGTTGTTTTATAGGGACGAATCATTCGGGTCCCATATGACTGAAATATTTATACTGGGGCTTTATTAAAGTAAGTTTGGTTTATGTGCAAATTTAAGATTGATATCGTTGTTATTTTCTGAGTTTTTCGAGACTTTTGAATGCTATAGAGTAAGATAAGTAATAGCTATATTTGCTAGGTGTGTGGAGTGGTTATGCATATGTTAATAAGAGAAAATTGAGCTTGAGCATTCTGCTGCCAAATTGTTTATGCGATGCTAGAGCGAACACGGGCAACATATTCGTCATATTTGGCACTGATCCGATTCGTCCTTGATGTGTCTTGCATGGTTGAAGGTGAGCGTTTGCGATATGAATTGGCATCTTTATGGTTTCGGAGAGAAAGCGATGGCGATTCTTGGTGAAATCTTACGAAAAAACTACGGCAACTTTAACCACCTTTAAAGTGAACCGCGGCAGACGGTTTACTGCATCGACTTTGAATCGAATTTTAGAGATAAGGCGGCAAACTTTAGAATGTTTGAGGACGACGTGTTTGGCTGGTGATTCGAAAATCAATCCGCGTGGCGCAGAAGTATTAAAGCGCTGGAAATCTGATACCAGCTGTGTCACCGCGTTTGAAAAGTGTGGTCTGGGTGACGTATAGCGGGTAAGCGGGAATGGTGGCGGTCTCTTTATCTTGAGTTAATGGTCGGTTTATAATGTCGGTTGCGTGATGTTGATTTTCGTTTTTAGGTTTGTTTTTACGCGTTGTTGAGTCGCTATTTTTCAGTTTGGTATTTTCTTTAACAATAAGTCCAAAGAGCGCGTGCACAAGAATATAGCGAAGCGCAAGAGCCAACGTGCAGTGAATGCTAATATTGTGTCAATGAATGATTTTGATATTATATAAACGGCCACGTTTAAAAGCCTGAATTTAAGGAGTAAGTGCCGGTTTTTATTTTTAGTAGGCGGCATTAGATTCTAGCGTCGTGTACACACTGCTTTGCAGAGGTAGTTAGTTGAATCGCGGTCATCTCCAATGGTCAGTACAAAGAACTCTTCATGGTTTTTTGACAAGGCTAGCGTGACTCAAGCGCGGCGTGCCTTTTTTTGTCTAGATAATTTGAAAGTCCGCTTCACTGCCAACCGCGGAGTCTACATTTTGTTTCTATCGAAGTGACTGCGCCACAGGTCGATTAATACAGGATTATCGGACTTAATTCTCGTTTTGAACTGGATTCCTTGTAGGCTTCGTTCATGGGTTGCGCATGGAAGCTATTTTGCCCGCCCACATCAGTCAGCCTCATTGGACCTCTGTGATCTATTGGCTTTGCTCCAATTAATTAAACGCTGATGAAAGGTTAGGTTTGGACAAATGAATGGCAGGAAACCTTTTGTTGCAGTCTGTGGTATTCGTGTCGAATGTGGATGCCATTGCGCAAACAGACGCTCGATCAGGAGTTGTGTTGGTCGTACGTTTTAGGTAGATTGTGCTTTACTTGGGATAGGTTTGCACCATGCATTCCGTCTTTGTTTTCGATAAATGTGTATGTAGTATTAGTCGTGTATTACGTAGTATTTACCGCGAAGGCTGTAGCTGTTATCCGAATGGTTGGCGGCAAAGAGGTGTAATCGCGTATGCAATCGAACCTTTGTCTGTGATGTTCATGAGTTCTTTGTTTCTGGGTAGCTATTTTGGGGTCGTCAGTAATCTGGCGCATTACGATCCGTCTCACTTGCCACAATCATTGCGTGGTTATGATTGGCTGTTCCCCAAAAAGCATCACGGATCTTTATGAACCGTGCTAACACAAGGCCCGGTGATTGTGCCGTTGCGCGAAGTTTTAAAATCCGATGCGGCACGTTACGGGCATGTGCTTTTGTCGCTGGAAATTTGGCTTTCTTCGGAAAGGTGTTGTGTTTCGCCATGTCAGAGTTGTTCACAATAAGAGGCGTCTGTCGGTTTGCGATGAATTGAGGTTATCGATAAAACTGGTGGATGATGCCGTTAGGGTGATGTTCGCTGACGGGGATATGCGGTAGGTTGCAGCAGTGTTTGGCGTTCGCAAGCGCTGGTGTCTTTTCGCTTCAATGACTAATTAAACCATCGTCAAAATACTATAAGCGGCATCAAGCCCACGTCTTTCGGTCTTGCGATACAGGACATGGCAGCGCCAAGCTTTTAGGCTCTTAGTCTCTCTTAGATGTTTTCTAAAGGATACATGACTCGATATTTGGGACCGAATGTTGACTTTTCAGGTCTTTTTGTGCGTTTACTTGTCTTTTGACTTGAAAAAATTCAATTAGTACTTTGCAAGCATTGCTAATTAACGCGAAGGTGTCCGCATAGAATGAGCATTTCGGCATAGCGTTCACGCTGGGTTGAGAGTTCAATTATGCCCACCCCCAAAAGATGATGAATAAGGCCATGTAAACAAAGCGGTTTCATCGGGCCATACACTTAGAGCCATACGAAACCAATGCATGATGCAGTTTGGTTGATCGGGTGTTGGAGGGAGGAAATCGGGGCGTGGTGTGGGCTATGCTTTCATGATGCACATACCAAAACCGACAGCTTGTTGCTGTCGGTGTTTTTTACAGAGGTTAAAAGTGAGCGAGGGGTCATTAGTCTAGATGCGAGCGCGGATTGTTTCTGCCTTTTGATTTTTTTTGTTTTCGATTCTTTAACGAGTTTTTTTGCCACCGATTATCGATTGGATAGTGGCGGGATCGAAATATATCTTGCCGAGCTTGAGATTTATCCTAAACCTAACCGCTGTTAGGCGCGGCCAAGTTATGTCTCCTGGACGAGTTTGTTTTTTACGCCCAGGCATCAAAAAATAGTGGTTTTTTGAGGGCTAACAGTAGCGGATCAATGGCTTCAGTCATAAGTGCTGTTGTGTTAAAGCGAGTTTCAATATCGGCACTTTGTAATCGTTCTTTTGAGGTAGCAAGATTGGACAGCCGATGCTGCAGACCCGCTCTGCAGTACGACTCGGTAGAGATAATCGCACATCGATAATCGCGAAAACAGTGTGTCGTAGTTCACTACAAGGTCAATTTCTTTTCATCGAATACACGGAGGGCTACAAGTGGCAACCAGACCAGTGCTTTGGTTACAAAACGCACGTTAATACTTGATACGTTTGTCTTGCTCAAGGCGCCCCTGTTGATTGCTTTGAGCCAGCGACTTGTGTCGACTACCGTCTGCACGATTTGTGACCACTTTGGTTTACAGAAACATGGCTTTGGCGAGGCTCATGTTGCAACGCTGCTAGAATAAGGTTTCGCATTTGTCTTTGTTTCACTGCGAACGAAAATTGTTCGTATTGTTTAAGGTTTTCTTGAGCTTCGACCTTAATGGTGTTGGGGTATTTTGGAATTCAGTACTGATCGCTTCACTCCACGCCTAGTTGCAGAGAGAAGCGTCTGACGGTTGCTTGGTGTTAATTCAGGACTTCGCGGATTGCTATCACGAAGCCCATGTCCAGCATACGATTGCTTCATTCCATATGCGTTATTGGTGCTTTGAGTTTGGTGTTGCCTTTACGAGTGCTCATTAGCGCCGGTGTGCAACAAAAACAATATGGGCGCCGTGTCTAACGAACATTTGGGGGCAAATGCATGCCGCCGCACAGGTTAGCACCTTATATTATCTGGTAGCGCGCCAACTTGCGTTATTTCTTTTCGATACTTGGTCGCGCTCACGTGTCGAACATAACAGAGCTTGACACCAAAGAACGAGATGATTTGAGTAAGAGAGCGATGGGAAATGTGCGGTGTCTTTACAATGCTGTTTGTGCGCTGAGCAAAGGATGTCTTTACTTCAATTCATTGGTGGCACTTTCATGCTTCTTGATTGGGGTAATGTTGTAAACCATGTCGAAGTAAGTGGTCAGTTTGGTTGAGAGGTTGGTTAAGCGTGATTGATGGGACAAAGGCCGATGTTTTAAATAGAGTAAATAATAGGCGAGGTACGTAAACACGATAAATCTTCTCTTACTATTTATCCGTGTCGGGTATCTGATTTTTAGGTAGGAGTAGTTTAAGAGTACGGGGAATTAAGTGCGTTGGCCGACGGGCTTTTTTTTTTTTTGTTTTTAAATTTTTTTTTTTTTTGGAAAAATCGATGGGTAGGCATGATTTCTGTCAAAAATCGTGTTGAACGTGCAAAGCGCACTACATTGTTTTTTTTATTATTTTTTGTGCGGTCGCAGCAAGTTTTTGCATTTATTTAGAAGAATGTAGACGGCTTTATAACAACCAAAAAGCTCAGTGCCTATTTACAGAAAAACTGAATTGATGGTTTGACGCCTATATCACTAACTTCTTTGTTGTGGCGCTGCATTGGATTCTAGTGAGGGGGGGTGTCTTTCTAGTCATTGTTTCGCGCTTTGCTCGCCAGGTCTTCTCAACTACTCAAAATTTTGGCTTTATTTTGCCAATATGGTACCAGCAGGGGTAAAAATATGAGTACGAAATGCAGCAGAGCTGTTCTTCCTAGCAGACATTAATTTTTACAATTTATTCCTGAGGAGAGGAAAAGGTATATGCAACTGGGGTGGGTTATCCCGATAAATTCATTATGCTATGATATGTTGCTCGGCAATATCGAGCATTACGCAGTTATCGCAGCCGTAATGCAATCGGTATGCTGTCGGAGCCGACTCTTCCTCCTTTTTCTGATGCTGTTTCGAACAGTATTGTGTTAACCTTGTTTTGAGAGCACCTATTTATCTCTGTTGCGTACGCTCTATAAATTAACGGCGTTTGGGCTTGTATGAATGGTTGGCGCGTATTAGCGTTGGCAGTTTGTTTAATCAGGTTTACTCTTGGCTTGGTCATGATTTGTATATCGACTTTGCTGAATTTCATCTAATGATCCTATTTGGTTTGTGGATTCATTCAGCGCTTCATCATGGGACGACGGGGAGTTTGATACGATTATCTGTTGTTGCTGGGCGGAAGTGGCGAAATTGATACACGTTATCTTCCAGGATTAGCAGTCGAATTAATTGGTTTTGGGTCATTATTATCTTGTTGATTTTGGTTATTAGCATGTTGGCTTTTTATTACCGAAACTGTTCTCTAACCTATTATTCGACTCGATTCTGTCAATAGCGTATTGTAGATAGATGAGTGACAGTATTATTAAGTCGTTATCAAATCGGGCGTGAGTTGGATAAAATTAATTGTTACTTGCCAGAAATCATTTACGCGTTGCGCGTGATTTTAGGACTTGGATTATTTTAAACATTAATGATGCGTTTGGTCATGAAGTGGGGATAAGCTGATTTCGAAAGTGTCAAACGACTAAGTCTGTTTTACCGGAATGCGATTGTGGCTATTGGGGAGATGTTTTCTGGTGTTGCTTTACAATATGCGATCAAGTATGCGCAGCTGATTCGCTGGCTAAGAGGGGTGATACGAAATTAGTCCTCAGAGTTATTTTGTGGCATGGCTTAACCTCGATTATTGGTGCTCTATGGTGTCGCCTATGTACCAGATTCGGGTAGATTAGCTCACGCTGCATTTAAAACGCTGATAGGCGGTCTATCAGCCAAGAACATCGGGCGGGAAGGTATCATTTTTATGACGTGAAAATGGGCGTCGATTTGCCCGTAATGTGGATAGAACACGGTTGCGGACGCCGCTACCAGAAGAAGCCTAGAGCTTCACTTTCACTAAGTTACCTTATCACTGAACTGTGGTTGGTTGAGGCGTGTTACGCGGAATGATTGAGGAACTTGGTGTGGTTTCTCCGGCGAATTTGTTCTTGCAGGAGCAAACAGGGATTTATTTTACCTTTGGTGACTGGGATTTGACGCAAGCTTTTAGGCACTATATTAGAGTGGCAGAGCAGGATTAACAGTTTCGCATTGCGGGTTATTGCTCTGCGGCTCGCTTAAAGGATCGATTTTTTACCTTTAATTTAGAATATTGAGCAAAAACAAGATTGATCAAGTCTTTTAGAGATAGAGGTAACTGAGTCTATCTGATCGAAACGCTGAAAGGTGTGCTGAGGCTTTACGCCAGGATAAGCATCTTGGCATGAAGCTGGCGATCGATGATTTTGGTTACCGGTTACTCAGCTTAAGCTATTGAGATCTGCCGTTCCAGTTATGTTAAAATAGATAGGTTTGTATTCGAAACATCATTGAAGGACAAAAACCCGCCGGTTGACTCACGCGGAGTATCAGTTTAAGTCATTGACTTGCGGCTTAAGGTGATCGCAGGGTATTTCTAATATTGTCAAATAAACATGCTGTGAAAGGTTTGGTTTGCGACATTGGTCAAAGGCTATCTTTTAGTAGGCTCTCGGGCAAATCAATGGTAGGACCGTATGTCGTGCTCTTAATAACAGGATAGCCTTGATAATACGGCGTTAGAGGTGTGTCAAGTTGGAAAGTTACGAGGACTTTTATCTTGAAGTTGCTCCAAAATTGATTAGATTTGGGTTTTGATTAAATTTAGATTCGATAGAGGCGTTATTTAAGGAATATGCCAGTTCTCTTCTCTGCAAAGCCACTTTGCCTAGTTTAATGTGATAGCATTGGGCGCTTTGAATCAGCCAATTCATAAACCTTCCTATTACCATAGCGTTTGATACTACTGAGTGATAATTCCGGAGGATAGTGTGGAGCTGTTGGAACGTCCTTTTGTCTTTGTAGGTGATGATGATGGACAGTTGAAAAACGAGTTTTTAATTAATAACCATATAGGAAGATTGTGTGGTGTTGCGGGTTGTCGCGGGAGCGTAAGTTTGGTTCCCATCGATCGTTACACTGCAAGGGTGAGTGGTTCTTTCGGATTATATATGGCTCATATTGCTCATATCAAAGCGCGGATGAAGTTTTATGGGCTGGATGCCAATAGCAGAGCATAATGTCACATTGTTGATCCATCAAGAGTTTTACAAATCAATCCCTAGCCCATGAACTGGACTTCATATTGATGTCTTAATTCCATATTGTATCTAGGCAAAATTGGTCAATCCTCTTTGTAAAACTTAGAAATAAAGTTTGAGAGGTTACAAGCGTTTTGAGACTTCTTCTTGCTTTCGATCTTGGCAGCGTTTTCTTTGGTGTCTTTTGAGTTGCCGGTGTAATTCATTTCTGCACTTTTGAAGACAAGGACTACCCGCAGGTGTTAGAGATAAGAAGCGTATTACAGGTTATTAATGTAACGCCGAATCTCTTCTTCAAGCAGGCTTTATCCGCCGACTAAAAGTCGGTTGTGTAACGTGTTTGCTCATCTGCGCACGTGAGAAGTGGCGGCTTGCGAGGGCTATGAAGTCCTTCAAGCCATCTTTTTCCATTGGAGAACATCCTGTTAACAGAAGTCATAAGTTAGAGCATCATAGTCGCCCTCTTCAATGGCGTTGGCAGGCGACGCTGCTGCCGTACTTTGTAGTTGGTTCATCGCGGGTGACTTCTCAACATAACATCGCGGTTTGCATAGGAGTCTTGCTTGAAAAACACAACCAATTGGCTTTTCTGTGCGGGTTGGCACTTCACCAATTATCGAATCGGTTGGGCGATACTCGCCTCGTCACTAACTCTTAGAATAGCGATAATAGAAAGCTTATGTAGGAGTTTAAGCGGCGTTTTGGCGAAAGCTTAACAAGTTACTGGTTGGTGCCAATTCCACGAATCTTTGCCTAATTAATCACGGCGCTCTAGTGGCAAAATGCATCGCTACAACGCAAGATCATGAGAGTAATAAGAGATAACTCTACACTACGCTTCTCTTGCTGTCATCTTAGGTTTAAACTTGGGCTTGTACAGAAAACGCCAAGGTGTAAAAGGTGTGTGCGGCAGCCTACATAAATCAGGTGTTCAACGGACAATGTCACTGCGCTAGCTAATGCGTTGTCGTTGTCCACCTGCGAAGAAATTTTTGAGGGTTAACGTCTGGGTCTTGATATGCAGAGATGCGCGACATCTAATAATTCATTTCATAATCTTTATCCACTTGTACGATTGAGTTAATTTGGTGGATAGGTGGATGAATGGGTTCACTGAGCGTTTGTGTAAAACGGTCATTTCATAGGGTTTAAACGACGCTAGGGTTCTGAAAAACCATTTTGCATACGCGACGAAAGACATCGCTGTGCGTTGTTTTAATTGAGTCCTATCCGCTTGAAAGGTAATGCGTGATTGTCGCAGCACTAAGAGGTCTCGTGCTACACAGATGAATGGCACGTGGCAAGCGGTGGATTTACCGCAGTCATGCTTTTCGTCCACCTCCGCAACCAAGTGCTTCGTCGCCCCTTGCATTTAATGGGTGAGGTTCTATAGACTTCTTGTCACATTTGCGGAGGTGGCAGCGCTATACGTGTCTCTTGGCC
>Ga0163217_1014324_pt1 | contig 11151 bp, 8 predicted proteins | sample SynspAceP_FD_185933 | JGI IMG/M metagenome (GOLD analysis project Ga0163217, IMG submission 185933) | Saline lake microbial communities from Ace Lake in Antarctica - Synechococcus sp. Ace-P (PacBio error correction) | ecosystem: Environmental > Aquatic > Non-marine Saline and Alkaline > Saline ... | reverse complement strand
CTGAGCGGAATTGCCTTTGCTCTATCCTCAACTTCGGAGGACGTTTTATGCTCGGGCATGTTGGCAATGGGCCTATAATAAACAACGGACCTGTTGCGTGCTTGTCGTAGGATAATCCGCGATCGACGAAGATCTGGAGCTTCGGATACGAAGATGGTGCGCCTTTTCGTTTTCGAAGATGATTTACAAAAAAATTAATAATTATGAGGTCCAAAAACCGCTGATTGAGATTACTGGTTACTTAGCATGTTGTAAGTATTAAGTAGTTAAACTAGTACTAAATCTAAAATATTGAATACAAATTACAACCTTTCCGATGAGAAATAATGGCTTACACATCCTCACTTCCTACAACAAACAGGCGCGGATTTTCGTAATCAGTACCCCTGCGCAAAACGTAGTTTTATGTATTGCGGCAAAAGCTCAAAGCGCCGTCATCAAAAACGCCAGGAACTCGCCGAGCCACTTACCTTATGTGTGCCCTGCGGTTAGCCCCGTCTGTTAATCAATGAGATGAAACAATGGATTCAAAGTCTGTGTCTGAAAAGATTTCGAGCAAAACAATACGAATACGAAACCACTCGTTTCAAGAAATGCTGTGTTTGACACTCTTAGCCCTTCTTCTGTGATGGAACATGACTAATCTGAAAAAAAAACCGGCAGTTTAACATCACTGTTAAATCGATCCCAGGCTCATCGCTTCCATAACGGTATCGCCCGCTGATTCCAAGTGGACAATCCACCACCGTCAACCGCCACCAGCACTATCAACCTAAAATAATCCAGCCTAAGCCACTCCATGCACATAAAGACAGCTCAAGAGCTGTTCATTCCTACCAATAAACCCGGGCAACTCCCAAGAGGAAAAAATTCCACCGGAACCGCCGCTGCTTTGCGGGCCAGCCGATTAACGGCCCATGCAATCAGCGCTAAATAGAGCAAAAGTGGACGCTTTTTTTTTACTGACGACTCTTCTCGAAGTAGTCAGGCGGTACATGGTTTGCACTCAAAAGCTAGGCGGGTAATAACACGCAGATCATTTAGCCAGTTAATTATCACACATCCCAGCGTTTTACTGGGCCGCCATGAGCACGTTCGTCAGCGTTTTGCCTAGCAGATCGACGGCGCCGTTCAAAACCCAGAAGGCCCTATTCGTTTTAGGGCCCGGCTGGCTAAAAGAGAGGCAAACACCACGCCAAGCCCACTGACCATGGGTGGAAAATGGGGTTTATAAAGGGGGCCCCGGCGGTGCGGATAGCATAGCGATCCAGTGCTTGCATCCCTTCTGATGTCATTCATTAGTTAGTTTAGTCACTGAAACGCGGAGACAGACTATTGCTATTTTTTCTTCTAGCCGGGTGCTCGAAAAAGCAGGAGGGCTTGCAATGAAACGCTCAGCCAAAGGCTCTTGTTCGCGTGCCCGGGTATCAGGTCTTGTCCACCCCGCCTACTGCTGATGGGCAAAGCACTTACTATTTTTTGATTGAAACTTGTTTTTTCAGAGGGCCACCCTAAGATATCTAAAAGTCATTTGCTTTCAATCTGGCGGTTTTCCTCGAAAAGAAGAGTGATGGATAGTTGCCGCGTAAATCCCTTGAATAGGTGGCTTTTCTGTTTTAGCCACTGACGGTTTCGCCCTGCCTGTCTGATAATCCAGGCAGAGATCGGCGTCACTGTCTCGATTGCCGCACCCGCCTATTGCGCCCGTATAACGCTTGTATTGCGCGTGGATTACGTCGGGACACAGTTGATATCGCCGTGACCGCGCTGGAGTCTGAGGGACACCAAAGTCGTTATAAAAAACCTGCTTACGACCGGCACTGGTGAGGCAAAAAAAGCGTCGTTATTGACGCCATAATGCCGACGTTTAAGAGGGAGCCCCCATTTTATTTCCCTCATATTGCAGTGTCGCTGACGAATTATTGTTTCTACGTTCCGTGAGACGACCCCCGCCGGCTAAGCGCCTGGATTCAATCGAGAACATGCATTCGTGTCCACTTCAGGCTACAGCTATGGCGAAATATGACGCTTATTTTCTAACAATCGGATGAGCGCGTCATTCTATCGGGAGATGACGTCTCCAACACTCCGAGAGATTGTAAAATGGAGCCTGATGCACTCTCGATGATCGGTCTTCGTTCGACTTCCAGCCAAACAGCGTTGCTTGGGTGAATGCCGGCTGTCTCCGAATGACCTTATGCCGGGTTACCTGGCACTTTCCCCGAAATTCCGGACCCGGTCAAGCGCATTGCCCAGGCTTTCGATCGCGCATTAGACTATCCGATAAGATGCGGCAACTTCGATATTTGGAAAATACAGGTTAGCGTTAAGTAGTGCTCGCCTGCTGAGCGCAGAGTATTGCCAATAAATAATGTTCTGAAGCGGTTTCTATAGTCGGAATCTAAGCCGGAGCTTTTCCGTTACAAAGCACCCGGCCATTCGGCTAACATGTCATCGAACCGCAGAAAGGATTCTGATTTTCTTGAGCCCAAGGTTTGTGGCGCCCCATCCTTATTTCCTAATCAAAACGGTATACGCTCATAACGTTATCTCGCTTGGATTTTCCAATGTGGAACATTTCGCACCCCTCACATGCAAGCACCACCAACGCCTTAAAATGATCCACCCAGCCATTCATGCAGCATTTTAAGAAGCAGTTCAGGAGATGCTTCTTCCTTGAAGGCTCACGCAGCTTGGCGAGTTGAGCCTCGGACCACGCGTAGCGAACCTCCGGCTTTGAGGCAGTGTTTCTCTGACGAGCCGGAATACAGCCCCGGTCGCTGGTATTTGCTCGCTTTCTTTTTTCAGTGCCGTTCAGGTGCTTCAGTTTTTTTGCGCTTAGGATTTGCCCTTGTCGTTGTCTGCGCAGGGATCGTCGAAAATGTTGCGACCCAAATCTTTTGAAACCCATGCCTGAATCCTCCGTTTCGAAAATTAGTCGTCGGGGCGCCGTTCACCACGAACCGGCCCATACGCGTCGATGACCGCACTGATGCTGCCTGCTGCATCGCTCACTGACAGTGCTTCTGCGGTCCGGGCCCTTCCACATCCGTGGCTGTAGGAGCGCGCGTATCCCGGTTAGAATAGCATCCACTGTTCGCTGCATAAGCAAATCGTTGAAGCAGGGAAAGTGCCATTGCTTGAGTCGATCCGCTTTCGCGCGCAGAGTTTCGTAACGCGCGCGACCATGATTTCGCGGTCCACTCGGCACGAAACAGCCATTTCGGTCTAGTTCCAGTTAATAGCCGTGCTGGCGTGTCAAATTTGGACCCGTGATAGAACCGATGGTTTCCCCAAACACCAACCTCGCGACCCGCAAGCCGTAAAGTAATCGTTTACTCCCGACGGATATCGTTTTATCCGCAACCATGTAGATAGTGAGATTCATTGCGCAGGTGTTTAACTGCAATTGAAATGCTTCCACCAGTCTACGCCGGCGGCGTGCTGCAGGCCGCAGCCTCAACCAGATAGGATTCCCGTGGAACTGGCAAACGATAATTCGCGTCATTCGCCTGGAAATGAAATCGAAGGGGGTCCTGCGATGGCATATAGCCAGGCGCTTACGCGCGTGCCGGCCTAGACCAATCGTTGTCGAGTTGAATTGCGCTCCCGGCTGTTATTGTTCATCGTTGCTTCCATCATTCGCAGTTGCGGTATCTGTTCACGGTGCCAGTGAAGGCCATGTGGGCGGAATGACGAAGCCTGATCGAAACAGGTGCCCAGATCTTCCCGCGGACCGCTGCGTTTGCGCTATCGGTGAGTCCAGCAGCGTATTCAGTACTTGGCTCCGCCGCGGCCTCTCCTCCGCCTTTTTCGGTAGCACGCTCCCAGTGCGCTCGGCCATCCGCGACATCAGTGGCAACCATCAGGCGACACCAGCAGTGAACAGGTGTGAACACGGCGAGCTTGACCGTAAATTCGTCCTTCGGCGTCGACTGAGCGCCGACAGAAAGTCAACGGGACCAGCCAGGGGCTCGATCAGTATCCAAGGCGATCACCGCCGTTTCCATATTGAACCAAGAGCGTTGGCGGCCGGCCAGTCGCTTGCCGACGATATTTGCGCCAAAACCGCCGGTGCAGCCGAGGTCACCACCGCCTGTGCCTGATGATGCCACCGATAGCCAGGCGCGAGCGCGTTCTCGTAGAATTATCTGGCCCGGTGCCAGACGGCCTACGCGTTGAACGCCGCGTCCCTGCTGGCGTCGACGCATGATGACCGTCGCCAGAACTTCCGAGCCCCGTATAAACGAGCATAGTCCCTTTACGCCTCATCGCATAATCACGCAGATCGACCGCCGACCTGTAGCTTACGAAACCCCTCCTTCATTGGAAATCGATTGCCAGAAACAGAAACCCAGACCGGCCAGAATCGCGCCGATGGCTTTCAGTTGCGCGGTTCTGGGAAATTCAACACCACGCGAAGACGAGCATGGGCAGCGCGAATGTCGAGAGGCTCATTTTCATGCCTGATGTGTGGCGATGAGCAGCATCGCGCCAGTTTTGCCCAAGTTGCTCCGAAATATGATGGCCATGCGGTGATCAGAGGGAGCAAGCCGCGCTCTTACGAACATCATCGTGAGTTGTATCCGGATACCAGAGCTGATTGCATAATAATCGGTGCTGACGAGCCGAAAGCCGAGACTCTCGGAATTGTATCTGTTGTTATTCGGCGCAGCACATTTTCCAGAAACCCCGGTGAATTGGCGGAAACCCGTTTTCCGATCGAGGGAAAAAAAAAAAGGATGCCAAAACAGGAAGATCGCAAACCCCGGCGGCAATTTGTTTGAACTCGGCCGCCAGAGCGCAAATCCAGAGCTGAGTATTCCGCGAAGACGAGTGGCTGCCCGGAGTTCATTGCTTACCTTTTCCCGCTGTTTGTGCGCGTTTGATCCTGCATCAGGGCGCAAAACCATGTACGCAACGATGTCTGTTAAGTACTTAGTTTGTCACACCTTTCTGTTAATAAGTAAGCTCGACGGTTTACAACGCCGACATCAATCTGGAGACGCAGATGCAGTTATCCTATCGCCGATCGCCGCTTCAGCGAACCCATGCTTTACGAATAAGCCACGTATATTTGAAGAATAGAAAGATATCTACGAGAAGCAATTGGCCGGCTGAGGAGGAGCTGGCTTTAAAGCTTCCAACGCACCCATTTACGACCCCATACCCTCCGCGCATGTCTTCAATCAGCCCCGATTGCCCGCCGGTATGAACCCATCTATCAGTCACACCCTATTACATTATATCAATCTCGTCCACATACTCTACTTTATACAATATCATCTACTATCTATCTACACGAAGACGATCCCAACGAGCTTGGCATCGTCGCACCTTGCAAACCGTCTATCTCAATCACGAGCGCAAGCCAGTGGTACTTTCAGAGGATAGTGTCCCCACCTGCCGGCGGCCGGCGAAATGCTGCTGTTGACCGCTTCTTGTAACAACCTTGCCGTGTTGAAAGTAAGGTTCCTACGCTAGGAAGGTCGCCGCGTTCATGCACACCTGCCCCGAATTTCGAGGCACATGCTTTCGAGAAGGTATTAATTCTGTTGAATACTGTTCTCGGTCAGCGAGAATCCAGGCAGCAGGCGTTTTCAGCGCGCCGCTGACCCTACCCAAAAGCGTTGGAAAGATATCCCCGATGGATCTCAAGTCGCTCGAGCTGTGGGCCGAGTACTCAAGGGCCAAAGGACACATGCTGCACGTTACACGGACCTGCCATACCACCGTGGCGGATGGTAACGCCGACGTTAAGCGCCATTGCCGGATTAACTTGCATCAGCAACTGCTGGCGAGCGATCATTATACGACTACCCCCGGTCCCCGACCGCCTCCGCGCGAGTAATGGTCGCATTGACAGACAAACCGTTACGGCAACCCCACGATATATATCTTTGTATATACTGTCTGACGTCTTTGCATGCCTCTTATGGTGTATGTAAAACGCACCTCTTCTTCGTTTAGATGCGAAATGTATGTCTCTATATATATTATCAGGCGTTCAACTAATGGCGATATTGATCTATCTCATTATTATATGTTGGTCTATCTCTTTATTATATATATCTCTATTGCGAATAGGGGGAAAAATTTGCGCTTGTGGCGAGCCTTCCGGGTTGGTTCAGGCCCGGTGCAACTCAACATACACACATGATGTGTCCTAATCATTAAGGCCGCGACGTAAGGTTACCTGACGACGACGTTCTTCGTGATATGTCGACAATCTAGTCATACGTATACAGTTCTCCTCCGCGATTCCGCCAGTCAATACGATTGAGCCGGGTCGCAAGGAGCTGGGCGACATCGAGCGGCTAGAAATGCTGGTTATGAGATTCATTGCCCGCCGCCCTGACTGAGACGACCGATGTGCCTTATCCGTGCGGCCATTAGCTCAACTTTATCATACCTCCTCAGGGAATCCCAGAGCATGGGGCAGGTGATGAACGAGCTGCGCCAGCTTACTTGGCGGTGCTCGACAGGTCAATTGGGCAAAGAAAGGTGCTGGCCGCTGGCTTGACACCTTTACGTAGCCTTGGGAAACTCAGAATGAAGCAGTCCCGGTTTTTGCTGGCTTCTTTCGATCGTGCCTGTTTCGTAGGGGACTCTGATGATGTTCGAGAACATGAGTACCACAGCCCGGCGGCCATGATTGTCAGCCTTATTGCGTGGGCTCTCATGTGGCTTTACCAGCAAAGCACGATGGACCGGCTGATGGTGCTGTTGATTGCGCAGAATGTGGCCTTTGCTTTGCAATTGACGCTGTTTGGTAGCTGACGCGGCACCTCTAGAGCTTCTGGTTAATCCGCCGCATTATGCTGGCGCGGGCGCAATATGGCCAGCTGCAGGTTGATGCTGGCCGGATTGGCGGTGAATACTGTGCAGCGCTTACTTTCACTTGCCGCCAGTCCGTAGATTTTTGTTCGCCATTGCAGCGCTACTTTTTGGCACCTTCGAGGATGTTCATGGCTCAAGGGCATTCCGATGCGGCAATGCTGCCGCAGCCGCGTTGCCTGGATGCTGAACCAATATTGGCCACTCGTTCGTGTCGGCGCACCGCTGGCGGGGAAAGCTTATGTGCTAGGTCTTTAAACTCACACCTATACGCTGGCGAAATGAAACGGCGTTATCCCGAGGCTTCGAGAAAAGTAAAAAAGACCCGGAGCACGTAGAAGCCCAGCCCACAGGTACCGATTGCGCTCCAGCAACAACCCTGGTGTACGGAACTATACCAAGGTGTTAAAAAATTCGTCGTGTATGGAAGCCGGATATGACCGATGGTAACGGTTATAGTGAGCCAATCAACAGTTAAAAATTATCGACAACCGCAAGTCGGATAGGCTAGAAAGGCAAAACGGCCGACCTGTTTCCTCTATAAGTCGATCTCTCACATCAGCCATCCGTACATATCCATTCTATATCATAATCGATTCCCGGTATACATGAGCTATTCACATGAAGCCAAAAAGAAGCGCCGTTAAACTGCACGCTCTTTTTGTCTTCATTCTCCCTGAACGAGCGAATCACTTCCTTCCCGTTCAAAATCAGATGTTTACGCCGCTTTGACTCCAAGTCCAGTACCATCCCAACCCTACACAGGGCGGACCTTTCCAGTTCCGGTACTGTCACCAGACTCGCTATTGTCGGTCCAACCAGGTTGATATGAGACCTCGCTACTGAAGTCTCTCGCCACAATCACTGACGCGCAATGCCCACTCTCGGTTTCAATAAACGTGAGCGTCTGCGTCCACGACCGCCAATCCGTCAGTCCAAAAGCTTAGAGTCTGATACAAACCTTGCGCATCGATTCACTCATGCGCCCAGTTAAAAACTGGCAAAGTCCCAATAGTTTGGCTGAGACCCCCCTTCAGTGTTTCGTGTATCCCATCGTCCTCGTAATTCGAAAGACTGAGTCTTCATCTAAAATGTCCAATTTATTATGGTCATGATGGGGGATCGGTTATCCGAACGTTCTGTCGCCCACTAAGCGCACCAAATTTCGCAAAGATTCCGAACCAGAGTCGACAGAACATCGCCTTGGGTGAGGACCTGCTTTGACGGACTTGCAATGGTTCGCGAAAATCGTGACACGTATCGGTGCGTTTCCTCAATACTTATCTATTAATAATCGCCACCGTTGCTAAAATCCTCTAGTTGCGTGCTATGGCTTGCGCCATCGGGCAACGACTATTGCAAAATAATAGATGCTATGAAATGATTCCCGTATTACAATAAATTTCTTATATACCACCCCGTGCACATATTACTTCTGATTCGCAAATGATTTATGCAATAACGTCCGCCATAATTGTCTTGCTTTATTTTCCAATAGCCTGCAATTCGTTATAATCCAATGGACTGTAAAAATTTTGACACAAATCCCGCCAGCAATTACGAGGGGCTCTCTACAGTGCAAGCGTTCTCGTTTTTTCTTATACACCTCCCGTTCTCTCTAACGGGTGCCTGCGGCGTTTGCCGCGCTGTGTGTGGCATAGCGAACGAATCAGTTATTCTATTTTCTCTGTGCATTTACGGAGCGTTTGATTCATGCGCCGACATCATTCGTGACTGTTCTTCCTGCTATGGATGGTGATTCTCGGAGGCCCCTTTCCTCTAGACCTGACGTATCCTGAACCGTTTACGATATTCTTCCAGTCTTTTCTGCATTAATGCTGACCCATAAGCCTCAAGGCGCTCATGGTCCCATGCACCTACGCTCCTCTTTCATTGTGGTTGATTTTCGCAAAGTGTCTGCGATCCTATGGCGCTTTGGTGCTTTTTGCCATAATCCTTTGCGCATGTTCCCGATGCTTCGCACTCTTTGCCGCTTGAACTTAGTGCACGATGCCCCCAGTTCTGCGCCATTTATGGATCTGTCCCAGCGCTGGTTACTTCGTGCAAGTTGGCGCGTGCCTGGTTGAGTCCCCTGCGAGTTGGCGCAAAACGGCAGAGATCCTTGTACTTGGTGCTACTCTGTAGCTTAGTTGCCAGCGATTCTTCTCACTGACTCTGGCTGTTATTCGTCGGCCTACACGACACTCGCCTCAACTAACAAGCCATACACTAGGAAACCTCCACTTAAATCAGAAGCCTTGGCGTTCTTTGTGTGGGCAACTCGGTTAGCACACGTGAGCCTGACAACGTAGCGTACGCGGCCGCTAGACGGAGCTTTCTTCCCTGGTGGCTTCACCGCTTGAGTTCTTCTGGAAATACGGGTCTGTGACTGCGGCCCGAAACAAACTGCGCAATTCCCGCCAGCTCACAACTATCGCGTTTCATTTGCTTTCGCCACTCTGTTGCATGCCCCCGATCCTTTCCGTGCCAGGGCTTATCGGTATTTGGTCCGCTCTCTGAGTTCTGGAAACCGGAACTGTCTGTGATTTGGGCCCCCGTTACCGCAGTCTTCTTACATTGCCGCTCCGGTCACCGCGATTAAGCACCCCAGTCAGTAAGCGGATTATTCGGGCTGCGAATCTGCTTCTCTTTGTGTGACTTTCCCGTTTCTAACCGTAATTGCAATTGGTTATCGGGTTTGTCATACAGCCATCTTTCTGTGAGTTATTGATCCGCCTTCGTAGCATCGATCTAACTATCGCTATTCCAGAATTATAAAGACTGTATTTTTTTCCCAATTTTTTTGCGAATCTAGTATGAACACCTCTAATTTCTTCACCGTATTTTTGATCCTCAGATCCGAAGTTCGACGGACTTTAGTCGACAAAACACGTTTTGTGTAACCCTTCTCAATCAAAGCGCATCATTGTCAATATCAGTAGATTTCAAAAATGCGTAAACTCATCAAATATCGTATCTAAGTGCAAACAGATTCAGGAAATTGTACAGAAAAGGCTTATTACATGCTGCGAAGCGCAACAGAAAAATGCTTGTCTGCCAAGCCTTTCGACGTAACAGCTTGAGAACCTGAATCTGGCGTCGCCGAATACAGCGTCTAATCATGCACGAACATTACTTTTGGCTACAGTTTGAAAACCTGTTTAGCCAGCTTCGCAGTCTAACTCGGTATGTAGTTCGCTTGCCGACATCCTGTCAAAATCTTGAGTCGAAAAGAAGCAGCTGATCACCGATGCGGCTTGCTGAAGTTGCTAATCTGATTCGCTATTGAGTTGATATGTGACACATCCCTATCTAGCCCGCAGTCTATGCCAGAGCAAAAATCAACACCGGAAAGCCGGACTTGCTACGAAGATGCCACCGCCAAGAGACAAATACCACCACGCTTCTGTCTTAATAGAAAATTGTGTCCCTTGTAAGGCTCTAACCTCCCCTTTTTTATCGGGCTCCACACACAAATCCAAAGCGCAGGATAACCAGAACCTGGGATCGTAGCGACAAAAGTTCGCTTAGACGTACCAAGTTCAGTCCAATAAACGCTCGGATAGTCCTCTCGGCCAGTCGACAAGGCGAAATCGGGCCTAGTTCGTCTGGTTTCTTGACTTTTTGAGTTTATGACTATGCAAACAAGCAGTCACTTCTTATTACCTATCGCCTGTATACTCACGCATTACTGCTCTCTGCTGCGCACAGCTCAGTCCCGCATTGCCAAGAGGAACCGCCCATGATCCGCTAGTGGCGCTCCAGACGACGTCGAATCCTGTTATTCCCGCACACCGTAATATTGCGCCAAAAGCACCGGCTGACCTTCCAGCGATTAACCCGGATGGCGTGCGGGAACCCGACGTGTCGCAATTGCAGACAATCTGAACAATCACCCCGATCTCGCCGTCTATGTTGTCTACCAATCTGGTGATTCTGTTGCCTGAAACCAATGCCCAGCCGAACCGGACAGTCGATCGAATGGTATCGAGCTGCATCACAATAGATGATCGACCTGGGAGACGATGCCTCTTGCCCATCCTGTTTCCCAGCGCCGACAGTTACTCTGCCCACTAACTACAGCGCCATCCAGTCGGGACAGTGATGTGACTGGCGTAGCGACACAACGTTCATCCGCTACCTATTTAAAAACCACCTTCGCACTCGTCCGTTGTTCAGGCTCTGATCGGCGAACGACTTCTACGTTGCCAACACGAAACGGCCTCTCATGCGTTTCCCTACCAAGACGGCCAGACACGCATCACCTCTCTCGAAGAACCATCCAACCACGTTAACCGATCTTTGACCAGCGCG
>Ga0163217_1111270_pt1 | contig 11152 bp, 12 predicted proteins | sample SynspAceP_FD_185933 | JGI IMG/M metagenome (GOLD analysis project Ga0163217, IMG submission 185933) | Saline lake microbial communities from Ace Lake in Antarctica - Synechococcus sp. Ace-P (PacBio error correction) | ecosystem: Environmental > Aquatic > Non-marine Saline and Alkaline > Saline ... | reverse complement strand
GCACTTGGCGGCCATTGTCTGGGCAAAATCACGCACGTCACCGGTTGCGGTCACCGGCATCAAATCTGCGCGATGGTTCTTTCCAGCGGAGGCACCGCGGTCCCAGATCTGGATCAGACGCGCCAGTCGGTTCGGCACGGTTTGACGGGCCTTTCCAGCCCCATCAGCAGCCCGGCTTTCGATTCTGCGCCCTTGGCCGCGCGACCTCGGCCGGGGACATGTCAGAGGCAGCGCGCTTCATCTCGCAATTGGTGATGGCCTGCAAGTTCGGGCAGCTGTTCGCCACTTGTTGCCGCATAGACCGTCATCATGCTGTATCGGCATAGGCCCCCTGCTGCGCAAGATCGTTATAGCACAGTCCACGGTTCTCGCGGACCTCTTGGAACAGGCGGCTCGACAGCCTGCCCCCAAGCGCGGGAGCATAGATTTGCGCGACAAGATTCAATTCAGCGCGGTAGCGGGGAGATTCGAAGCCGAGCGCGAAATGGGTGCTTAGCGGTTTCAAATTGGCGCACTTCGGCCGCCGCTGAAACTTCGCCGCATCGGACAATCGAACAAGTGGGTTTGAGGTGGCATATCACCAAAACAGCCTGTTCGGCCAGACGGCACGATCTCATCGTGACGGGACGGCACCGGCTGCGGCGAGGCAATCATCTGGGTCGGGGACCTGTAGTGCTTCGCCGATAAGCCTGACAGGTCCTCGCGGGTGAAGTTCCGACACAGCGCTCGGGACGGCCCAAGGGAATGGTGCGTTTTCCGTATTGGGCTGGTTGGATAGCCTTTTCCTGCAAACCAATCGAAATCACGTCGTCCGGCGTGTCTAGGCGCTTGGCCGAATCTCTTGCAGGATCACGCCGCGCTCTACCTCTTATCTCACCGTTATCAAAGACGGATGCGGCAGGATATCAGCGAATCACAATCCAGCCTGGAGCGACACCGTCGGTTTTCCAGCACGCGCACGTAGTACGCCGTCACTTTCGCGCGAGGTATAGGGCGTTGATATAGGCCGCCTACGTCTTCTATCGCCTTCGGCGATTTTTTTGGGGCCAAAAGCGATGTTTGCGCTTGGGCCGTGCCTTTAAAACGCCATATGCTCAAGGAAATGCGCGATACCGTTTTGGTGGCCGCTTTCATGGCCGCGCACCCGCTGAGGACAAAACCCCCGATAGACGCCGACGCGAGCCCAGGCATATGTTCGGTTTACAATGCGAAAGCCGTTGGGAACGGCGGTGTTGTGCAAGCTCACTGAGCAATGCCCCTTTGATAATTGATCTTTTAGCGCCTCAGATCGTTCGGCACGCGGGTCACGCGTTCTTCTGCGGTCAAACAGATCGGCCATGTGTTCCGGCAGCGGCGAGCGCACGCAGTGGCGGCTTCCACGGCTCAGGGGAACTGGCCGGAATGCGCAGTGGCCAGCGTGATCCATCGGCGTCGGCGGGATCGCGCCAATGCGGCCCACGCGCACACCGATGGCGGAATGCGGGCACAGGCAGCTTCGTTTGTGTCGCGTAGAAAGCCTTGATAAAAGTTTCGCTGGTTTCGTCTTCGGAAACGCGGCCCGATTTATAGGTTGTTCTGTAGGATCGCGCAGGGCATTGTACGCCTACGTCATAAACCCGCCCTTGGCCAGATCGTCCATCAGGGTGTTGATCGCGCACTGTTTCCTGCCCATAGGCAAAAAATACAACGCGCGTTCAAGTTGGAGCTACCTGAATATCCATCGACGGTTGATCGAGGCATGGGACTCGCCCTTGTGGTATCGCCAGTGGTTTCAGCAGCGGTGCAAAATGTCGTTTCTGGTTGTGGCGACGACCAGATCGGCAATCGGCAGCCCCATTTCACGCCGCCAGATATAGCCCGCGAAGATATCGCCAAGTTGGCCTGTAGGCACGGTTAAAGCCTTGACTTTGCGGTCCAACGCGCCCATGGCCAAGCCCTGCGGTAAAGTTAATAGACTATCTGCGCAGCACGCGCGCCCCAAGTTAATGCTGTTGACCCCTGCAGTTGCACCCCGTCGCGGGAAGGCGTGATCGTTGAACATATTCCTTCAGACGCGCCTGAACAATTGTTCGAAACACCGTCCAGCGCCAGCGCGTGAACGTGCTTTGGTGGGCGTCGTATCTGGCGACGCTGCACGTCGGACACCCGGCCATGGGGGAATGAGGATAAAACATCGACGTTGTCCAGGCCCGCGAAACGCCTCGGATTGCGGCCAGAGGCCGGTATCGCCAGAAGTTCGCACCAACGATGGTCACCCGTTCGCCCTTGCGTTGCAGCACCGGCTGAAACATGGGCCGATCGCTGCATGGCGAAATTCCTGAACGCCAGGTGGGGCCGTGGAACAGCTCTAGCAGGAAGTGGCCCCTGTTCAAGCTGTACCAATGGGGTTCACGAACGGTGGTGATTGAACCCGGCATAAGCCTTGGCGATCAGCGCCTTGAATTCCTTCGTCGCTGAACGTGTCACCAACAAAGGGTTTCATTCACGCGAAGGGCGACATCCTCGTAGGACAATCGTGGCCATCTCGCGCAGTTCATCGGCTAGCTGAGTGCGGGATCGTTTCGGGCACATACCAGACGCCGTCACGGGCAAGGCCGGTCAGCAGCGCCTCTTCAAACCGACAAAAACGGGGGCGGGAACCACGGGTAGAGACATTAACGCATAGGGTGGTCAGCTTTCGGTTTTGGGTGCGCGCGGCGCAGGAAGGAAAAGGCTCATCCCAACCAGATCGCGGCAAGAGAGAACCAAGGATCGCATATGAAAGTGATCGTTGGGAATTCGGGCGGGTATCAACAGGCAACGGAGCTGATCCCCGCTGCCGGCGGGGTGCTGCCTGCGTGCTGACCAGCAGCACAGGCTGGCGTTGCCAAGGTTTGGGGCCATGGGCTGCACATCGGCGGGGCAAAACCAGATGTTTGCCCTTCAGGTCGGCCTCTGTGGGCGTGGAAGCTGATCGGTGTTTCCTGCGGCATTGCAGATTGCCCGTGATGGGCGGCCCGGCGCCGGCGTTCCTGTGGCGCTGGGCCACGCGAACCGCGGATTCCACCATGATTCCGGCGACCATTCCTCAAGCACGAAGGGTAGGATGACCCGGTAGCCGAGATGTGAAGTAAGGACCTTCGCCCTGTTCGAACGCGCCCGACACAGGTCACGGGCAGATAGCGTCAAAAGGTTTTCGCGGGGTTTCACCGACGCAGGGCAAAGTCACCGGTGCGCAGCGATGCGGGTGGAGGGCCGATGAGGTAGAAACCCGGAAACGCAAAACGCCCCAGCCATTCAGGATAGGCGCCGCCTAAGGCCGACAATCAGCCAGAAAGGCCGGTGCGACGCATAAAGCTTCTCTTGAGTGGACCCGTGTCCGTGCCTGGGCCAAAGGCCGCGCAGGTCCCCCTCGCGGGCGGCATTTGCTTTTAGTGATACGGCCCGATTTGCAAGCCGACTGCGGCTAGATGCCCAAAATAGCGGCAAGAAAAGGACAGCCAGACCACATCCACAAAGTGCCCAGACAAAGCGCCTCAAAGCCGTAGGCTGCGCGAAGGCCGACGCGCGGACCAGACAGACGCAAGAAGATCGTACCGATTGCAACGTGGAAACCGTTGGAAACCCGTTCTGCATAAAGAAGCTGGGAGAAGAACAGGTCCCCCCCAAGTCCAGACCAGGCAGTTCGTTAATACTTTCTAGGCTTGGAGCCGGGAACAGGCATGCCCAGAAACCGATTCGCGATGACAGGCGCGATCAGGTCTGCTGGCGCGTGGTGGGGCCCAAGTCACGGGCACAGCCCGAAGCAGCAGGATCAGCGTGTTGATTCCAGCGGGGCAGTGGAAGGCGTCAAACCGGGATGATATCCGGGCTGCACATAGGTGGAGCCCGGAAAATTGTCATCGGGTACAGGGCTTCTTTGAAGAAGTTCCCAGAAACACGCGACAAAAGAACATTCACTTCGGACATTTGATGAACAGGATGAAGCCATAGCCGCAGACCGATACGCACGACATTGGTAGTGATCGCCGACGTGGCTTTCGGGCCAACAACTCGGACCACCATTCCGAACATGCAATACAGCACAGCAACCAGACCACCCAAGAAACGAAGGGGGTTAATCGTTGCATCCAGAAAACCACCACCAACCAGCATGACGCAGGGCCGGCAAATGGAGCTGAGCACATGGCCATGTGGACGGCGGCAGAATGTGGGTATGTCATGGGCTTCTTTCATGGGCCATTGGTTCAGTCCCTCACCTTTTTCTTAATTTCAGGTTTATCGCGCTGTCCTGAATCGGGGGCTTCATAGCCCTGGGCAGGTCAATTTCATTAGAACGTAAAGACAGTGTGATCGTGTGTACATGATTGCCATCACGGTCTTCGACGATTTCGGTGGGTCAACAAAAGAAGCTGACGGGCATTTGAACGCGTCACCGGGGGCGAGCACCACTTTGCTTCAGTAAAGCAGAAGCATTCGATCTTTTTTCAAAAAAACGCCCGCGGCTTATAGGGCGCACGTTATAAGACGCCTGCCCCGCAACCGGGTTGATCGGTGGGGTTATAGGCCTCGGTTAAAAGGCTGCCCTTTTCACCGATGCCGCAGGCGTCATCTCGGTTGCAACGGGTTTGAATTCCCACGGCATGTTGTCGTTCAGGCTAACCGTCAAAACGTACGGTGATTCCGGTCTGGTTCAAGAACGTCGCGTCTGCGCTTGCGAACTGACCCGGGTCCGCCAAAGCGGTTGACGCGGCAGACCAGGTCGTAAAACGGGACAGACGCCTACGCGAGCCCGAACCCTCAGTACCACGACAGTGACGGTTCTGACAGTTTGGCGGTCCGGACAAAGCATCGTTTGCTCTTCCTGCGTTTGGATGTCTCACCCGCAGAAATTTCGTTGAATCGAGTTGGTGATTTTAACAAAAGTCAGCGCCATGACCCAGCAACAACCAAAGCCAGCCAAAAGCAGACCAACGCCCGGTTGCGCCCGCGACGAACGGGTGTTGATTCGTGTTCTGCTTCGATGTCCCATTACCAGTCCTCTCTGGCCATAGCCGCGCAGGGTCGCCTCACAGAATGGCCCGAAGTGCAGGAAAGGATAACCAACAGGGGACAGACGGAAGAACTTGCGCTCTAGCCCGGAAATCATCAGCTTCGCTGTCATCTTCGTCACGCTTTCCAAGATCGGAAACCCGCCAATTCAGGAACGCAGGTTCAAAAAACGCCGGCGGTTTGACGCAGATAGATCGGGCCCACGATAGTGGTAAAGCCCGGTTACGACAGCCAGAATGACCAGCAGAACAGTATAAGGCCAGAAATGTGACGACGGGTTAGAGCGGCGAACCGTGGGTCAACGGTCAGCATCGGACCCTTTCGCGTCGTCATGTCATTGCGCATAAACAGCGCAAAGGCCCAGAAGTGCGGCGTGTCCACATGGAGATTCAAGCGCGAACATCGCCATGCCCTCGACAGAGGAAGCTGCCCGGGTGGCGATATCCAGCCGATCACAGGCCGGTGGAACGCACCGCAGCCCCCACCGATAACGAATTGTTCTTGCGGTGTTCGCGCGTTGAGCCACATGGAATAGAAAAACAGCGTAAAGAGGATTCGTGAACGGGCAGCATGCTGCGGGCCGCAGGTTTGCGGCCAACCGAGCATCACAACCGACTTCCCCGGACAAGCGTTACTCGCCAATCGCCAACGAGCTTCGCCCGGGCTGACGCGGCCCGACGGGATCGGGCGGCCTTTGGGTTCCGGCGCATGATCGCGTCGATGTCAGCGTCCCACCACATGTTCAGCGCACCAGAGGCCCTGCCCCGATGCGACGAAACAGGGATCGACGCAAAAAGCCAACAACCGGGATTGCCACAGAGTTCGGCAGCGGCCAAACATGCCGACAAGCGCGGTGAAAACACCAAACTGCATGACGCGCGGCCTTCATCAGGGCAAAGTTAACCCCGAACTTGCGCTTCCGTACTCGCCGCAGTGTCGTGCTGGATCAGTCATGCGATCTTTCATACAAAAGGAACCCCCGGGGCGCGCACCGTCGCGCACCCCGCATCCAGCAAATTTGTGCCTTACTTGCGGACGCAAACGGTCAGCAGCTTGCGGAATGCCCGCATTTACTCCTTCTTTTCGCGGTTACCCAGCCACTGTGGGCGTAAAACCTCTTCCGAGGACGAACTTTCACAGGTGGAATCGGCATATAGGCGGGGGCGTTGGCCGCACAATTTCGGAGCAACTGGGGCCAAAAGTACCACGCCTTCTTTCTTCGGCGGGTGAACCATGTTTATCCGCCAGACGGCCAGGTACAGACGGTCTTGCTTTAGCCGAAGGCAGGACATTGCCCACGAATGGATCACGTCGACCCCGTGACCTGAACCACGATCGTTTTGCCCACGGGGATCACGACAGCGGTATCGGTCGCCAGCAGGAAACTGCCGCTCGGTATAGGCCGGCGGCTTCGAGCTGGGCGCATGACCTCGGGTGTTTTTGCGGTTTTCACACCAACAGCAGGCGCCACCGATATTGTAGCTTGTCAAAGCCAAAGCCTTTCATGTCAACATAATCATAGGACCCAGACCACTGGTTGCCCGTTTGCCTTGATGTCAGATCAGCCTGGGGAATTTCCTGTTGGCGGAACAGGATTGCAGCGGAATAGGCCCCGATCAGTACAGAATCAGGATAGGTGCAACTGGTTCCAAAGGATCTCGACCGGCGTGTGGTGCTGCGTAAGGAAGCCGGCCAACAGGGTTTTGCGCTTCTTATTGTAGCGGGAACGCCACCAAAGGATCAACCGGTGACGAAGATGGTGATCAGTTGATGGCATGATCAGGATAAGATAGTCCAGATCGTGGATGTCTTGACGCCACGCGGGTGCACGGCTGGCCTGGAAAAGCCCATCTTCGCGTGCAATCGGCTCACCCCAATCGATTTCCATCCCGTCAGATGCGGAGGTATTTCCTGCGCCATTGCATGGCACGGCGGAAAAAGCGGCCATGAGAACCGAAAGAGAGAAGAAATGCTTTCATATGTCGATCCTGATTCTATGTGGACCATTGATAAGCAATCCCAGCACCACCCCGCAAATGGAGTCAAGCTGTTCCCGTGAATCTTTACGCTTACAGATCATATTTCTAACTCAAGATAAAGCGACTTCTGCTTGCGTCAAACGGACGCGAAGCGATTTTTATGACCGATTCAAGGAAACATTATTGCAGCCAGGCCGCCTTTCAAACCCCTTTGAGGCGCAGCTTGACCGTGACGCCGCACTGTCCATCCTGCGTGACGCTGTTGCAGGTGCGATGACGGGGAAACGTTTTTTTCGAGCGCCGCCGGCTCCGATAGGGTTGGTGTTGACGACGGGGCGGACCTGAAAACAGCGGCTACGGACGCTTCCGAAAGGGTTCGGGCTGCGCCGCCCGTGCGCGGCGATGTGTCTGGGTTATGGCCACTCGGACCGAAGATCACAGAGCGCTTTCGCGCGCAAAGTCGAGACGGCGCGGCTGGCCGTGGGGTGCGGGAGGGTGGCAACTTTGGCGGACGCGCCCGCAGCGACCAATCAAAAGCTTGAATACCGACGAAGAGCCCGATTCGCATGGCGCGGCCTTCCCCAGTCAAGGTCGACCAACCCTGCGCCGAGATCGACGATTCGCCGCAGCCTGGACTTCCCGTGTCGTGCAGGTCTCTGCCTCTATTTCTGGCCCTCCATCCAAGAAGTTCGAAATACTGCGCCACGAAGGAACATCCGTCCGCGATGTGCGGCCCCATGGGACGCGGGTCAACGTGTCGGTTGATCGTAGAACCAAGACGGACGCCGCGAAAGCGGAAACCGCGGGCGGCGGTGGCCAGTGTCGGGCTGGACGGGCTGCTGGACCCCGGCCGACTGGCAGGCCAAAAATTCGCGAGGCTTTGCGCCATCGCCTGCGTTGAACCTGGCGCGCCGTGCCTGCCCCAGCGGGGGATGATGGATGTGGTGCTTGGCCCCGGCTGGCCCGGTATCTTGTTGCACCGAGGCCATTGGCCCACGGGCTGAAGGCGACTTTAACCGGCAAGGAGATTCAAGCGGCGTTTTGCAGGCCTCCATGAGGGCAGCGCATCGCGGCCAAAGGCGTGACGGTGTGCTGGATGACGGCACGCTGCCTTGTCGGCGCGGGTCTATCTCTATTGATGGACGAAGGCACGCCCTTCGGCCAAGGAATGTGCTGATCGCAGGACGGGCGTGTGGTCGGGCTATATTGCAGGACCGGCAGAACGCGCGACTTTATGGGGTTGCCCCGACCGGCAATGGCCGCCGCGAATCCTATGCACACGCGCCGATGTCCGGCATGACCACACCTATATGCTGGGCGGTGACGGTGGGCCCCCGGTGAATAGTCGTCGCCGACCTGGAAGGAGGGTTTTATCTGTCGGGCTTTGCGGCGGTCAGCGTGGATATCACCAACGGGCAAGTTTCGTGTTCTCCTGCACCGAAGCCTACCGCGCTGCGCAACGGGGTCGTGGGCGATCCGGTCAAAGGGGCCACTCTGATTGGGCGATTTTGGTGCCACCGCGCTGCGCAGATTCGCGCCAATCAGGCAACGACCCCGCGCTCGACCCAGGGATGGCAATTTGCGGCAAAGCGGGCCAATGGGTTGCCCGTTGGTGTTGGACAGCCGACATCGATGATCGGCGCGGTTGGGACCGTCGGCGTGCCGCCGCCGCATAATGGGCTAAGCGGCAAAACCGGTGTATGGGCGGGCGGTTGACGCGCCACTATCCGGTTGATCAACTGGCCGTGAAATCAGCGGCGTGAGATTCAGGGGCGTGAAGGTCCACAAACTCTATTTCAAGTCAAATAGTTCGGGACGCGTTCATACTTCTGTTAAGCAGCTTTGCTAGAAACTGTGGAGCAACGGACGGAGACACGGATGACTGACAGGAAACAACGCTCTCCTCTTCCACCGCCCCCCCATGGTCCCAGGCACCTTGGGAAGACGACGGTTTGCCCAAGCTTCGTCTGTTGCCGCTCGCGCCGCGGTCCGGCGTCGTGACATATTTTACCGGATGCTTGCGTGAATTACGGCACAGCCCGCGCCGCGCTGGAGGCTTTGCCGAGGTGCACGCGCGCAGGCGTTGAAAGGACTATCGCATCTGCCCCGAGGAACATCGTGACAGGCAGAGTTGGCGCCGGGCCAAAGGCGCTGGCGCGCGGGCTGGTCACCCCGACAGCGTAGCCCCTACCCCCTCATTTAGCGAACTCGACCGACGCCCCCCCGTTCTATGGGGCCATTCGGAGATATCGACCTTGCTGGCAACCCGCCCCTGGCTGTCGATTGTGGGGGCGCGGAATGCCTCCTTCCCTCGCGGACGGCATGGACACGCGCCTTGGCGCGCCAGACTTGGAGTGGGCGGGGTTTCTGTCGTATCAGGGCTGGCACGGGGCATTCGACGGCCGCGAGCGCATCAAGCCGCGCTGCGATACCGGCACCATCGCCGTTCCAGGCGGGTTGGCGTCGACGTGATCTATCCTGTCGAGAATACCGAATCTTGCCCACGACTTATCTGCCACCCAGGCCTGCGCCTTCGGAACAGCCCATTCGGCTTGCAACCGATGGCGCGGCATTTCCCAGCCGCAAAACAGGATCATCGAGGGCTGGCCCGCGGCAACCGTCGTGGTCGATAGGCGGCCGGCGAAGTCGGGCAGCCTTGATCACCGCCCGCGATGCGCTGGACCAGGGCGAACGATGTGCTGGCGGTTGCCCGGCCACCCGTTCGATGCACGTGCCGCGGGCCTGCAACATTGTTGATTCCGTGGACGGGGCCACGCTGGTGCGCAATGCCCGCATGATGTGAATCGAGCTTTTTGGGCCCGGCTCGGCAAGAGCAGCCCGTTGCGGCGGCCCCTCACAGCCCACCACCGTCACCCGACCGTTAACACTGCATCCTGCACATCGAGATATTGTCGCGCCTCGGCCCCACCCGTCTCGAAGATCAACTTGTGCGCCGATTGGCCGTGGCCACCGGCTATTGCCACACCTTGTTTATGTTAGAAACTTGAGTTGAACGGCCGGCATTCTTCGCCCATTGCGGGCGGTTCTGTATCCGGGCTGACTTGGAAAACACCGCGGCAACGCCGCTTGGGGCCGCCCCCGCTTTGGATTTCATTCCCAAGGGCTCCCCGGGATCTTGACCATTTGGAAGGTGGCGAAAGAGGGCGTTTCAGGTCGTCCAAATCGGCCCTCAGGCGCTGCTTCAAACCCCGTATATCAAAGGGGTAGGTCGCGCTGTTCTGCGGATTGACCAAACTTCGCTTCACGCCACATGGTCACAGGCATTAAAGCCACGCGAAATAATTTTGATTCCAAGGTGCCGAAATTTTTATGCCAGTTGTCGCGTCGAATCCACCGGCAAAAGCCCAAAACGATCACTCGTATTTCCTGGGCAGTGATTTACATCGTGCTTGGTTCTTACGGCCACGGTCCGCGGGACCTGGCCCCCGAAAGGGACGGGATACGTCGACCCGACAACGGGGCTTCGACAATGACTTTGGGAAGGTCGCCGCCGCGAGCAAGAAACCCACGTCCAAAGCCATCGCTGATTGCGCTGAAAGACGACCCAACGCATTGATTTCCTCGCGACTGACCCCGACCGGCGAAGCGCCCCCGAAGCGATCACGCTGGCACCTGCAAAGAGAACGTTTGACCCACGCGCAAGTCGATCATAAGAAGGACACGCCAGGTCAAGCCGCGTTTTGGTGGTTTTCAACCAGATCACCAAAAGGGCCGTGGACCGAACGATGGCGGAACCCGCGTCAGGTGGGATTTATGCCCGAGCTCGGTCGCAGGCCTATTCTGGCACGGCGTGCGCTGTGATTATATTCTGGTGGGTTTTCAAAAACCCTGTCGGGCTGTTCTTTAGTTGGCGCAAAAAACTGGCCCGGGCGGGCAAAGGTCGGCGGGGGCGCGTTTGCAACAAAATCGGTCACTTTTGGCGGGGCTGATTTGTTCGAGCGCGAGGGATGGGAAATCGAAAAGCCCTTTGTTCCCGCAAACGGCGGAAAAAATTTTACTGGGAAGCGTTTGAAAAGGGGCGGCTGGGTCGGGCCAAACCGCCCCACCCGCGGGGGGCAAGGACATTTTCGGGAAAAAAGGCATCTTTTTTCTTCCCCTTTCCCCTGGGGGGTGGGGTGTTC
>Ga0163217_1033110_pt1 | contig 11152 bp, 15 predicted proteins | sample SynspAceP_FD_185933 | JGI IMG/M metagenome (GOLD analysis project Ga0163217, IMG submission 185933) | Saline lake microbial communities from Ace Lake in Antarctica - Synechococcus sp. Ace-P (PacBio error correction) | ecosystem: Environmental > Aquatic > Non-marine Saline and Alkaline > Saline ... | reverse complement strand
TCGGCCTGGGCTTTCCATTTAAACGGTTGCCCCAATGTTAGTCGGACCGTGGCCCGGTTCAAGCGCGTTGTATCTGCAAGGTTTTGAGCAGGCCCGGATGGCCCGGATGACCTGGGCAAATGATTTGCGCAAACAGCAGCCGCTAGATTGGTGCCCGTTCAACGCAATATTGCCAGTGGCGAAGTGGATTCTAACGCCACCCAAGCTTCTCGCCGCTTTATTTAAGGGCGTCTAGCCGCAATGGAAATCATGGCCGAAGCAGCACCTGGCTACAGTAACCGGTTGACGCAATGAAACCCATGGAGGAAACTGGGCCCGCCAAAAGCTACCGCAGGGCGTTGGCATTAGCCTGGACCGGCCTGTCCTTATTGGGAAGAGCGCATTTCCGGCGACCAGGGCCCATGTCTACGCCGCTCGGCTGCTGGTAGTTCCTGTGTTTGCGGCCGCTCTACGAGAGCGGTCGATTCACTGGTTAGTGATGCTGGTTAGTTCCGCTCGGGTCATTGGGCTACTGATGCGACCTTGGCAGGGGGCTGACCAAACGATGTGTTCTTCCAGGTGGCGCTGCGACCGACGGTCGGCCTGACCCAAGAATGGCCATCCTGAAGTCGTCGAGTTCGCCGAGCCTGCGACGAGGCAAGGCATGAGCCTGTTTGACGCGGCGGTTTTAGAAGCCTGCCGCATGCGTCCTGGCGGCCGCATCATCATGTGACCTCGCTGGCCTTCACCCTGGGCGCTACCGTTGGCCCTGGCCAGCGCGCAGGCGCTGTAGCCTCGGAATTGGCCGATGCACGGCGTATCGGCGCATGATTACCGCCCACGTCTTGGCGAATTCTTGGGTGCGCTGTTTCGTGATGACTTTTCCTCACTGTTCGGCAACAAAAAGGACCAAAGGCACTGAGTCCGAGCCGACACCAACGGGAAGATTCACGCATGAAGGCATATCTGAATCGGCAAGGTGCTCTGATTTCCATGAGCGCTGGCCGGCTGTCACTGGATCCCGAGTGTTATCAGCGCCGCCTCCGCCGTGGCTGATGGGCTGGCCACAGGGGAAGGCCTATGCGGGCGCGCTGAGGGCGGCTGCGGCGCCGAAGCGCTCGCTCCGCCAGCCCAGCATGGCAAAATTTTCCGCGATGGAACAAAACGCCCAACCTGATTGAGTTGTGGCTTTGGAAGAACAATCGTGACTTGCTGCGTGGCGGCGCCTGATGACGTGGAGGCCACGCGTGCAGCTTTATCGCGCATCCAAGCGCGCCGACCGGCCTGCCACATCAGTGCCGATGCCGGTTGGCCAAATCGCACTCGCACGCCTTTACGATCTTGACGGCACTACGCAACAAACGTATCCACAGGCCAAGATTAGCCGCCAACACTCGGGCGTCGCCCTGGAGGTGATGCCTGTTGGCGGCTAGGTAGCCTGCAACCAGCAAGCATTGGAGGAAGACCTGGCCACTGTAAGCCCGCGCCAGCGCAGCGTGTTCAGGTCAGCCTGATGCCAGCGTGGCCAATACCTACCTGCCTTCTGGCAGGCGGATTTCAGGGCCTGCTGCAGGCGACCCAGGAACCCATTGGCGACCTACGATGAGAGCCTGCGCGTACCCCAGCCGCACTTCGATGTCGGCGCGCCTCGTCATGGGGATTCAGACCCAGGCCCGCACCGCGTGGAAACCGCCCGCAGCCAAGCCTGGCGCGCTTTACCCACCCCGTCTGAGCAGAGGACCGCAATGCCGGGCCTTGCTGCTCGGCCAGCGTGTCCGGTATTAGCCTGCCGAGCAAGCCGCAACTGAGCACCGCAAGCTGCTGGCCGAGCTACCGGTCGGGCCTCCAGAACGCATTTGCTGTTGCAACCGCCCGATATTCTTCAGGGCGAGTTATGCAGTGCGCGGCGCCAACGCCAATATTGGCGCGGGCCACGCGCACGTTTTCTTTCCGAAGCATCAGGCCTGACCGCCCAATCGCAGCGCCAGGCAGCCAGTTTGTCAGGTCTGTCGATAGCGGCTCGGAATACTGGAGCTTTCTCGGCCCAGCATCAGCCTTGCGATCTATGCAACGCCGGCCAGTTGCAAGCGAACCTGAACTACGCCGACGACTAGTGATCCGCGATGTGGGCGGCGTGGCCGAATTACGAAAGAGTATTGTCCAAGTGTCGCCTTCAGCGAGGTCGCCCGACGGCCTTGCCGCGCCGCGACCACTTACGTGGATCAGGTCGCCGCACAACAGCGGCCATGCTGGAACACCACGAAGGACTATTTCCAGATCGCCAAAACGCCGCTACCCTCAGCGGTGTAAGGGACAGCTACCTACGCTGCTCGACGCCCAGCGCCCAGCTATTTCACCGCGCGCGCAACCTGATCACGCGATCCAACTGAATCAGCTGACCAGTGAAGTGGATTCTGGTCTTCGCGCTTTGGGGGGTGGCTGGGCGATTCAGACCGAGCTGGTAGTCGCGACTGAACGGCTTTACTTGTCCTCTGGTTTGCGGGGAAGTAACGTTCCATATACCCCGCGCATTCCGTTGCCGCACATCCACAGGGCGACCCTGGCTCGTCCATTGCGCACCATAACGATCCCGGTGCCCGTTCCAGACCCGCCACCCGCGTTGGCCTGATCCGATTCGCGCGGGGTGGTTTGTAATCTGGCATGCGCCGGCGCTTGCGTCCCCCAGTTCAGTGGTGACCAGCCGCGTTATTAGGGCCAGCGATTAAAGGACGCGAACCAATCGAGCAGGGTATCCGGAGAAGGCGTTTTTTCAAGGCCGCTGCTGGTGATTCGTGCCAGGATATGCGGGGGGCCCCGCTCGCGGTGGCGAATGCGGATGTACAACACGTAGGGAAAATGCACGTCGCCGGAGAGCAACACCGAAATTTGCCCGCGTCGCGGAGATGGCGAAAAAATGGTTCAACATCTACCTTGGCCCGCGCCGCGGTGCGCCACTCCAGTTTTCTGCTTCAACCAGAGGGTTTTCAACCAGGTAAGAAGGCTTCTGCACGCCTCGATCAGCTTCGGACGCCGAACTGGGCGCGGGCGAAACCAATCACCACACCTTTCTTGTCGAGATGCGCTGCTTTGCATTTTCCGTTCAGCGCTTCCCAATCCATCAAACCCCGAGGCGGCGCCCGGGGTGCGCTTCGCTGCGCCATCGGCGTGTGCGGGAGTTTGTCCAGGCACGATTTTCAGATGCGGTGTGGCCGGCACCTGAATTCCCAGCATGAAAAGTGAACAGCATTGCTCGAACTGGCATCCTGCGCAGCCATTGTCCAAGCCAGCCGCATCGCGGCGGTCAGCCAAAAAGATCACTCAGGTACAGCCAGCGGTAACTGAACCCGCTCAGGTCGTGCCCCAGGCTTGGCCAACACCAGATACGCGGAGGTAATGCATACCGATAATGGGCTGGAGAAAATGATGGCCATAGGTCGGGCTTTCCCCAATCCGCGGTTCAGGTTCCAGTTCCGTCGGTGACGTTTCATGGATCTGTGAAGATCACAGGCTTGGCATGTGCGGCCAGCAGGGCGTGCCGACCTGGCGCAGGCCCGTCGATAAAACTCATCCGAGGATTGCCTGCTCGGTGCCGACAATAGGCTCGTCGCATCCTGCGCCAGCATAGCGACCGGGCGTGCGGTCGATCAGCGCCAGGGGGCACAGGCGAACCAGCCAGTAGATTTACATGGCCAGTACTTCCACTGAGGTCCATTCAGATGGTTACGCGCATTGCCGCGGAAGGTAAATTTACGTTTCTGCACCCCACCCAAAGATCTTCCCGCAGCCACGTTGCCTCCGTGGCACATTCAGACGCAACTGGTCTTCCGCTGGTAATAGCTCTTCTCACTGCGGTACAGCCTCCTTGGCTATCGGCCACGGTAGTAGCGCCTTCGAGCTTCTCATTCAAACGAGGCCCAGCGTTCGAACAGGCGGTGAATTCGGCAACCTAGCATCGTCCGGCGACGTCATCGGCGTAGACCTGATCGCCGCGTCATCAACAGCCAAAATCGGGCGCGCGGTGGGCCTGCAGGGCGCTCCCCCAGCCCACTCATCAGGGCACGCACAGGCCATCCTTGCGGGAAAATGCCGGCTCTTTGCGCAGAAGCCGTGCAGCGAACTGGCGAATCGCTTGGCAGGATCACAGGGAAAAATGGGCGCCTGGCCGGGTGTTTAAAGCAGTTCCGGCATGACCCCGCAGGCTCTGGCTCGCCCGCCTCGTCTGTCCAGATTCAGGTCATAGTTGATCAGCTAGATTCGACAGGGCACGTTGTCGCATGCAAAGCCAGCATTGCACATGAGCATTTGCGACCCAATAGCAGCCACTTAGTCCTTTTCCGAATCCGCGACCTGGAATCACAGCCTTCACTTTCGGCCCGCGCTGCCTTGACTCGCGCTACTCGGGCAGATTGCGGAAGCGTTTTTGCCCTCGTGGGTGCAAGAAGCATCAATGGTTAAAGCGATATTGCCCGACTGCTGGACGAAGCCAACAAGGGAATTCCGATCCGGTGGACAGTTCTTGCGTTAGCACCGGCAGAATGATGGCCGGCAGGTCTGAGTGGGGCTCGGACGGTGATAATGCAAAGGCCTCTCTATTCAAGGAAATCTGCCCCCGGCAAGCAACCGGGGGCAGAAATTCTTACTTACTGAACGGTCAGCGAAAAATTCACGCCCGCCGCACGCGCCTGCATTTCCAAGCGCGACTTTCAACGCCGGATCCAGCAGCCAACTGCGGGCCAGTTCTTCCAGATAAAGGAAGCCTCCCATAAAGTTCTCTCATCGACCATCAGGCAGGCTGCCAGATTTACATCTCTGCGGCCATCTCCGGCGTCATTTTGCTGTGGCGAGCCTGGCAAATGTCCTTGGGCTCCAGCGGTTTGTCAGCTCCTGATTCCAAACCAATCGCTGCAGGCTGGATCCTGGTTCAGCTTTGGCTTACTTCGCCATCGATACAGCTCAACGCTCGGCGGCGCATCGATAATGCCCGTCAGCCTTGGCCGCGCTTATTACCGCCCGCAGATGGCGCGTGACCTATGCTTCCTCGGCCTGCGCTGCTGGCAAACCGGTCCACGGTTCGGGCAATCTTGCCTTCTGCTTGCCGGTGCCGGTTGTTTCTGTTGCCGAGTTGCTGTTACCCTTGTAGGCCACCACGCCCAACCGCCGCAAGGCCACCATAAGTGGATAACTTTCCGCCCATCTTGCGCGCCTTTTTGCGCCCAGCAGGCCAGGCCAATAGCGCAGAACGCCAAGCGCACCGCCGCCAGCCGCCGGACAGCCAGCCACCTGGAGCGGCGGAACCTGCGGGCCTTGGCCGTAGGGGTGGCGGTGGATCGGTTACGGCCCTGACTGGCGGGAAGCCGCCCTGGAGCATTGTTGATCCGGGATTTACAGCCCAATTTGATCTAGCACAAAAGCCAGTGTGATCAGTTGCGCCTCCGTGAAGTGAAAGCTAAATAAGATGCTATTTTTAATAGCATTAGTTTCGCATTATCCACAGCGCAAACTTAACTTCAGACTTAACGCACAACCCGTTCCCACCTTACGGCATCACTTCGGAACGATGGACATGACAACCAGCAAAAACCCCTTACGCTATTGATCCTCGGCGGGCAACCGGACTGGTCGTGGGTCAATTGTTCGAGCGGCCTTTGCAAACACCCCCAGTTTGAAAAACAGTAGTGGCACCGACCACGTGCGGCCCCTTGCGCGCACGCGCAGGCTTGCTGAACGCAAGTAGAACTCGCCATTCGCGAGCAAGCACTTCTGTGTTGGCGCACGGACGCGGTACTTTGGCCTTGGGCACGACCCTGAAAACAGGCCGGTAGCCAGCGGCGTTCCGGTGAGGTCGACTATCACTATTGTCTGGCCAGGCCGCGCGCTCGGCGCAACAGGCCCGGAACCACCTACCTTTGTCTTTCAATTTCCTCGATTTGGCGCCAAATCGGACGCCGCTCTTCTACGCTGCGCGTCAAGCGGAGGACCGGAACAGGACCCTCGAAAACGCTCGGATTTCGCTCCTTGAGTATCGGTCCGGCCCTCGTTACTGGACGGCGGCGAGCGCCCGAACGCCCGCCAGCCGAAGCCAGCCTGTGGCCTTGCCAGGCGCTTAGAACCGGTATCTCCGGCCCGCTATCGCGCGGTCTCGACCACAGCGGGTTTGCTGAATGCATGCTGGCCCAGGCACTGGCGTCCCCCCCGGCATTCACATAGTCGAGTCCGCATGCATCGACAACTTGATGTGCCAGCTCTTTCGGCATATGGGCACTTTGCCTAATGTGAGCCACGCGCAGCGCCCTATGACGCCAGCTTTATACTGCGCGTGGCTCTGGTTTTTTTCGCACATGCTCTTGCTCGGATGCTTTTTTCCATGATGATTTACATCAAACAAAAACGCTTTCTTGGTCGTTGATGGGGCTGTTCCGAATTCCGCACCTCGGTGATCCGATGCTGCCCTGAATGGCAAAAGTCAAGCAGGTGGACTCGGCCTGGCCCTGTGGCGAGGACGCCATCATGGTTATGCCGCAAACACCAAATATTGATTAATTCTGCACGACTACAATCTGGGGGCCGGCAAAGAATCGGCAGCAAGTTTATCGAAGGCTGCACCATCTGAAGTTTGATCGCCCGCACTGGCATCTTCGTCATGTGCACCGCCGAAAGCAGCCAGCAATGGTCATGAGCGCCAACTGGAGTGCGAAACCGGATGCCTTATCTGACCAAAAAAAACCCCTATCAACCGCCGCCAGCCTGCAGGCAACTCTGGACAAACTTGGTTGGAGCGCAAGACAGCGCTCAAGCCGATCCTCGAATGCACTTTGGTTCCGAGCCAGGCATCGAGCAGTGCTGGCCGCCTGCGACCAAGGTTCACGCTTGGAACCACAAGCGCTTTTGCAACCCAGATGCCTGCCGCTATCAGCCGATGCCGCTCAAGGCGCTCGCGGAAGGGGCAGGCCGAGTTGGAAAAACTCCGCAGGCAATTGACTGACTCGGCCATGCCTGGGCGCTGATGCCTCTTGGGCCAGCTCTGGCTGGAGCAGGGCAAAAACTGAGCAGGCGTTGGACCTGTATCGTTCGCGATTCAGCCAGTTCCCGATGCTACCGAGCCGCGTGTTTGACGGGCTAGGCGCAGTACCGAAGGCCATGGAAAAACCAAGGGGAAAGCGCGGAGTAATCGAGCAGGGGGGGGGCCATTCCCCCCCCCCAAAAATTCCCCAACAGCCTGCACGGCAAACAATCGCTGGCAAACTGGCCAAGGCCAACGGCGATTCGACAATGCGGTTTCGCGCCTACGGCAAGCGGTGGTCTGGTCCAGAATCGCAGTTCCGCGATCGGAGAGCCACCCTTGGGCTGGCTGTCAGCCCTTGAATCATGCAGGCCGGCGAGCAGGGCGCCCAATCCCCGCGCCGTACTGGGGAAATTCGCAAGACCGCTTGGCGACATGAGAAAAACTGGGAAAGGCGACAATTAATCTGCAAAAGTGCGGCGCACTGGTCGAAGCCCAAAAGCCCTGATTCCAAAAACCGGCGATAACGCGAAGCCGAACAAGCTGATTTTCAAGCAAGCTTCCGGCCCAACTGGGCCAATGGATACCTTCTTCTTCGTCGCAGTTTGGCGCTGAAAGCTAGCAGCCAACTCAAGCGCTAGGTCAGGAAGAACAGCCCAGGGTCTGCGCAAGACCTGCGCGGAAAGTAGCGGTTACGACGCCAAAGCGTGATTGGCTGGCGATTGCGACAGACCGACGATCCCGCCCCATCCCTCAACGGCCGGCAGCGCCGCCCAGGAATTGCACCCGCCAGGCATTTCGCCACTACCAGCAGAAGCATACCCGAAGGCACTGGGACCGCGTTCCGCCAGCCCAGCCCTGCAGCCGCCCCGAAATAATCATTTTGCCGCTTCAATACCGCGCAGTCACTGCTGCGCATGCTGCTTTGCGCAACCCGACCCAACCAGCTTCAAAGGACAAATGTCCTTGCAGTGCTGGAACAGGTTGCAGCATGCCGCCCAAGCCGACGCGCCGGCATTTTGAGCGCTACAGAAGCTCTGCAAAAAACGGGTCGCTTGTTCTAGAGCAGGACACCGCAGGAACAGCCCCGAAGGCCTGGCTTTTTCCACGTGATCGCGTCCACCGTGCACGATATGAAAAATTCCCTGGGTTATGTTGATGGCAGGCGCTACCAGCCAGTGGTCCAGCAGCTGCCGCCCGAGGTTCACGAAACCGCCGGAACGCGGTGTGTCGTGATCGAATATTGAATCCCATGCGTCTGAAACGGCGATGGCTGGTGCAGATGCTCAGCCCTCTACCAAGCTGGCGTCAATCAGTTGCCTTGCGCCCCACTGAGGCTGGGAGTAGAAGACTTTCTTCAGGCGCAGTTGGCCGGCATGACCGACTTCTGCCCGCTCGCGGCAACATCGAAGGTTCTTAGCGGTAGAGGAGGACGGTCAAACTTGTGCCCTTTCTTTCGATGCCGAGCTTGGTCGGCTCGGTGGTCGGCAACTGCATCCCAGAACTTCGATACGTATGGCGCGCTCGTGCGATTCATCTGGCAAGCCGTGACCGAAGATGTCTCAACTTGGTCATGTCTCCATCAGCGATGACGGCCAGGGGCTTACCCACCGAGCATGATCGAAAGATCTCAATCCGATATGTGGCTGGGCATCAACATTGCAGTACCGCCAGCACCGGGCCTGGGCCTCTACTTCAGGCCCAACCGTTATTTTTGCCGAGCTGCTCAGCCAACGGTTCAAACAGGCCAATATGCCAGCTGCTGAACGGCGCCCGTGTGAATGCGCGAGTTTCGTATCTACCTGCCGTAAGCCGCCATGCTAGCGCGGCATCATAGCGCACGCCGTCCAGCTCGCCTGAGCGCCTGGATGGCCAGATGATTAGCCCTGCGCATTAGTATCACGCGATCTGCGGTTAAGGCAGGGCCAGTATGCCGCACTTTCGACAAAACTCGGCCACCGTGATTCAGGCCAACTCATTCATGGCCGATGGTGTTGATGGGAAGTACCATCGCCCGGCGATCGGATCGGTTTCTATAATCCTTGACGAACACCCCGTCGATTTTCAGGATTATTCCCACCGGCAAAGGTCTTCAGATAAGGCGAAAGGGATGACAGCCCGAGCCAAAAACATCCAGCGCGAAGCAGCACAGCCTTCGGCTTTGAGCCGCTGCATGAAATTCCACCAGCCGGCTCAGATTGGCGATTCGCGCTGTTTCGTCACCCGAAACAGATTGCACTCGGTGGGCCCTTGTGCCGCGCCGCGTCTCCAGCACCAAACTCCAGAAAGAGCTTTCTTCGCCAATGACCGCGGGCGGACAGATATTGATCGGTAAATTTGCCCGGGGCTTGCCGTGGTTGCGCGCCGCGCGTAATCGCCGACCCAGGCAAGGGAAGTACCACTACCCGCGGTCAATCGCGGTAGCTACGCATAGCGTTCGGCGCAGCCGGGCATTAAAAGGCGGCGGGGGGATAATCCGCCCATTCTTCGGAAAGCATGCGGCGACCAGCACTTCATAATCGGGCTGGGCCATCCTGCTGTTGCACACAGACGATGAGCTGCCACATAGAAGCCGCAACCAGTCCATCCAAGGCCTGGCGCAGGCGATTTGACCCATTGCATTTCACCGCGGGCGTTCGCGTTTCGACGGCAATTGCTGATCGTCGGCGTGTAGATATGAAGCGATTGCGCCCGGCATTCCTTGCCGCGTAACAGCACTGTTTCACCGCGCTTCAGGAGCTGGCCAGCGTTTCTCCCTGCTCTATCTGCCACCCAGTCCGATTACTCACGCCAACGGCAAGGTCTTTTGCCCTCCACTGAAACGGAACTCCTCAACCAGGCCGCGCGCCCATTGCCCGTCGACCGATCGCACTGCCTCTTCCAGCGGGCAGCCGGAGAGCAGAAAAGCCAAATTCGTCCGCCACCGAGCCTGGCCCAATTTACGCGCTGCTGCCGAATCGCTCTTGACAGGTTGGCAGTTCCCGTATCAATTCAATCGCCGCGCATGGGCGCAGGGCTATCATTACATCTTGGAACTGTTCCAATCATATAGGCAGAGCCACGCTGATCACGCCGCGCTTTCCACTTGGCGTGTTGCACAAGGCCAGGAGCCGTGCGCTCGAATTCAGCCGCGGTTTGTCAGCCGCGGTCAGGGTTTCTCGTGGCGGCCTGATTGCGACCAGCTCTTCCGGGCCAGCCGACGGTTGAGGGTACAACATCGCGGAGGTCATTTTACCGCGCCGTTAAATAACGGTCCGTGCTGCTCGCCGCGCAAACGAGCTCGGCTGTAGCAGAGCCACGGATGGTATCTGCTCAGATCACGCCACAGTCAGATCGGTTACAATCGTGCACCAATAGCGTACGCGGCAGTCAACAAACCACGTGGCTTTCCTGCCCCTGCAGCCCTGCGATAGCGGCGCAGGCAAGGCGGTAAATCCGGAATTGCCAGCGACACGCCAGTAAACTCGTCGTAACAAGCGTAAATAAGGCTTCCCAGCGGCCTGCCGCGAAGCGCCTGTGTCACTGGAGCCATCCGGGTTCAGCTTTTCCGGCGACTTGGAATTAAGATGTAATTGATGCGGCTATCCGGGCGGGTGGTTTGATCACCCCATTCACCGAATCGACGCCCCAGGGTTCACCTGGGTCCCAGCACCTTCTCCTGAAAAACAGCTGCTGCTCGACGCGCCGGGTCGGTAATAGTTCGCGGATCATGCAGGTCACAGCTGATTCGTCCCCCAGCCGCGGGACTTGAGCGGTTTCAGCTCGGCAACGAAGCTGCTCATGGCCGTGAGCCGGCTGAGACCAGCCACTTCCTGCTTCAGTCGCCCCCGGCCGCGCTGGGGGCGAAGGCCCTTCCAGCTTTCCTGCTACCAGCCGCTGCAACGAGGTGCCCGAGCAGATCCGGCGGCTGGGGCAAGCGCGCAACAGCCCGCTCGGCCCGCCCGGGTTGCAGCTAGCCCAGACAACCACCCTCGGCGACAGGTCACCGATGCCCATCCCGATTATCCCGATAATCGACTGGGTTAGTTGCCTTATTTTCTGTCTTGCCAAGCGCCCCCACGTAAAACCTTGTTGATTGCCCCGGCGATCCGCCCCACTTCAGTTTTAAAGGGCTACGGACCGGCACCTTTGCGCGGCCAAAGTGGCCCGTTTCACCGCTGGTGAGTCCCATGA
>Ga0163217_1015044_pt1 | contig 11152 bp, 18 predicted proteins | sample SynspAceP_FD_185933 | JGI IMG/M metagenome (GOLD analysis project Ga0163217, IMG submission 185933) | Saline lake microbial communities from Ace Lake in Antarctica - Synechococcus sp. Ace-P (PacBio error correction) | ecosystem: Environmental > Aquatic > Non-marine Saline and Alkaline > Saline ... | reverse complement strand
GTTTTTAATGCGGCAAGTGGATCACCTGCAGTCGGCGGTGGCAGAGGAGCCCAACCCGGCAGCAGCAACGCAAAACCTTCCTTCTACCTGTTTGTTCGCGTTCCGGCGGTACCGGTTACGTGCGCCAGCTGATGGAGGCCGGCGGCCAAGACCTAAAGCGGTCTTCGCAGGAATTCAACTGCAATCGCTCCAGGCCTGCCCCCGCAGTAGATGGCTTGCTTATCGCTGCATCTTTCTTCTACCGCAAGCGCTATCGATTCGGACTGCGCACGAGTTAAAACGCCCGCGCTCGAGCCACTCCAGGCCATCCTTCAAAACGCTGGGGCGATTCTCCGCCCAGCCAGCGCAAGCCTCTCGGAGGTGATGATCAACACACCGCGCCCCGAAAGCGAACTCGAGCTGCGTTCAATCGACAGTTGCGCAGAGGGCAAAGGGGAGACCCGAGGGTGACGTGCCGGCTCAGGTACGACCTGATTCATTGGTCGCAAGGGGCATTCCTTCTCAGCCTCCCAGCGCCCTGGTACCTCACGTGAGAGTGAGCTGGAAAGCTGGAGGCAAGCAAGTGCCCCTCTCCCCCAGCGAAGGGGATGGATGGTCTTACTCCCGGGCCGGACTTTCCTGCTCACTCCCACCGCGGCCGGTAAGCCGATCGCCATTACACCCGATGCTGGAGTACCACCGCGGGCCGACTGTGGGCCACCGATTGCCGGGCAGCGCTGGCGCTGCAAAGCAGCGGGCGTTACAGTGATTTCTGGAGCCCTCAAGCTGGGGCTGACGTGTCGAGAAGGCTCCCCAGCGGCCAAAGACCAGCTGGAGCCCAACGGGCCTGGCCCTCGGAGTTCACCCCACCTTCACTACCAAAACCGGAGCTCCTATCTGCCCACTGCGTGGCCGAAGCCTCTGCTACCCAAACGAAGCTCAAGCTCCCGACTGCTTTCCTTCGACAGGCGCCCGCCAGGAGCCCAGGACGCGCAGCAGCCTGCAAGCTCTGAATGGCCTATGCTCCAACCCCTCAAGAGCGCTGGTGGCAGGCCTGGCCCACCAATTTGTTCCAGGCCCAGCTCGGCCCGCCCCCGCTTCACGGCACCGGAGCTTCAAGGCAACGGCCATTGAGGCGCTCAGCTCAGGGCCCAATGTGGACGAGTGCAACAATCAGCGGTTGGGGCAGGCCATGGCCAGCGGACTTACGATCGTCCAGGCCTTGAGGCCCTCAACTCGCGGATCTGGATCTTCACCAGCAACACACACCCTGCCGCCACGCTTCCGACGCCATCCACTTCCAGCCGAGGCTGTGCCACCGACCAGCAGCAGCAGGCGCCTGGCCGGAATGGCTGCGGCAAGCCAACTCTTCCAGTTCCTGCCCCCCATCTGCTGCTCATCCACCCCAGGCTGCAGGCGGTTGCCGAGCAGGCAGCGCCATCGGAACCCACTTATCAGGTGTGGTTGCGACGGCGGCCAACGCGCTCTGTTCAGCCGGGCAAACCCGGGTGCAGCCGACGAGGGGCCCGCTGGAAGGAGCTCGAGCAGCTGGGCGATCCCAGCGTGCGACCGTGCTCCAAAGTCCTCGCCAGTTGCCTCCAGATTCCGACGCATCCGAGCCGCCCATCCACTAGCCATGGCGGGCTATTGGAACTGGAAGGCAGCAAAGGTGAGGTGCTGGCCCAAGCCCGAAGCTGGCCTGGCCCGGATCTACCAGCTGGCGCTCATTGCTGAGCCGACGGCCCGAGCAGCCTTGAGGAACGCCGGTTGGTGCTGCTTGGTGCACAGATGATCCCCCGAAAGCCACCGCTGAAGCGATCGCGCTCGCTCTTCGCGTCCACGACTGCTTACTGACCCCACACGCCAGCAGTGCCCCATGAGCGACACCCGCCTCACCGTTGCCATCTCCAGCGACTTCCTCAAGGTCGCTCAACAAGCTGCCCGAAGAAAGGGCGCAGTAATGCTGCCACCTTCATCATCCAAGTTCCGCAACAATTCCCCGCAGATCGGCTTGAACTACGGAGCTCATCGAAGGTGGCAAGGATCCGATGATCCGCTCCCTTGCGTGTTGATTACAGGACCATCCGCCTTTGCATCGCAGCGCACCGCGAGCAAGGCAAACAACCGTATGTCTTTGCTCTGGATCGATAAGCACGACGGACGCCTACCAGGGCCCGTCGCCGAACCTGTCCACGTCAACCGCGTCTCCGGTGCTCTGCAGTGGTGGATTGTGGAGCAGCGAAACGGCGGTGGGCGAAACAAAACGCTGGCAGTACCAGCGCCACTTCCCTCCCAAGCTCTGAAACCCACAACCGGCACCGGCCCCAGAGGCTTGCCAATGACGCGCAGCCACAAGGCTCGCGGAGACAGAAACGGAGCAGACGGGGCCCTCTTTCTCAGCCATGAGCAACGACGACTGGATGGTGCTCGGTGTGGCCCAAGAAGCTCTTCCTGCCAGCCGTACGGGGCCGGTTGGAAATGACGAGGCCGGCACGGCTGATCGAGTGGGCTCCCCAGGACTGCCGTCGATGGCCTCATTCTCCTGGCCGATGGCAAAGCCGATTCGAGGCCGGTGATTGAGGAGCTCGGAGCGGGCAAAGGCGGCCCACATCGACCCCAGCGAAGGTGGCCACAGCTTGCAAGACCCGAGAGCCAGCCCACTTCCTGACAGTGATCACCGACGACGAAGTGCCGAAAAGCCAATGCTCTTCGGCGCCGCTGGAGGAGTGGAGGGTGTTTTCTCCACCCCAGCCAAGCGCAAGTTGGTGGATCGCACTGGAACGGGTTCCGGTGAGGTGCTGGGTTGGTGCCCGGTACTGGCAAAACCGTTGTGGCCATGCATCGCACCGCCTGGCTGGCCAGGCGGCTTTGCCGTGCCGGTGAGCCTGGCCGGGGTGCTGATTTCACCACCTTCACGCGGCAACCTACGCCACGGACATCCGCAGCAACTCACCAAAGATCTTTGCAGCACCGAGGCCCTGCAGGCGCATCGAGGTGATTAATTCTCGATGCCTGAGGTGAATGAACTTTACCTCAAGAACAGGGCCTGCAGGTTCGGAGTGTTTGACGATCAGGCCGCCGACTCGTGCTGGAGCCTGGCCATGGATGTCGCCGGACACCACCCTCGGGCTTGATGAGACTTCTTACAGCGAGGTAAGTGGCAGGAAAGTGGTGTTGGCCAATGGCTGCCGCACCCGCGATGACTACCTGTGGCACGCCGTAGTCGGCCGCGCGCACTCGCTCACGCGGCAAACCGCCGCCCAGATCTGGCAGTGTTCGATTGCCCGCGGGCTGAGTTCCGCCAGCGCGGGCTGTGGGAGCAGGAGGAGGGCCAAATCAGGCGCGGCCTTGAGCTTTGTCCAACGCGCCCAAGGCCCCCTTGCTTCACCGCAGGAGTGGTGGTGGATTGGGCGCAAGGATCTCGATGTTGCCTCATTCCGCCTCATTGTGCCTGGCCGTGTGGAGCAGCACGCAGGACCGACCTGTTTCATTTCGTCGGCGCATCCCCACCAGCGCATTTATTGGCAACCATGTGGTGCTCAGGCCCGCTGCGGGTGTCGAGATCCGTGGCCGCTCCGCAGCTGCGCATCAACTACCGCGCACCACCGAGGAAACGCGCGCCTGACGGCCACGGCCGTGCTCCAGGGGCTCGACTATCGACGATCTCGACGGCGGCAGCGACCCCGCCAGTGACTACCGATCGCTGCTTCACGGCGAACACCGCTCGTGCAGGGCTCTGAGGATCCGGTCCCGACGAGCAGCCGCTTCCATTGTCGAAAAAAACTCGTCAGATCCAGCAGAGAGCAGGGCAGCCCTGTCGGGGCACCTGGCCGTGACCGCTCGCACTCAGAAAAGCGTCGAGAAGCTCAACGGGCCTGCTGGAACGGCGAAGGCTTTCGCCACCCGTGTAGATCAAGGACCAGCGAATCCGATGACCCGAGTGATCCAAGCCCTGGCCTAGCAACCATTGCAGCCGGGTCAAAGGCCTGGAGTTCGAAGTATCAAGTATGTTCATATCCCAGGGCTCGATTAAGGCGACCAGTTTGCCCTACCGCTACATACTTCAATCGCGACCTGACCAGATTCTCACGGGAGCAATTCGAGCAACAGGAACTGCTCCCCCTGCACGTTTGCAGCCACTCGCGCAAAAAACGGGAGTATTGGGTTACTTTCACTGGCCAGGGTTCGCCGGTATCTGGAGTGTGGAATGACTACTTTCACCGTGGCATTCGCCAAGTGGGCGCTCTGACTGATCAATCTGGTGATATTTGAGGGCCAAGAATCGGCGGGCAACTATCTCGGAGTCGTGCGTGAAGGGCCTCGATGCCCATGCTGCCCATCAGCCTTGCAGCGCTACACCCTCGTCGTGATCAACTATTCGGGCAGATCAAATCCGTCGCTGTCCGCCCCGCTGAAGGCACCTGAAAGATGCCTACTCCCTGCTTCAGCCGTGAGCATTCTCGAATCCAGTGGCCCACCCCCCGGCAGCTTCCCAGCCAGCCCGATCCCAGGCCGACCCCTCCTCAGCCATTTGGCGAGCCCTCCCCCTCGCCCAGCTCAGCGACCAGCTCCTCGCGGGCGTTAGCTGTGGGAGCCCCATGGCGCCGGAAAGATTCGCTTGAGCCGGTGTTTGTGCCCTGTGGAGGTGGATGACCTCGTGCGCCAGGTGGCGTAGTGGCCGGTGCTTGCTGGTGAAAGCATGGCGCTCGGCAGCTGGATGCGATCCGAGCTCTGCATGTAGAAAGCCCGATCCCAGCGCGACTGATTGGCACACACCAGGCGGAGAGGGTGGCTTCTGCAGCGGGCGTGGCGCTCGGCTCTGGCCGCACCTGAGGCTCTTTCGTCGCCTTGCGGCTGCGCGATCAGGCCTTCTAGCGCCTGCCTTGCAGATCGCTGGAATTTGAAGATGGTAGGGGCGGAAGCTGGCCCAGCTCTTCAGGGAGATTTCACCGCCTTCCGCCCTTCCTCTTCGCGGCTTGTGCAGCTGGGGCCGCAGGATGCGGAACGGCTTTTGGAGCCCTTCTTGGGGAATTATCGAAGCTTCCTTGGCTTCGGCAAAGCCGCACAGAAGGGTCAGGGCGGAACCCCGCAGGTGCATTGCCGAGGGTTGAGCAGGATCGGATTGCGCCGCTGTAGCGGTGACCGGAGAGCAGATTGACGTGGTGACCGCCGCCACTGGCTTTCCCAGGGCTTGCGCCAAGCGTGGTGCCGCTTTCCAGCAGGCTGGATGAGAATCGGGCCCACGAGATCGCTTCTGCTGGGGCGATGGACCCTCTGAGGGGCTTTACGGACCTCGGCCACCCATGCGGTTGAGCGGGTTTTGGTGGCCATGGACAAGGATTGCGCAGTGCCCCGAATAGGCACTTTGCGGCGAGGGCAAAGGGCGGCGCCAGGCCGCTCCGCGTCAGCCTTGCGACCGCCCAGACCATGAGAACCTGCGCGATCAACCCTCTGGTCAGAGGCGTTCTTGACGTTTTTCCAGCGCCCGCACTTCCGTCATTGCTGGACGGCCTTTGGGGGTGATGTGCTCTCACTGGCTTTGCAACGCCTCTGGCAATAGCTGATGAGTGGCCTTGTGCTGAATGGCTGGAGAACGGGATGAATTGGCGGCCCTGCTAGGGTGAGTTCGCGGCGGCCTTAGATGCTCGACCGCGGGCCCTGGCCCCTGAGCGGGTGACGGCTTCAATGAGCGGCCAGAAGGTTCAGATTCAGCAACAACCACGAGAGTCGCGGTAGATCCGCAAGCTTAGCTGGAGGACCTACCTGCCGCACGCAACCGGCGTTGGACTGGTTACTGACTCGTAGGTGTGATGCAGGGCCATGGCCTCAGGCCAGCTCCGCCCTGAGGCTGGCCAGTGCTTCGCTCCAGCGGTGATGGGCTGATGGTGTGGCTCACCCCCATGGCTTCTGCAGCACCGCCTGGCGAATTCGAGAGGCCTCGAGGGATGTGCAAGCCTTGAGCACGGCGGCCTTGATTGGCCGGAAGCTTGATCCAGCATCGCATTCGAGCTTGCCTGACTCTTCTTCTCTGCTCTGACGCTGGCCTCAGCAGGGATTCCAAAATCCAAGGCAGGCAGAAAACGTTTTGGCTTGCGGCTGATCCAGCTTTCGTGCCTGGAAACGGCGTTTGGTGCCTCTTCTTTCATGCTAGGCGTGACACCCGCAACCAGGCGGACGCGATCGCCGGAGATGGTGACGCAGTGCGCACCGCAGATGGTGGCCCTGAGGAAGGCTTGGGCTGTGCTGGCGTCTTCCTGATCCGGCTCACTTGCTGTGGTGAGGCCAATCTGGCGGACCTGGATCGGCATCTTCTCGCTCGATCAGGGCCGAGCGAATTGGCGAGAGAAAAGCCGCCGCCGCTGGCTCGGCGGTGGCAGGAAACTCCAGGATCAGGGCATCGCGTGCGAGGAGGGGGACGGGGCATGGGCTGGTGTGCGAAAAACGGGCGCACCACCAGCCGAAAACGCAGGAAAGGGGCAAACTGGGAGCGGATAATGTAGTGGCGGCCACCACGGGACCCTTGAATCACGGCCAGCTGTTGCCCGGATTCGTTCCTGCCATTTACGGCTTGCCCCTGCTGACGCTGCTGCCGATGCGGCACACACCGAGGCGGGCGGAGGAAATCAATGTTGAGGCGGATCAGTGGGCTGTATGCAGCCGCATTTCAGAAACTCTGGGCAGCTTTGCATCGGAGGAAGACCAGACGCCAGGCGCACAACCGTACCAGCGAGAAGATTAGATCGGAACTCGCTGATGATCACGCTTGCGAGCGGACAAGAGGAAGACGTTCGCGGTCGAACGGTGGTTTTACCGGCCAGTTCCCCCCGGCTGCTGGTGGTGAGCTCTGCTGTAGTGGTGCGCTTCAGATCGGTCCGTCCATGGTTCTGGCTCGGCTGGATTGAGAGGTCTCCGGTTTCGTCAGCCCCAGACGTTGCAGCGCTTCTGCCTGACGGACGTTCGATGTGGGGTGTGCCGGAGTGAAAGTAGCCCTCACCGCTCTTGGGCTTGAGCCGGTCCAGTAGGCGGCCAGCAGGCAGCTTGATCCAAGGCCAGCCGGGCGGTCCTCAAAGGACGCATATTTCACCAAGCCGATCAGGGGAACACTTCGGGCTGGATCGTGCAGGCCCGGCGTTACTTCCCTGGGCGAAGTAGATCTCCTGCACTCATTGCTTTGGGATCGATCCCCTCGCTCAAGTGCTTGCTCCCTGGCGGGCCCGTCGTAGGGCGGGTCCGGCGCAGGCCGGATGTACTGCATGGCCCCGCGGCGGCGCCGCTGCCCGCCTCGATCACATCAGAGATCAGAGAGATCAGTGACCTGTCTCCACGATCATGCAGCCGATTTTGAACCCGGCGGCTTCCTTGCGGGACCTCAGTGGGCGGCAATGGCACCCAGGCTGGCCGGGGCGGTGCTGGTGCAGAAGAAGGACAGCCAGTGCTGCAGGTGCTGAGGTCGCCATGGTTCTGCTTCAGCCCTTACAAACAGGAACCAGCCGCCGCTGCCGCTGGCCTCCAGCGGGATCCAGTTCTTGGCGCTGTAGTTTGCTGGCCCTTTTGCCCGTTGAAGGTGCTGGTGTTACCCACCACGACGAGATTGGCCTCAACCGTTAGGATCGTTGTGAATCCAGCCGCTCGCTTCGTAGCCGGGTCACCACGGTCCAGTGCCGCTTGTCCGATGGGCTGGAGCTGGGGCCTTTGTGCAGCCAAAGCGGTGGCGACGGGGCCGGCCGGGCGTCGATCTTCTTTTGGGATCAAGATCGGCGGGTGACGCATTGGTGAAAAAGTTGCGCCTCCAGCCGAGCGAACGCAAGGGCTGAGAGCTGGGGGCCTGGGCTCGGTGCTGTCGCCGTACTGGCGGGCGCGGAATGACGGTTTTAGGCGGTTCATCGCTGCTGGGACCTTGCCAGTAGGCGGCGAGCATGGCGCGAGGCTCGAGGAGAAGGCACTCGCGGTACCGGTAATGCCGCTGGCGTTGTCGTTCTCTGGCGGAAAGCTAGGGCACCACCAGCGGGTTGGCGAAAGGGCTGGTTGCCGGCGCGTGCTGGGGTGGGACTCGTCTTGAATCGCAGAGCCCATGGCGCCGCTTCCAGCAGGATTTCGGCCTGGCCCTGCTGCTGCTCATCCGCCCGATTTCGCGGTCGTGCAGCATCGCCCGGCGTCTTTGCTGCTGCTGTTTGCTCCGGAATACTGGAAGCGGTCCATCAACCCGCGCCACGGTCATGGGGGTGGGCATTTGACGTGTTGGGCGACGTTCTCCTCCTCTTGCCAGCGGCCCTAGCCCGCCAGGTGTTCAGAAGAAAGGCGGGCAGAAGCCCCGCGCTTGAATGCCTTCGGCCCCTGGCCGCCTTAGGAAAGAGCAGCTCCTGCAGCCCTACCTCCCACCGGGCAAGGGCGGCCGGCAGTGAGCGAGCTTGGCGACTCAAGAGGATCTTTGCCCGGCAGCTCCGCGGGACACGGCGGCATTGGGCGCGGGCTGACCCTGAGGCGATCCATTGGCAGATCCTCTAGGCGCTGGAGCTTCAGGCACTTGACAGCGGGAGGCGGGTGGAGCGGTTGGCGTGGTGGCATTGGGGCGCCAGGCGCAGACCCAGAGCAAGGCGTGAGGCGGGGTCAAGGGGCCGGCCCAGCGGCCGTGCGGAGCGCACGCGCAGCCCCCACAAGCCGCGCAGCGGGCGCAAACCCAAGCCCGGCCATTGCGCAGCCTTGAGGCAGACCCACCGACCATTGAAGGGTGCCTGTGCGCAGCCCACATCAGCGACGGCGCCGCCGTCACCAGTGTTCTCTACTGACTTGCTTGCTGAATCCCCTCCGCCCCTGGCCGGCCCGCCACACGGTGTTTGGTGCCCGGGATGCAGGCTCCGGTGGGCCTTGGGGCCTCAGGCCGCCAAGCCGATGGCAGCTGCCTGTTTGCGGCGCTCTTTGACCAGCCCAGGAGACCGATGCGCATTTCAAGCCTGCCGGCTTCATCGGGGCCGCTTCATTAGGCTTCAGCTCCTGGGGGCTGAGCCTCAACTTGAAGTTGAAATTCGAGCGGCATTTGCGCTGGGGGTTGATGGCCCCATCAAGCCCAGAGGATCTTTGTGGGCATGCTCGGTTCTCCTTCAGTGAGTGCCCGCCAGCCGCCGGTGATCTCATCGGGCATGACGCTTCACCCGCCTTGCCGTGGATGATCGTGCTTGCCTTTGAGCTCCCAGCGGAAGCTTTCCAGCTCGTGGCGCTCGGCCCACTCGCCGCCATGGCCAACAGATCGGGCCGACCGCCAGCCGAGGACGTGCCTGCAGCGGGCATTGCACCAGCCAGCGAGGACGGCGGGGGATGGCGTGAGCGATTCATCGTGGGCGATCTTGGGCTTGATTGAGCAATAGGCGTTGTAGCCACTGAGCTTGAGAAAGCGGCGCTGGATGAGCAGATTTGCGGTGCCATGGCAGGAAGGCCGGAGGACTTCGAGCGAACCACGGCGAGGGGCAAGGAGGCCGCGAACGCGCCAGCGGCCTTCGCGGACTTGCGCCACCACTTGACGCCGGCCGTGGATCGTGACGATACCCCCGCCGCCGCCGCCTCAGGCTCACAAGAAGGCCCGTCAGCCCCCCATTATCCATTCAGGCTGCGGTGGTGCTGGCAATAGTGTGACGTTGCTGGGGCCAGGACCCCGAGACCATGGGCCTCACCTTGATCGAGGGGCGATGAAAGCATGAGACGAGGGTTGGACCGCCTGGCGGTCACCAAGACCTTCGTGTGAAGGTGAACATGCTCGCCGCATGACTTGGCGCCAACCTTGCTGGTGGTGCCTATGCAATTCGCCAAAGAGAGTGAAGCTGGCCTCGCGTGCTTCCGCGCTGTCAATCGAGGGGCTACCGCAGGGGATACGGCGCGTCGGAGACGATTCGGAGTTCGTTGCACCTCTCGGTATGGACAGATCTCGACGTGGATCGCTCGATACGTTGACCTCAATGGCCCCGGTCGCCGAGCCAGGCCAGACGAGCAGAAGGTGCGCTCGATGCGCCTCACCCTGGAGGCGGCGATCATCAACGGCGATGCCACCTTTATCCACAGTTGCCTTTCAACGGGCTGAGCAAGCGTCTCCCCCCTGCTGCTCCCCAGGACCCATCGATAACGAAGGGCTCGGTGAAGCTCACCAAGGCTGAACGCTGGTGGATTCGGTTTGAAACGCCAACGGTGGCGAGAGGTGCTGATCACCAGCAAGGGCTGGTCGCGCCAAGATCCAGCACCGCCAGGCCGCCGAGGTGCTCAGCGCTTTGCTTACCAGTGGTGGAATGGCCGGCACTTGGTTTGAGGGAACGCTCGAAAATCCTCGATTTGTGTGGGATAGGACGCCAGCGGCAAACCAGGTGTTGGGGTTCGATTGAAGCCGGCGGCACCACCCAGCTTCTACTGGCTGCGCCCTGGGTTGATGAGCTGATGACCGGCCTGCAGGGGGACCGTTCGAGGGCCGCTACGCTCTCGGTGCGGGACTTCGGCGAGTGCAGGGACGCCCCGGTGTTTCGCACCCGGGTGATTTGGTACGTGGGCTTTGCGGTGCATGCAACAGCCGGGCCGATTGCTCGGCTGTATTGACGTCAGTCCTGTCGTGACCTGATTGCCTCGATCTGCTCACCTAAGCCCACTCCTTTTTTAAAGATAAAATCTATTCCACCTTTGATTGACGAGGACACGACCATGGCTGCTAATGGCCAACAAACTTGATTGATTGCAGTTCGACGTTCGGTGGGCTGGAATCAACCACAGCGCCACCGATTACCGTTGAAGCGGGTCAGAGCCAGCGCTGAGGTGGTGGAAGATCAGCACGCCGCTGGATTGCAGCGGGTCACTTCAACCTTTCTTGCCTCCAGCACCCGGGCGCTGCTGCTGCGATAGTGACATTTTTGCTGAGCTGGCGCTCTGAACTGAAGGACTGGCACGATCGGCACCTGGGTCACGGCAGCATCGGTGGCGGTGCCGGCTGCGGCGGCCAGGTGGAAGCAAAAAACGATCAGCGGCGGTTGCCCCTTGCTGCATGGCCCCTTGCTTGATTGCAGGCGGACGTTGAAGGAGCACGCCTTTGTGTATGCCGCCTTTGGCACGCTGACTTCCGAGGACACCCCTGCTGGCGCCGTACGCCGTTTTCACCCACGCCTTTGAGTGCTGTTTGAGCCGAAACGTTGGAACCGTTTTCTAC
>Ga0163217_1056451_pt1 | contig 11153 bp, 10 predicted proteins | sample SynspAceP_FD_185933 | JGI IMG/M metagenome (GOLD analysis project Ga0163217, IMG submission 185933) | Saline lake microbial communities from Ace Lake in Antarctica - Synechococcus sp. Ace-P (PacBio error correction) | ecosystem: Environmental > Aquatic > Non-marine Saline and Alkaline > Saline ... | reverse complement strand
GAATTACTTCGTGAGGAGGGCTGGCTCTTACGAGCCCGGTGCTCTTCCAAGGTCCGCGCGGGCGTCCCGGGCCAGGTGATGCCATGAGTCGCAGTGTGTGTGGGCCCCGGTGCGAGCTGGAGCGGGCGGGCCAGACGGGGGAGTGGTGTCGGAGACAGGACCGGGCGTACGAAGGGGGTGAGGCCTGGCATGCTGACGTTGCTGCAGTGATTGCCGGGGCGGTTTCGGCGCGGGGTCGCCTGGGCCGGGCCGGTAGTGCCGCGTCAGAGGCCGGGTCCCTTAGCGGCAATTGGGTGGCGGTGTCGGACGGGCCTCAGTGGGCGAGGGGGATTACTGCCGCAGGGTGGGAGCCCAGCACGGGGCTGCCGGGTAGGAGTGGGAGCTTCGAACAGCGGTGGGGAGGACGGCGGGATTACAACGACGGGCTCAAGCCTAAGATAGTCGGGTGCTGGGAGCCGGATTGAAACGAAGGTATGACGGGCCTGTGGGGGATGCGCCGACCTACCACGCCAACGGGGGCAGCGTGGTGTGACAGAGGCGGCGGGGGCGGCCTCCCGGGCGGGTGTCTCCGTGAAATTATAACCTAGCCGCGGCCTAAGCGTGACAGCTGCCGCCGAGTCCGCGAAGGGTCCAGTGAGGGGCCGCGGGAGAGCGTGCATTGTGCGGCGGGTGCAAGGGCTGCGCGTGGGGGCGGCCAGGCAGGGAGGGCGGCGGCCTGGCTGCCCCGCATGCCCGCAGAAGTCGAGAGTAGGCATCCGAAATGGTTGTGCTTCTACTTTTGTCCTGTGGATAATTACACTGGTGCCTGGGAGACAGCCACGAAAGGTCCAGAAACATTCGTCTACATATCTCGAGGCGGTGGTGCATAAGCCCCGCGCCGGCTTCATGCCTACTGCACGTCAGAAACGGAACCAGGCTCCGGCTAGGGTCTGCACAGTGGTGTAAGTGCCAGCTGCGTTGGCACACGGGGGGCGCGAGAATGACCATACGGTGTTGGTGGAGCGATATGCTGTGTTGAGTGCGATGACAGTCGCGTGTCGTGCGTCCGCTGTGCTGGGTGCAGGTCTGACGCCGTGCGTGACGTTGCGTGAGGACGCCCGCGAAGCTGTCTGCTGCCATGGCCGCTGAGCTGGGGTAGGCGAAGGTATGTAGTGATGTGTTCATATTTCGGCGTGGTACTCTTGCCCCGTGTGGGAGCGCGGCTGCAACACGTGGAGGGGGGGCCTGATTTTAACCACGAGCCCATAGGGCTGACGGATAGGCGAGAGTGTGAGCGCATGGGTCGCGGAGCAGAGGGAGGGCGGGGATGCAGGTAGGCGTGAGTACTCTCTAAGTCAGTGGGCGCTGCGGTGACGGGGAGGCGGCCGTCGGTGGATGCGGCCGGGGGAAGCCGTGGCACCGGGGAGGCGGTGGCACGCGGACACAGGGGGCGCCTTGCCGCGAGGTATCAGGCCGAGCAGTGTGGGGCCCGACAGGGGGATTGCGGACTGACCCGGGCGCGGGGGGTGAGGCCGGGCGGCGGCGGGTAGGCAGGGCGCCGGAATAGTGCGGCGGCAGCATGCGGTCCATACGGGCGGTAGAGGTCTGTGGTGGGGCAGGGCGCTTCCGGGCTCTGGCGTAGGGCACGCGTGCTGGCCTCGGCAGTGTCCTCGTGCCTCCTCGACTGCGCGCCAGCAGTAGGGTGCGGGGTGGCGAGCGACTCTCTTCTCGGTTCTGAGTTGTTTAGCTGGGAACACTGAGACAGACTCTAGCGGGTGTTCTCGCATCGAGTTGCAAATCAGTAACTTTACCAGCTAGAGACGTTTGTCTGACGCAGCGCGGGCGTTCCTTGCAGTGGTCTGAGAGGGAGTGCTCGTTGCTGGTCTGCTCCGGCATCCGGATCGGGGAGCGGGGGGAGGGACGCGGTGGCAGCGCAGTGTGAGGGGCTCTGGTGCGCGTGTGTGTGGGCGTTGTCTCATCGCTCAGGTAGCAGCGCAGCTCATATATGCATGGCGTAAAAGTGCTGTTGCGCAGCTTGCTTGGCCTGGGCTGGGCGTGACAGGGGCGCGCAGCTTGTGCGCATCGGACGGGCGAGGTGGGCGGTTCGAGAAGTGACTGTGTTGTGGTTCGTCTCTCGGGGTGGCGAGCGCCGGGCGGCGCAGAGGTTCGTTTGCTGAACTGTGTAGTGTTTTTTGCTTGGCGATGGTCGGGAGCGCCCGCTAAGGCCAGTCTGTCTCTGGTAGTATGTCGCACAATCGGGTTGCGCTTTTTTTCTCTCTTTCGCGGGATACTGTCAGTCGAGCGTGGTCAATCTTTCCTACTTGCGTGATGGGAGTGCCACAGATGGGTAGAGGCTTGCACTGATGCATATGTAGGTCGACCCCGTGTCTCGGCACATGGCCTAGGCGTAACTCGCTTTCCTCGGTTCTTGTCCATAATCGTGACCGGTGGCGCGGTGTGGCCGCGTATTCATATGTCTCGCGCGTGTGTCACTGGTTACTCATTCACCGGTAGCGTGCGTGTGTTTCATAGTCGGTCTCTCGTATCGAGTCGCCTTCGTGCAGTGTGTACCCTGCTCTGTCTGGCCGAGCAAGTGGCTGTCGCCGGAGCAGGCGTCAGTGCGGCACATCTCAGATCACGCTGTCCAATGTTCGTGCAGCCATTGCCGTTGTCGCATGTAGTTACGTGCATGCATGGCGGGCCTTAGGCCCATACCAGCGGACTGTCCAAGGTTTGTACAGGACTCTCTTAATTCATTGATGGCCCGATGATACAGGGCTCTGCTATTGTCTTTTCAGTAATGTCGATCTCGTGGGTATCCCATATTGTTGGTTGTGTCTTCCTTTGCCCGCGCCGGGTACGTGGTGGTGGCTGGTACGGTCGTTTCGCGGTGGTTTTTGGCTGCGGTTGGGGTTTAGGCAGACGGCGAGCTTTGAAGTGCCGACGCTTTCGGAAGCTCATTGCTGCGGTATGTGCGCCCAGATTCGGGTTCAGCATACGGGCTTGATTCCTGGGCCCATTCTTCTGTGCTTTTTGCTGCTTGCCTGACTTGACAGGAGTTTCAGACCAAGGCATCAGCGAGCCCTGCGGGCATCTCGTCGCGATTTAGCGCCTGGCTGACGGCAGCTAACGCGAAGAGTGGCGTTATGCCTCGAGGGCGTTTCACTAGTAGCGGGCAACGGTAAGAAAAATAGAACAACAGTATCGCGCCCGGTGTCTCAGAGACGTGGGGCCAAGATATCGATGCTGGTCCATGCCGTCAGCGGGGCTGCAGTGTCGCCGACAGTGTCTTTAGCACTCGGTTGCGCTGCGACTCAGCAAGTCGACCTTGCAAATTTGATGGATCGCGGCGCCAGCTACATCCTTTCTCTGCACTCATAAGACTAAGAAGAGACCTCCATGAGTCACCCTTGTGGTTGCCCAAAATTCTCTCGTCTACTTGCAGGTAGCTGTTCCAGTCTTTCCATCCATTCGGCTCAGGATACGGTGTGTGTGTGTGTGTGTGTGTGTGTGTGTATCGATATGGCCTTGTTATTGCGGTGGGCTTGTGTTATCAGCAGGGCTTCACATCGGCGTCGGCCTGGTGTCACTATCTCTGATGTACTCCCAGTTGAAGATGACGCTGACAGTCCCTTTATTTTCTCTAGGCATCCGATTTTTAAAACCTGTCTCGCGTTTTCTCCTTCTGTGCTTCTTCGTTCAACGTATTTGCAGAAGTCGGTCAAGATGGACTTCCAATACGCGCATCTGTCTCACGTGATCCTGCTTGCGGGGTTGTGGCAGGTTGCTCGATGTGCCGACTTTGACGGCATCAATGCAACCAGTCCTTCGGCCGTTTACCTATTACTTTGATGTTTCACTAAAAAAATTTACAACAAAAATGTAACGATCTCAAATATCTCACCATCTACGAATAAAGACACAGTGACCTGCGGTTTCGGTGAGCTGGTTTGAGCGTGTCGAGTGGTAATGGCATTGGGTAACTGCCCTTTTGTGGGTGGATAGGTGCTGCGTTGGTCGCGCTTTTAGGTGCGCCGGTATTTAACGGGGCCTAGTTCAACACAAATTAGCTTGAATCTCCCCGATTGGCCGGAAATGGGGATTCTCTGGTGTACGATCCTCAACAACCTCGCTCTGTTAATCTTGCTATGGGGTTTAAGGGCTTGTCTTTCTACGCTTGCGCGCGTATTTTTGAGTCGACAGGAGTGAGAATAATGTCCAGCTCTGTGACGGTGATCTACCTAGTGTGGCTTTCGCTGCTATGGGCGATAATCCAGGGCCGTGTAACGGACCTTTATGCCATGTTCTTGCCTGCTCGACCACCGCCTAGACTTACGGATAGTAGGGCGCGGCATTCTGGTTTGCGAATACGCCGGCGCTTGAGGGTTGGCGATTAAAGTCGCCGTGGTCGGTGCTTTTCATGGTGGTGTCCTGATTGCTTTAGCTGATGCGGCTATGCCGCATGAGTGCCTGGGCCTGCACGTGCGGGTCTGTCGAGCCAGCGGGCGAGGTCGGGCAGTAGGATCACTCGCGCGCGCGGTGATACCGTAGTCGTGCGGGGTCGGTGAGCGAGAGAGCAGTGCAGAGGCATCATTCCTCAATACTATACCCGAACTTTTGAGCTGTAGAAGGTGCTCTTACGACTGAATTTGCAATTGCTTGAGCAGGTGCTCGGTGGGGCACTTGATCTCACCTAGATGAGTATCGGTATTAGGCGGGTTTGTAGCGGAGTACGTTTCATTTGGATTGCTTCTCAGAGGTGCGTATGCGACCCCCCTTGTTGCGCAGCAAGCTCGACGATGCCTGTGGGCTGTTGTGCTATGGAATCAGGTTGCGGGCCGCTCCCAGCACCACGAATTGCACCATCAGTTTTACCCTGGGCAATCCGAGAAGGGGGGCTCAATCGGCGATCTTTGTACGCGCCGGGTTGTCGCGCGGCTGCTGGTTAGGCTTCGGCCACGTGCCAGATCGTTGCTAGCAGCAGGTCCAGCCGGCAGTGAAGTTGCATCTTGTCCTGCGCCTTGCGCTTGGTCCGACTTGATTACCGGTTTCCTGGGTGGCGCGGTGAGGCGTAGGATTGAGTGGCTCGCGCGGGCGCTTTGTCGATTTCAGGTCTGCATCCATCATTGCTGCGCGCTCTCTCCGTGATCTATTTGCTCTACTTTCACGCCCTCTCAGATCTTGGCCTCAAGCCAGAGCTGCCCCGCTGGAGGACCTCAGGGTTAAGTCATATCAGTCTCGCTTTGCTCATGTTCTATCTCAGCGGGTTTTGGCGTGCAGTTCTAGCTTGAATGAACAAAGCGGCGGCGTCGATATCGCGCCTGCGGAGCTGGAGCGGGTTTGTATAGGTCAGAGGATGCCGCGCTCTTTGGGAGGTCGCGTGCTCAGCACAGCTCTATCATAGTCCTCGTCTGCGAAGCACTTTGTGCGGTCATCGTTTGCGGTAGATGGTGAGGTTCTTATGCCAATGGTACACACAAAAGGCTGATCCCCCCTCTAGAGCTGGCCGCGCATTCAATGGCAAATCTCACGAACATAAGTTCGCGCCGCCATAGGCAGCATATCGCGCCAGCAGGCTAGCTTCCGAAAAGGTGATACACTGGTCTCAGCGTCCTGCAGCGACGCCGATGGCGGTCCATGGGGACTGCCTCGTTTAATAATTAATGTCCACTCTTGCGTATAGCAGTAGTCCCAAACGCACGTCCACTTCAGGGATTCGCGGCAATATGTATCGAGTTCACTTGCGGCGCTTGTGCGGCTCATGCTTGACAAATCGCTCCAGCCGCCCCATGCTTCCGTGTTCACAGTCGCTTCTCACTGTTTTTATTGATTATGCTGAGCTGGTCAGCCGATGCTCTGTTTTGGGCAGCATCAGGGCCAGTTTCCAGACCCTCGATTCCGACATGATCAGCAGTACTTTTCTCCGGTCGCCTTCGGGGTGCAATCTTTGCAGCTTATGTGCCGTTCGCGAGCGTTTCGTGTTCGCTGCCTGTTATGGTGTGCTATTGCTGGGCAAATCACTACGCTGCAGCTGCCAGCCATAGACGCACACTGGGGCCGAACAGCAGTCTGTTCGCCTAGAGAGGCCGGTGCGCTGGATCACGGCTGCCGCATGCTATCTCGCCGTTCCTGAGTGTGAGTCGGTGGAGTGTCGATCAGAACCAGCCGTCCCCGGGGTCTTGGCCTGGAGTTTGCGTTGTGCCTGCCTGTGAATTGCGTATGATAGCCAGCCGTGCGAATGAACTGCCCAAAGTCACTATAATACCAGAAGGCGATTCGGCATCGATTAAACTCTTGGCCTGGTTCTGTCGCTTCACCCAGGTGTTAGGTTTGTGGACGAGTTCTTACAAGGATTGGGGGCGGCAGGATTGTCCACCCCATCGACCTACAGTTTGCCGGTGCGAAGAAGCTTGATGCTTCAACCTAGGCCGGGAGTTGGCATCATACTGCTGGATGGAGATAAAATTACGGCATATTGAGTTCGGCGCCTCCTGATATAACTAACTGGTGTTGGTGCATTTCGCGATCCGTTGGTGGGTGGATACGCAACCAGTAAAACGAATGTTCTTTTATCCTGTCAACAACGACTTCTCTCTACCTTTCATGTCTAATTACCCGCGATTTGTCTGTTATTCAAATTTGCTACTCCCCAGCGCTTAGCACCATAGATCATACCTATCTCAAATCTTTCGGCATGCCTCCTAATATACTCGGAGATTCGGTGGCTCTTTCCCTCTGGTGAATATAGGGATATATCCGTTTCATTGTTTTTTTCACTATCATTAAATTACCCCCAGCCCCTGGGTGGAGTGAAAAAACGTTATGCGATCTGACCGTCGTATCGACACAGTGAGCGGTAAACTTACGCTGACGGGGTGTGTCCTGCGACTCATGATAAAGCAACCATCCACCATCAACGATTGTAGGCTCATGCTCCATGGCCTTCTGCATACAATCACCCGGAGACTTTTCGCTTGAGAATTTATCCTTTTCAGCTCAGTCACCTTGAAAACAAAGTCCATTCCTTTGACATCTATCTACAGATGGGATCATTATCATAGCCGCTGCCGGCGCGCCTTTTTGCTGTGTATTGAGTACCATACTCAGCTAATTGTCAGCGCTCTTGTCACCACGAGTGCGTACTGACGGTTCAACCTACGCATAAGCGTAAGCCCGCGGTAATGTGTCTTTTAGGGCGCAGCTTTTTTAAGATCGTCAGCTTGGCTCCAATGCCAGCCAACGTTATTTTCGTAATTTACCGGATTCGAGCTTAAGAGGCGCCTTTTGCCTCCCAATCCACACAGCTCTCATGCCATTCGTGCGCGCGCTAGCGAAAGCGAGTCCTAGGGGCATGGCCTCTCTGGCGTTTCTTGGATTCGATTGCCCTAATGTAGCACTGTGTATATATTCAATTGATCACGGAAATGTTTGTTTTCGCAGCTGGAAGGCAGTATCCTCTGTTCGCGTGCTTATTATTCGTGTGCCGACCCAAACAAAACGTTTGCGTTAGCTCCTCGCACTTACATATTGGACACAGGGAACCTTTCATGAACCGAATTGCTGAAATACGTGCCGAGGCAATCTGGAGCCCAAGCGCAGCTTTTTGTAGCACACTGCCTCGGGTTGGGCGGTGGTGATTTGAGTGTCCCTTTGGGGGGTTTTCCGGGTAATAGAGGGGTTCGATAGCGAAACTATGAGTCGGGCGCTAGAACCCGGACTTGATGACGCCGCGCGCCATTGTTTGAGGCGCTCATTGCCTTAGCGCTCATGATCACGCTCGATCGATGTTCATTTCCGGCCTAACCAGAACTAAACCAAGTTTAATGGACCGCCCACGATCCACCTCCAGTAATCTCATCGCAGAATGATTTTATGTGGCATTGGGATGGAGCTTGAAGCTCTGCTATTTGCGCAACCGATCAGTGTCTGGTGCTGCAAGCGCGGCCTGAACGGCTAAAGCGTTCGACGATGCATGCGCCACGGATACGAACGGCTCTGGAAGCGGCGGTTGCCATGGTACCCTCATTCGGGTTCGTCAACCACCCGCGCCCTTGATTGCTTTGTCGCTGGTACACCTGTGGTTGTGAATTTCATACCTTGCACTCCTAGGGTTGGCTTCTTTGCGTTGCTTGAGGCGGTAGAAGTCCGGGCCACTGAAGTTTCCCAGTCTCTATTTAGTGTGTCGAGATAGTGTCCGTTTAGAGATCTAGGATCCTGATTAAGTGTGTAATGCTAACCGTGTTCTCAATTCAGTCTAAACTCTGAGCCATGACAGGTACCGTCTGACTTTAATAACATACAGTCTCGGCTGGCTGTAAACTGAGAGCTTCGACATATAAGGTGCGGAAGTGTTCTATCCACCACCACTGCACAGTGTTCCACTTCCCATAAGACCGTACGACACAACCATGCACGTCCAGACCTAAGCTATCGTCTGGTTACACGTGTTCTGATCTTGGCTTACGGCTTACAGGGTGCTAACTATAACGCCACTCGCTTGAGTCGAGCTACTCAGTTGGTCCTGATCCGGTGATATGCGCCGTACATTCATCTAGCCATTTACCTGGCGTAGCCGGTGATTACTCAAGTGTGGGCGCAGACGGCGCCTGGCCTATACGTGTTCGCGGGCCTGATCCTGGGGCCACCCTTCAGTAAGTATGTGAAGCCTTCCAATACGACGTCCGCTGCAGAGGTTTCTGGCTAAGGTTGTTGATCGACGGTCCCCAGCGTATGATGATGCCTTATGCGCATGTGTGCAGGCGTGGCGGGTGTTCTTTCCGGCCTATGCCATGTTGCCTGCCAACCAACGATGCTTTGCAGCACCTCTGGGCAAGCTGCTGGCTTGCTGAGGGTGCGCTGTTGCCAGCCTGCCATGATGGCGGGTGGCGGGACACTATGGACACGTCGAGATAGTTGAAGACCTGGAGGCTGCAACGGGCACAGTGGTCGACGCGACAGTGCTGGGCCATATGGGGGGCCCCGGCAGGCTCGATGGATGCTCACCACCGACAATTGTGTCTAATTCTCGTGATGTAGGTCTGGCGTACGAGCAGATGCTGGATTGATCTTCTGCTGCGCGCGTGCGCATCGCTGAAAGCCGCGTGGTCGATCATCAGCTATCTCGAAAGCTGCGGCTTGCAGCTATTCCCCTTCATATGCGCGCTGACGCGCTGTCCGGGCGTGATTGTTACCTGCCGTTGTGTAACTGCCAAGACAAGATTCCTACTGAATTTTTCTGGGCGTTGGTGCGCCGTGGGAAAGTGAAACCCCTCCTATTTTTCTCAGGAGCTGGCAACAAAGGGCTGTATGTCCTGTGCTCGGACAGAGTTGTGAGCGAGATCTGATAGCCTGGCTGCACTAGACCGTCACCTGGACATCACACTTTGAAAGTGTGCTTCAAAAAAGCAAGACGGTCAAGGCGCTGCTGTTCTCGATGGTTGAGGGTGGCGTCTGTCTCGGCTGCATGTCGGTGCTAGTGCTCCACATCGGCGCAAGGCTGACCGTTTATCCCTGGATGCAGGGAAGGGTATTACTCGGAAGGGTGCTGGAAATGCGCTCGCGGCCGGCAGAAGCGGAATAAGCCTTTGCATAGGCGGTTTGCGGTCTGGTTGTGCCGGTCGTGTGCTCTGATTCAGGATGTGGTCCATTGTTTAGGTTGACAAAGACGTATTTGGCATTGAAACGAGAGACCAGACTTTTCATGATGAAACCCGATTACAGGCACGCGTTGAATCTCCCGCGTGAGTTAGCGTTGCCTAACTGCACTCGGAGCACCTCAACGGAGTTAGGCGGGTCGGTATGTTAGTAAAGGCCGGGGTTTTGTCCGTATGCTGGGTGACTGATCGGCCAAGTGCGTTGTGTCAGTGGTCTGCCCAGCGAGTGCGGTTGGCTGCTGTATATATGCTGGATCCTAGTACCGTACCGCGGCGATATGCCAGGCGCATCTTTTTTGACCTATGTTAGGACGTGACCTAGTGCGTTTCCGAGAATGTGCCCTTTGAGTTAATAGCGCTTCCCTGATTCTCGCTATTTGGGGCATCTACTCCTCAATCTCTCTTTACATCAAAACTCTACGACGTTCAGCGACTGGAGCTTGCCCACTGACAACAGCCGAGCATGCAGTGCTTGATGCGTTCTTTCTTTGGATTTGGCGTGGTTGGAAGGCTTACGACCGTCTTATTATGACGATGAATGTCATGAAGTTATACGGCCCAAAGGTGTTGTCTGGGACCCGGCGCACGGCGGCTGTCAATTGTGTGTTTTACGACAACTGCGGCCGAGTGTGCGTTAGTTTGAGAACGGTTTGGCTGGTATCAATTTTTGATGTGGAGGATTCAGGCGACTTTTGCTTGATGAGCGCATCCTTGACTGGAAGGCGCCGGCGCGCGTGCGTGGAGTAGTTGGCTGAGCCGGGGGTCATGTTGATTATTTGCGTGGGCGCTGTGGGCACATCTTGGATTTTCGCTGCCCGGGGGGTTGTGGGAGCGGGGTAGCCACCGGGCGGGGAGAAGAACACGTGAGAACCCACGGGATGGGGGGGGGGTGGGTGAGTCGAGGTGTGACCAGTAGCCCGGCGAGCACCCTTAATGGGCCGCGATCGCTGCAGTGACCAGGTGCGCGAAGGCCGTGGGCCTTTGTCGGTGGTCAAGTTAGGAGTAGCGAAAAAGAGTGCGGAGCGCTCCCAAGCAGTGAAAAGGAAGCAGCGCGAGTGTCGTATGATAGCTTTCATTGTTTGTCTTGTTCTGACGAGTATGCTGGCCCAGGAAGACGGCGGACGGAGTGTGGCCGATGATACGGCACACCTCGGGTGCCGGAGCGGTCGATAAAAACCAAGGGGCAGAGGCATGCCGGTAGCCGGCAAGAAAGCCGCTTGGCCCCCGCTCTGGTGCGCGCGAGTGCGGTGCTGCAGGACGTGGACCGGGGTGGGGAGGCGCTGCTCCCGATGCGGACGCGGCAGGAACAGTGGGCGGGCATTGCGTGACGGCGTCGGCTGTTCACCTGCGAGGGGGGCTACGAAGACGACACGCGCTGTGGGGGGCGATGTTCTGTATCAAGCAGAGGGGTGGAGAGGGGGCTCGGACCTGATGCGGTGGACCGGAAATGATGCTCAATAGTGGACGAGAGAGTGGAAGAGCAATTCGGGAAAGCTGCAAGGGGGCGTGGTCCGAGAAGAG